>Ga0335077_10008836_pt1 | contig 12495 bp, 11 predicted proteins | sample Lox_Sample_31_FD_207151 | JGI IMG/M metagenome (GOLD analysis project Ga0335077, IMG submission 207151) | Soil microbial communities from Loxahatchee National Wildlife Refuge, Florida, United States - Lox_Sample_3.1 | ecosystem: Environmental > Terrestrial > Soil > Wetlands | place: USA...
CGGTAAAGCCGCCGGTCTGCCTGCGCCCGCGGCCCCCGTACCGCCGGACCCTTGCTGCGGTTCAGCAGCCGGAATTGGATGCCCGCCCGATCGGTCGCCCGGCCCATGACCCCGTCGAGCGCGTCGATCTCCCGCACCAGGTGGCCCTTGGCGAGTCCGCCGATCGCGGGATTGCAGGACATCTCGCCGATGGTCGCGGCCTTGTGCGTGAGGAGCAGCGTTCGGGCGCCGAGTCGCGCCGCCGCCGCTGCCGCCTCGCACCCCGCATGGCCGCCGCCGATGACGATCACGTCGTAGCCGCTCATGGCGGCGCACTCTAGGGAGCCGGATAATCCCTGTCAAAGAGCGGCGATAGAACCGGTGTTTCACGTGAAACCCTGACCCGCGCTCGCCCGCGTTGACACCCCTGCCTGGGCGCTCCATAGACGGGGCATGGTGCTGCCGCGTTGGTGGAGCCTCGCTTGGCCCGGGCTGTGCGCGACGCTGACGGGTGTCGGCTTCGCCCGGTTCTCCTATACGGCGCTCATTCCCTTCCTCGTACAGTCCGGTGTCGTCAGCTCAACACAAGCGGACTATCTGGGCGCCACCAACCTCGCGGGCTACTTCATGGGCGCTTGGATGGCGAGCCTACTGGCTCGGCGCCTGGGAGCCGCGCTCTCGATTCGCGGCAGCTTTCTCCTGACCGCCCTCGGTCTCGGGCTCTGTGTCATACCCGGCGGGTTCTGGTGGATCGCCCCCTGGCGGCTGCTCACGGGCATCACCGGCGGAGTCCTGATGGTGCTCGGCCCGAGTTTCCTGCTGACGCAGGCTCCGCCGGCGGTTAGGGGCCGCACCGGCGGCGTAATCTATGCCGGAGTGGGGCTAGGAGCCGGATTGGGGAGCCTGGCCGTCGCCCCGCTCGCTGCCATTACCCCGGCCTGGGCATGGGGAGGACTCGCGCTGGGGTCTCTCCTTGCTGCAGCCGTCACCTGGGGTCGATGGCATGACGGGGTTGCTCGCGCGGCGCCGGGTGCAGTCCATCACGTTAGGGCGCCGATCACCGTGCCGCTGCTATTCACCGGCCTCGCCTTCGCGGTGGACGGCGCGGGGTTCATCCCACACGCGATCTTCTGGGCGGACTTCGTCACCCACGAGCTCGGACGCGGAGCCGCGATCGGCAACGCTACGTGGCTGCTCTTCGGTTTCGGCGCGATCTTCGGACCGAGCCTCGCCGGCGCGCTCGGCGATCGGATCGGCCTGAGCCGGGCTCTCCTCGTCGCGTTCATGGTGAAGTCGATCGCGGTGGCGATGCCCGTCGCCTTTACCTCGGTGCCGCTCCTCGCGATATCGGTGCTCGTGGTGGGCGCTCTCACACCCGCCATGCCCGCGCTTTGCGCCGGCGTCGTCGCCGAGCAGGTGCCGCCGCGCGATCAAGCGCGCCTCTGGGGCCTCGCCACGCTCGGCTTCGGCGTGGCGCAAGCTGGCGGTGGCTGGGCCTTCTCTTACGCCTACAGCCTCATCGGCCGCTATCAGCCGCTCTATCTCGCAGCCGCCGTGATCGAAGCGCTGGGAGCCGCCTGCGCCTTCGCTGCAATCGTCGCGACGAACCGTAAGAAAGCCGCGTTCTGAGCCTATTTCCCGATGCAGAACTCGCGGAAGATCACGTCGAGCAGATCCTCGACATCGACGCGGCCCGTGATGCGCCCGAGCGCGCGCGCGGCAAGACGAAGATCTTCCGCGGCGAGCTCCGGCAGCGGCGCCCGCTCGTACCGTTGCAGCGCGGAGACGCACTCCTCGAGCGCCGCGCGGTGGCGCGCGCGCGTCAATGTCGGGGCGGCGCTCGTATCGAAGCGCGCGGCGATCTCGCGCGTCAGACGCTCGAGCAGTGCGTCGAGGCCGCTGCCGGACGTCGCCGAGAGCCGCATCGCCTTGCCCGCGCCGAGCCCGTCCGCCCACGCGGCAGCGTCGTCGCTCCCTGCGAGATCGATCTTGTTGGCGATCGCAATCGTGTCGGCATCGATGAGCGATCCGACGGGACCCTCGGCCTCGCCCGGGAGCGTCGCGTCCAGGATGACGAGCTTCAAATCCGCGCTCGCCGCGCGCGCCTCGGCGCGGCGCACGCCCTCGGCCTCGATGGCGTCGCGGGTCTCGCGCAGGCCCGCCGTATCCGCGACCGTCACGGCATAGCCGCCAAGGTCCAGATGGACCTCGATCACGTCGCGCGTCGTGCCTGCGATGGCGGAGGTAATCGCGGCCTCGCGCCGGGCGAGCCGGTTCAGCAGCGTCGACTTGCCCGCATTGGGCGGTCCCAGGATCGCAATCGATAGCCCCTCGCGCACCCGCTCGCCGCGACGATTATCCGCCAAATGCCGCCTGATAGCCTCGCAAAGCGACCGGATCTCGGCACGACCAGCGCTTGCGAGATCACCCGGGAGCCCCTCGTCCGGGAAATCGATCTCGGCCTCGGAGTGTGCCAGGACCCGCACGAGCCGATCGCGCCAGCCCTCGTAGAGGCGCCCGAGCTCGCCGCCGAGCTGGCGCAGTGCCTGCCGGCGTTGAGTGGACGTCTCGGCCGCGACGAGATCGGCTACCGCCTCCGCTTCCGTGAGGTCGAGTTTCCCGTTCTCAAAGGCTCGGCGCGTGAATTCTCCGGCATCTGCGGGTCTTAATCCGGGAACCTCCCCCAGGACGGAGACGATTGCATCTAAAACCGCGCGGCCGCCGTGAAGGTGGAGTTCAACCACGTCCTCGCCGGTATAGCTCCCGGGCGCGGGGAAGCGCACGGCCAAGCCGTCGTCGAGCAGCTCCCCGCTCTGGGGATGCCGGAACAGGGCGCGATGCAATGTCCGTGCTTTTCCTGCGGCGACCCCGAGCGCCGTCAGTGCTGCGCCCGCGCGTCGTCCCGAGATTCGCACGACCGCGATCCCCGCGCGGCCCGAAGCGGTGGCGCAGGCGAAGATCGTGTCGTCGGAGGAGCGGGTCACGCGAGCGCGAATTCGACGCAGGAAACAGGTTGAGCCGGGTGCGGTGGGCGCCCACTATCGGCCCCGCCATGCCACGCCGCAACGTCCTCGCCCAAGAAACCAGCCCCTATCTCCTGCAGCACCGGGAAAATCCCGTGGCCTGGCAGGCCTGGGGCCCCGACGCCTTCGCCGCCGCACGCGCCGAGGACAAGCCGATCCTGCTCTCGGTGGGATACGCCGCCTGCCATTGGTGCCACGTCATGGCGCATGAGAGCTTCGAGAATCCCGAGATCGCCGCGCTCATGAACGAGCACTTCATCAACATCAAGGTCGACCGCGAGGAGCGGCCGGATGTCGACGCGATCTACCAGCACGCGCTCGCGCTCATGGGCGAGCAGGGCGGCTGGCCGCTCACGATGTTCCTGACGCCGGAGCGCGAGCCCTTCTGGGGCGGCACCTATTTTCCACCGCAGCAGCGCTGGGGGCGGCCCGGCTTCTCCCAGGTATTGCTTGCGCTCGCGAAGGCTTACCGCGAGGACCGCGAGGCCGTGATCAAGAACGCGGCCGCGCTGAAGCAGGGCTTGGCGCGGCTTTCGCAGCCGACGGCGGGCGACGGGATCTCGATGGAGCTGACCGACGCCGTCGCCGAGCGCCTCGTGCGCGAGATCGACTGGGCGCATGGCGGCATCGGCGACGCCCCGAAGTTTCCGCAGGCGAACCTGATGAACGTGCTCTGGCGCGGCTTCCGCCGCACCGGCGTCGAGGAGCTCGGCAAGGCGGTGACGCTGACGCTCGATCATATCTGCCAGGGCGGCATCTACGATCATCTCGGCGGCGGCTTCGCGCGCTACAGCGTCGACCGGCGCTGGCTCGCGCCGCATTTCGAGAAGATGCTCTACGACAACGCCCAGCTCCTGGAGCTGCTGGCGCATGCCTGGCAGGCGACAGGAAAGCCGCTCTATGCCGAGCGCGCCGCGGAGACTGTTTCGTGGCTCGTGCGCGAAATGCGGCACGGCGACGGCGCTTTCTTCTCGAGCCTGGACGCCGACAGCGAGCACGAGGAGGGCAAGTTCTACGTCTGGAGCGCGCGAGAGATCGACGCGCTCTTGGGCCCGCGCGCCGCGCGCTTCAAGGAGGTCTACGACGTCACGCCCGACGGCAACTGGGAGGGACACTCGATCCTCAATCGCCTCGAGAGCATGGATCGTCTCGACGAGGCGACCGAGCGCGAGCTTGCGGAGGATCGCGCGGCGCTGCTGCAGGCGCGCGCGGGCCGAGTGCGTCCCGGCCTCGACGACAAGGTGCTCGCGGATTGGAACGGGCTCATGATCGCGGCGCTCGCCTATGCGGCGCCGGTATTCGGCAGGCGCGATTGGCTCGCGCTTGCGCGAGGCGCCTTCGAATTCGTCGTGCGGGAGATGACCGCGAGCGACGGCCGCCTCCGGCATAGCTGGCGGGCGGGCCGCGCCGCCCACCCCGCAACGCTCGAGGACTACGCCAATCTCTGCCGCGCCGCCTTGATGCTGCACGAGGCGACGGGCGACGCCGCCTACCTCGACCAGGCCCGCGCCTGGGTCGAGCTTGTGGAGCAGCACTACGCCGACACCGCCGGCGGAGGCTATTTCGTCGCCGCCGACGATACGGAGGCGCTGCTGACGCGGCCGAAGATGGTCCAGGACGCAGCGACCCCCTCGGGCAACGGCACCTTCGTCGAAGTGCTCGCGCGGCTCCACTACCTCACCTTCGAGGATGCTTATCTCGAGCGCGCCGAGAAAGCCGTCAACGCTTTCGCCGGCGACGTGCCCAAGAATTTCTTCCCCTTCGGCTCGCTCCTCAACGGCAACGAGACGCTGCAGCGCGCAGTGCAGATCGTGATCCGGGGCCAGCGCGGAGAGGCCGATACCGAGACCTTGCTTGCCTCGATCCAAGCGGTGTCGCTGCCGACGCGCGTGCTCTCGGTCGTGGCGCCGGGAGCGGCGTTGCCGGCCTCGCATCCCGCCACAGGCAAGGACCAGCTCTCCGGCCGCGCCACCGCTTACGTCTGCCGGGGGCAGGTCTGCTCGCTCCCGATCACCGATGCGGCCGTGCTCCGAGCGGAGTTGCAGAAATAATGAAGACGAAAACATTAGCGCGCTGACGTCTTTTTGGTATTTCCCATGCCCGAGATCACCATCCCCAGCCCGATTGGCCTCCTCGCGATCGAGGAGCAAGACGGCGCTATCGTAGCCCTCCACTGGCGGCGCGCCCGCAAGGAGGAGCCGACCCCGCTCTTGCAGGAGGCCGCCGAGCAGCTCGCGGATTATTTCGCGAAGAGCCGGCGTGACTTCGATCTCCCGATGAAACCCGCGGGCTCACCTTTCGAGCGCGCGGTCTGGGACGCGATGCTGCGCATCCCCTACGGAGAGACGCGGAGCTACGGCGAGATCGCACGCGAAATCGAGGGCGAGGCGCGCGACGTCGGCGCCGCCTGCGGTACGAACCCGCTTCCGATCCTCATCCCCTGCCACCGCATCCTCGCGGGCGGCGGCCGTCTCGGCGGCTATAGCGGCAAAGGCGGCGGCGAGACGAAGACGCTGCTGCTGACGCTCGAAGGCGCGCTTCTCCTCTGAGCGCTGGTGGCGCCAGATTTCGCTTGGCTTCTCCGCCCCCGCCGCGATTTACTGTCGAGGATGACGTCTGCGCGAAGAACATTGCATCGCGGCGCCGCGGCGCTGCTGGCCCTCGGGTTCGGCTTCCTTCCCCTCGACCGCGTCGGCGCGGAATTGAGCTCGGCCTATATCAAGGATCCCAAAACCGGCTGCCAGCTCTGGAACCCGGAACCCTTCGAGGTGAGCGATCCCCGCGTTCGCGCGACCGGCGTGCCTGGCGCGCTCGGCTCGGGATCGTGGCCGACCCCCACGACCTTCTCCTGGACCGGTGCCTGCAAGGACGGTTTCGCGGAGGGAAAGGGCGTGGTGCGCTGGTTCGACCGCAACGACCCCATCGGCTACACCGAGGGTGAGTTCCGCAAGGGCATGCTCTTCGGGCGCGCGGTCACGGTCTACACCGACGGCCGCCGTGCGGAAGGCGAATACGATGCGGGCAAGCTCAACGGCCGCGCCATCCTGACCTTCCCCAACGGCAACCGCTTCGATGGGCAATTCCGGGACAACCGCCCCAACGGCAAGGGCAAATCGGTCGACGCCGAGGGCAATCGCTACGAGGGCGAGTTCCAGCTCGGACGACGCGACGGGAACGGGACGCTCCTCAATGCCGACGGCTCGCGCTACGACGGGCACTGGAGCGACGGCATGCGCGACGGCCACGGCGTCTACATCTGGGCCGACGGACGCCGCTACGACGGCGACTGGGACCACGACCGACCGGACGGCGAGGGCACCTACTGGAACCTCGCCGGCCAGCAATTCTCGGGCGTCTGGGAGGATGGCTGCCTCGAGACCGACGACGCCTATGTCGCTGTCTTCAGAAGCATGGACTCCTGCGGGTTCGAATAGCCCGCTCCTCAGTTGTGCCCGCCGCTGATGGTGCTGGGGCCGTTCTGCCGCTGGATGTGCCCGGGGGCGCCGGTGTTCGTGTGGCCGCCGACAATCGCGGGCCCCCCGGCATAGCCGCTGGCGAAGGCGCCGAGCACGTCGGACAGAATCCCCAGCGCCTGAATGCCGAAGCCGACGACTTCGCCGATGTCGTAGGAACCTCCGTCCTCGCCGCCGTCATCGCCCGCCGTGGTCCCCGGCGAGGGCTGGTCCGGCGGCGGCGGGGCGGCAGCGATCGAGCCGCCCTCGAGCGCGCGCGACATCCGACTGCGATCCGCCGCGGCCATCTTGCGCGTGGGCATCGCGAGGCCGAGCGCGTCCACGAGGCGCTGCATCGGTAGGGCGCACTGCCTCTCGAGATCGCTGAATTCCCGCATCGCCTGGGTCGAGGCGGCATCGGATTGCCCGCCCTCGCGGGCCGTCTGCAGGAAGGCGCGCAGGCGATCCATGCATTCCGCCGGCATCTGCCGGAGCGCCGCCACCACATCGGCATCGGGGCTCGCAATCTCGGGCTTGCCCGCCGGCGGCGCCGAGCCCGCGAAGTAGGCGTCGCGGCGCGCGAGAATATCCTCCGGGCAGGCCGGTAGCTGCTCGACCTGCCAGATCGTGTCGCCGTTCTGCTGCAGCGTCTTGTTGCAACCCTCGCCGGTACGCATCAGCTCGAAGCAGGTCCGGACCCCGTAGCGGTCGGCGGGGCCGCAGACCGAGTAGGGCTCCTTCTTCGCGGCCGGCGCCGCGGCCGCTTGCGCGGGAGCGGGCTTCTGCGCCTTCGCCTGCTTCGTCTCGCGCTCGGCTACCAGGCGGTTGCAGGTGGCGCGCACATTCGCAATCAGTTGCTGCTCGCCGCTCGTGACCGCGGCTCCGGCCGCGGCATTCACTTTCGCGTCATAGGCGCTCATGTCGCCGGAATTGCAGGCGGTCAGCGCGGCGCTCGCGGCGTCGGCGATCCGCTGCTGCCGCGCCGCGGTCGCCGCATCGGACGTGCCGCTCTCCGCGCCGGTGGTGAGCGCCCGACGCAAAATCGTCTTGAGCGGCGGCGCCGCTTTTTTCGGTGGCGGCGGCGGGTCGCCGCTGCAGTCATAGTTCTGGCCGCTGCGGAGATCGACGCAGGTATCCGCGCGCGTCCCTGGCGCCGTGGCTGCAAGCGCGGCCGTCGCGAGTGCCGCGGCGAAAAGCAAATGTGCTGACCTGCCCATCGAACCCCTCACTGCAAAAGTGCTGTGGCCTTGCCTTTGAGCTGCTGCAGCGCAGCTTCCGCCGCGGTCGCATAGGCCTCGGAGAGCTCGCCGGTGCCGCTGCCGGAGACCGAGATCCGCGAGATCGGCTTGCGCGCATCGTCGAACACGATCACGTCGAGATCGATCTCCGCCGTCGCCTCGAGCTTGGCGCGCATGTCCAGCACCACGGTCAGCGAGACGTTGTTGCGCTGCGCGGTCGCGAGATCGTCCATGAGCTCGAGCCAGGGATAGCGATCCTTGAGGGTGCTGACGGCGGCGTCGATGAGCGGCTGCGGGTCGAGACCCCGCGCCTCCACGAAGGACGCAGCGCGCGAGAAATTGGCGCCCGTCACGATCGCCATGGTCAGCACGGCGCGCGTCCGCGGCGCGCGCGGAGCGTAATAGTCGACGCGCACATCCGCCGGCACCGAAGAAGCGGGAATCGTATAGAGACCGGCGAGGGGATCGCGATAGACCGGCGCTGCGGCGCGCGCGGGAACGGCTTCCCTCTGGGGCGCGGGAGCCGCCGCCGGTGTTTCCGAAGGCGATGGCTGAGCGCCGGGCTCGCAAGCCGCGAGCGTCAGCAACAACATGCCTCCCAAGGTGCTTCGCAACTCTCGACGCCGCATCGATCCCCCAACGACGGGAGAGTATTGACAGCCGCTAACGCCGCCGTCAACGCGCTCGACAGCCCCTTTCCCGGGTTTTAAGGTGCGGCCCTTCCGGCATATGCCGTATGGGAGGGGTCATGGCGGACATCACCATCCGTGCTGCCGATGGCGGCAGCTTCAGCGCGTACCAGGCCACGCCGAAATCCGGCAAAGGGCCGGGGATCGTGCTGATCCAGGAGATTTTCGGCGTCAACACGGTGATGCGCGGCCTTGCCGACGGACTTGCGGCGCAGGGCTATGCCGTGGTCTGCCCCGACCTCTTCTGGCGCCAAGAGCCGGGCATCCAGATCACCGACAAGACCGAGGCCGAATGGGCGCGCGCCTTCTCGCTCTACAAGGGCTTCAACGAGGCGAAAGGCGTCGACGATCTTAAGTCGACGCTCGCGCATCTGCGAAAGCTCCCGGCCTGCACCGGCAAGGTCGGCAGCGTCGGCTACTGCCTCGGCGGCAAGCTCGCCTATCTCATGGCGACGCGCTCGGACGCGGATTGCTCCGTCGGATATTACGGCGTCGGCATCGAAGGCGCGCTCGACGAAGCGAAGAACATCAAGAAACCCCTCCTCCTGCATATCGCCGCCAAGGACCAATTCTGCCCGCCGGAGGCGCAGGCCAAGATCCAGGCCGGGCTCAAGGGCAACGCCCATGTCGCGATCCACGTCTATCCCGGCATGGATCACGCCTTCGCGCGCCCCGGCGGCCAGCACTACGACAAGGCCAGCGCCGATCTCGCGAACTCGCGCACGGCCGATTTCTTCCGCAAACACCTCGCCTAGAAAGGAACCGTTCCATGCAAGTCCATGCCATCCGCTTCCACAAAGCCGGCGGGCCCGAAGTCCTGCAATGGGAGAGCGTCGAGGTCGGCAAGCCCGGCCCCGGCGAGGCGCGCGTACGCCATACCGCGATCGGTCTCAATTACGTCGACACCTATGTGCGCTCCGGGCTTTATCCGGCGCCGCTGCCGAGCGGACTCGGCGGCGAGGGCGCGGGCGTGGTCGAGGAGATCGGGCCCGGCGTCACGGACATCAAGGCGGGCGATCGCGTCGCTTACGGCAGCAGCCCGCTCGGCGCCTATTCCGAGGTCCGCAACATGCCCGCCGACCGTCTCGTCGTGCTGCCCAAGGGCATCACCGACCAGCAGGGCGCGGCGATGATGCTGAAGGGCATGACGACGCAATACCTGATCCGCCAGATTCACCGCGTCTCGAAGGGCGATGTGGTCCTCTTCCACGCGGCGGCCGGCGGCGTCGGCCTCATCGCCTGCCAATGGATGAAGGCGCTGGGCGCCACCGTGATCGGTACCGTCGGCAGCGACGAGAAGGCGAAGCTCGCGAAGGCGCATGGCTGCGAGCACGCCATCGTCACGACCAAGGAGGACTTCGTCGAGCGCGTGAAGGAAATCACCAAGGGCGAGAAGCTGCGCGTCGTCTACGACAGCGTCGGCAAAGACACCTTCATGAAGTCGCTCGACTGCATCAGGCCGCTCGGCCTCATGGTGAGCTTCGGCCAGGCCTCCGGCTCCGTCGGCCCGGTCGATCTCGGCATCTTCGCGCAGAAGGGCTCGCTCTTCTTCACGCGCCCCACGCTCAACACCTACGCCGCAAAGCGCGCGGACATGCTCGCGATGGCGAAGGACCTCTTCGACGTCGTGCTCTCCGGCGCCGTCAAGATCGAGATCAACCAGACCTATCCCCTGAAAGAGGCCGCCCGCGCTCACAGCGACCTGCAGAGCAGGAAGACGACGGGCTCAACCGTGTTCACGCCGTAAAGAGACGCTCGGCCGTCAGCTCATTTCGCTTTCCCAGCCGCGCGCAGCACATTTTCCGCGAGGATGCTTGCGAGGCCGATGGCGAGGAGGATGGCGGTCGCTTGCGGGTTGACGCCGAGGCGTGGCAGTCCCCACCAGCAGATCGCGGCCCAGATCAGGGCCGCGATCGCCAGGCTGCCGTCCTCGATGAAGAGGCCCATGAACTTGCGGAGCGTCTTGGCGACGGCGCCCATCGCGACCCTCAGCCCGCGCTCACGCTGACGGTCCGGCGGAGGCGGCAGAAGCGCACCGCCAGCAGGGCGACGCCGAAGAACCACGCCACCAGCACCAGCAAGGCGAGATCGTCGCCGGGCCAATCGACACCGATGCCTTCGCCGAGCCAGAAGGTGCCGAAGCCCGAGAGCAGAACTCCCACCGCGAATTTGAGCGCGTTCTCGGGGATGCGCGCGAGCGGCGCGCGCACGCTGGCGCCGAGCAGCACCACGAGCAGGAGTGCCGCCGCGGCGCCGATGGAAGCCGGGACCAGCGTGCGGCCGGCGGCGCCCACGGCGATCACGATGAAGACAACCTCCATGCCCTCGAGCATCACGATCTCGAAGGCGGTGCTGATCGCCACCGCATCCCACTTGGGATCCGTCACCCGCGCAACGCCCTGGAGCTGCGCGCTCTTGCCGCTATAGACCGCGGCTTCGTCGTGGAGCGCGATCACGCCGGCCGAGCGCAGGATCGCCTTCCTGAGCCAACGCATGCCGAAGAGCAGCAGCAGGAATCCCACGACGACCTGCAAATCGCGGATCGGGATCCGCGTCAGCGCCGGCCCGAGCGCGAGCACCACCAGTGCAAGCCCCGCAACCCCGAGCCCCGTCCCCACCAGCGCCGGCCGCCACCCCCGCGTCGCCCCCACCGCCAGCACGACCGTGAGCGCTTCCACGCCTTCCACGACGGAAGCGAGGAACGACGCAGTCAGGGTCGGCAGCGCGTGTGCCCAATCCATGCCGCAGGAAGAGTAGCGGGGCCTGGCCTGACATCAAGCGGGATCGACAACCGTGCGTCCTTCGACGCGCTCCGCTTGCTCAGGATGAGGATTATCGAGCGTGCCACTCTCCGTTCTCCCTCATCCTGAGCAAGCCAGCGGAGGGAGCGTGTCCGAGGATGAGGATTATCGAGCGTGCCACTCTCCGTTCTCCCTCATCCTGAGCAAGCGACCGGAGGGAGCGCGTCGAAGGACGCAGGGCGGCGATGCCGGGCCTAGGTGTTCATCGCCTCGAAGAAGTCCGCGTTGTTCTTGGACTGCTTCAGCTTATCGATGAGGAACTCGAGGCCGTCGACGGGGCCCATGGGCATGAGGACGCGGCGGAGCACCCACATCTTCGAGAGCACGGCCTTGTCCACCAGGAGCTCCTCCTTGCGGGTGCCGGATTTCGTGATGTCGAGCGCGGGGAAGGTCCGCTTGTCCGCGACCTTGCGGTCGAGCACGATTTCGGAATTGCCGGTGCCCTTGAACTCCTCGAAGATCACCTCGTCCATGCGGCTGCCGGTGTCGATGAGCGCGGTCGCGATGATCGTGAGCGAGCCGCCCTCCTCGATGTTGCGCGCGGCACCGAAGAAGCGCTTCGGGCGCTGCAAGGCATTGGCATCGACGCCGCCCGTCAGCACCTTGCCCGATGAGGGCACGACGGTGTTGTAGGCGCGCGCGAGGCGCGTGATCGAATCCAGCAGGATCACCACGTCGCGCTTGTGCTCGACGAGGCGCTTTGCCTTCTCGATCACCATCTCCGCGACCTGCACGTGGCGCACGGCGGGCTCGTCGAAGGTCGAGCTCACGACCTCGCCTTTCACCGTCCTTGCCATGTCCGTCACCTCTTCCGGCCGCTCGTCGATGAGCAGCACGATGAGGTAGACCTCGGGATGGTTGCGCGATACCGCGTGCGCGATGTTCTGCAGCATCACCGTCTTGCCCGTCCGCGGCGGCGAGACGATGAGCGCGCGCTGGCCCTTGCCGAGCGGCGTGATGAGATCGATGACGCGCGTCGTCAGATCCTTCTTGGTGGGATCGTCGAGCTCGAGGATGAGCTTCTCGTCGGGATAGAGCGGCGTCAGGTTGTCGAAGTTGATGCGGTGGCGGACCTTCTCGGGGTCCTCGAAATTGATCTTGTTCACCTTGAGGAGCGCGAAGTACCGCTCGCCATCCTTGGGCGAGCGGATCTGCCCTTCCACGGTGTCGCCGGTGCGCAGCGAGAAGCGCCGCACCTGGCTCGGGCTCACGTAGATGTCATCGGGGCCCGGAAGGTAGTTGGCCTCCGGCGAGCGCAGGAAGCCGAAGCCGTCCTGCAGGATCTCGAGGACGCCGTCGCCGTAGATTGCGAC
>Ga0335077_10008837_pt1 | contig 12495 bp, 12 predicted proteins | sample Lox_Sample_31_FD_207151 | JGI IMG/M metagenome (GOLD analysis project Ga0335077, IMG submission 207151) | Soil microbial communities from Loxahatchee National Wildlife Refuge, Florida, United States - Lox_Sample_3.1 | ecosystem: Environmental > Terrestrial > Soil > Wetlands | place: USA...
CGTTCCAGCAAAGCCAGGCATCTCGCGAGTGTGGATTTGCCCGAGCCGGAATCGCCTACGAGCGCAACCGTTGAGCCTTGACGGATCGTCAGGTTCACATTTTCGAGCGCGTGGACGACGAATTCCACTCGCGTGAGAGGGCGGCGCTGCACATACTTCTTGCTCAGCTTCCGAATCTGTACGAGCGCGTCGGGCGTGCTGAATGCGGATTGTCGACTCGATTCCATTTTCAACGCTTGGCTATCCTACGAGCTGCTCCTGGCCGATGCGATCCGGCGCCGAATCTCCACCAGACTTGACAGAGCGATCTCTGCGAAGCAGCGCCTTCGTGTACGGATGAGACGGATTCGAGTACAACTTGTCAAAACTGCCTTGCTCGATGATCCGGCCGTCCTTCATCACCATCACGCGATCCGCGATACTCGCCTGAATTTCGGGAGTGTGGCTGATCAGCAGAAGAGATAGCTGCATCTCCTGTCTCAGCTCGCGCAATAGCGCGATGAAATCAGATTGGCTGCGGGCGTCGAGCGATGCCGTGGGTTCGTCGGCAACAACGAGCGCCGGGCGACATATCAGCGCCTGCGCGAGTACCACTCGTTGGAGTTGTCCGCCGCTCAATTGATGGGGATACGCCGAGAAGATCCGGTCCGTTGAGGGTAAGCCGACGCGCGCGAGCATCAAACGCGCTTCCTCGATGCATCTCTCCCATTTCCAGTTGTGGTGCGCGCGAGCTACCTCCGCAACCTGTGTGTCCACGCGCATCACCGGGCTTAACGCAATACCCGGCTCCTGATACACCATGGAGATTTGAGCTCCCCGGATCTTCTGGAGCGAGCGCTCATCCATCGAGAGCAGGTCTTGGTCGCGGAAGACGATCGAGCCTGAAATGTCGGCTTGGTCCTTGGATAGCAGGCCGAGCAACGCGAGGGCGATACTCGTCTTACCGCAACCCGACTCTCCCATCACCCCCAGAACTTCGCCGGGAACGATGTCAAAGCTCACACCCTTGACCGCGTGACCCTGTGTCGAGTCAGCGCAGTGATAGTCGATCTTCAAGTCTCTGACCTGGAGGAGAGGTTCCATTCAGCCCCGACTGAGAACGCCATGCCCGAAGGCTCGTCGTGCACTCGCGCTATAGGCAGAAACCGTCTTGGCGGAAGCAGATCTTGCCTTGAACCCTCGACGCACGACTCGATCTCAGGTTCATAGTCCACACTAGGTTGTGATTGCGCGCCAGTCGATAGGTCGTACGTCCCATGAAGCGAGAGAGTTCATGGTACTAAGGTACCGAGGACACAACGTGCGAATCCGCAGATGTGGGAATCCGGCGCCCGGCACAGGCCGCTCACAATCATGTGTTTGTGGGCAATCAGAACTGCGATTTCCTAGGCAGTCGATTCAAGCACTTGCCGGCCTCTTGTAGATGGAGTTTCTGGGCATAGAACCGCGGCCGCGTGCTAGTACCTACTTGTCCGGCTAGCGAGCTAAAGTTATAGTGGTGGTTTGTCGGCGAGTATCAACGGCGACGGAGCGGGAGCGGCCAGCGTTCGGATATTCACAAACCCGGCTTCCTGAAGCCACGAGCGAATCTCCCCGAGCGTGTAAGCGTTTCCCTGCTCCGTGTGGACGAGCATGTTGACCGCGAAGGCGAGAGGCTCCACGGGGCCCGTGCGATCTTCATTGACGATGAATTCCCCAATGACCAGGGTTCCACCCGGAACCAACGCGCCGAAAATGTTCTTCAGCAAGAATCGATTCCTGTCAGGGCTGGCCATGTGGAGAATGTGGCCCAGCGTGGCGACCGCGTAGCCGCTGCCGAGGTCATCCTGAAATATGTCTTTGCCGGCACAGGTGAATTGACCGGCGACTCCAAACTGCTGCGCGATCTTGCGCGTGACAGGCAGCACACCGGGCAAATCCACAGCGGTGACGCGTACCTGTGGCGACGTCTGGGCCAGTGCAATGCCCCACACTCCTGAACCCGCGCCAATATCCAGCACGGAAACCGGTTGGACGGCGCGTGAAACACCCAGCACGTCTGCGACAACTCGCGCACCCGGATAGGCGATCGGCAGAATATTCCCAACGAGTTCCTCGAAGAATTCCGCTGCGTGAGGACTGTCCACAGTACTTTCAGCCGGCTTTCCTGTGCGTACGATCTCGGCCAGTGGCAGAAAGTCACTGATCAGTCCCGAAACAATTTGGTGGACAAATCCGCCGTGATAGCCGGGCTTTGTGCTCACCAGAAATGCGGAGCTTTCCGGAGTGAGCGAATAGCGACCGTCGGTGGTCTTGGCGAGAAACTGAATGCCCACCAACAGGTTCATCACGGCCGCGAGGCCTCGAACGGGCGCACCAGTCGCGTGGCTGACTTCCTCGAGGGTTTTGGGGCCGACATCGAGTACATCAAAAACGTGATTTTGGATGGCCGCATCAAGGGCGAGAGGCTGAACGAAGCTCCAGACGGTTTGCATCAAGTGCTGGGGCGTGACTTGCGATGGCGCTTGCGAGCTCATTTCACTTGTCCTTTCCATTGCGGTGGGAGGTTTCTGGGGCGCTAGAATCAACCCATTGGTCGCGGGAAGTCAACCTCGCTGCGAAAGCGCCAGGCTTGGAGTACGAAACTATCGCGCTGGTTGGCAGCGATGGGCTGAGTCCTGATTGGTCGGATAACCGGGCAGGTTCGTTCCGGTACCCACTTTACCGGTTAGCGCGTTAATCAGGACTTCTGAACAAAAGACACCATTCGACACCACTACCGCCACAGCCTGTCCTATAATTCGCGGCAATGGAGGGACGCGGTGTTCAGTCGGCTTGCCCTCGCATGCGCGTTGGTTTACCTGGTCGCGATTCCCGCAATCGCACAATTGGGTGCACCACAAGAACCGCCTGTCTTGGTTGGCACCTGGGTGCTCCGCGTTCCAAACTCTGAGGTCCTTCCGCTCCCCAACATCAAGTCGCAGACGATCGATATAACCTGTGTTGGAAGTAGAGTCGAAATATCAGCTACGACGAACGGCGAAGAATCCGTTACCCATTTTACGGCGGACGGAAGGCAGCGACGGGGCCGAACTATACCTCCACTGTCACACGGGGAAGTCGTAAGTTCCCGGTGGGAGGGTAGCTCGCTGGTGCTGACGATAGTCGGCGGTTCCTGGGTGACAGGTGTATCGACAATGACTGAGCGTTGGACTCCATCACTCGACGGTCGCACATTGACGCGCTCGTGGGGCGGATTCAAGACGTTGGCAATGGTCTACGACAAGCGGCCGGCTCAGTGACGCGGCAGAAGCGCCTCGTGATAGGGACTGGTTAGTCGGATAACTGGACAAGTTCGTACCGGGATCCACATGTCCGGTTAGCGCGTTAATCAGGCACTACCCGTACCACTCACTGGAAATATCAATCATTGGTGGCCTGAGTCAGTCAGTTTTTGCGGCTCGTCCGACCGCAAGAGCGCTTCGCAATTCGCTGACTAGTGTTTGTCGTTCCTGCTCAGCGAGACGTGTGTCAACCATATCCGCCAGTGATGTCAGCCAGATCGGTGCTCCCCAGCGAGCATCACTCCAGTAGCGTGGGACAATGTGCCAATGCAAATGGGGAACAACATTCCCCAATGACTCTACGTTGATGTGGTCAGGGCGCACCGTCCGCACAACCGCGCCTTGAGCCAGAAACAGGTCTGCACAGAAAGCTTGCCATTCGTGTGCTGAAAGCTGATCGGGGCGAGCCGCATGGCGCAAATCGAATATCAGTAGGCACTGTCCTCGATAGGTCTGGTTCTTGGCCAAATAGATCGAAGAAACCGTGAGCGCCGCGACGAAGTCCCAATGCTCATTTGAATTCGCTCTCGGCGCATCCAAGGGACAATCGATTCCTCGAACTAGAGATTCCCAATGCTGCCTGTCCATGAGGCGATTCACCTCTCAAGAGGATGTAGAAGAACTTGCTGATTCGACCGCAGACGAGACGCAGTATAACGTGGGATCGAGGGTCGGGGACCGCAGCATAACCGGACAAGTGGCTCCTAGTACTTGTCGGTGGGTACCGTTCGGGTGTATGTTCTCCGTATGAACAATCTGATGAATGTGATCGGCGTTCTCGGACTGGTGTTCCTGTCTATTTTCCCCGCTCTTTTTGTCTTGTTCATGGTCGTCTATATGAACCGGAACGGCCGGAAACGGCACTACCTCTTGCGCTCGGCCCGCAGGTACAGCATCTCGCCGCTGTTCGGCCAGTCGCGGCAAACGTTACTGAGAGAAGCACAGAACCGTTCTATCTGAACTTCAGCTTCTTCGGTTCGAGGTCGAAGACTTGTCGCGCGGTTTTTTCGAACAACTGCAAGGTCCGACCACTGCTGAATCCCCGCGGCGCAACGGAACGATTTAGTACGTCGGAGTCAAAGTCCTGATTAGTCGGATAACCGGTAACTTGGGTACCGGGACCCACATGTCCGGTTACCGCGTTAATCAGGACTTGGCAGAATAAAGCACATTGCCATTGCCGCAGCCCGATTGACGCCATCACCCGTCCCGTACTCGCACAGCCGCAGCTAGGTGGACTTGACCTTTTGCCTGCGAACCTGAGGCAAGCGGAACCAAAGGAGATAGACGCCGATATATACGAATACAGCCCATACGAGTCCAAAGAAGCCCAAGAACGGCAACCCAATCCACGGGGAAGGATAAGGAGTGATGAGCACCCCCTGAGGAGGTAAAGAGGGTTTGGGGCGGGGACCAAAATCCACGGAAGCCACGGCGTGAGCCGCAGCAAATTGGGCGCCGCCGTCATACGTGGCGTCAACCGGATATTGTCCATACCGCCGGTCCGTCAATGAGAACTGAGCCTTGCCCTCGGCGTTCGTGGGGCGGCTCCCATAATCTAGTTTGCCGAAGGACGTCTTCAGTGAGAGACCGACGACCTGATAGGCGAGTGGCTGACCCTTGGCACCGAGCAGCGTCGCCGTTACAACGAACGTGGGAGGAAGGGCTTCGGTGCGATCCTTGGATTCGACTGGAAGCCACCCGAACAAGCGACCGTAGAGCCTGTCCATGCCAGATGCCTTGGGCGCGCTGGGTTGCGGCTGCGTAGCTCCGTCGTTCTCCGGTGCGGCAGCCGCCGCTTGCTTCCAATCCAGTGACAACGTAGTCGCCTCCGGCTGCTTCGCCTGTCGTTTCTGATCCGCGCGGGCGAGGCCTGCACCCAAAAGCAAGCATGCAACCAGAACGACAGTGGTGGACGGGATGGATCCAAATCGTTGAGGAACAGACTGAGGAGCCGGCGCCATGGCGGGTTCCACCTGTACTTCATCGTGACGCGTCTCCCAGATGGAAACCATCGGAAACAGTTTTGTGAACAGCATATACATGAGCAAGAAAGCCGCCGCTCCTCCGAAAGTGATGGACCATTCCACCCAGGTGGGCCGATAGTGGACCCAATCGAACGGAAGGGGTGGATTGAACGGGATGTCGCCTCTGTTTGTTTTCGGCAAGAAGGGGGCGGTAAGCGTAGGAACGACGATGAGAAAGCGCTTGGCCCCGGCAGCAAGAACAATCAAGACCGATGCTAGCGCCACTACCGAGGGAGTGAATTTCCGGAGTCGTTTCAGAGTCAGGACGCCCGCGATCATGAGCAAGGGAATCACGATGAACATAGCCTGGGTGATCCACATCATCACGGCGTAGTCACCGAAGAATAGCTGATGCAACAGCACTCTATCCGGCGCCTCAACCTTGTAGACCGAGGTCAGATACTCGTTGATAGTGAAATAGAGATACAGCAAGGCGAATGTGACGAGCAGCAGGCCCAAATTCCGGAAGTGTATGGGCTTGAGATAGTCTTCCAGGTGGAGCACGCGCAGGAGTATGTACATCGAAAGCACAACGGCCGCCGTCCCAGAGTAGATTGCACCCATTACGAAGTAGGGACCAAAAATGCTGCTGTTCCAGCCCGGTCGCAGCGTCATCGCGAAAATCCACGAAACAACGGTATGTACCGAAACCGCCAGCATGATCATCAGGATCGCCATCCGCGAAATGCACTTATCAAGCAGACGTCGTTCCGCAGGAGTATCGGTCCATCCAAACGCAAGCGTCCGATATAGCTTCCGGCGCCAAGGAGCAAGCTCCTTCATCTCAGCGAGCAGAGCCAGATCTGGAATCAGGGGAAGATAGAGATAAAGGGCGCAGCCGGCCAGATACGTGCTCACCGCAATCACATCCCAAAGGATCGCGGACTGGATGCGTCCATGGATGAACAAGTATCCCATCCTGTCCGGGCGGCCCAGATCGATGATCACCATGGGCCCGCCGACGCACAAAGCGAACACAGTGATCGCTTCGGATAACCGGGTGATCGGATGCCGCCACCCCGAATCGGTAACTCGAAGAATTGCTGAGATCAGCGTTCCCCCGTAACTGATCCCGGTGAAAAAGACAAAGTTCGCGATGTACAAGCCCCAGGAAATTTGATCGCGCATTCCGGTGACGATCAGGCCATGACGAAGCTGCAACGTGTAGCCGTAGAGCCCCCAGAGCGCGACGAGAGAGAATATTCCGAAACACGCATAGAATCGCCACGACGTATGAGTGAGGACGCGCAGAAGATTGGCTTCTCGGTCGGAGCTCATGCCTTTTACTCCTCCTCCTTAAGAGGACTTCGGTTCCCCTGGTGCAGCGTACTTGCGATTGACGGGAGGCAAGTAGTAGACGCGCGGGTCCGTGCCCAGCTCTTCGAGCAACCGAAAACCTGCGCCTTGTTTGGTGACCTGAGAAAGCTGGATGGTTTCGCCTTTGCTGTTTGTGACGGCGTCCTCGTATTCGTCGCCGCAATAAATGGCGCCCATGGGGCATCCCTCGCCGCAGGCCGTTAGCATTCCCGCGCGCAACATCTCCGGGCAGAAGTCGCACTTCTCGACAACGCCCTTGCGATGGGGCCATCCTTCCTCCATCGAATACTTGTGCGAAAGCTCTTCCGGGGTGTGGGGTGGTTCGCTCCAGTTGAAGGATCGCGCTCCGTAAGGACATTGGGCTATGCAGTTCCGGCAACCGATACATCGATCCTGGTCCATCATGACAAGCCCATCGGTGCGCTTGAAGGTGGCTCCCACGGGACATCCACGCACGCAAGGAGGGTTGTCGCAGTGCATGCAGGGCCGAGCCACGTAATAGGGCCCCGCTTCCGGGTTGTCCAGCACCTCATAGACCCTGATCCATTGTTGCATCGGCGGTACGAAATGCATCTTGTTGCAGGCCTGCGTGCATTTCCCGCATCCATCGCATTTGGCTAGGTCGATTACCATCACCCACTTCTGATTGGAGGGTGCGACGGAGCGGGCCGGCAGCGTCTGGTGGAATCCCTGCCCCGTTGCTCCTTTCGCAGAAGCCAGGGAAACAGCCAACGCACCGCCGCCAATCGACCAGAAGAAATCTCGACGGGATTTCTGCATATGCGCTCCTTACTCCGTGACGATCATTTTCATATTCATGTCATCGTGGCCTGGGCCGCATTTGGACATGCATTCGATGCTGTAATTGCCCGGCTTGCTGGGCGCGACCAGGACAAATTCGTTCATCCCTTCCTTTAGGCACACGTCCCAACCTTGACTCTTCAGTTCCTTAATGGTGAAGCTATGAGCGCAACCGGGGTATTTCGGGTCACTCTCGACTCCTTTATGCGCGGTGACCCTGAACTTAATCACTTCCTTCGCTTTCACCGTGATTACGGGCAGCTTCTGTCCGGGAACCTTGAATTTGTTGTCCTTATCGGCGGTCAGCTGGATCACGCGAGGCTCCTGTGCGAGCGTATATAGCGAAGGCGCAATCATCGCGAACAAGAGAATCAGCGCGGCCAAGGAAGCGAGCCGATAAGACGTCCCAAGCCCGGCGGGCGATGCGATTCCCGCTGTACAACATTCAGTTTCAGTTTTCTTGGTTTTCACGACCTCATTCCTCCCTCTCTTATTTGGTGACTTCCGTCCACCCTTGATTCTCGCTCATTGGCTCATCTGGCAAGGTGCGCGACAGCACATTCCGTCGTGATGCGCATCACACGCCCAAAGGCATTGATCGAAAGGAGTTGCGATTTCGGCGGGTGAATCGATTCCGAGAGAATCACCTTGTATCCACGCGGTTGTTTGTGGCGGCCGTCCGCGTTCCGGACGTCCGCCGACTTCCCCGGCCGAAGCCAATCTGACCCAGATCGAACCTCCGTGAAGTTGTTTCTTTCTCAAGAAGTCGACCTGCCCATGCGACTTCAAGATTAGACGAACACCGAAGGACAAGAGTCATGCGGCTCGCACTCACGTCTCGGCTGGCAAACGAAAGTGCATCCTGATTTTGGAGCCACCCCACGCCATTTCAGAACGCGTACCGCATCGCAAATACTATGGTGCTACCGTTGAAGTCCGGTGCCACGATCGGTTGTAGCGTGTAACTCCCACCGGTGATGGGAACACCGGCCCCGATCGGCGCTCTGGAGTTGTATCCGTAATAGTTCCACGATGTCTTGTAACTCAGGCCCCTATAAAGGTCGACTTGGATCGAGCCGAACGGTTTCTGGTAATTGAAGGCCAGCGTCCCGGCAGGCTGAAGCGGATTCAGGAAGATTGTGCGGCCGCCGACGTACGTGCCGGTGTATCCGACGCGCGTTGTAACTCGGTTTATCGGCTTCCACATCACGTCGCTGTAGGCGTACTGCTGGTGGCTCGTATAGAACGCGGTTGTGCCTAGATTAATGCTTGCATTAATTCCAGCGCTTGTCGCTTCCGCCGTGGTAAAGGGACACGGTGAATTAGCCGGTGTATAGACTAAGTATCCCAAGACACCACCGGGACCGGTCATCTGTCCGGAAGTATCCCGGAAGCAAATAAATGTCTGCAAAGAAATATCAGTGTAGTTGTATCCGATGGTGAAGGCGACCTTGGGATTCGGCGCCAGTACCGTAGAAAAACTGTACGTCCGGGCGTGCTCGAGGTCGTTGACTTGCGAAACGTTGTCGCGGTTCTCGTGAATATCGATCGCACCGTCGACGGTCATCCATGGACGTGGCTTATAGTTCGCGTGAATCCTGTAGCTCTGGACTTGCCGAGGCTGAGTTCTCGTATATGAGACATCGTTATATCCGAATTCGAAATCCGCGTAGATTCGCAGTGTATCCATCGGCCGCAACGTCAAACCGGCGAGACCTACCTGCTCATTGATCGTGGTTACGCAGTGCCCGATAAAAACAGTCTGTATACTTACGGTGGGCCCGACGTTTGTTCCTTGTGCACAATACAGGGCAGAATCCGTGCTTGTTGTCAAGGTAGGCGCATAGGTGATGGAGCCGTCCGAATTCCGCGTGCAACCCGCCGGAAGCGTGGATGAACCCGAGGGGAATGCGCACATCCCGCGGGCCGCCAGATAGTCATTCGCCGCCGTGCCCGCCGCCCCACCCGGATAATAAATTGCTCCCAGGTTCGGCACCGTTGTGTTTGAAGGATAGAGCGCGTCCCACGGTGTTTCGGAGATATTCCTCTGCTCATAAAGGTAGCCGATTCGGCCGCTGATGCGCTTCGCGAGATCGGCTTCGAGTTGGATGGTATTCGATAGCCGCCTTTGGCCCAGCGATGACGTATTGAAAGTGCTATAGACATCAGGTACGGAAGTGGTGCCATGCTGTGGGCAGGTCACCGCGGTGTAGGGCGCCGGACAGATGCTGGCGAATGAACCCCCGCCGCCAACCAGCGGTGCAAACTGTGCGATTGGCAGCAGTATGCCGCTTTGACCCGCTGCCTGGGGAAGCGTGGCGAACAGGTTCGTGGTCAACTGATCGAAAACTCCGTCACTGTGCCAGTTGTCAAAATTAACGGAGTCGACGATCCGGACATTGTCGGTCAGCGTAAGAATGCCGGACCAATTCGCGTGCACAGCAACTTGCCTGGCCCTTGCCGGACCTGAAACGATAGGTTCGCGAATTTGTCCCGCCGCTGCCGAGGGATTCGTCCACTCGTTTGCGACATCATTGAGATTCGAGACGACATTGTGACTGTTGTTGTAGCTGGCCGAACCGGACATCTCAACCCTTCTGAAATATCTGGACTGAAAGCTCAGTCGCTCCGTGGGCATGAAATTCCGCGCGGGGGCAGTCCTCGAATACGACAGGTATTCTTTGCAAGTCGGGCTTGCGTAACCTGGATAGCCCTGTGGGAACGGCGCTGCCGCCAAAGTCGCACCACAAGGGGCGGTCGTTGCGGTTGGGGGGTAGAACCAGCTGAGTCCCAAATTTACCGGCACCGTACCGGGGAACTGACTCGTTTGAACCAGAAATGGCGTATTGCCGATCGTGTCGCTGGTGTCTTGCTTGTCGTATTCAAGGAACTGATCGTAAGAAAGCGTGGTCCTGGGCAAAACACGGAAGTCCGCACCCATGTGGTACGCATTCGTAGTCATTCGGAATTTTTGTGCCAGCAGCAAATTAGTGGTGCCCGCGAACGAACTGAGAGCGGGCCCTTCGTTCACATTGCGCGAATAGCCCAATCGGAAACGCACGCGGGATTGGGGCAGCAGCGTCAGCTCGTAATCCTGCATCCGCCGGACGAGATCGAGTGCGGCCGGCGATGTGTTGACGGCGAACGAAGGAAAGGCCGCGGGATTCGACGACACGGGGCTTGTCGTCGCGATCGGGACTGGGTTTAACGGATTCGCCAGCAGATTGTAGTCCCAGAAATTCTTGTCGCGGCGGAACACCAACGAAAAGTCGTACAACTTATTCTTGCTGATCCTCAAGCGCGACACGTCGTTCGGGTCGCCGCCATAGCCAAAGTTGCTGAAGTTGAGCCTGTCGAAGAGGAGCCCCTGGTGGTTGATGGACCTCATGTTCAGGGTGTAATCGAGCAAACGCGCGCCGGGACCCAGATGCACGAACGTGTCATACGTATCCTGGTTCCCATTGATCCAGGCTTGCCGATAGCCAAGCTCAACCGACTGTTGGACATTGTAATTGCCTGAGTTGGTTCCTTGGCCTTCGTCGGAGCTCGTCTGGGCCGGGCACGGAGGCGAGAGGAAAAATGCGGCCACGACGAACAGCAAAGCAAGTGGTCTGATTCCTGTACGTTCATTCGTCATTTTGCACCCCAACGCATAAGAGCTGCGATTCCGACCAACCAGTTCCGAGCCTAACTTGCTGCGAGTCCCACATTGGCAATCCTTCGTCATGTTCAACCTATCGGAGAAGATCGTTGTTAAAGTTCGATCCGTGGATTGCCACGTGACACAGTGGGCATGCGTTTTGTTGGTCAGACATCATGGGATCCATGACCGGCGTGTGTCCGAACGTAGCTGCGGTGTGGCATGACAGGCAGAGCAAGCCGATGTTGCTGTACTTCAGCATGTGAGCGTTTGCTCCTCCGTGCGGGATATGGCAGGCCGCGCATCCCTCGGTCCTGACCGGCGCATGCTCAAACACGAACGGTCCCTGTTTATCCGCATGGCATTTGAAACAGACGAAATCCCCGGACGCTGAGGTTCGGACTTGCCTCACCAAACCGGTTGACGACTCCCAGACTCCACCCGTTCCGTGCTGGTCGTGGCAGTCGGTGCACTGGACCAGACCCTCATTCACGCGGTGATGAAAGGGCATATCAAACTGGGGCTTCAGCTGGAGATGGCAGGAGTAGCAAAGTTCGGGTTGGTCCTTGACCAGTAACTTCTCTTTCGTTGTTGCGTGGTGCGGTGAGTGACAGTTGATGCAGCTTACCTCGTTCAGCCGGTGGAAAGAATTCGAGATATTGAGGTGGCTTGTGCTGGAAGCGTGGCAGGTGAGGCAGCGCTCGTTTACCACCTTCGGGGTGGTGTCTTTCGAGAGGAAGTTGAAGATGAGCTTCTTCGCCTCGGGGTTTTTCGTATCGGTGCGCTCCGCTTCCAGTTCCGCATCGGCGTGAGCTTTGCCCGATCCGTGACATCCATCGCAATTAGTGCTGCCGCTTGCTCCGACTGCCCCTTCAGGGACCTGATCGTATGTGGCGGTGTGGACGGTTTTCGAAATCTGCTCAGCCGCTTGCTTGTGGCAGTGAAGGCAGGCGTCAGTTCCGGTCAACTTGCTCGTATCGGGCTGGGCGACGGCTTGCGCGGGGGAGGGTACAGCCGCAGCGGGCTGGTTTTGGGCGAAAACAACTGCAGCAGTCGCGGAAAGCCAGATCAGAGCAACCACAAGGAACCGGAAGGTCTTGGACTTCAAGCATTCTCGCATCCTCGTCCCCTTTTCGTCCGAGCGGCTTAGTGCCCGAACACACCGCCCAATTTTGCAATGTTCCATTCATTGAACTGTCCAAGTCTGTGATTCTTATCACTGTGATAAGCATCACATCCGGCGCAGAGAGTCCTATGCCGGACTCAGACGGAAGAGCGCTCTTCTTCTGCTGAATCCCTGTTCTTTGAAAGCCCCAGGGATCGATGGACGTGGCAAAGAGCAGAGGATGCGGGCGAGAAGCCGGATCGCACCACCAAGCGTGACGGT
>Ga0335077_10008839_pt1 | contig 12494 bp, 8 predicted proteins | sample Lox_Sample_31_FD_207151 | JGI IMG/M metagenome (GOLD analysis project Ga0335077, IMG submission 207151) | Soil microbial communities from Loxahatchee National Wildlife Refuge, Florida, United States - Lox_Sample_3.1 | ecosystem: Environmental > Terrestrial > Soil > Wetlands | place: USA: Florida...
AAAGAATGCTGCGACGCCTGCAGCAAGTGAAGCAATTCACGGTCCAGCAGATGCTGCTTCAAGAAGACCATGGTGCCCAAAACCAGCATGCTGGCCAGAGTCACAAACAAACGGAACATGCGCACGGGTTGTGGAGTCGTCACGTCGAACACCGACCAGGCGGCAAGCAAGGGAAGAGAAGAAACCGTGATCATACCCAACCGCGCCACCCAGACTCCGTGGCCGTTGGATTGGTCCGATGGCTTTTGTTGAGGCCCCGATTCCAGAGCCCCCAGGCCAATCCATGTGACCCACGCCATGGAAGCCGCCAGCGGCACATCGTAAACGCTGCCCGAAAAATAGACCCTGCGTTCGATGGCCCAGTTCGCCAGGTAGGAGCTCAAGCTGTAGGTCAAAGTGCAGCCGAACCAGCTGGCATAGACGGTTCTCCAGGAGTGACGGCTGCGGGCCCACAACACCGCCAACCCGCCCAGGAACACGAGCTTCTCGATGAGATACAGAATATTCAGATTGTGTTGGTAGCGGGTATCGTTCCAGTCGACATATTGCCACGGGATCACGATGATCACATACAGATACAGCCACCAAACCAGCAGCATGGCAAAATCAAGCGATCCCAGCCGCGTGGTGCGGTTGTCTTGTTCCACCTGAGGCTGCATCGCCAAGGCCGCGGTCATCGGAACCAGGTGCAGGAACATCACTACGTCGCCGACGAAGGGAGTCGGTACATCCTGCCGCAGAAACACTTCCAAGTAACACCAAAGGCCTTGATAGGCCAACCAGAAGGCTGACCCCAGCGTCATCATCGCCCAGAACATTCGCGCCCGACCATGGCTCGCCCAGGCCGCCAGCAGCAATGCCATGGTTCCTGAGAGCAGCAACAACAGTTGGGTAAGGTCGCTCAGCGCGATGAGCACAAAGCTCTGCGGCAGCACCAGCGAGGCTGCGGCCTGCGCGCATAGCAGGCCCGACGCCGTGAAAATCCACAGCTTGGAACGCCTGGACATACGTTGTCATTGTAGAGTTAGCAGACGGCGGGGAAAGTTACTGGGGTAATCTGTCCTCGCGCCAAATCCGCCAAGCCCGGCCGCGAGGGCGGTCTGGTGAAAACCGGACTGTGCCGGTCACCGAAGTTTTACTTGCTCTTAGGCCGCATAATAAATAACATTCGTGGCACCCCACTTTTCGTCAGAGGGACGTACTCCATTGCCATTTCGAGCAGTTCGAGATCGGTTCCTTTGGAGACTGCGGGCCCCTATGGGTCCGGGCGAAGTTCGCCGTATTGAACGGTGGCTGGCCAGCGCCCGGGTCTTCCTGGCGGTTTCCGCGCTGGTCGCCATCTGGATGGATCCAGGCGCGATTCGCTATTCGCTATGGGCCTTCGCCTTGCTGGCTTTCTATCTGGCCCAGGGCATGGTTATCATCATTTTCCTGCGCCGGCGCCAGCAATCCACCGCCGCCTTCCGTTTGCTCGTTCATAGCGCAGACATCGTTTGGCCGGCCTTGATTTCGGTCTTTGCCAGTGGCCAGAACAACCCTTTCTTTCTGTTCTTCGTTTTCGTCCTGGCCGCCGCGGCCTATCGCTGGGGCCTGTGGGAGACCGTCGGCACCGCCGCTGCCGAAGTCTCTTTGCTTTGGCTTCAGGCCTTGGGCTTCCATTGGGGCCTGATGTCCTGGATCACCGGCCTCGCCGCTCGCTACCGGCTGCCCCCGTTGCGCATCGATCCCACGTCGTTCGAGCCCAAGGGTCTCTTCATGCGCTCGATCTACCTACTGGTGCTGGGCTTCCTGCTGGGTTACCTGGCCGAGCAGCAGAAGCAACTCCGCGCCGAAAAAGCGGTGATCGCACGCACCCTGGGAAAGGCGCGAGTCGAGGCCGGCGTTGTGGGTACGCTTCACGAGATTGCCAGCGAACTGCTCTCCATGTACCGGGCTTGCAAGTTGGTGATTGCCTCGCAGGAGATGAGCAGCTATCGGGTGTATGTCGGCGAATTGACCAACCCGGAACAAGGAGCGGGCTTTCACTGGCTGGATCCCTCTGATAGCGCCCGCGAGATCTATCTGGAAGACTCCCCATCCGTCGCCTGTTATGCCGAGCGCAAGCGTGTGGACGGGCACGAGCACTTCTCCCTGCTGGCGCTGGACGAAGAGACCAGAATTGAGAACGTGAATCCTGAGTTCCTCAATCCCATCACCCGGAAGCATGAGTTCCACACCGCCATGATGGTCTCCTTTGTCTTCGGTCAGGAGTGGCGGGGACGTCTATTCTTGCTGGATCCCAAGCTCACCGGAGAGACCGAGGAGGAACTCCGCTTCCTCCAGGAACTGGTGCGCCAGGTGGGACCCGCGGTGTACAACGTGCTTCTGCTGCGCCGCCTGCGGTTGCGGGCCGGCGCCGTGGAACGGGCCCGCTTCGCCCGCGAACTGCACGATGGTGCGGTACAATCGCTCATCGCCGTGGAAATGCAGGTCGATGTACTGCGCCGGCAATCCGCCACCAAGCCGGACGTGTTGCCGAAAGAGTTGGGGCGCATCCAGGCCTTGCTCCGCGAAGAAGTCCTCAAGCTGCGGGAACTCATGCAGCAAATGAAAACCCTGGATGTGGATTCCAAGAAGCTTCTGGGTGTGATCCACGATACGGTGGAACGCTTCCAGCGCGAAACCGGGATCGTCGCCCGTTTCACTTCCGACTTGGAGGAGCTGGACATGCCCCAGCCCGTCTGCCGCGAGCTGGCCCGCATCGTGCAAGAGGCGCTGGTGAATGTGCGCAAGCACAGTCAGGCGCGGCAGGTTGGCGTCCGCCTCGGCGCCAAGGACGGCGGTTGGAAGATCGTCATAGAAGATGACGGCCAGGGTTTTCCTTTCACCGGCCGGTTTTCCCAGCGTCAACTTGACGACTTGGGGAAAGGCCCATTGGTCATCAAGGAACGCGTCCGTTTGATTGAAGGCGAACTCACGATAGAATCAAACCCGGGCCAGGGCTCCCGCCTGGAAATAACAATCCCGCAGCAACAAGGCGCTATTCATGGATAACAGAAAACCTACTCGCATCGTGATTGCCGATGACCACCCGATCTTTCGTGATGGCTTGCGGCGCCTTCTGGAAACCGAACCTGACCTCAAAGTGATTGGTGAAGCCTGTGACGGAGCGGAAGCCGTGAAGCTGGCGCGGCAGCTCAAGCCCGACATCCTGTTGCTGGATCTGGCCATGCCTCGCCACCCGGGTCTGGAAGCGCTGCGCGAAATGAGTGCCGGCCCCGGCTCGGATGGGGTACGTGTCATCCTGCTCACCGCGGCGGCGGAGAAGAACCAGATCGTCGAAGCGTTGCAGTTGGGCGCCCGCGGAGTAGTTCTAAAAGACTCCGCCACCCAGCTATTGCTCAAAGCCATTCACACCGTGATGGCCGGAGAATACTGGGTGGGACGCGAGAGCGTTTCCAATCTGGTGCTGTATCTGCGTAACCTGGTTCAGTCTTCCGGCGAAGAAGCCAGAAAAAAGAAGTTCGGCCTCACCCCCCGAGAGTTAGAGATCGTTTCCGCCGTCGTCGCCGGATACTCCAACAAAGAGATCGCAGAATACTTCAAGATCAGTGAAGACACCGTCAAACATCACCTTAGTAACATTTTTGATAAATTGGGCGTCTCCACTCGCTTGGAACTTGCCCTTTTCGCCGTGAATCAATCCTTGCCTTTGAAGCCTATCTCCTAGAAGGCATAGCACTTTCGTGCCATGGTTCGACCCGTATGGGCTATTGCTTGGTTGCGGAGCAGGCACTACCATGTTGGAACCAACTCACAATTGGGAGTTCCCCCGTGATTGGTGTCGCGGGAACTATCATTCCTGCACGCAGGACATGATCAGCGGTTCGCTAGGAGGCGAGCTGTGGCAAAGTTTTTACATCAACTCTGGTCCGACGAGCGCGGTCAGGATGTCGCCGAGTACGCGGTGATGTTGGCGGTCGTTCTGGTGATCGTTGTGGGCACCATCCGCTTGATCGGTGCCAACGCCAACAATGTGTTCTCGCAAGTCTCTAGCTCGATTGCCCAGTAAAGTCGCAGGCGACGCTCCACTCTTCCCGCTGCCTCAGAGTGCATCGCTCCGGTTGTCAGTTCCGCCTGGCGGCAACACCGCCGCAACATCCTTTCGCGCAATTCTCGGGTCTCCCCATAGAAGTTAGCGGGTGGTTTTCTATTCGAGGACATCCATTCCTACAGCCTGGGGCGCGCTAGCAGTGCACGATCTTCGGACTCTTGATGCCACGGGTGGCATTGCGCGTATCCACGACCAGTTGAGAATCGCGCACGATCCGCGCGTAGTCGTAGTCGGAGTGGTCGGTCACAATCACCACACAGTCATACTGCCCAAGATTGTCCAGCGGTGCGCATTTCATTTGCAGGTCGTATTTGCGTCCCTTGCCGATCGTGGGAAAGTACGGATCGTTGTAACTGATTTGAGCGCCTTCCTTCTGCAGCAATTCAATGATCGCCAATGCAGGCGATTCGCGCAGATCATCGATGTCTCTCTTATAGGCCACTCCCAGTACCAGTACTCGCGAGCCGTTCAACGCTTTTTTCTGCTGGTTCAGGGCCTTGGCCACCGACTCCATCACATGATAGGGCATGTTGGTGTTGATCTCGCCCGCCAGTTCGATGAAGCGCGTCCGGAAGTCCCATTCCTTGGCCTTCCAGGAAAGATAAAAAGGATCCACCGGAATGCAGTGTCCGCCCAGTCCGGGGCCGGGATAGAAGGGCTGGAACCCAAAGGGTTTGGTGGCTGCTGCCTCAATCACTTCCCAGATATCGATTCCCATCCGCAGCGACAGCATCTTGAGTTCATTCACCAGCGCGATGTTGACGCAGCGGTAAATATTCTCCAACAGTTTGGTCATTTCCGCCGCGCCCGGAGAGGAAACTCTTACCACCCGATTGAAAATCGCGCCGTACAGCGCGGCCGCCAGATCAGACGCTTTCCCATCCAACCCTCCCACCACCTTGGGGATATCGCGCCGCGCCACCGTCGTGTTGCCCGGGTCTTCCCGTTCGGGAGAGAAGGCCACGTAGAACTCCGCCCCATCCGAGCTTCCGCCGCGCGAAACCTTCAGTCCTTGCCGATTGCCTTTTTCCAGGATGGGAATCAGAACTTCTTCGGTGGTGCCGGGGTACGTCGTGCTCTCCAGAATCACCATATGGCCCGCCCGCAAATGGGGAGCGATGGCCTTGGCGGTTTCAGTGATGTAGCTCAAGTCAGGTTCGTGGTACTCATTCAGCGGCGTGGGCACACAAATAATGATCGCGTCCATCTGTTGCAGCCGGGAATAATCCGCGGTGGCACTAAAGCCCTGCGCTTTGGCAGCCTGAATCTCAGTGGCCGGAATGCGAAAAATGTACGTTCCACCCTGGTCGAGCGTCGCCACCTTGCGCTGGTCAATATCGAACCCCGTGACCGGGAATTTCTGTTCGCTATAGAGCAGGGCCAAAGGCAGGCCCACGTAGCCGAGTCCGATAATCGCGACCCTGGCGCGTTTTTCCTCAATCTTGTTCTTTAACGTGGAAAACAAGTCGGCAGAAGTTGTAGAAGTGGCTGTCATCTTCAAGTGATTGGCGTAAAACTAAATTTTAGCATGTGGCGGTCACCGCCGCAGTGGTCACGGAAGGCCGTGTGCGGCTGATAATCTCGTTCTGGGTCTCCGTCAACCCGGTTATCCACAGCCTGAACCAGCCCTGCCACTTTCTGCCGGCAGAGGCGCCATTTATTTTCTTGCTTCGCTCGAAATCGGGAGGGCAGAGCGCACGATGGCGGAAACACTCACCGGGCAGGACATCAGCTTCATCGAGCTACAAACCGCGGTGTTCTGCGTCGAATGTGAGTTGATCAGTAAGAACAACACTCCCTATTGTCTGGCTTGCGGCAGCCGCGCGGTGCTGAGTTTGTCTCGCGTGCTCGGAGGATCCTTGCACGGCCAGCAGACGGCGCACCTGATCGCCGATGCTGAACTCGACCGCCTGGTGCGCGAATTGCTCCGCACCGTTCCCTCCTCCGGTTCTGACACTCGTCTACCCGCTTCCTTTGCCGTTCTCGCCCCTTCGCGCAGCCATGCCCGCAACGCGGGTCCGCATTCGTTCCCCGGCCTGGTGCGTGCACAGGATCGCGAGATCCACCCCGGAGAAATTGACCTTGAACCCGCCATCAGCGTGATTGCCGAGCGTGCCCAATCCTTGACTGGGGCAACCGGCGCTGCCATCGCTTTACGCCACGGCGACGAAATTGTTTGCCGCGCCCGCACGGGCCGAACCGCGCCCGATCTGGGGGTTCGCCTGCAAACCGATTCAGGTATCTCGGCCGATTGCGTCCGCACCGGCGAAGTGGTTCTCTGTCACGATGCCGAACGAAATCCTTGCGTTGATCTCGCCAGTTGCCGCCGTTTGGGCGTGCGTTCCATCCTGGCCGCCCCCCTGCGCCACTTCCGCCGCACCCTCGGCGTCTTCGAGGTCCTCTCCGCCGCTCCCAACGCCTTTGACCACCGCGATGTAGCCACCATGCAACTGCTCTCCAGTATGATGGTGGCAGCGATCTCCCGCTTGTCCAATCTGAGAACCACCACTAAGAGCTGACAACCGCAAGCCCGCTTCGCCCGCTGGAGTAAGATGGAGCCAATCGCGTATGCCGCCCCTCGGGCCTAATCCGGCGGAGATTGGCCAGCCAACGACCCACCGCTCAGAGCGTAGGCGGCGTATGCGGCACAAGCTCCATCTTCCCGCCTACGTCGGTTTGAACCCCACCCAACACCCAACCCCGGACCTCTGCGAGATCATTGATCTCAGCCCGGACGGCATGGCGATTCAAACCGCATCGCCGCTCAAAGTCGGATGCGTCGAGAATTTGTTTCTTGATCTCTCAGAAACCAACGCTTCGATCCAAACCTCCGGAACCGTGGTCTGGTCGGATACCTCCGGGCGCGCCGGCATCCGCTTTCTCGACCTTCCTCCGGACTCACTCCATACCCTTAAGAAATGGCTGTTCGCCGACGCGCTTGCGGGGTGCGTCCAGCAGGCCGCCGAAACTCGCCTGGTGAAGCCGCCAGACCCGTGGAATGATCTCGAACCCGACCACACTTCCGTGCTCACCGCCTTGGCTGCGGTAAGAAAGGAAGTGGAATCGCTCGGCCCTGACCTGGATGCTGCCCTGCAGCTGATCGCGCGCCGGGCCCAGACCTTTACCCGCTCCAGCGCGGCCGCCATCGGACTGACCGAAGGGGCCGACATGATCTGCCGGGCTACTGCCGGCCCCCATGCGCCCGCGGTTGGCGTGCGGCTGCAGGTTGGCTCCGGCTTTTCCGGAGAATGTGTGCGCTCCGGCATCCTCCTGCGCTGCAATGACTCCGAAACCGATTCCCGGGTTGACCGCGAGAGCTGCCGTGCCCTCGGCATCCGTTCCATGATCGCTGCCCCTATCCGCTCGCGAGGCATCGTGGTCGGACTCATCGAAGTGTTTTCGCCGCGCCCCAATATTTTTCAGCCCGATCATGAGCTGGCCCTGCAGTACTTGACGGAAGTCGTTTCCGCGGCGGTGCTCCGTGCCAGCCTCCTGGAACCCTCTTGGTCCGCTTCCGTAGCCAATGTTGACGACGAATTTCCCGTGGAGACTCCGGCCGACCTCCCTATTCCTCATCTCTCACGCTCCCGCAATCTCCTCCTGCTTAGTGTCCTGATGACGCTTCTCTTCGCCTTGCTGTGGGTGACCCAGCCGTGGAGGGCGAACGGTCGCGGCAAAGCCGACGCGGTTTCTCCTTCACCGCAAGAAGTCGGCGCGCCGCCCGCGGCTTCTGTCACCAGGCTTGAGACACTGCAAAGATTGGCGGACGGGGGTGACGCCGCCGCGCAGTTTGACATGGGGGCGCACTACTGGACCGGCGACCAGGTTCCTCAGGATTACAGCCAGGCCGTGCGCTGGTTTTCCTTGGCCGCTGAGCAGGGCAATGTTGCCGCTCAAGCCATGCTGGGCAACTGCTACTGGGCGGGCCGCGGTGTGCCCCCCGATCCCGTGCGGGCCTATTTCTGGTCCGTGCTGGCGCAGGCCGCCGGAGATGAGGCCAGCAAGTCTCGCGTCGCGCTGCTCGCCACCCGGCTCAGCCCCGCTCAGATGGCCGTGGCTCAGAAGGAAGCCAGGGACTGGATAAAGCAGCATTCCCCGCCTGCAAAAGATTCATCCCTTGCCCACTAAAGCGCTGTACAGCGCCCCGATGGGCTGGTCCCTCCCTGTACTCTGAGGCGGTTGACTCTGCGGCCTCTGAGATCTACAAGGTTGTTTTTCCCCCGTCCAGACCCCCGCCCATAAGGTCTAGAATGAGCTTAGAGGCTTGCCTTGCCGACCTTGCGCGACATCGTTTACCGGCACGTGCGCGAAGGTGAGTTATACGAGAAGCTCGACCGCAATCGCGTCCGTTGTTACGCCTGCGGCCACTGCTGTCCCGTTCCCGACGGCCAGCCCGGCGTGTGCAAGGTCCGCTACAACCAGGGTGGAACTCTCTACGTGCCTTGGGGCTATGTGGGCGGCGTGCAGTGCGATCCCATCGAGAAGAAGCCTTTCTTTCACGCCTACCCCGGCGCGCTCGCCTACAGTTTTGGCATGCTGGGATGCGACTTGCACTGCGCCTACTGCCAAAACTGGGTCACCTCCCAAGCCCTGCGGGATCCCGATGCCATCTCTCCACCTCTGGAAGCTTCTCCCGAGGCGCTGGTGCAGGATGCCTTGCGGCAAGGAGCGAAGGTCTTGGTCAGCACCTATAACGAGCCGCTCATCACCAGCGAGTGGGCAGTGGCCGTGTTCAAAGCCGCCAAGGCTGCCGGTCTGGTAACGGGGTTTGTCTCGAACGGCAACGGCACCCCGCAGGTGCTCGAATATCTGCGCCCCTGGATCGATCTCTACAAAGTGGACCTCAAGAGTTTCGACGACCGCCGCTATCACGAACTCGGCGGACGCATCGGCCCCATCCTCGAAACCATCCGCAGCCTGCACCGGATGGGCATTTGGCTCGAGATCGTCACCTTGCTGATTCCCGGCTTCAACAACTCGGACGATGAATTGCGAGGCTTAACGGACTTCCTCGCCCGCGTCTCCCCCGACATTCCCTGGCATGTGACCGCATTTCACAAAGATTACAAAATGGAAGATGCGGACAACACGCACCCCTCGGACCTTCAGCGCGCGGCCGAAATCGGAAAGCAAGCCGGCTTACGCTACGTCTATGCCGGCAATTTGCCCGGAATGGTCGGGGAGCACGAGAACTCCCGCTGTCACAAGTGCGGTGACACGCTCATCCGCCGTCACAGCTATTTTGTGGAAGATTATCGCCTCACCCCTGACGGCCGCTGTCCTTCCTGCGCGACTGCTCTCCCCGGCCGCTGGGCGCCCAGGTTCGAAGGCCAAATCACCGACCGCCCTTTTCTGCCGCGCCCCCCGGGGCTGGTCAATATCAACTGAGAACGGTGAACTGCGAACCGCGAACTGTCTTTGAATCCCTCCTCCCGAAACACACCTAACATTGGACACACCTGGCATTTGACACTCCACCCCGTTTCGCAGTACTTTTGACGCCCATGAAAGCCGCAGCCCGCAGCCTTTTCGCCAGCATCCTGATCTTCGCAACCTTGATCGGCGGCGCGGCCAGCGCACAAACTTCGTCCCGCCGCGTCACCTACTACTATCAAACCCAGTATTACCAGGGAAATTATGTGTCGCTCGCTCCCATCTGGGAGCAGATCAATCCCCACACCCGCCAACCCGTGACCACCGACGTGATGGTGGCGGCATTTCATCTCGGCTACGACAACGGCAACAATCCCTACATTCATCTCAACGACAACGTTCCCGGCGATCCCATGTTCGATCAAATGTGGAAGGAAGTAGCCACCCTGCAAAGCTACGGCGTGACCGTGCGCATGATGCTGGGTGGCGCCGCGCAGGGAAGCTATGCCGACTTGTTCAGTCAGTGGGACACCTTTTATCCCATCCTCAAGCAGACCCTGCAGCAGTACAACCTGAACGGCATTGACCTGGACATCGAGGAGATCGTGAGCCTCCCCAACGTGCAGATGCTCATCACCCAGCTCGATGCTGACTTCGGTCCGAACTTCATCATGACCATGGCGCCGGTCGCGTCGGCCTTCTGGGGTGGGCCAAACCTCTCCGGGTTCGACTACCGCCAGCTTTATCAAAGCCAGCAGGGCCAGCGCATTAACTGGTACAACGGCCAGTTTTACAGTGGCTTTGCCACCATGTCCTCTCCCGCCGATTACGAAAGAGCCATAAACGCCGGGTGGCCCGCGGATAAGATCGTCGCCGGTGTGATCGGCAATCCTCAGGACGGGAGTGGCTACGTCCCTCCCAACTCCGTGATGAATACGGTGCACACTCTGATCGGCCTGTATCCTTCATTCGGCGGCATGGATTGCTGGGAGTATTTCAACGCCCTGCCAGGCGGCCTTTCTAACCCAGTGAAGTGGGCCTCCGACATGGCCATTGCCATGGGTACCTATCCCTTGACTCACAACTAGTTCCTTAATTCTGTGCGCAGACCGCTGTTTACAACTCCGGCCCGGCCGCGATATACCTCTGTTTCAGCCCATGCTTAATCAAAATCTTCTCCCCGCCACCCTGATGCTGCTCATCGCAACCGTCTCTCACGCCGCCGACAAGCTGAAGCTCACGCTCGACGAGTTCTTTGACTCGGTCGATATCTCCGGCTTGCAGCTTTCTCCCGACGGTCATTCGTTGGTATTGGTCACCGAGCGCGCGGATTGGAACCAGAGCATCTATCGCGACGACCTTTGGCTTTACCGCGATGGCGGCACGGGCACGCTCACCCAACTGACACAGTCTGGCCATGACAGCGCGCCGCAGTGGTCCCCGGACGGCCGCTGGATCGCCTTTCTCTCCGAACGCAAAACTGGAAATGACTCAGGCGACGACTCCGCCGACCGGGCCACGCAGCTCTATCTCATCTCGCCCACCGGAGGCGAGGCCTTCCCGGTGACCACCGGAGAGGAAACGGTTCACGCCTTTGCCTGGTCGTCCGACGCTCGCACCCTTTACTTCGCGACCCGCACGCCCTGGACCCGCGATCAAATGGATGACTACAAGAAAGAATGGAAGGACGTCATCCAGTATCGGGCCGCCGAACGCGGCGATACCATCTTCAGCCTTGACTTGGCCGAAGCTCTGGCTCGACACGCCGTCGAGGGAAGCTCCAACGGCAAGTTCGACGACGCCACCGGCCTGACCCCCGGTGCCCGCGCCCTTGCCACTTCACCTTGGCGAATTCAAACTCTGGAAGTTTCGCCCGATGGCCGCCGCTTGGCCCTCCTGACCACTTCGATTTCGCAGCGGGAAGAAAAAGTTGACCAATTCGAAATTTATTCCCTGGACTTGTCCAGCGCCTCTCCCGATCGCCCCCCGCACCAGGTGACGCGAAACCAGGCCGTCGAACAAAGCCTGCACTGGGCCAGCGACAGCCAGCATATTTTCTTTCAGGTGGAATACGGTTCGGTGGAAGGGAAGTATCACGACACCCAAACCCGTCTCTACTGGGCCGACGCCGGCACCGGCCAAATCCAGCGCTGGGCAGCCGATTTCGAGGGTGCCGTCGGTGCCTACGCCGTCACCCCCGAGGGCGGAGCCATCGCCGCTGCTCGCGTCGGAACAGAAGTGCAGCTCTATACCCAGGCAAAAGCGTCAGCCCCCTTCTCCAAGCTCGAAGGATGGCCGGGCACTTACGAAAGAATCACCACCGCCGCCCATTCATCGCGCATTGCATTCATTCATTCATCGCTGGAAGAACCGAACGAAGTGTATATCGCCGACAGCATGGCTACGCTGCCAGACGCCCGGCCCATTACTTCATTCAACCGGATGTTCACTGAGCGCGACCTGCCCAAGGGCAAGCCCTATCGTTGGACCGCCGATGACGGCGCCATCATCGAAGGCATGTTGCTCTATCCCCCGGGACAGTTCGAAGCCCGCAACCTGCCGATGTTCGTGCTCATCCACGGCGGCCCGGACGACGTGGACGACGCCGACGGCTATCACTTCCAGGCCGATTGGTATCGCTGGGACCGCATGGCTGCGACCCAAGGCTGGCTGGTCTTCCAGCCCAACTATCGCGGCACTTCCGGTTACGGCGACAAGTTCCTCGAGCAGATGGTGCCGCACATCGTCTCCCGCCCCGGCAAAGACATTCTGGAGGGAGTCGACGCCTTGGTGAAAGACGGCATCGCCGACCCCGCGCATCTCGCCGTCGGCGGCTACAGTTATGGCGGCTACATGACCAACTGGCTCATCACCCAGACCACCCGCTTCAAAGCCGCCGTCACCGGAGCCGGTGCCGTGGAAAACGTTGCCAACTGGGGCAACGACGACACCACCTTCGACGATGCCTTCGATCTCGGCGGTTTGCCTTGGGAAGTTCCCCAGCACTATCAGGATGAAGCCGCAATTT
>Ga0335077_10008840_pt1 | contig 12494 bp, 11 predicted proteins | sample Lox_Sample_31_FD_207151 | JGI IMG/M metagenome (GOLD analysis project Ga0335077, IMG submission 207151) | Soil microbial communities from Loxahatchee National Wildlife Refuge, Florida, United States - Lox_Sample_3.1 | ecosystem: Environmental > Terrestrial > Soil > Wetlands | place: USA...
TCTTCGGCGAAATGTCCTTGAGCACGGTCAGCTCACCCTGGGCGGTATGACTGTAGCTTGCGATGCCGACCGTCTCGATCATACGGATGCCGAGTTCGCGCGCCACGATCGCCGCCGAAACGAGGCCGCCTCGGGTGATGCAGACGATGGCCTGGAACGGGCCGGCACCGTTGAGCCGCCAGGCGAGCGCGCGCGAATCGCGATGGAATTGATCCCAGGACACTGGAAAAATCTTCTCCGGATCGCGCTGTTGTGGTGCTGCGGGCTTTTGCACGTCAACGTCGGTCATCGCCACCCCTTGCGGCCCTGCGTAACCCCTGTGTCGCGCCGATATCAGACCAAGCGGCCGGCCATTGCAATCAGGGAATCTCGTCGTCTCGTCGGCAATGCGCGCAGCGCCGCCTGCGGCATGGACAAAGCGCGCTCCAGGACGGTCCCGCAATGCGCCCCGATGCCAAGCGCGGCAGTGTGCGCAACCTTGCGCTACGAGCGCGCCGCCTGGCCCGCGGCGAGCGAAGCCTTGACGCGGACCAGCATGGTCTCGACCGCGGCCTTGGCGGCGGCGAGTTTTTGCGGATCGCGCGAGCGCACCACCACATGGGTGTTGCCGCCGATCTTCTCGTCCATGAACGGATAGGAGCCGATCACGACCTCCGGATGCTTCTTCGCGATCTCGCCGAGCTCGGTGCCGATGTCGCCTTCACGGCAGTCGGCACGCACCGACTCCGAGAGCATCCTGGCGCCGGTTTTCAAGTGCGGCGTGACGAATTCGAGCATCACCTGCATGATGTGCGGCACGCCCGCCATGACGATGACATTGTCGATCCAGAAACCGGGCGCCGCCGAGACCTTGTTGAGCACGAGCTCGGCGCCCTGCGGGATGCGCGTCATGCGCATGCGCGCCTCATTCATCACGCCGCCGGTCTCGGCAACGCGCGCACGCATGATCTCGACTGCGCGCGGGTGATAGTCGATCGGCACGCCGAACGCCTTGGCGACCGAGTCGGCGGTGATGTCGTCATGCGTCGGACCGATGCCACCAGTGGTGAAGACATAGGTGTAGCGCTTGCGCAGCGCATTGAGCGCGGTGACGATCTCCGGTTGCTCGTCGGGGACGATGCGCACTTCCTTGAGGTCGATGCCGAGATTGGTGAGATATTCGGCGATGTAGCCGATGTTCTTGTCCTTGGTGCGGCCGGACAGAATTTCGTCGCCAATGACGAGGATGGCGGCGGTGACGATGCCGCCCTCGGCCGCGCTGCTGGCCATGGCCAAAATCTCCGTGCTGCCGCCTCCTCTAGCGCGCCGGCGATGATGGCTCAAGCACGCTCCGGCGTTGCGCACACGCGATGCGCCGCTCCCCGATTTTTTCATTGGTGGCAGGTTGCGGTCGCGGATTTGCAGCTTTTGACGCGCGATCCCAACCGCCATCGCAGCGACTTCGCCGAGCCCGCTCTCACCAAACCATGACCGCGACGGAGCGCCGGCCTGCTTCGGCCGACGCGGCGCCATGCCAGGCGCGGCTCGCTCCGGTGCGCGGCCCACAACCCTTCGTCGAGTGGAGCGAGAGGCCTTCCGTGCCCGCATGGCCGACCACGACCGGCTTCAGCGTGGCACCAGGCGCCGTCGGCCGAGGCCAGAAGGCCTCGCCGTCGCGCCATGTGCACGGTCATGTCGCCTAAATCCTGGGCAAAAGCGGTGCCCGCGAGGGGTCTGCCGCTTCAACCGGCCCGCTCTTACCCTATGTTAATTGGCGCGAAGATTGCTTGAAGAATGGCTGGGAACGCAGTTTTTCGGGCGTTTTGCCGTTCGGGCCGGGGTTGACGTCAATGTTCGACGAAATGCGCGACAGCGGTGGCTCGGTTCGGCCGGCCTATGCCGAACTGTCGCAGTGGCTCGCCGAGATTCCCGCCGACGTTCTCGACTTCCGCCGCCGCGAGGCCGAGCTGTTATTTCGGCGCATCGGCATCACCTTTGCGGTTTACGGCGACCCGGAGGCGCAGGAGCGCCTCATTCCCTTCGACGTCATTCCCCGCATCCTCGCCGCAAACGAATGGTCGATCGTGCGGCGTGGTCTCGAACAGCGCGTCAAGGCGATCAACGCCTACATCAAAGACGTCTATGGCCGCCGCGAGATTCTGCGGGCCGGCGTGGTGCCGGACGATCTTGTCTTCCAGAACCCGGTTTTCCGCCCGGAGATGAACGGACAGAAGGTGCCGCACGACGTCTATGTCTGCATCGCCGGCATCGACATCGTGCGCGTCGAGGCCGACGCGTTCTACGTGCTGGAAGACAATGCGCGCACGCCCTCCGGCGTCTCCTACATGCTGGAAAACCGCGAGATCATGCTGCGCCTGTTTCCGGAACTGTTCTCGCGTTACCGCATCGCGCCGGTCGAGACTTACCCCGAGGAACTGCTCGACACGCTCAAATCGCTGGCGCCGCCAACGGCGCCCGCCGAGCCGACCGTCGTGCTGCTCACCCCCGGCGTCTACAACTCCGCCTATTACGAGCACTCCTTCCTCGCCGACAAGCTCGGCATCGAGCTCGTCGAGGGCCGCGACCTGATGACCAAGGACGACGTGGTCTATATGCGCACCACCGAGGGGCCGAAGCGCGTCGACGTCATCTACCGCCGCATCGACGACGATTTCCTCGACCCGCTGGTTTTCCGTCCCGACAGCGCGCTCGGCGTACCCGGCCTGATGTCGGCCTATCAGGCCGGAACCGTCACGCTCGCCAACGCCGTCGGCACCGGCATCGCCGACGACAAGGCGGTCTACAGCTACATGCCGCAGATCGTGAAATTCTATCTCGGTGAGGAACCGATCCTGAAAAACGTGCCGACCTGGCGCTGCCGCGAAGCCGAGCATCTGAGCTACGTGCTCGACCATATCGAGGAGCTTGTCGTCAAAGAGGTCCATGGCTCGGGCGGCTACGGCATGCTGATCGGCCCGAAGGAGGACAAGGCGACGATCGCCGCATTCCGCGCCAAGCTCAAATCCGATCCGAAGAATTTCATCGCACAGCCGACGCTGGCGCTGTCGACCTGTCCGACCTGCGTCGAGGAAGGCATCGCGCCCCGTCATGTCGATCTGCGTCCCTTCGTGCTTGCCGGGCGCGATCGCGTGCGGATCGTGCCGGGCGGGCTCACACGCGTTGCGCTCAAGAAGGGTTCGCTGGTCGTCAATTCGAGCCAGGGCGGCGGCACCAAGGATACCTGGGTACTTGACGCTTGAGCGAATTCGCGGAAACGAAGATCTAGAGAATGCTGTCGCGCACCGCCGACAACCTGTACTGGCTCGCCCGCTACGTCGAACGGGCCGAATATCTTGCACGCATCCTCGACACCACGCTGCGGCTCACCGCAATGCCACTGACCTATGTCGGCTCCTCGAACGAATGGGAATCCGCGGTGGCGACTGCCGGCTGCGCCAACGCGTTCTTCGCCGCTTATTCGGAAGCCAACGAAGAAACCGTCACCGAGTTTCTCGCCTTCTCGACCAGCAATCCGTCCTCGATCCGCAACTGCTTCGAAACCGCGCGCATCAATGCGCGCGCGGTGCGCACGGCGCTGACGATCGAGATGTGGGATTCAATCAACAGCGCCTGGCTCGAATTGCGCAAATGGGGCAACGGCCCCTCCTCGCGCGAGGAATTCGCCCGCTTCCTGCGCTGGGTGATGGGTTCCTCGTTGAATTTCGATGGCTCTGCCTACCGCACCATGCTGCGCAACGACGCCTACTGGTTCTCGCGGCTTGGCCTCTACATCGAGCGCGCCGACAACACCGCACGTATTCTCGACGTCAAGTATCACTTGCTGCTGCCGGCGGAGGAAAAGATCGGCGGCCCTCTCGACTACTATCAGTGGGCGTCGATCCTGCGCTCGGTTTCGGCGCTGACCTCCTATCACTGGGTCTATCGCGAGAACGTCAAGCCGTGGCTCGTCGCCGATCTCCTGATCCTGCGCGATGAGATGCCGCGCTCGCTGGCGAACTGCTACGAGAACCTGGTGCAGAACCTCGACCGCATCGCCAAGGCCTATGGCCGCCAAGGCCCGGCCCAGCGTCACGCCCGCGTCGTGCGGGCGCGCCTCGAGAACAGCCGCATCGACGAAATATTCCAGAATGGCCTGCACGAATTCATCGACGCCTTCGTCGAAGACAATAACCGGTTGGGGAGCGCCGTAACCCAGCAATATCTGCTGTAAATCTGCGCGATCGGAGCAGATGACACGGGACAGAACGGCCTTGAGCCGTCTACCATCTGCCCACTGTCGTCCATCATTGCCCTCGTGCCATGCGCATCCGCATCGCCCATAGCATGATCTATCGCTACGATCCGCCGGCCACCGGCGTGATCCAGGTGCTACGCCTCACTCCACGCAACCATGTCGGGCAATATGTCGAATCCTGGCGCATCGATGTCGCGCCGGATGCGCGGCTAGCCGCGCATGAGGACGCCTTCGGCAATCTTGCCCATGCCTTGACGCTCGACGGGCCGATCGAGCAGCTGCGCGTCGAGGTCGAAGGCGCGATCGAGACTCAAAATACCGACGGCATTGTGCGCGGCACGCTCGAGCGCTTCCCGACCAATCTGTTTCTGCGCGACACTGCGCTGACGCAGGCCGATGCCGCGATCAGGGCTTTCGCGCAGGAGGTCCGCGCGGCGAACGGCGGCAACGCACTCGGTGAGCTGCACGCGCTGCTCGATGGGCTGCATACGCGCGTGGTCTGCGAGAGCGACCCGGCGCGCACGCTGACGAATACCGCACAGGCGTTCGCGACAAAGCGCGGCACCAACAGCGACCTCACGCATATTTTCATCGGCGCCGCACACAGTCTCGGCATCCCGGCGCGCTACGTCGCCGGCTATCGGCATCGCGAGCCCAGCGCCGGCGACCAGCATCACGGCCACGCCTGGGCGGAAGCCTATGTCGCCGATCTCGGCTGGGTCGGTTTCGATCCGACCCAGGGTCTGTGCCCGACCGACGGTCATGTTCGTGTCGCCATCGGGCTTGATGCTTTGGGGGCCGCGCCGGTGCGCGGCATGCGTTACGGCGCCGGTGCCGAAACCGCCGCCATCGCCGTCCGGGTCGACCAATGAGCGCAGAGCCTGCAGTGCCTGCGCGGCGGCATTGCTGCGGCGACGCGGGGCGCTATATCGTCCGCGCGAGGAGCTAGCGATTCGATGACATATTGCTGCGGTATCCTCGTGCGCGAAGGGCTTGTGATGTTCGCCGACACGCGCACCAATGCGGGCGTCGATAATGTCTCGACGTTCCGCAAGCTGCACGTCTTCCAGGACCCGAAGAAGCGCATCATGGCGCTCGCCTCGTCCGGCAATCTCTCGATCAGCCAATCGGCGGTCAGCATCCTGACCGAAGGCTACGACAATCCGGAGACCGGCGAGCGCGAAACGCTGATGAATGCGCCCACCATGTTCCAGGCGGCGCAGCGCGTCGGCCATGTCATCCGCTCGCTCTACAAGACCGAGGGCAAGGCGCTCGAAGCCTCCGACGTGAGCTTCGATGTCTCGTTCCTGTTCGGCGGCCAGATCATGGGGGAGCGTATGCGCCTCTTCATGATCTACTCCGCCGGCAATTTCATCGAGTGCACGACCGATACGCCCTATCTGCAGATCGGCGAGCACAAATACGGCAAGCCGGTGCTCGACCGCGCCATCACCTATGAGATGGACATTTACGACGCGCTGAAAGTGGGTCTCGTCTCGATCGACTCGACGATGCGTTCCAATCTCAGCGTCGGCATGCCGATCGATATCCTCGTGGTGCGTCGCGACACCGCCGTCGCCGAACTGATCTATCGCATCGAGCCCGGCGAGCCTTATTTCTCCGACCTGCGGGAACGCTGGTCGCAGGCCTTGCGCGCCGCCCACATCGCCATCCCACGCCCGCCATACAGCAATCGGATCTAGGCCGCGGCGGAAACCGGCCGCGGACGCCGCCCAATCGCTGCACCGCCCCGGCCCGGGCGATTATACTCCGTGAGCGCAATAGCTTAGCGGGCATTGACGGAAAATTAACGGCGCCGGAGGGATTTGCCTGCACGAACGTCGTCGCGTCTGCAGCCGCGATCGATGCAAGCGAATTGCAAGTTTTCCTACGTATGGTCGGACACCCGACTTTAAAATCAAGGGTAAAAGCGTGTCGCCTGCGGCGCCGTCGCCCATCGCCGGGGAAGTAAAACGATCACGCGGCGGCCAGCTGCGGCTCAGCCTCGTCATGCCCATCGGCATCATCGTCGCGGTGGCGATCGGCTGCATCGTCGTCGCCGTGCTGACGTCCGCCCAACGCGCCGACGTGGTCACGCTCAATCGCGAGCAGCAACTGATCCAGCGCGCCGTCGCCGCCAAAGGCGCCCATGTGCTGCACGAACTCGAAAGCGCAGTGGCCACGGCGCGCGCGACCCAGCGCATCCGCAACGTCTACGATGGCCAATGGGTCGATCGCGCCGTCGGACAATGGCTGCAGATTTTCCACAACCAGGACGTCGTTGTGCTGTTCGACGGCAACGATGAAATCAAATACACGCTATTCCGCGACACCCACGGCGGCGAGCCGATCGATCTGCGCGCCGAGCTGGCCGCCAATCTCGACCTCATGCGCGGCCGGCTCAGCGCCATGCCGAACAACGCCCTCAGTGCGATCGCCCTGCCCGACGCAGCTCATCCCGGACGCGGCACGGCGCTGATGCAGAAATTCCGCGATCGACCGGCGATCGTCGCTGCGGCGGCAGTCGGCGCCGACAGCGATCTGGCGCGCGGCAATGCCGGAGCGCCGATCGTCATGTCGGTGAAATATATCGACGACGGAATGCTGCAGGACATCGGCCGCAGCCTGCAACTGCCCAACCTGCGCAAGATCGATAATCCCGACGCGGCTGCGGACGAAAACGTCACCACGCTCAGCGACGGCGCCGGCCACGTGCTGGCGAGCTTCGCCTGGCAGCCGACCCGTCCCGGCCGCGAAATCGTCGGCAGCGTGGTGCCGTTCATCGCCGTGGCGCTTGCCGGCTTCGCGCTGCTCGTCGCGCTCATCGTCCGTTTCATGCGGCGCACCGCGGCCGAGATCCGCGCCGGCGAGTCGCAGCTTCGCCACCTCGCTTTGCACGACCCGGTCTGCGGCCTGCCCAACCGCGTCTATTTCGCCGAGCGGCTCGAGACCGTGATCAAGGAAGTCCATGCCGGCGGCCCGTCGGCCGCGGTGTTCTACATCGACCTCGACCACTTCAAGGACGTCAACGATACGCTCGGCCATCACATCGGCGACGAACTCATCCTCAATGTCACGCAGCGGCTGAGCCGCATCGTGCGCGGCGACGACCTCGTGGCACGGCTCGGCGGCGACGAGTTCGCCATCATCACCACCTGTCCGTCGGACTCCTATTCGCTGCAGGCGATCGCCGGTCGCATCATCGCTGCGGTCTGCGCGCCATACGCGATCAGCGGTCACAACATTATCATCGGCGCCTCGATCGGCATCGCCGCGATCGATCGCCGTTCCCATGCCGCGGCCGATATCCTGCGCTATGCCGACATGGCGCTCTATCGTGCCAAGAATGAAGGCCGCAACCGCGCCTGCATCTATGACGCGGCGATGGATGCCGACCTGTCGAACCGCAAATTGCTCGAAGGCGATCTGCTGCACGCCATCAAGAACGACGGTCTCGAGGCCGCATACCAGCCGATCGTCAACGCCGCGGGCGACACCGTCGTCGGCGTCGAGGCGTTGGCGCGCTGGAACCATCCGACCATGGGCGAAATCCCACCGACGCAATTCATCCCGATTGCCGAGCATTCCGGCCTGATCATCGAACTCGGCGAGTGGATGTTGCGCCGCGCCTGCCTCGACGGCCGCGCCTGGCCGAAACTCACCGTCTCGGTCAACGTTTCGCCGCTGCAGTTCCGTCGCTCCGACTTCGTCGACATCGTCGAGCGCATCCTCACCGAGACCGATTTTGACGCCCACCGGCTCGAACTCGAGCTCACCGAAAGCACGCTGCTCGGCAACCTGGAAATCGCCGAACTATCGATGCTGCGCCTCAAGGCGATCGGCGTGCGCTTCGCGCTCGACGATTTCGGCACCGGCTATTCGAGCCTGCTTTATCTGCGCCGTTTCCCCTTCGACAAGCTCAAGATCGATTCAAGCTTCGTGCGCTCGATCGAGAAGGCGCCCGACGCCGCGGCGATCGTCCATGCCGTGGTCAGCCTCGGCCGCGGCCTCGGTATGAAGGTGACGGCGGAAGGCGTCGAAAGCGCGGAACAGCATCTGTTCCTGCGCGCCGCAGGCGTGCATTCGATGCAGGGCTTCCGCTTCGGCAAACCGGGTACGCCCGAGGAGATCAGCAAGCGCCTTGCCTCGCCCGACGACTATCGCGTCGGCAGCCCCGACCAGGAAGTGGCGCTGGCAAGCTGAGGGCGATGGGCCGGCGGCCGCCCAGCAACCGCCGGCCGTGGTGTACAATCGCAAGCGTCGAGGATAGTTGATCGTCCGCAATCGCGGACGATGACGCCGTTGTACCAAGGGGAGATGCCGATGGCCGCACAGAAAATCGCATTGGTGACCGGGGCCGGCACCGGAGTGGGACGCGCGGCATCGCTGGCGCTGCTCGGCGAAGGCTATGCGGTGGTGCTCGCCGGCCGGCGTCGCGACAAGCTCGAAGAGGTGGCGCGCGAGGCCAATGGGCCGACGCTCGTCGTGCCGGCCGACGTGGCCGATCCGGCTTCGATCCGCGCGCTGTTCGCCAAGACCAAAGAGACCTACGGCCGGCTCGACCTGCTCTTCAACAATGCCGGCATCGGCACGCCGGCGCTATCGATCGAGGACATGCCGCTCGACAAGTGGCAGGCGGTCGTCGCCACCAATCTGACCGGCCTGTTCCTGTGCACCCAGGAGGCAATCAAGATCATGAAGGCGCAGTCGCCGCGCGGTGGCCGCATCATCAACAACGGTTCGATCTCGGCGCATACGCCGCGGCCCGGCGCCGCCGCCTATACGGCAACCAAGCACGCCGTGACCGGGCTCACCAAGCAGACTGCGCTCGACTGCCGCAATTATGAGATCTGCTGCGGCCAGATCGACATCGGCAATGCCGCCACGCCGCTCACCGAACGCATGGTGCAGGGCGACGGCGTGCCGCAGCCCGACGGCCGCAAGATGATCGAGCCGCGCATGGCCGCCGAGGATGTCGGCCGCGCCGTGGTCTATATGGCGAGCCTGCCGCTCAACACCAATGTGCTGTTCATGACCGTCATGGCGAACCTGATGCCGTTTGTCGGCCGTGGCTAGCGCCGGACCGGCGACGGGACCATGTCGATGCTCGAAGGCTGGCATGAATTCTACACGCTTCTCGGCACCGCCGCGGCCGCTTTGGTCGCACTGTTGTTCGTCGCCGCCTCGATCGGCGCCAGCGTGTTCACGGCGGAGACTGCCGGTGCGACGCGCACCTTCATGAGCCCGGTGGTGTTTCACTACACCAACATCTTGTTCCTCAGCCTGATCGCGCTGGTGCCAGAGCAATCGCGCCAGACATTCGGCATCACCATTGCGGTCGCGGCCCTCGGCAGCCTCGTTTATTCCGTCTACATTTTCGTGCGCGTGTTCCGCACGACGCTTGCCGATTTCGCCGACCGCATCGCCTATGCGTCAGTGCCGCTCCTCTGCTATTGCGCCGGGCTTGCCGCGTCCTACGAATTGTTGTTCGGCAATGACGAGGTCGGCCTTTACATAATCGCCGGGGCGGCGCTCTTGCTGCTGCTCGTCAATATTCGCAATGCCTGGGACCTGATGATCTCGCTGGCGCGGCGCAGCGCCGAGAGGGTCAACCGGCCGCCGTCACCCTGATTTTGGTGCCTTGGCGCACCTTGCCAAGCGTCTTCACGTCGCCGAGCGCCTTCGCCCAGATGTTGCACGGGCTGGCCAACCGCGTTTCGTCGCCTTTCGAGATCGGCGTGCGACCAAAGCCGATGGCGATGGCATGGCCGTCCGGCCAATAGGCGATTTCGCCCGGCGTGACCACGGCGCGCGCGTCCTTCTCGCGCGGCACATTCACCGGGATTTCGAAATAGACCTCTTCGCCCCAGGTCAACGCCGCAGCGGTGATCGGCAGCGCCGCCACGATCGCCTTGGCGGTCGGGGTATCGAGCAGTTCGGCGTCGAGCGTGAGCGAGCCGAATTCGAAGCGGATGCGCGGCATGACGAGCTCGTTTCGAGTTGGCAAACAGAGCGGCGCTGGTTCGCAGTTTGCCGTGCCGCCCGCTTATTCGAGCCGCGTCACCACGGCGAGGTGCTTGATATTCTGCTCGCGATAGGCGCGCAGGAAGGCCTCATAGTCCTTGAACGAGACGCAGCCGTTCGACTGGCCGTTGGGACCGAGCATATAGCTGTGCGCCAACAGGCCGGTGCGGCCGAGCGCCTTGTCCTCGTCCTGTGGAATGAGGCGCAGCGCGGCGACACCATGGAAGAGGGCCTCGCGCGGCTGCAGGTCGTAGATCGCGGGCGGCGTGACACCGCGATTGCGCTCCGCCGCATAGCGTGGATCGTCCATCATGCTGCCGAGCCCGGAATGCGCTTCGAACGCAGTGCCGTCCGGCAAATAGACCTTGTGCGCAGTGATGTCATAGACCGCGGTGTAGCGGTCGTAGCGGCCGCCAGTTGCGCCCTGCGCGCCGTCGAGGCCGCCGTCGTCGGTCGCCGCATAAGCGAGCGTCAGCGGCGAAGGCCTGCCGAACAGCCGCTCGAAGAATGAAGGCTTCTCCGGCGGCTTGTCGACCGCCACAACGCTGGTGCGGGCGCCCTCGCCCGTCGCCGCATTCGCCACGGTGGGGTTCGCGCTCACGCGCGGCAAGGCTTTGCGTAGCGCCAGCCGATCCGGCGCCGGTCGGGCGACCAAAGGCGCGGCGTTCGAATTATCGACCGCCGCGGCAGCATCGTCTGCGATCTCGGCCTTGGCGAAGCGCGCCGAGGCAAAGCCCAAGAGACGCGGCGACAGCAGCGCCTCGAAGCGGTCGGCGAGCTTGGCGTGCAGGGCATCCCCGCTCGGCGTCGTGATCGCCGCCGTGGTGACGCCGTCGGCCATTTTGCCGGCAAGGCGCTTGGCATAGGTGCGCAGCGCAATCTCGAGCTTGGCATAAGCAAAGGCAGCATGGTCGGGCCGCTCGGGGCCGACCGTGCTCCGCTCGGCAAGGCTCAGCGATTGCGGCCCAAACGCGCAGATACAGGCCGCCGCGATGCTGGCCAGCGCGGCGCCGCCCAGCATCCGGTGCGGCAGCGCCTGCCGCGATAATCCGCCATCACCCGCCCCAGCGCGATGATCGCGGCTCCCCGTTCTGCCCGCCATTCCCCCTCGAATGCCCAAAAATGCCCGTTACGACCCGATTCTGGCCGGCAACCGGACCGCGCTCCCCGCGCGGTGCTTCGTTTGCCCGACCAATAAGGCGACTTTTCGTTAAATGCCGATTAACCGGCGCCCGGCCCGCGAGCGCGATCCCCGCCCCCGCTCACCAACGATGACCCCAATGGCCGTAGCCATAGGCAACATGCGGCGCGTAACTGCGGAAATAGGGCCGCGCGTAATAGTAGGGCGCCGGCACGACGACGACGCCCGGCGCCGGATACGGATAGGCTGCCGGGGGTGGCGGTGGGTAGACATAGGCCGCCGGTGGCGGTGGCGGCGGATAGTCATAGCCTTCCATGGCTACGGGCGGCGGCGCATAAGTCGGGTAACCGCCTTGCTGGTATTGGCCCTGCGGAGCCATTAAGTCGGCCGCCGCAGCATGCTCGACCGTAATCACGCCTAGCGCGACTGCGCCCAAGCCCAGCGCGAGCGACGCGCGCATCAGCACTACCATGAACTTCTCCCTCGACACTGCATCCCGCAGCCATGAGAGTGAAGCGCGACGGCAAAATTGCAGCAGCGCCGCGGCAAAAGTGGGCAATTGCCGCAACAAATTGGCGACGGCAGCCGGCGGGCGCCACGGCGCCGGCCGCGGCAAATCCTGGCGCATCGCGGCCTGCGGGCTAGACTGCAGCGCCGAGGGAATCGGGGTTTTCGCCGCGCATGCAACACCTGCAATCCGCCCTCGGCGTCGTAGCCATCATCGCGCTTGCGCTCCTGATCAGCGAAGACCGCCGCGCGGTGCCGTGGAAGCCGGTCGGCAGCGGCCTTGCGGTCACCTTCGCGCTGGCGCTGCTGATGCTGAAAGTGCCGCAGGTGAAGGTCGCTTTCCAAGCGATCAGCGATGCGGTCGACGCGATCGCGGCGGCAACCAAAGCCGGCACCTCCTTCGTGTTCGGCTATCTCGGCGGCGGACCGCTGCCGTTCGAGCTCAGGGCACCGGGCACCGAGTTCGTCTTCGCATTTCAGGCGCTCCCCGTGGTGCTGGTGATGAGCGTGCTCTCCTCGCTGCTGTTCTATTGGCGTATCATGCCTCCGATCGTACGCGGCTTTTCCTGGGCGCTGGAACGCACGCTC
>Ga0335077_10008841_pt1 | contig 12493 bp, 14 predicted proteins | sample Lox_Sample_31_FD_207151 | JGI IMG/M metagenome (GOLD analysis project Ga0335077, IMG submission 207151) | Soil microbial communities from Loxahatchee National Wildlife Refuge, Florida, United States - Lox_Sample_3.1 | ecosystem: Environmental > Terrestrial > Soil > Wetlands | place: USA...
CTCAGCCGCTCTCAGGCCCTTGAACAACGGGACCCGGCCGGCGATTGCAATTGAGGTGGCGCCGCAAGGATCGGACGTTTCCCAGTTGACGGCGCCGGACTATCAACAACTGGTCACGAGTGCGGTTGCAACGGCGATTGCCGGAGCGCGAGACCAACTGGGGAACGCTCCATGAGGCGGAACGGATGATCCCGCGTCATCTCATCATCGGCTTCGCGGTGCTGGTGGCGGCAGCTCTCGGTCTGAGTGTTTACGCCTGGCATATGCGAAAGAGCGCCGTTGCGCAGCCCACGACAACGGTCGACACGCGTCCGCTAGCTCCGCCGGTTAGCGGACCCAGCGAGCGGGTGGTGCTCTTTATTGCACATGATGATGACGGCACGCTGCGCGGTGAATCGGCTCAGATTCCCATGCCGTCGGGACGCCAGCAACGCGCCGAGGAACTGCTGCGGGCCTTGTTGTCGAGATATCTCGATAAGGACTCCCCTCACCGGCTGGGAGCGGGTGCCGATATTCGCAGCGTGTACCTGGTCGATCCGGGAGTGGCCGTCATCGATCTGAATTCGGCTTTTGCCGATACGCATCGCTCGGGCGTGCTGGTCGAGCAATTGACGGTGGCATCGTTGATTCAAACGATTGCCGTGAACACTCCGAATCTATTGAAGGTGAAGATTCTCGTGGATGGTAGGGATCGGGAGACACTGGCCGGACATGCGGATCTTTCGTCCTACTACGATGTGGCGGCGGTAAATCAGCTCACGACGCAGTTGCAGGCGGGACAGTAAAGCCTTGTATAGGAGCAGACGCCTCGTCCGCCCTGCGGAGCGAAAGCCAAGCATTTTCGCTGGTCGGATCTCGAAAGCCAAGAGACGCCAGGGAAAGCGTTGCGCTTTGCGCAACCCCGCGCGAGGCACCCGGGACTACAATAGCTAGGACTTCTCCAGAGCTTCCAGTTCGTGCTTCGTGCGCTCCAGGATCTCACGAATTCGCGCGATTTTTGTGGAATCGTGGCTGCCGCGCGTGGCGGCCTTCAGCGCAGTTTTCATCACTTCCGCAGCAGGGCGCATGACTTCGGCGCCTTCGAGGCCCATCCACGGGGCCCAGTCTCCGGCTTGCTCGGCGCGTTGCCAGATTCTCTTCACAGTCTCGGCTTCTTTTTGCAGCTCCGCGCGGCCTTCGTCGGTCAGCGAATAGGTCCTCTTCCCGGCTGCGGCGTCGGAAATCACCATTCCTTCGTCTTCCAGTTGCTGTAATGCGGGATAGATCGCACCGGCGCTCGCTTTGTAGCTGCCGCCCGACTTGTTCTCGAGTTCTTTCATCAGCTCGTAGCCGTGTTTCGCTCCGGATTCCAGCAGGGAGAGGATCGCGAGCCGAATCTCTCCGGGCCCGAAGAAACGTCCCCAACGGCCCCCGCGGCCAAACGGGAATGCTCCTCCCATAAATGGACTTGCAACCGCACCACGCCACCAACTTCCACATTTTCCGTACATAACTAAGCTCCAACTTCAAGGTTTCGAATCTTCAAACGTTAAATGGACCTCATCGCCTCCACCTCGAAACTCCTTCTTTCATGAAAGACGAGAGACCATCGTTAGCTACTACTTTATATATATCTATAGATATATCAAATGTCAATAACTGGAAATCTCCAGAGGTCAATCATTTACAATCGCCAGTCATGTTCTATCGTTCGGATAACCGTTTCCCCGACCAATTGCGGCCGGTGAAAATCACCCCTGAATTCATCAGCACCGCCGAAGGATCGGCTCTCATTGAGGTGGGAAATACGCGCGTGATCTGCACGGCCTCGATCGAAGAAACGGTGCCACAATTTTTGCGCAACTCGGGGAAAGGATGGATCTCGAGCGAGTACGCGATGATTCCCCGGTCGACTCTGACGCGCACACCACGGGAAGTGTCGAAAGGGCGACAGAGCGGGCGCACACACGAAATCCAGCGGCTGATCGGACGGTCTTTACGGGCCGTTACCGACCTGGTGAAACTGGGTGAGCGGACTATCTGGATCGACTGCGACGTGATCCAAGCGGATGGGGGTACGCGGACGGCATCCATCACGGGAGCGTTTGTCGCCCTCGGGTTGGCGCTGGAGAAACTGGTCGAGGCGGGGACGATCGGTTCCGTTCCGCTAAGAGATCTCGTGGCGGCCGTGAGTGTGGGGATCGTAGAAGGCGAGATCCTACTAGATCTCTGTTATGAGGAAGATTCTCGCGCCGATGTGGACATGAACTTCGTCATGACCGCGGCCGGGAAGATGGTGGAGGTTCAAGCTACGGCTGAACACCAAATCTTCGATGATCAGCAACTGGCGAAGATGCTTTCACTGGCGAAGCAGGGCGTGCAGGAGTTGATCGCGAAACAGAGGGCGGTGCTGAGCGGACTGAAATTGAAGCCATAAACTGCTGGGGCGCCGTCCCAAGAAACCGCGGATCTATCCCCGGGGAACTCGGCGATCCTCAAAACCCTGAGATGCCATCGCCAATCTCACACGCTGTCGCAGCAGTCGGGTTGGGAACGGTATTTAATCGTCCCGGCACTCCCAAGCTTGTGTGGGTTGCAGGAATCGCGTGTTCCATACTTCCTGATCTTGACGTCCTCGGATTTCGCTTTGGCGTCCACTACGGCGATTTCTGGGGACATCGCGGTTTTACCCACTCGATAGTGTTTTCAGCCCTTCTTGCTGGGATATTGACAGCTGCGACTTCCTGGCTACACTCCAACGTTCGTCGCCTCGCATTGTTTGCCTACCTGTTTTTCGCAACGGCGAGCCACGGATTACTCGACGCGATGACAAACGGTGGGCTTGGAATTGCATTCTTCTCACCGTTTAATGATCATCGCTATTTTCTGCCGTGGAGACCGATTCACGTATCGCCCATCGGAACAAGCCGTTTCTACACATCCAGAGGAGTCACAGTTCTTGCAAGCGAAATGCTCTGGATTTGGCTTCCTACGCTTCTGCTGGTCCTGCTGATCATGGCATTGCGGCGGGGATTTTACCTTCGAGACGAAAGACACGGATAGCCTTGTTCTGGCTCTGCGTCGATAGTCCCGTTTTGGGCCGTTTCCAAATCCGGAACTCTCAGTGACCTTCCGTTCTGGAGCGCGGGGCACGTAATCTTCACCCTTCACTACGACCGAGTTACGGTGAAGGGACATATGGGAATCGTGCGAAGATTCGACCGGCGGCGGGAGCCGCGGTGGCATACGGACTTCGATGTCCTGGTCTGGGGTGTCGATACGCAAGGGGAACGATTTCTGCAGGAAGCACACGCGCGCGAGGTGAGCCTAAGTGGAGCGTTACTCACGGGGCTTGATGCCGATGTGCGATCCGGGGACGTGATCGGGATTCTGTACGGCAAGAAAAAGGCGCGTTACCGCGTGGTGTGGGTTCGTTACGATGGCAGTGGCGACAAAATGCAGGCGGCGGTGCACCGGATATCGGCCGACCAATGTCCGTGGGTTGAACTGCTGAACGACCCGGAAGGGGCTGGGCACCCACAATCGTCCGCGCAGCTTCCTAATGAGTAGATCTATTTCCTGATCCGATTTTCTTCTGAACTTCTTGCAAGGGCGGCGAGAAATGGGCAACATTTTCATTCTCTTGCCGCGCACCTACAGCGCTCGGCTTCGCCTTCGCGGGAGCCGACGAAAGCGTCCGCCCCTGCACTGACAGTTAGGCGATCCAGACTGTTTTTGCGTTCACGAATTCGCGGATTCCGACCTTCCCTAACTCTCGGCCGTGACCTGAGGCCTTCACGCCTCCGAAGGGAATGCGCGGGTCGGAGGCGACCATTTTGTTAATGAACACCATGCCGGCTTCGATCTCGTTGATGAACCGCTCCCGTTCTTTTTCATCGTTGGTCCAGATGCTGGAGCCGAGACCAAAGCGGACATCGTTGGCGATGCGAATGGCTTCATCGATGTCTTTCACGCGAAATACGGACGCTACGGGTCCAAAAAACTCTTCGCCATAAGCGGGAGAGTCTTTGGGAATCTTTGTCAGAACTGTTGGGGCATAGAAATTGCCCGGACGCTTCAGCGGATGCCCTCCGGTGAGCAACTTCGCTCCGTCCCGGATCGTCTTCTGCACACCGGCGTCGATGTCCTTTACCCCATCGGGCGTGGAGAGTGGACCGAGTTCTGTTTTCTCGTCGAAGGGATCGCCGATGTTCAAGGATTCCATTTTGGCTACGAATTTCCGCTCAAATTCATCAGCGATGGGTTCAGCAACGATAAAGCGTTTAGCCGCGATGCAGGATTGCCCATTGTTCTGAATGCGCGCCTGCACGGCAGTCGAGACGGCGGCCTCAAGATCGGCGCTGGGCATGACGATGAAGGGATCGCTGCCGCCGAGTTCGAGGACGACTTTCTTGATACGCTTGGCGGCGCCAATGCCCACTTGAATTCCGGCCTCTTCGCTGCCCGTCAGAGTGGCGGCGACCACACGAGGATCGTTGAGGATCGCGTCCACCCGAGAGGAACCGACCAGCAGTGTCTGAAAGGCGCCCACCGGGAATCCGGCTTCGAGGAAAATACTCTCAATCGCGAGCCCACACTGCGGCACATTCGAGGCGTGCTTGAGCAGACCTACATTGCCCGCCATGAGGGCTGGGGCGGCGAAGCGGAAGACCTGCCAGAAGGGGAAATTCCACGGCATCACGGCGAGAATTGGGCCAAGCGGGAGATAGCGGATGAAACTCCTCTTTGCCCCGGTTTCAACCACCTCGTCTGCCAGAAAGTATTCGGCGTTTTCTGCATAGTAGCGGCAAGCGGTGGTGCACTTCAGGGCTTCGGCCACGGCCGATTTATAGGTCTTGCCCATCTCCAAAGTCATCGAATGAGCGAACTTGTCTTTGTCGCGCTCAAGAATTTCGGCTGCCTTGAGCATGCGCTGCGCGCGGATGGTAAATGGTGTCTTTCGCTCTGCGTTGAAAGTTCTCACCGCGACCTGGAGCTTCTGCTCAATTTCGGCTTCGGTGAGGGGCTCAAAGGTCTTAATGACTTCCCCGGTAGCGGGATTAATGGTAGCGATCGGCATCGTGCGGGGTCCCTTGACGTTTGCGATTTGAACTTACTCTTCGTGCGGCTGAGGAATGGCGTCCGGACGATCGAGTAAGAAGATAGTAATCTGCTGACAGGGTTTCTGGCCAACGTTGATGGCGCGGTACAGATGAAGGCAGGGAGTTAATATATCACTACGCAGGACGGGCTATGCGGGACGAAGCTGAGGGCCGTGCGAACCTCATCTCGACTTCGGTCTTGGGAGCGAATGGTCGTGATCGGTGGGACGATGATCGGGATGCGTCCACACGTCGCGGAGATCGCCGAATGCTCCCATAGTGAAGAGGAGGACGGCTGCCGCCGCACAGACGAGCATTACTGATAGAAGCATGGTGTCACCCCCGGGGTGGTGACCCTATGGTCGTACAGTAATCATAACCGTGGGTGGTTTTCAATGATCGGGATCACACGAAGTTGAGCTCACGGAAGAGGATTCCTGCCGGCACGATTCATAGTTCCGATAAGGAATTTTGACCGCGTGAAACCGCCAACAACAGGCTAACTTCTATATCTCCTTGGTTTACAATGAATGGTTCCCTGCATTCATCCCGTTCCTATCAGGAGGATTCTCATGAAGCTTACCCCGGGCAAACTTGCCGGCCTCAAGAAGGTCTCGAACGAACGCGGCGTCATCGCGGCCGCGGCCATGGACCAGCGCGGCTCGCTGCAGAAATCGCTGGCCAAGGAAAAGGGCGGCGAAGTCAACGACGCCATGATGGAAGAGTTCAAGTCACTGGTCACAGAGGTTCTCACACCGCATGCCTCGGCGATTCTGCTCGACCCTGAGTGGGGGCTGCCTGCCTCCAAGCGCCGCGCCAAGAATGCCGGCCTGCTACTGGCCTATGAGAAGACTGGATATGACAAAACCGGGCCGGGCCGCCTGCCCGATCTGCTGGATCACTGGTCGGCGCGGCGTCTGAAGGAAGCTGGCGCCGATTGCGTGAAGATCCTGCTCTATTACACCCCGTACGATCCCAAGCACGTCAATGAGACGAAGCATGCCTGGGTCGAGCGGATAGGTGACGAGTGCCGGGCGAACGACATCCCGTTCTTCCTTGAGTTTGTTGGATACGAAGAGGGCGCGGACGAGAAGGGACTTGAATACGCGAAGAAGAAACCGCACATCGTGACGGAAAGCATGCGCGAGTTCTCAAAGGATCGCTATGGCGTCGACGTGCTGAAGGTCGAAGTGCCGGTGAACATGAAGTTTGTCGAAGGCGTGAAATGCTTCGGCGGGACGAAGGCCTACACGAAGAAGGAAGCGATCGACCACTTCCACACGGCGGCCAAAGCTGCAACCAAGCCGTTCATTTACCTGTCGGCGGGAGTAAGCAACGCCGAGTTCTCAGAGACGCTGGAGCTCGCCGGCGAATCGGGCGTGAAGTTTAACGGCGTGCTCTGCGGACGCGCCACCTGGAAGGATGGGATTCCGGTCTATGCGAAGCAGGGTGCAGCGGCTTTCCGCAAATGGCTTGAGACCGAAGGCGTGAAGAACATTAATAACGTCAACGACAAGCTGAAGGCGGCCACCAGCTGGCACTCGATCTACGGAGTGGAACTGGTGCACGCATAGTTCGATTGTCTGGAAGCGGGGCGGACGCAACCTCCGCTCCGCTTCAACGTTTCCTCTGCTACTTGGCAGGTCTCACTGCGCGCTTCGCGCGCAACCGCGGACGAAGGCGTCCGCGGCTACACAATCTGCAGCCACACAATGTGAAGATACACAATCCCGATAGAATGTCCGCATGGCTACCGTGCTTATCACCGGTTCCTCGGGCGGGATCGGGTATGAACTCGCCAAGCTGTTCGCCCGCGACCATCACAACCTGATTCTTGTAGCGCGCAGCGGCGACAGACTCGGGCAGGTCGCAGCCGAGCTGCGCATGCTCGGGGTTCCCGTAAACACGTACGCACTTGATCTTGCCGCACCCACCGCATCGAAATTTCTCTTTGATCAGGTGCAAAGTGCTGGGTTGATGATCGACATTCTCATCAACAACGCTGGCTTCGGGGCTTTTGGCGAGTTCGCACAGATGACTGAAGAACAGATCCTTGGTCAAATTCAGTTGAACATTACCACGCTGACTGACCTGACTCGGCTCTTCCTGCCACCGATGCTTTCGCGGCGTAGCGGACGGATCATGAATGTGGCTTCTACGGCGGGATTTCAGCCAGGACCGCTCATGGCCGTTTATTACGCCACCAAGGCGTATGTGATTTCATTCTCGGAGGCGCTTGCGAACGAAGTCCGAAATAGTGGCGTGAGTGTGACCTGCTTCTGCCCTGGCGCGACACACACTGGATTTGCCAAGCGCGCAGGCAACGACAAGTCTCGCTTGTTCAAGCAGTTTGGAGCGATGAGCGCGGAGAAAGTTGCGCTCGATGGGTATCGAGCTGTGATGGAAGGGCGCACTCTCGCGATCAGCGGCGCGCATAACTGGCTTGTCGCGCAGTCTACGCGGTTTGCCCCGCGGAAGTTGGTTACCGCGATTTCACGCTGGATTAGCGAGCAACCGTCTTAGAAGCCCGGCGGCGATGGGGCGCTGTGCGCGCAACCCCGGACGAGGCGTCCGGGGCTACGCGACTCGCCTTAGACCTGCGCCGTTCCACCGTCGACAAACAATTCAGCACCCGCGACGAAGCTGGCATCCTGTGAGGCAAGAAACACCGCGGCCTTGCCGATTTCCTCCGGCTGGCCCATGCGTCCGAGCGGAACCATGGAGGTCAGTTGAGCCTTGATGCCGTTGCGCTGTTCCTCGGTCTCGGCCAGGCCATCGATAATCGGCGTCTCAATTGGGCCTGGACTGATGGCATTGACCCGAATGCGGCGCTCCTTAAGGTCTGTTGTCCAACTGCGCGCGAATGAGCGCACGGCGGCCTTGGTAGCCGAATAGACGCTGAAAGCCGGCAAGCCTTTCTGTCCGGCAACGGAAGCATTCAGGATGATCGAGCCGCCGTCCGGAATCAGAGGCAGCGCCTTCTGTATCGTGAATAGCACACCCTTCACGTTGGTATTGAACGTCTGTTCGTACAACTCCTCCGTGATGGCACCGAGGGGCGCAAAGCTGCCTCCTCCGGCATTGGCAAAAACGATATCCAGCCGACCTTTTTCCCGCTTGATCTGGGTAAAGAGACTGTCAAGGTCAGCCAGATTCGAAGAATCTGCGCGAACGGCTTTAACCTGAGCCCCTCCTATGAACTTCACTGCCTTGTCCAACTCCGATTTGCGCCGGCCCGTGATATAGACGTAGGCTCCCTCTTTGACGAATTGCTGTGCCGTAGCTAACCCGATGCCGCTGCTGCCGCCGGTGACGAGTGCGATCTTGCCTTCCAGTTTGCCTGGCATGATTCCTCCCATTGTTCGATTACTTTTGAACCGTATAGTTCAGATGTGGGGCGGTCACGATCGGATTCAGGTTTTTTGAACTGGATGGTATAAAAGTGCATCGGAGTAAGTATGGGTGCAAAACGAGCCAATTCTCGAAAAATGGGACGTCCGCGAGAATTCGACGAGCGGGCCACGCTCAATGCAGCGATGCGAATCTTTTGGGAGAAGGGATACGAAGGCACGTCGCTCGATGACCTGACAGGCGCCATGAGGATTAACCGTTCGAGCCTGTACTCCACCTTCGGAGACAAGGAAGCACTGTTTCGCAAGGTGATCGATCATTACGGGAAAGGGCCCATGAGCTTCATCCATCAAGCACTACAACTGGGCACCGCGCGTGCCGTTATTGAAGGTCTCTTCCGTCGGACAGTGGCGTTTCTGGCCGATCCCTCTCATCCCCGTGGCTGTCTTTCGCTGCAGGGCGGATTGACTTGCGGGAGCGGCGTCGAAAGCGTCAGGCAGACCATGATTGAGTGGCGAGAGAGCGGGCTCGTCGCCATCCGGGAGCGCCTGCAACAGGCGAAACAAAATGGCGACCTGCCGGGCGATATCAATCCCAATGACCTCGCACGTTATGTCCTGGTTGTGATGAATGGCCTGGGAGTACAAGCAGCGAACGGTGCCACGCCGCAGGAGATGAAGCGCGCCGTGGAGGTGGCGCTGCGCGCATTGCCCGTATGAGAGCCAGCAAGTCTGCATACAGGATAAAGAATCCGTGCCGGCGTGTGCTTTACAAATCACTGCGCACTCTTTTCATACCTTGACCGCAAACGGCGATATCGTTCTGCTCGGTCGGCGAGTCTAATTATGGAGAGGTGGGTTCTCTCTATTGAGATCCGCCGCAAACCGAAAGCGCTACTTCACGGCTTTCGAGGGGAGGTGCTCCATGACGTACCGTCACCCCTGCCTGCAAGAACTTCTCAACTTCATTTCGCCCAACCGCAGAACAATCGCCGCAGTCCTGCTCCTGATGCTCACGCCTTTGGCGTTCGCGCAAGACCAGGCCCAGGCCGACGAAAAACAAGAAAACCGTCGACTACAAGATGAGGCTCGGAACTTGAACATCACAATCCCTGCAGGCACGCATCTGGCGCTCGTACTGACACAGCCGGTGCAAAGCCGGTACATCCGGCGAGGAGACGACATCTACGCGCAAGTCACTTCGCCCGTCGATGCCGAGAACCAGGTGGTAATTCCGCCGGGCACGTTCGTACAAGGATCCGTCGACAAGATCGAGCGCAATGGCGGCCGTGGAGAATTGCGGCTGCAATCGATGGCCATTACCTTTCCCGACGGGTACGTGACCCCGATTTCCGGGCCTATCACTCTGGAAACCACCGATGGGTATGCCATTAAAGATCCGGGTTCGAAGCGCGGGACAACTGCCATTCTTTTTCCGGTTGCGGGTGTGGGTGTGGGGGCACTGATCGGCCACTCGGTGGGAACCTCACAATCCACTTTGACCTCAAGTATTCCGCCGGGGTGTAACCCGGCCCAGTTTGGCTGTCTCAGTTCGAGCATGCCAATCCCCGGGACCAAAGGCAGAGACGCTGCGATTGGAGCCGCGATCGGCGGGGCCGCAGGGATGGTTGCCTCGACCGTCACACTGACCAGTTCACGACATTTCTATCTCGATGCGGGCGCTCCGGTTGGAATGACCTTGCAGCAGGCAGTCACGCTGCCGCAGGACGAAGTCGCGAAAGCGGTACGGCAGTCGTTGGAGCACGAGGTGGCGGTGCAACCGGTCGCGCCACGTCCTTTGCCGCCCCCGCCGCCAACAACTCCGGTGAATCAAAGCACGTGTTACACGCCGGGAACTCCTGGCACGCCGCCGACGGTGATATCGGGAACTCCAGGACCCGACGGAATTCCGGGACCGCCGACGATTATTCCGGGAACTCCACCCACGCCGGGGACGCCGCATCCCTGCCCGTAGACAGGGTATAGGGCCAGGGGCCGGGGACCAGTGGTCAGCGTTGAGGTTGGGTTTTACTGGCCGCCGATCCCTGGCCACTGACCACTTGCTCGCGATGTATGCTTATGGACGTAAGACGCGATACATCGCATGCCTACTCTTATCCCGCAACCCACACGGATTGAAGCTGCCGGCAATAAGCCGAAGATCATCGACGAGTACGTCGGACGAGTGAACTCGAACACTTCCGCGGCCAGCGTGGCGCATATGCGCAGTCCTCAGGGATGGATTGAGCCGGGACAAACTCCCGAGTTCGATGAGTTCACCATCGTGCTTCGGGGAATGCTCCGGGTTGAGCACGAGAATGGCATCCTTAACGTTCATGCCGGGCAGGCGGTGGTAACGCACGCGGGGGAGTGGGTGCGTTATTCGACTCCCGAAAAAGACGGAGCCGAATACGTCGCCGTTTGTCTGCCCGCATTTTCGATGGAAAGTGTGCACAGGGACGAATAGCCCGCACGACTATTCAGAATTGGCGTAGTATCCCGTGCGCGCCCTCACGCGAAGGAATGTCGACAACTTGTTTGGTACGAGCACCTTGACGTTTGATCTTGTGCCATTTTCCGTCGCGGGAGGGCGTCTGTGGCCGGTAGGTGAGCATGTACAGGTGACGCAGGTGCGTCCCGATGGCGCGCGTGACTTGAGGCAGCTCGGCAAGGTTGGTCAATGTGTAAGATTGCCCGCCGGTCACGTCCGCTACGCTATCCAAGAACATCGGGCCAAGCAATTCCTCTTGGGTCGGCGCATAGCGGTCGTAGGTTCCCACGGCATAAATCAGAACGTCGGCCTTTCTCTGACCGCATTTTTCACATCTTGCTCGGTGTAGCGGCGGTGATTGTCTCCACCCTCGGAAATGATTAGCAGGGCACGTCTGCTGCAACGGGCGTCTCTCATTTTGCGAATGGCCATATAAATCTAGCATTGAGGTGCGGCCCCGTAGCTGCGCACCCCGCAGGGCGTTCTCGATCTCCTCGGGACGTTCAGTGAAATCCATCACCAGTCGGGGATCATCGGAAAACGGCGAAAGTTACTCCCACTCGATGGTGCCCGGCGGCTTCGAGGTCACATCGTAGACGACGCGATTGACGCCTTTGACCTCATTCACGATCCGGGTAGAGATAGTCTTCAGGACTTCGTGGGGAAGCGGCACCCAGTCGGCGGTCATGCCGTCTTCGGAACTGACGGCGCGGATGGCGCAGGTGTAGGCGTACGTGCGCGCGTCGCCCATTACCCCGACGGACATCACGGGCAGGAGCACCGCGAAGGACTGCCAGATCCTGGTGTACAGCCCAGCTTCCTTGACTTCGCTGACGACAATGTCGTCGCACTCGCGCAACAGGCGGAGGCGCTCCGGCGTCACCTCGCCCAGGACGCGGACGGCCAGCCCAGGGCCGGGGAATGGCTGGCGTTGTAGTATCTCTTGCGGCATGCCGAGTTCGCGGCCGATACGGCGGACCTCGTCTTTAAACAGGTCCTTCAGAGGTTCGACCAGCTTCAGCTTCATCTTTTCGGGCAGGCCGCCGACGTTGTGGTGCGACTTGATCACCTGCGACGGGCCACGTACGGAACGCGACTCAATGACATCCGGGTAGAGAGTTCCCTGCACCAGCCATTTCACCTTGCCTTCGGTTTTCTCTATGCGGCGAGCTTCTTTTTCGAAAACCTTGATGAACTCGTTACCGATGATTTTGCGTTTTTTTTCGGGGTCACTCACACCGGCGAGCTTGGTGAGGAAGCGCTCGCTCGCGTCGACTGCGTCGAGGTGAAGGCCGAGTTTATCGCGCAACGTAGCCTGGACTTTTTCAAACTCGTTCTTGCGTAGTACACCGTTATTGACAAACACGCAGGTCAGACGTGATTTGCCCCTGGCATCGCGCAAAGCACGGTCGACCAGGACTGCCGATACGGAGGAATCCACTCCCCCGGATAAAGCGCAGATAGCGCGCCCGGTGCCGACGTGCTGCTTGATCTGCTCGACGGTTGATGTAATGAAATGCTGAGGCGTCCAACTGGGCTTTGCATGGCAGATCTCAAAAACGAAGTTCCTC
>Ga0335077_10008842_pt1 | contig 12492 bp, 10 predicted proteins | sample Lox_Sample_31_FD_207151 | JGI IMG/M metagenome (GOLD analysis project Ga0335077, IMG submission 207151) | Soil microbial communities from Loxahatchee National Wildlife Refuge, Florida, United States - Lox_Sample_3.1 | ecosystem: Environmental > Terrestrial > Soil > Wetlands | place: USA...
CGAACCCAGCGCCGAACGTAATGTGCTGCAGGTTTTCGAAGTAGTCCAGCTCTGGACGGGTGATCAGGGCCGGCTTCTCTCGACTCTGTTGACCATGCCGAATTACGATCGGCCAACCACCGACAAGACCGTGTTCATCTTTTTCGAGCGCAGTCCCAAACAGGCCAAGGCGCTGCGGCTATGGTTCCCGCCTGGCCGAAACTGCGGGCAGGAATTCGTCTATCCCAAGGCGCAGGCCGTCGAACTGGCTAAGGCTGTGGGGCGCGGCGTGCTCTCTATGCCGCCGGAGCTGCCCGGAGATATCGGACTGCTGGGCGGAGGGGTTCAGAGAGGCGGCTTGGCGCCTGCGCGTGCGCCCATGCCGGCTCCGGCGGCGCGGACATTCGTACCAAAACCTGTCCTCGCACCTGCCACGCCGGTGGCGAAGGAACAGCCCGCGCAGAAAACACCGCCTCCTCCATCACCGAGCCCTTCGTCCAGTGTGAGTGTCCGCGCGGTGAGTGAGGCTCCGATCGGCGCGCCCAGTGCCGCGATGCAAAGCCGCTCCCGCGCAATGACCAGGACGGTGCCACAAGCGCCCGAGAGAATCGAGGCAAGCCTGCCGAAAACCGCCGGCTATTTGCCGCTGGCCGCGGTGCTCGGAATCGCAGGACTGGTCGCGGGCATTCTGCTCCGCCTCCTAATGCTGCGGATGGAGCAGCAATGAGTCTGCGCGTCCGGCTTCGGTTTTCCAAGTCACTGCTCCGGCGCAGCGAACGTTTGTGTTTTGCCTTCGGCTTTATTTGCCTGGGTTGGTGTGCGGCCATAGCAGCGCACGTGTGGGTGTTTCAGGCGTACGAAAGCTGGGCCTTTGAGCAGCAGCTCGGCGGTGAGCCCGTTTCGGTTCGCGAATTCCTGGTGCATGCCGCGTCGTTCTCCGAACCCGCGGCGCCGGCTGAGCACTCCATCGTGGGCCAGATCGAGATCCCGCGAATCGGTCTCAAGGCCATGATCCTGGAAGGGGCCACCAGGCGCACGCTGGCGGACGCGGTGGGCCACATTCCGGGCACTGTGCTTCCTGGTGCGAAAGGAAACTCGGCTCTGGCTGGACACCGCGACACTTTTTTCCGTGGCCTGAAGGACATCCGTCCGGGAGATACGATCCTGGTAACCACACTGGAAGGGTCCTTTGAATACCGGGTGAACGATTGCCAGGTGGTGGGGCCGCGAGACATGCGCGTGCTCGCGAACACCTCCGAACCGGCCCTCACCCTGGTTACGTGCTTCCCGTTTCGTTACGTTGGCCCGGCGCCTGAGCGATTCATCGTGCGGGCCACACGCGCGGGCAGTTAATCGTTCAACTCGCGAATCCAGATATTCCGGAAGTGCACGGGCTGGTCGTGATCCTGCAGCAACAGCGGCATTTTTTCAGGATGCGTCTTGTAAGGCGGGCGGGCCTGATAGTCCGTCGGACCGGTCAGAGTGACGTTATCCTGCACCAGAACGCCATTCTGCAAGGCTGTTACGCGCGCCGGCCGCAGCAGTTTTCCGTCCGCCGCGAACCTTGGACCGTGAAAGATGATGTCGTAGGTCTGCCATTGCCCCGGCGGAAGACTCACATTCACTAACGGCGGGAACTGTCCGTAAATGGCGCCCGCCTCTCCATCCGCGTAGGTTTTGTTCTGGTAGGAATCCAGGACCTGCAGCTCATACCGGCTCATCAAATACACGCCGCTATTGCCGCGCGCCTGATCGGATTCGTGTGGCGGGTTGGGCTCGGCCCATTCGACATGCAACTGGCAGTCTCCGAACGGCTGGCGGGTGTGGATATCGCCCGTCCCGGGGGTCACTTCGATGGCGCCGTTCACCACCTTCCATCGCGCCGGTCCTTCTTTGCCGTCCACCCATTGGGAAAGGTCTTTACCGTCGAACAGAACAATGGCGTCAGCGGGCGGCATCCCCGGCTTCTCCTGGGTGCTGGGCGTACCCGGAGTGACGACCGGTGGCGCGGGACGATGGACATCGTTGGCCTTCCATCGCTTCAGAGCCTCCTCCCGCTTGGAGTTCTCGTCGGCCGGCTGCGCCAGGCTGGTGACCAGTAGAAACGTCGCGATCAAAGTGACGAAACGCATAGTAAATCCCTCTTTGGATTCTTGCCGATTCTAACAAACGCCGGCCGGCTGGGGATGTAGGAACGGGTACAGCCAGCGTTGAATTGTTACAATAACTCCGCCATGCCTGATGAGCACTACGACATCCAGAAATTTCTCAAGTTGAGAAAGCTGACGCGGTCGATCGCCGACCTTCTCCGCGGGCAATTATCCGACTACGTCGCGACCCTCGCTCCCATGCTCCGGCCCAAGAGCGTTTTTGGTGAATACATCCAGGGAGGCGCCAAGGAGAGCGTCCGTGGGGCGGACAAAGCTTTTCTGCAACTGCAGCGCCTGTATACAACGGTCGTCAGCGCGAAGCCTTACAATCTCTTGACGGAATTAACCGCCCCCATTCAGCTGGAAAGCGCGAATGTCGAGATCACGCCGCTCGAGTATTCTCACTTGGTTTCGAGCGACGGCGGGAACAAGACCATTGCGGTTACCTCGCCGCTCAAATGGGTGCTGACTTATTCGGGGTTTTCCATCGCCAAGCTGCAGGAACTGCTTGCCAATCGCAATCGCATGAACGAAGAAACGCACCGGTTCGTCCTGCACTATACCGCGCTGCATGTCGTGCTGAACAGTCATCCTGGTCTGCCGCGGCTGCTCGAGGCTCTGCGCTTCCCGGTCAGCTCGGAACGCTTTCCGCAATTCGGAGAGATGCCGATCGCTTGCATTTCATCATCCGTATCGACCCTCCGTCCCTCGGATGAATTGATTATCCAGAGCACGGAGATCTCAGGCCGCGACGCTTTTGAAGAAGTCGTCAATCTGGACGATCTGCGAAACCTGCAGGACCCGCTGAAGTCGCAGCTCCTGGAACTGGCGAAGAGTCATGGCGAGGAGCTGGCGCTGGGCTAGCCGCGCAACGAGGCTCTGCTCAGTTATACAGGAACGCTCCGTCGGGACCCGTGCTGACGCGTATGGCATCGAGTTTCTGGCGCTCCGCCAGTCCACTCAGAATCCGACGCGAGATCTCAGGGAGCATCGTATTGGTGAGGATGTTGTCCACGTTACGCGCGCCGCTTTCCACCTCGGTACAGCGCCGCGCCACTTCCTCCACCAGCGGATCGTCGTAAGTCAGCTGAATCCTGTGATTTTCGAATAACCGGCGCTGGATCTTGCCCAATTTGAGCGTGATGATTTTTTTCAGAGCCTCGTCGCGCACCGGGAAATAGGGAATGATCACCATACGCCCCAGAAACGCGGGCTTGAAGATCTTATTCAGCTCCGGCTTCAGCGCTTTGATGAGGCCGTCCGCGCTGGGCATGGTCTCGGGATCGGCCGTCAACTTCATCAGCGTATCGGTGCCGGCGTTCGAAGTCAGAATGATGATGGTGTTCTTGAAGTCGATCTCCCGCCCTTCGCCGTCCTCCATCTGGCCTTTGTCGAAAACCTGGAAGAACAGCTCCAGCACGTCGGGATGCGCTTTCTCGACCTCGTCCAGCAGCACCACGGAATACGGGCGCCGCCGGACCGCTTCCGTCAGCACGCCGCCTTCCCCGTATCCCACGTATCCGGGCGGCGATCCCTTGAGCGTCGAAACCGTGTGCGCCTCCTGAAATTCAGACATGTTAATGGTGATCAGGTTGCGTTCGCCGCCATAGAGGAGGTCGGAGAGCGCCAGCGCCGTCTCCGTTTTTCCGACGCCGCTCGGTCCCACTAGCATGAACACGCCGATGGGTTTGTTGGGATCTTCCAGGCTGGCGCGCGACGTTCGAATGCGCTCGCTGATAGCCGCCAGAGCGTGCGATTGCCCAATGACGCGATTGCCGAGTTGTTGATCCAGTGACAGCACCGACTGGATTTCGTCCTTCAACATCTTGCCCACCGGAATCCCGGTCCAGGCGGAAATGACCTCGCCCACGATCTGTGCATCCACGCATACGCGAATCAGCGGCGTCTCGCCCTGAACCGCGTCCAATTCTGCGTTCAGTTTCCCCAGTTCGGAGCGCAGGGCTGCCGCGTCCACGGCCGGCTGCGCCACCGCGCTCTGCCCATCTGCCGAAGCCGCCTGTGGCGGAGCGCCAGCGGACTCAAGCTGCGTGCGCACGTCCCGGATGCGCGCAACCAGGCCTTTCTCTTTTTCCCAGCGCTCGCGCATAGTCGAGAGCCGGCCTTCTGTGTCGGCTCGATGCTTGGCAATCTGCTCCAGGCGCTCGCGATGGTCCGCGCCCAGCGCGCTCTCGCGCTCCAGGACGCGCGTCTGCACGCCGTAATCGTCGAGCGTCCGCATGGCATCTTCAAGAGCGGCCGGCATGGCGTTCTGTCCCAGTGCCAGGCGCGCGCAAGCGGTGTCCAGCACGCTGACTGCTTTATCCGGAAGTTGGCGGTCAGCGAGGTAACGATGCGATAGCCGGACTGCGGACGCCAGACCCTCATCCAGAATTCGCACGTTGTGATGCTGCTCGAGCGCCGGCACCAATCCGCGTAGCATCACGTTGCACAGTGCTTCGGTCGGCTCCTCGACCTTGACAACCTGGAAACGCCGCGCCAGAGCCGCATCTTTTTCGAAGTACTTCTTGTACTCGGACCAAGTGGTCGCGGCGATGGTGCGCAGCTCGCCGCGCGCGAGAGCCGGCTTGAGCAGATTCGCGGCGTCGTTCTGGCCCGCCTGCCCACCCGCGCCGATCATGGTGTGCGCTTCGTCGATGAACAGGATGATCGGTGTTGGGGAAGCCTTCACTTCTTCGATCAATCCCTTCAGCCGGTTCTCGAACTCGCCCTTCACGCCCGCGCCCGCCTGCAGCAAGGCCAGATCCAGCGTTCGCAGAGTGACGTTCTTGAGCACCGGCGGCACGTCGCCGTGGGCAATACGCAGGGCAAAGCCCTCCACCACCGCGGTCTTGCCCACGCCTGCCTCGCCGGTAAGGATAGGGTTGTTCTGGCGGCGGCGTGTCAGGATATCCACCACCTGCCGAATTTCCGGGTCGCGCCCCAGCACGGGATCGATCTTGCCCGCCTTCGCGCGCTCGCTCAGGTTGACGGTGTACTGGTCAAGGTTCGGAGTCTTGCCCCCGCCTGCGCGAGGCCGGTCTCCGGTCGCCGCGGCGCCTGGTTCTTCAGCCGCCGCCGTGATCGCTTCCTCGTGGGAGCCACCGACGATGGTCAGCAGGTCCTTGCGCAGAGCATCGGGCTGAATCTTCTGCAGCTCCTTGCTCACATCGCGGACGACACGCGTCAGTTCGTCGTTCGAATAAAGAGCCAGCACCGTGAAGCCTGATCGGATTTGGCCGGCCCCGTAGTCCACCGAACCCAGCAGCCACGCTTCCGTGAGCATGCGGACCAGCATCTGGCTGAGCATGGGACCCCGGCCGTTGCCTGTCTTCATGCGGTCCAGGCTGCGCGTCAGCTCAGCCGCCAGCCGCGATTTGTCCACACCGAAGTGTTTCAGGATGTGCTGCAAGTCGCTGTCGCTTTCGTCGAGCAGCTTCATCAGATAATGCTCGATTTCGACCTCGTAGTGTGTGCGTGAAGCGCACAATCCCACGCCCGCTTCGAGGGCGTCCCTGGTGGTCTGATTCACTTTGCCGAAAAAGAATTTCCAGTTCTGTAACATAGCGAGTCCTTATGAGATAGGAAGAATCGTGTCGCCCGGATCGCGAGTGAACGCCTTCGTTCTCATCCAGGTGACCCAGCCCAGTTGCGGCATGGCCCCGGTTTCGGCGCCCAGCTCGCAAGCAGGTACTTCCTCGTGTTTCAAAATCAGCTGCACTTCGAAATCGAATTCCGCTCCCGCGAAAAAACCGAGTATCCCACAAAGCGGTTTGTAGGCCGTGCCGTTCGGCAGGAAATCCTGATACTGCTCGATCGTCAGCGGTCCGAGGACTACGCGCACACTGGACTGCTGATCCCAAATCTCGTCACCCACCACCGCGCCCATCCCCAACTGCTCCGAGAGGGTCAGTCCCTCTTCGAAGCAGCATTGCGTTTCCGTGTCCAGCTTGAACCAGCCTCCGGCGAACTGTTCGATCTCGACGTGTACCGCGAAATAGTCGCCGATCACCTGGCAGAGCGCTGAAGCCGACCGAGGCCATTGCGCCAGTAATCCTGCGTAAAAAATCAGTGAATCGTCGGCCACCGACTGCCGGTTCTGCAGACCCTCGGTCCCCAGCCCGATCAAGTCGAGCAAATGGTGCGAAAACCGGTCCCGCTCTCCCCGCTCGTACGCCACCGTGAACCGGTATTTCTGCCACGCCTGGAAGAACAGCGAAATCATCCGATGGTTGAAGATGTCGAAAAATTCACGGAGCGCGGTGTCTTTAGCGCGCACGCGGTTGATCACCAGCTCGGTGTAATACTGGGGCAGGACTCCGAGCGGGCCAAACAGTCCCATGAAGTTCACCGTCATGCGCGCGGGCTCGCCGCGTTTGCGCATTAGCGAGTAGAGTTGGCTCGGTGGAAACGAAATGGACGGGTTCGCTCCAAAGTGCACTACCTCGCGGGAGGGCTGGACGAACCGCCCGACGCGCTCGCGTTCCGGCATCAACCGTTCCAGCAGCCGTACCGCCTGAAAAAAATTGAAGCGGTATGGCTCGCGCTCGAGCGCCTCCCAGATCTCCGAGGGTTCGGAGGCGGCGGTATCGGTCGCGGCGGGCTCCAACGCGGCGCTGGATTCGGCGTTCACATCAGAATCTTGTGTCCCGCCCGAGGTGGCCACTGTTCCAATACCTCCCTTCTCTGCACGGTGCTGACAACCAACTGGCTGAAGCTGTTGAGCGAGACGTAAAGCGCCAGAAAGTGCTCCAGCACGCTGGCAAACAGATAAACCCCTCCGCCCACAAACTGCTCTTCGTCCAGTTCCAGTTTCACCCGGGTGCCGCGCGCAAAACTGACACCGTGCTCGGAAATGACCCGCGCGAAGTGGCGCCCGCTTTCCAGGCGCGTAATGCCTTCAATCTGTTTCTGAATGAAAGCCGAATCTGTGAAGTTATAGAGCCGCAGAATTTGCTGCAGCGAATCTCTTCCGTCTTCCACCAGCGAAAGATAATTGAGCGAAAGATGCGAGATCAACCGCCACAGAGCGTTGCGGCCCGTGGGCGGGCGAATCGTGCCGGTGGGTTTCTTCAGCATCAGGATCCGCTTGATGGGAGCTGCGCCTTCAAGATCCAGGTCGCCCCGCTCACTGCCGAACGGCAGCCGCGAAGGCAGGTCGCCGTTGGTGCACGTGAGCCGGACCGTCACGGTATCCACATTCGGGCGAACCGGTTTTCCAGACATGTCCACCAGCGAAAGATAAGCGTCAATCGCTTCCGAGTTGTTCCTTGTGGACGGACGCCGCGCGGCGTGCCAGAAAGTCTGCTTATGGTCTCGCCGGGTGGCGTGACGAAAGGAATAAAAGGGCTCGAACTCAACGGTCTCGTGCGATGCCGGTTCCACGCTCACGACCTCATCCACGGAGAAGACTTCCATGGCGTCCTGGCGGGATACGTCCGGCACAATCGGATATTCGTAAACCGTGTGGCTGAGGAGAATCGGCTCGGCGGTCTGCTGGAACAGGTTCACGATCGGCGTGCAATTGAGCCGCACCGTTTTTTCCGATACTCCGATCTCCAGCGCTTGCTGGCGATCGGTTCGCTCGAAGCGGGAAATCAGAAAGAGGATCTCGGCCCGGTCTTTGAATCCCGTCTGCGCCAGTTGCTCGAGACCGGAGAGCTCGAAGAAAAAAAACTTATCCGGAAAAGTAAAATACTCTTGCAGCAGCCGGTAACCCAGGAAAGAGCGCAAGGGATAGGGCAGGGCGCCCTCATTCTCCTCAAAACCAACCGCGCGCAGCTTGCCGGGTTCCAGCCACAAAGGCTTCACGCGAGAGCCGCTGGCCGGATCGCGAATCACAATGTGCACGCAGTTGGCGCACAGCAGCTCATACAGACTGTGCACCAGCGCTCCCTCTCCGTTCAAATGAAAGCGCAGCGCGCGCATCTCCATCTTGTCGAAGGTCATTTCGGGAAAACAGCGGATTTCGAGACGAAGCGCGGCCACGCACTCGGTCTTGAGCGGCGGCTGAAAGCGGTCGGGCGTGCGCCATTGCGCATCCACCAGCCGGAGCGGCCACAGCGTGGTGTCATAGCTGGTGCGGTACTTGCAGGGGATGCCGTTCACCGGCGGCGAGTACAGCACACTCCCCTTGGGGATGGCCAGTCCGCCCGCCAGCTTGCCCTGCGCCGGATCCAGGTCGAACTCCGCGATCGACATCGAGGGGATGGGCCGCAGATAATGCGGGTACAGCACCGTCAGCAGGGCTTCAGTGATTTCGGGAAATTCGTCATCGATTTTGAGGTGCACGCGCGCCGACAGAAACGCGAACGCCTCCAACATGCGCTCCACGTGCGGGTCTTCACACTTATCCTGTTCGATGACCAGGCGCTGTGCGATTTTAGGGTACTTCTCCGCGAACTCGGCTCCCATGTCGCGCAGGAATCGCAACTCGCGCTCGTAATACAGGAGCAGATCATCCCGCACTTTGCTCTCCCTTGATCTGGTATTCGCCGCTCGATAGCTCCAGGACCGTGTCGAAGGAAATCAATTCCGGGGAGGGATCCATGAGCAAAAGTGCTTCGATTTGAAACCGGAGCTGCCGGCCGCTGTTCGATCCGGACTCTACCACACTTACCTTCACCCCGCTCAGCCTGGGCTCGTACGCGGTAATGGTGCTTTCCAGCATTCGCAGAAGCCGATTCCGGTCGCGGACGGAACTCGCGCTCAGATTGCTGACGTCGGGCAGGCCATAGCCGTACAGCGATCCCTCCAGCTCCGGAAACTCCTCCGGAACGCCGTGGGGAATCTGGCGCGTATTCAGGAGCCACTCCAGGTCTCTGCGCAAACCGGCCTTGAGTTGCCGGACCGATTGCGACCGGGTTTGCGGCGGATCGGTTTTGGCTGTCGGATCCAGGTCGATGAGCCGCTCGATCACAGATTGCGTGACGGTTTCTTCTGTCTCCCGCCGCGCCATGGTCTACTTCGAGCAGGCCAGCGCCTGCACCGGATCGAGACGACAAATGCGTGCGTACAGCTTCCGCTTGGACTCCGCGTCCCCGTCCAGTTGGTTCATGCAGCGGAACAGCAGGGCCAGGGGATGAGCCACCACTTCCGACGCCTCCCATTCCTCCAGCCTGCGATGTTCAATCTCATCCGACACATCGTTGAGGATGGGATAGGCGATGGCCTCGTGCCCCGTGGACATGCAGATCTGCGCCAGTTGAATCTTCCGCTGGAAACGCGCTCGGCCGCTGCGTTCGTGCGCGATTTCATGGCTCAGGATCTCGATGGCCTGTTGGACATCGCCGGACCGCGCCGATTCCATGGCCACCTGGAAGGCGTCCCGCGGTGCAGGTTCGCCCGGCGCCGATTCGGCCGGGGCTCCCATGGATGGCAGGGCCTGGAAGCCGTTCACCGCCTGCTGCGGCGCCGTCACGTCTTTCAGCCAAGCCTGCGTTTCGGAGTTGGCCGTCGGTGTGTCGTCCGCCAGAGTCCACTGCGGCAATTGCGGCAAGTCGGCCACCAGCGAGCGCAACTCCGACCGGATGGCCGACGCAATAGCCGGATAACCATATTCGTCGAGAGCCTTCACCGCGTACCGCTGCAAATCCAGCCACGCCCGGCCGCACGGCATAGCCATGGTGTTCTCGGCGAGCTCGATCAGTTCCACCCAGTTGCCTTCCACCGAAAGCCTTTTCAGATCCTGCCGCACTTGTGTGGCCGGGGGGGCCAGCAGTTCCAGGCTCGGGGATTCACCGCCAGCGCGCAATTCGCCCCAACGGAGACCACGCAGCATCAGGTAGGGCGCCGGGCTGTACGGATCCTCGCGGCGCAGGTATTTCGCCACCGCCGCGACTCGCGAGAATGCGTCATCCCGGTCGGCTGGCTCGGCGCTAACGGTCTTACGCGCACGGCCTGGGACTGCTGAGCCTTCAGCCGTTTCCGCCGTCTCCGCTTCACCCGGCTCGGCGCCGGCCGCCTCGGCACCGGCTTCGGGTTCCTCATCCGGCTCGAGCTCCCGCTTCTTCTGCAGCAGTCCATTGACCGCCGATCGCACCTCTTCCAGTGCTGTGCGCAGGCTTCCGAAGCCGGGCGTCGCATCTCCGAATTTGGGCTCGCACACCCCACTCAGAGACTCGATCGCCGCCAGGCAATCATCCAGATTCTGCTTCGACTCGGCGTAGAAAACCTTCGGCGTCGCGGCGAAGGCGGTGTCAAACTCCTCCGCGGTGACTTTTCCATCGGCGATGGCTTGTGTTCGCGCTTCCAGTTTGGTTTCGTTGCCTGCCGTGTCCGCCTCATAGCCCACGGCCCGCGACTGCTTGTACTGAAACCAGTCGTAGCCCTTGCGCGTCACCGGGACCATGCGCACGGCCTGATCGAACCGCGATCCGATCCAGTCGAGCGGCGCCGCGCGAAATTCCGCGTCGCCATCCTCCAGCTCGGGATAGAGCGTGTCCCAGAAGTTCTCAATCAGACCCTGGCAAAACTTCAGCCCGGCCAGTAGCCCGGCAAAGCCTTCCGTGCGCAGCATGGCCTCGGTAAGCCACGCCGCAAGCTGCAGGTCTTTGCTCCTCGCCGCGAGCGCGTCACCCGCCAGTTTGACCACCTGCTTCCAGTCCGCGACCTTACGCTCGAACGCCCACTCACCTTGCGGAGCGTCGTCGTCTTCACGTCGTGCTTCTTTGATCTTGTCGTACAGCGGATCGTAACGGAGATTCGCGCCACTCGGGTTCTCACCCGCAATGGGGTTTAGCAGATCATCTCGCAGAGGCATGGGAAATTACGGAGCTGCCTGCGCAGCCGCAAACTCCAGCTTCCGTATTTCGAGGATGGGGACTTCGTCTTCATCTACTGCAAACATCTTCTGCCCGAGCGGAACCACATGGCCCGTGCCGTCATCTTCCCATTCCGTAGCGCGCCCCAGTTGCACTTGGTTGTTTGCGTGTTTCCACGAAAGAGGTGAAATAACTGGCAACAGCACTTCTCCAAGTTCTTTGCCTTTGAACGCCGGCCCCGTGCGCACCAGTGCCGGAGACCAGAGAAGATCCCGCAAGCGCTTGGGCGCCTCCAGCTCAATCGAGGAGATATGCTCGAAAGGAATCCACAAATAGTCGCCGGCCGCAAAGACTTCGAGGCGGGCTCCCAGCCGGGGGTCGGCGTCGGAAAAAAATGAGAAAGCCTTGCCGTTCAGCGAACCCGCGGCCGGGATCTCGGGAGCGGGTCCGGTAGCCGGATAGTCCTTTTGCTCGAAGATCGCCTGGCGAATACGCTCGGCATGAAGGGCCGCCCGGTACAACATGGTGCCCATCTCCGCCGCGCGTCCGTCCGACGCAAGCACGTCGAGCTGTTTCTCGGCGCGCTGGTATTCTCCGGCAAAGCAGAGCAATTCGAACAAAAAGGTGCGGCGCCGCGCGTCCGCGGGATTATCCCGCAATTCCGCGCTCAGCGCCTGCACCGCTTCGTCGAGCTTGCCCGCCTGGAACAGCTCTTGCGCTTTCATGCTTGGGCCCAAATCTCCGGGCTTATACCTTTGAGTTCTGAACCAGATTCCACCCGGCCGTAATCGCGCCGTCCATCGTGCCGTCCGGCTTTTGCGCCTTGTATTCCTTTTCGATTTTGCCGTAGTTGAGCGAAATCGAATCGGTTGGAAGGATCTCGCCGGAAGACCCTCCGCCTTGCTGGAAAGATGAAACGATGCAGTCGCTGAAGGTGTACTTCAGGAATACCTGCTGGTCTTTGCCGGCTTTGCGGCACGTCAACACGGCTTTCTTGATGTGTTCGCCGCTGGCGCACGCCAGCATCAGCTTCGGGCTGGCCTTGTTGGACCTCATAGTGAAGTGGAAGTCCTCAAACTTCACCTTGCCGGATCCTCCGCCGCCTCCCGCATGTCCCATGCTTCCGCTGTTGGTGGCGCCAAACGACCACGATTCTAAATCGATCGCGTTCTTGAACGTTTTGTCCTGGCTTTCTCCGTCAATGCCATCGATCTTGAGAAAAAAATCAACTGCTGCCATGAGGCAATCTCCTTTTTATCTATCTCCGAACTTCGACAACCCCAAACTTATTTCCGGGCCGATGCCGGCAACTCCGCCACCAGACGCAGGGATACCGACAATTCGTCCAGCTGGAAGTGCGGCTTCAGAAACGCCACGGCCCGATACGCGCCAGGTTTGCCCGGCACCTCGCTGACTTCGATCGACGCCTCTCGCAGCGGATGGCTGGCTTTTACCGATGCCGATGCGTTGTCGTCGGGCGTTACATAGTTAGTGATCCACTGATTCAAGAAACGCTCGCACTCTACGCGAGACATGAAGCTGCCGATCTTGTCGCGCATCATGGCCTTCAAATAGTGGGCGAAGCGCGAAACCGCCAGAATGTA
>Ga0335077_10008843_pt1 | contig 12491 bp, 11 predicted proteins | sample Lox_Sample_31_FD_207151 | JGI IMG/M metagenome (GOLD analysis project Ga0335077, IMG submission 207151) | Soil microbial communities from Loxahatchee National Wildlife Refuge, Florida, United States - Lox_Sample_3.1 | ecosystem: Environmental > Terrestrial > Soil > Wetlands | place: USA...
GAGCAGCGCGTAGGTGCTGTCGGACAGCAGCGCCATGATGATCATCGTAGCGATCATCACGAGCAGCTGCGGTCCAGCTGCCCTGTGGGAATCGATGAACTGCGGCAGGAAGGCAACGTAGAACACCAGCGCCTTGGGGTTGGTGAGCGCAATCAGAAAGCCCTGCAGGAACACGGCGCGGGCAGACGGCCTGGTGGCCGGTACGAACGAGAGTGCAGGCCCACTCGAGGTCCGCCACGCCCTGAGCCCCAGCCAGATCAGGTACAGCGCACCGCCCCAGCGCACCACCTCGAAGATCTGGCTCAGCAACGCGAAGAATGCCACCAGCCCTACCGCGGTGACGCCGAGCAGGATGGCATTGCCAAGGCTCGCGCCCGCGACGCTCGCAAGGCCCGAGCGGCTGCCGTGGCTGAGTGAGTTGGCGACGACGAGCGTAACGATCGGCCCGGGACTTACGACCAGGATCGCAACGGCAAAGCAGTAGGGGAGAAAGAGATGCAGGTTCATGCGGCAAAATGATGCCCGCACCGCGCAGGGGAGGCAAAATGCCCTGGAGCGTGCGCGCATTGCCGCGCGGCTAAGCGCCGCCGGCCGCGTCTGCGCCGTCAGTTATTGCGCGCGACGTCCGCAGCAGCGTGGACCAGCCAGATGCTGCTCCACACCCCGAGCGTGAAGTACAGCGACATCCACGCGACCTCGTTCGTCCAGTCCGACCAGCGGCAGGACACGTCCCGGCGTCTGGCGACATCGAGCAGGCCGTCGGCGAGGCTCGGGTACCGACGCCCACTCGCCTGATCCTCACGCCAGCGTGCCCAGTACATCGGCACGTCGTACACGAATATGAAGGCGACGTAGGCCATGCCGCCGGCGATCGTCACCCAGTACAGACCGGCAGCGTGCAGCGTCCCGATGACGAGCATGCCCACCACCACCAGTGCTGCCGCTATGCCCCACAGGGAGTTCTCGACCGCGTGGGCGCGCTGCTGGGTGGTCAGCACGGCGTACCAGGAGAACCCCTCGGCAAGCAGGATGAGCGGCACGAGGGCGGCGGACACCGCCTGCACGAAGGCGCTGGCGCTGAGTGATGCCAGATGGTGGAGGATGAGTGCCCACTGGGCGGCGAAGCACAGTTCCGCCACGGTGGCGACGGAGCGGCCGACGAGCACGCTGGACAGGGGCGAGTCGACGAGGACGAGGCGGGGGATGTCGATCACCGGCAGGAAGGAGCGGTAGGCGCACCCGGCAACGTAGGCTGCGGACAGAAGCAGCTGGGTCTCCGTGGTGCCGTTGCCGACGCTGAGAGAGGTCAGCGAAGCCGCGGTCAGCGCCCACAGGGCGACATTGACTACCGCGACCGCGCGCAGCGAGGTATGCCATCGGACGATGGTCCGTGATTTCCTGCCCTCGGTTTCCCCGGGGTCAGCTGTCACGCGTCGGGAGCGGGTGCCGGGCTGCCGTTCAGCCTGCGCAGCGGCAGGTGCGAGCGAGCCGCAGACGAGCTGCTCTTCAGGCGGCTCGCTCAACGACGGGGCGCTCCGCGGCGCTCTGGGGCGCCGGCCCCGGGCGGCAGCTGATCAGGTTCGCCGCGAACTCGCGCGTGCACGCCGTCCAGCTCGACTGCAGCGCACGGGCGCGGCAGGCACGCGGGTCAAGGAGCAGCGCGCGCTCGGCCGCCCTGTGCAGATCGGGGTCCAGCGCCCCGGTCCTGCCATCCTCGACGACATCGATCGGACCGGTGACCGGGAAGGCCGCCACCGGCACCCCGCAGGCCATCGCCTCGAGATTTACGAGTCCGAAGGTATCGGTGCGGCTGGGGAACACGAGCACGTCGGCCGCGGCGAGGTGGGCGGCGAGGTCCTCGCCGTGACGAAAGCCCACGTAGCGCGCTTCCGGGTAGCGCGCCTCGAGGCGCGCGCGCTCGGGGCCGTCGCCGATGACGATCTTCGAGCCGCGCCAGGGCATTTGCAGGAACGCATCGACGTTCTTCTCGATCGCCAGGCGCCCCACGTACGCGGCGATCGGTCGGGGCAACTGCAGAAATTCCTTGCTGCGCGGCCGGAACAGCTCCGTGTCGACGCCGCGTCGCCAGCGGACGAGATTGCAGAACCCGCGCTGGTGGAGCTCATTCTCGAGCGACTGCGTGCTCACCATGCAGCGTTGCGCTGCGGCGTGGAAGCGGCGCAGGGCCGCGTATGAGAGCCACAGCGGTATCGGCCAGCGGGACTTCAGGTACTGCGGAAACTGCGTGTGGTAGGAGGTGGTGAAGCGCCATTGCCTCTTCAGGCAGTAGCGTCGCGCGGCAAATCCCAGCGGGCCTTCCGTGGCGATGTGCACGGCCTGTGGCTGGAACGACTCGAACTTGCGCGCGACCGTGGGCATCGGCCGCACGGCGATGCGGATCTCGGGGTAGCTCGGGCAGGGCAGCGTGCGGAAGTCGCGCGGCGCGGTGATCATGACCTCGTGGCCGAATCGCACCAGCCAGGCAGCCGTCTGCGCGAGGGTGTTGACGACACCGTTGGTCTGCGGGAACCAGGCGTCAGTCACGATCATGATTCTCATGCGCCGCAACATGCTCAACGACGATCGTGACACTGGCGTGAAGGCCTTCGGCAGAAACCTGTGTGTCCACAGCCGCTTGTCATGCGTTCTTAACACTCTTCCTATAACTCGTTCATGCGAGCGCAACCGCGCTGTCGCATGGAGTGAGACGCGTATGCACGCCTTCTTTGCTGAACTGAAGAAGCAACGCTGGGACGACCATCGCTACTACCACCACAGCCGCATCAACCAGACCCTGCACCTGGTGAGTGCGCTCAGCTTCCTTACCGCCTACGTCTACATCTTCACCAGTCCCGTGGCGGCAGCCTTGATCGGCTGGCTGGTGGCGATGGTGACGCGGCAGGTGGGCCACTTCGTCTTCGAGCCGAAGGACTATGACGAGGTGAACCAGGCGACGCATGCGCACAAGGAAGACATCAAGGTCGGCTACAACCTGCAGCGCAAGGTCGTGCTGCTGTCGATCTGGGCCGCCTCACCGCTCGTGCTGTGGTTCCATCCAACACTGTTCGGCGTCTTCGAAACCTCCAGTCGCGCGGATTTCGTGCGCCACGTCTGTCAGGTCTGGCTCGCCCTCGGCGTGGCTGCGTTGCTGTTTCGCACGCTGCAGTTGTGCCTGCAGCAGAGCGTGCTGACGGGCGCGGTGTGGTTCACGAAGATCCTCACGGACCCGTTTCACGACGTCAAACTCTACTGCCGGGCACCGCTTGCCTTGCTGCGCGGGGAACTGGTCGATCCGATGGACGACGTGGTCCACCAGGCCTGAAGCAGTTCACGCAGCACGCGTCGCCGGATTGCCTGGTTGGTGAGCGCGGGGTTCTGCCACCACCAGCCGTCGCGACGCATGGCCTCGGCGGCCCGCACTACGCGCTCGGCAACTGCGGCGAAGTCGGCGTCGCTGTAGTTGAGGCTGAAGATGAGGCGCGCCGTGCCAATCCAGCTCAGGGCAAGCCCCTCGGCGCGCAGGTAGTACTGGAACATCCAGTTGTAGCGCGAGGGCACGAGGAAGTTGAAGGTCCAGATGGACGACAGGGTGGCGACGTGAACGGGGAGGTCGGCGGCTTGGAGCCGCGCGTTGAGCTCGCCCGCACGGCGTGCCCAGACGGCATCGAGGTCGCGGTAGAGCGCCCGGATGGGCTCGCTGTCCAGGTGCCTGAGGAACTCGTGCATCGTGCCCATGACGTAGGGGTGGGCGTTGAACGTGCCGCGCGCCAGGCACACATCCACCGGGTGCTCTTCGTCGTAGCGCTTCATGAGAGCCGCGCGCCCGCAGAGCACGCCCACCGGCAGCCCGCCGCCGAGGCTCTTGCCGTAGGTCACCAGGTCAGCGTGCACGCCGAAATACTCCTGCGCGCCGCCGCGTGCCAGGCGAAAGCCGACGAACACTTCATCGAAGATGAGCACGATGCGCCGCTCCGTGCAGACCGCGCGCAGCTCCCTGAGCCAGGCGGCGTAGGCTGTGCGGTCGAAATAGGCGCTCCGGCCGCTGTCGATGAGGCCCGAATCCGCCGGCGCGCTCGCATTGGGATGCATGGCCTGAACCGGGTTCACCAGGACGCAAGCGATGTCGCGCCTCGTTCGCAAAACCCCCAGCGAGGCCGCGTCCATGTCCTTCAGCGTGTAGGTGGCATCGGGAGACAGCGGATTGCCTACGCCCGGCTGCACGTCCCCCCACCAGCCGTGGTACGCACCGCAGAACCGCACCAGGTAACGACGGCGCGTGTGATAGCGCGCCAGTCGCACGGCCTGCATCACCGCCTCGGTGCCGGACATGTGGAAAGACACCTCGTCGAGTCCGGAGATCTCCCGCAGCCGGCGCACGTTGTCCGCGACCAGCGGATGGTAGGCGCCGAGTACGGGCCCGAGCGCACGCACCTGCTCGCTGCCGCGCGCGATGCACTCCTTGTAGAAGTCGTAGCCGAAGAGGTTCACGCCGTAGGAGCCGCTCAGGTCGTAAAGGCGGTTGCCGTCGACGTCGGCCACGGTGACCCCGGAAGAAGACTCGAGGAAGGTGGCACCGGGCAGGTGCTGCCGGACCATGCGGCTGAACTGAAACGGCACCCGGTAGCGCGCGGTGAACTGCAGGTCCGAGAGCGAGCGCGCCACTTCTCGCGTGAGCGCGATGCCTTTGGCGAAGCGCTGCGCGTAGAGCTGTGCGAGCTGCGTGAATCCCGCCTGCCGCGTCGCGGCCACCCCCGGCGGCGCATCGTCCGCACTGAAGAACTGCGTCTCGTCGTACTCGTAGTAGCGCACCAACCGCGCCATGAGCCGGGCGATGCGCGCGTGGCCGCCGAGGGAAGGATGCTTGGCGCGCGAGAGCAGCAGCCGCAGCCACAGGCTGCGCAATGCAAGCAGCAGGATCAGGGCGGCGGCGATGGTCCACGGGAGCATGATCTTCAGGCCTTGCAGGCGGCGGTGCCGGGGCCGAGCGCCCCGGCGGCAAACTATTTCGATCTCGTGACAATCCGATGACAGCCCGTTCGGCCATCAACCGGGTCACGCAGCAGGAGCAGCTGAATTTCCTGCTGACCAACCGGCTGCCGCGTCGCGCGCTCACCCTGTTCATGGGCTGGCTGAGCCGGATCGAGCAGCCCTGGCTGTGCCGCCTGTGCCTGGCCGTGTGGGGCCTGTTCACGGAACTCGACCTGAGCGATGCCCGCCAGACACGCTTTCGCAGCCTGCAGGAGTTCTTCACCCGGCAGTTGAAGGAGGGCGCCCGCCGCATCGATCCGGACCCCGACATCCTCGTAAGTCCGTGCGACGGCATCGTGGGTGAGATGGGTCAGGTGCAGGAAGGCTCGGCACTGCAGGCCAAGGGCTTTCCCTACTCGCTCATGGATCTCCTGGGTGATGCGGAACTGGTGCGCCACTACCGCGACGGCTCGTTCGTGACGCTGCGCCTGACCTCGGGCATGTATCACCGCTTCCATGCCCCCTACGACTGCCGTCTCGAGGGAGTCACCTACGTCTCGGGCGACACCTGGAACGTCAATCCGATCGCGCTGCGCCGGGTCGAGAAGCTCTTCTGCAAGAACGAGCGGGCCATCATCCGTTGCCGGCTGAGCGCATCGGGCCACCTCATCACGCTGGTGCCGGTCGCGGCGATCCTCGTAGCGAGCATCCGCCTGCACTGCGCGGACGTGCTGCTGCATCTGAAGTACCGCGGACCGAACACCATTCCCTGCCAAGCCCGGCTGCGCAAGGGTGAGGAGATGGGCTGGTTCCAGCACGGCTCCACCATCATTGCCTTCGCACCGCCGGGCGTGGTGCTGGACAGGCGACTCACTCCGGGTAGCCTGATCCGCATGGGTCAGGCGCTGTTGAGTATCGCGAGCCGGGGAGCGTGAGCGAACTGGCCCTCATCACGGGTACCACGCACGGTATCGGCCGCGTGACCAGCCGCGAGCTCGCGCGGGCCGGCAAGACCGTAGTCATGCTGTGCCGCGACCTACCGGCCGCGACTGCGTTGCGCGCTGAGATCCTGCAGCACACACCCGGCGCCAGGGTCGAGGTGGTGCACTGCGACCTGGCCTCGCTCGCCTCCGTGCGCGAGGCCGCGGCGATCGTGCGTCGGGACTACCCGCCGCTAAAGCTCCTGATCAACAACGCCGGCATGGTGAGCACCCGCCGGCGCAGCTCGGTCGATGGCTTCGAGCTCACGTTCGCGACCAACCACTTAGGTCCGTTCCTGCTCACCGCGTTACTGTTGCCGCACCTGGATCCTGCGGCGCGCATCGTCACGGTCGCCTCGAAGGTTCACTACCGTGGCCGCCTCGATCTCGAGTCGGTCACGGACGCGAAGCTCCGCTACCGGTCCATTGCCGCATACGCGCAGTCGAAGCTCGCCAACGTCATGCACACCCTCGCGCTCGCGCGCCGCATGAACGGTAGCGGCATCAGCGTCAACTGCCTGCATCCTGGCGTCGTGGCCACGAACCTGCTGCCGCGTTGGCTGCGGGTCATCAAGCCGCTCCTGAGCCGGGTCATGTTCGATGCCGAGCGCGGCGCCCGGACCACGCTCTACCTCGCGCTCGATCCGGTCGTCGCCGGGGTCACGGGCCGTTATTTCGATGAGTATCAGCAACCGCGCGCCGTCGCTGCGCTCGCGGAGGATATCGCGCTGCAGGAGTCGCTGTGGAAGATGAGCACCCGGTGGACCGGGGCGCCGCAGTAATGCCAGAACGTACGCTCCCATCCTGACTGGAGGCCCCATGCCGGAGACTGCCCGACCGTCGCTCAAGCCGCTCAGCGAAACGCTGCTGTTCGCCAGCAACTTCCTGCGACATCCGAACATGCTCGGCTCGATCATCCCGAGCTCGCGCTTCCTCGTCGAGCTGGTGCTGGAGCCGGTCGACTGGGGTCGTGCCCGGGTGATCGTCGAATACGGTCCCGGCATCGGCACGTTCACCGCTGAGATCCTGCGGCGCATGCGCGCTGATGCGCACCTGGTCGCCATCGAGACCAACCGCGACTTCGTCCGCTTTCTGCGCCGGACCCTGCCGGATGCCCGGCTGCACGTCGTGCACGACTCCGCCGCGCAAGTACAGGCGGTGCTCGGGCGCCTGGCGCTCCCGGCGCCGCGCTACATCGTCTCCGGCATTCCGCTCGGCAGCATGCCGGACCCGGTACGCGCCGACATCGCAGTGAAGAGCCGCCAGGCGCTCGAGCCAGGCGGGGCATTCCTCGTTTACCAGTTCACGGCCCGGGCCCTGCCGACGCTCACGCGGACCTTCGCCGACGTGCGCCGCGGCTTCGAGAGGCGCAACTTCCCGCCGGCGCAGCTGTTCCTGTGCACGTAAGGCGAAGCCTGAGGATCGCCGCGCTTCACCCGTGCAGGGCGCGCAAGTCCCGGGACCTGGAGGTGTCTCACTTGCTGAAATTGAGGGCAGACTTCGCAAGGTTCATGACGGCGTCCTTGCAGCCCGGTGTCAGCTTGTCCATGTTGCTTTGCAGGCACGCCATTGCCGTATCCGTGCTCAGACCCGGGCACAGTTGCGGCGTCTCGCCCTTGCAGGCTTCGGTAGCCGCCTTGAGCGCCGCCTCCAGGTTGCTCGGCGGTGCGGGCGGTGGCGTCTGAGCTTGTGCGCACAGGGCCAGGAGAAGGCCGGCGATCAGGAGCGCGCGCTTTGGCTTCATCAGTTTCTCCTCCAAAGGTTGGTGCTTTGGTGGCGGGCACGATTTTTGTTGTCCCATTCAGCTTAGCGAATGATCCTGGCGCGGGCAGTTGCCCCTTGGGGCAGGTTCAAAGCCGCGTGCCCGATGAGAGCGAGGGCTCCCTAGCGATCGAGGTACCCCTGCTGGCGGAACCAGGCGAGCGCGTCCTCGAATGCCGCCGCCGGCGCTCGCCAGCGGTATCCCAGCTCCCGCACGGCCTTGTCACTGGAGAAGTACATGTGCTTGCGGGCCATGCGCACGCTCTCGAACGTCACGCGCGTGCTCTTGCCGGTCAGCCGGGTGAACCCCTCGGAGATCGCCGCGACCGGCAGCAGGGCCGTGTGCGGCATGCGGATGCGCGGTGGCCTGCGGCCGACCAGGCGGCTGATCTCGGCCAGGATCTCGCGCAGCTTCATGTTCTCGCCGCCGAGGATGTAGCGCTCGCCGATGCGCCCGCGCTCCAGAGCCAGCAGGTGTCCGGCGGCGACGTCGTCGACGTGCACGATGTTCAGCCCGGTGTCGACGTAGGCGGGCATGCGCCCGAGGGCCGTATCCAGCACGATCTGTCCGGTCGGCGTGGGCTTCACGTCTCCCGGGCCTATGGGAGTGGATGGATTGACGATGATGACCGGCGCGCCGCCGGCGGCCAGCTCGCGCACCTGCTCCTCGGCAAGGAACTTGGAGCGCTTGTAGTGCCCGATCATGTCCTCGAGTTGAACCGGCGTGCTCTCCGTGCCGGGCGAGCGATCCGCCGGCAGGCCGACGGTGGCCACGCTGCTCGTGTAGACGATGCGCGCCGTGCCGGCCCGCCGCGCCGCGTCGAGCACGTTGCGGGTGCCCTCGATGTTGGTCCGGTACAGCGGCTGCGGATCCAGCACCCCGAGGCGGTAGTCGGCCGCCGCGTGGAACAGTGCGTCACACTCGCGCACCGCCTGATCGAGTGAAGCCGCATCGAGGAGGTCGCCGGTCGCGATCTCGACCGGCAGCTGCTCGAGGTTGCGCTGGTCCGAGCCGCCGCGCGCGAGCGTGCGCACCTGCCACCCGGCCCCGATGAGCGCGCGGGCAATGGCTGCGCCGACGAAGCCGGTCGCTCCCGTCACCAGTGCTCTCATGACATCTCCGGCCGCTAAGGACGCCCGAGCCCGGGCGGCGCGAGCGCCCCGCTGCGGGCCACGACCTTCAGCGCGCGACTGGCCTGCAGGTAGCGGCGCACCAGGCGGATGAACCCGGGGAGCTCCGCGGGCGCGCGCACGATCGCAGCGAGCACGCCGCCAAAGCGCATCTCCGGTGCATCCGTGCCGGCGGCCGCTGCCACGGCGCGCGGCAGGCCTTCCGCGGCGGTGTCGATGATCGCGCGCACGGCGAGAAACGGCAGCCGGTGACGCTCGGCAACCGCCGCCACCGCGAAACTCTCGAGGTCCACCGCGGCAGCGCCCGCCTGACGGAAGGCAATCGCCTTGTCGGCCGGGGAGGCGATCGGCTGCGCCGCGGTGAGGAGCCGTCCCGCGCTTACCGTGCACAGGGAAGCTACCGCGCCACTGAGCCGCTCACGCCAGTCCCGCGTCGTCGCGAGCACCCGCCCCTCAGCTGAGACGATTTCGTTCGGCAGCAGCACGGTCCCGGCCGCCAGCCGAGGATCCAGCCCGCCGGCGACACCCCAGCTCATGAGTGCCCGGGCCCCGGCCTCCACCAGGCGCAGGGCACCCTGTTCGGCCGCGGCAGCTCCCATGCCGCTCACGACGAGCAGCGTGCCGTCGGCGAGGCACGCGAGCGAGCGATCGCGGCGGATCGAGGGGCCGAGCAGGCGCGACTCGGCAGTGAATGCCGAGACGATCCCCAGTCCATTCAATGCTGGGTCCCGACTCGTAGACGCCTGCGATAGGCGGCCAGCGCCCAGAGCGGGAAATAGGCGCTGTAGCCGTGATAGCGAAGGTAGAAGACGCGCGGGAATCCGGGCGCGGTGAAGTGCGGATCGCTCCAGAGCCCATCGACGCGCTGGGTGTGCAGCAGGTACTGGATGCCGCGCCGCACGGCCCTGGAATCCGGGCTGCTGACCGCCAGGAGTCCGAGCAGCGCCCAGGCCGTCTGGAACGGCGTGCTCGGTGTTTCCTGTCCGGCACGGCCGGGGAAATAGCTGTCGTTGCTCTCGCCCCAGCCGCCGTCCGCATTCTGCCGGGCCTCGAGCCAATGCACCGCGCGCAGCACGGCGGGATCATCAGGTCCGACACCCGCCTCGGCCAGCGCCATCAGCACCGACCACGTGCCGTAGACGTAGTTGGTGCCCCAGCGGCCGAACCAGGAACCGTCGGCCTCCTGCTCCCGGCGCAGGTAGGCCACCGCGCGCGCGAGTGCCGCGGCATCGCCCGCGCGCCCGACCAGGGCAAGTACCGTCACGACCCGGGCCGTGACGTCACTCGTCGGAGGATCCAGCAGCGCGCCGTGATCGGCAAACGGGATCTCGTTCAGGTAGTAACTGGTGTTGTCGACGTCGAACGCGGCGAAACCGCCGTTGCTGCTTTGCATGCCGACCAGCCAGTCCAGCGCCCGCTCCACGGCGTAGCCATAGCGCTCGCGATTGCCGGCGCGGTGCATGGCCCACGCCGCGACCGCCGTATCGTCGAGGTCGGGGTAGTAGCTGTTGGCGCGCTGGAATGCCCAACCACCGCCGGCCAGATCCGGACGGTTCGCGCGCCAGTCGCCGTCCGCCTCGAGGAGCTGACGTTCCTTGAGCCACTCGAGTCCGCGTTCTGCCGCTGCGAGCGTGTCGGAGCTGCTGACCTCCTGCATCGCCAGCGCCGCAAGCCCCGTGTCCCAGACCGGTGAGATGCACGGCTGGCAGTAGGCGATCGAGGCATCCGCGACCAGGAGTCGTTCCAGGGCCTGCTTCGCGCTCAGCCGCCGCGGATCATCGGCCGGGTAGCCGAGCAGCACGAGCGCCTCGAGTGCGTTCACCATCGCCGGGAAGATGGCGCCGAGGCCATCCTCGCCGTTCAGCCGCTCGAGTATCCAGGCCTCGGCGCGCCGCAGGGCGCGCCTGCGCAGCGCTCCCGGGACCCATCGATCCAGGCTGCGGGCAAGCGCATCGAGCGCCAGGAACAGCCGCGCCAGTGCCGTGGGGCGTTTGCCCGGGCGGCGGAAGTAATGACGTTCCTGCTCCGGTGGCGTCGTGAACAGCTCGCGGATGTGGATGCCGCGCGGGTTGCGGGCGCGCGGCTTGAGGGTGCACAGGATGGTGAGCGGCACCAGGACGGTCCGCGACCAGTAGGAGACCTTGTGCAGGTTGATGGGAAACCAGCGCGGCAGCAGCACGAACTCCACCGGCACGTAAGGAACGCCCCGCCACGGCAGCTGCCCGAACAGCGCCAGCGCGATGCGGGTGAAGACATTGGCGGTGGCGGCGCCGCCATGACGCAGGATCGCCTCGCGCGCACGCACCATGTGAGCGGCGTCGGGGTCATCGCCGGCGAGCTTCAGGGCGTAGTAGGCCTTGACGCTGCAACTGATGTCGAAGCGCCCGCCGTGAAAGAGCGGCCAGCCGCCATGGTCCGCCTGGCGCGCGCGCAGGTAGGTGGCGAGCTTGACCTCCAGGCGCGCATCGATCTCATCCAGGAAGTGCATCATCATGATGTACTCGGCTGGAATCGTGCAGTCGGCTTCGAGCTCGAACTGCCAGCACCCGTGCTGATCCTGCAGGCGGACGAGGGCCTCACTCGCCGCGCCGATTGCGCCCTGCACCGTCGCAACCTGCGCCGGCTCCTCGGACTCCTCGGCGGCATCGGCCCACACGGCGGCGGCGAGCGCTTCGGGCATGGAAACCTGGCGGCTCACTGCGCCGAGCTTCTGTCGCAGCGCAGGGGCCCGCTGCTGTGTGGTGGCGACGGCTGCACCTCGGGCGTCGTGACCGCCGGGCGCAGCGCCGCGGCGGAGGGCAGTCCCCGGGATGCCCGCTCGAAGAGGAAGCGCAGCAGCTGGTCGTCACGCACCGCGGCATTGGTGCACAACTGCGTCAGGACGACCGACGTGCGCGACACCTTGACCTGCGCCCCGCAGGTGAATTGCGGGTTGGCCGCGATCTTGCGCAGCGTCAGCACGGCCAGTCCGATCGCCCACAGGCAGAAGCGCCGGATGCCGGTCTCGCGCGGCGGGATCAGCAGCGTGTAGGTGAGCGCGTTGCGCAGGTGCCCGTGCGCCACCGCGACCAGCTCGCGCATCCCGGCATGAAATCGCTCGTCCGCATTCTCGGGCGTGAGTTCCGCCAGCGCGACGCCGTGCCGGGTGAACAGGTCCTGCGGCAGCCAGCAGGCGCCGCGACTGCGATCCTCCCAGAAATCCTTGAGGATGTTGGTCATCTGCAGCCCCTGGGCGAAGGAGGCGGCGAGATCACGCAGCGAGTCCCGCTGCGCAGCGATGGCCGGCGAGTAGCAGCAGAAGAGCTCCGTGAGCATCTCGCCCACCACCCCGGCGACGTAATAGCAGTAGGTGTCGAGGTCACTGGAATGGGGCAGGCCGGCAAGGCTCGCACCCTGCTGAAACTGGTGCATGCCATGGGACATGAGCTCGATGCAGCGCTGGATCGCGGCGCGCTGTTCCCCGAGGGAGGCGGTCACCTCGATGACCTGCTCCATGTTGCTCACCAGCTCGCGTTCGGCCGGTAGGGTGCGGTCCGAGAGCCGCCGGGCGACGTCCTGGGCCAGCGGGCCCGGACTCTCGACGCCGGTGACGGCGGCGCTGAAACGCTGCAGGAACGTGCGGGTCTCGTCCGCGCCGATGGCGGGTTCGTC
>Ga0335077_10008844_pt1 | contig 12490 bp, 7 predicted proteins | sample Lox_Sample_31_FD_207151 | JGI IMG/M metagenome (GOLD analysis project Ga0335077, IMG submission 207151) | Soil microbial communities from Loxahatchee National Wildlife Refuge, Florida, United States - Lox_Sample_3.1 | ecosystem: Environmental > Terrestrial > Soil > Wetlands | place: USA: Florida...
GCCGATCGCAGGAGCTAAAGCGGCATCCATGCCCGGAAACTGGCGTTTTCGGGTTCTGTGGAGGAATGCCGAGATTCTGAGCATCCCGTTCCAGATCTCCGACGCCTCCGAAGCGGCCGTGCCGGGCCGCCATGCGCTGGTGGTGGGCAATGGCGAATTCCAGAACCTGCCGGCGATTTCGTCCGCCGCCGCGGACACCGCAGCCGTCGCTCAAGCTCTTCGTCAGGATGGGTTCGAGGTTACGGAGGTACGGAACCCGACCAATGAGGAACTGCGGGCCGTTGAGACAGACTTCGCCGGCAAGCTTCAGAAGGGCGATGTTGCGCTGGTCTACTACACCGGCTACGGATTCCAACGCGGCGGTGACAACTGGCTTCCGGCCACGAACTTCGCGCCGGCGGACCCGCGGCCCACCGCCAACGCCTACTCGGTGACGCGCTTGCATGAGGCGTTGGGCGCAAAAGGCGTCAGGCTGGCGGTCATCGTTCTGGATGCGGCGCGCGAACTGCCGGTACTGGCGTCGCGATCGCAAGGCCCGGGATTGGCGCGGATGACGGCCGATGCGCACACCGTCTTTGTCTATTCCGTCCCGCCGGGCCGTACGGAGGCGCGGACGCAAAATGCCTCGCCCGGGCCGTTCGCTCAGGCCTTTATCAAAGCCATCCGGACGGAGAGGACGGGCATCCGGCAATTGCTCCAGGCTGATCTGCCGAAAGCCGCCGCGGCACTGGCCCCGAACCGTCCGGCCGCAACCACGCTACTCGAGACAAACGAGGAGTTCGTCTTCCGTACGCCGTCAGTGAGTCAGCCAGTCGAGTTTGCCCCAGGCGCCGCGGGTGCCCAGCTCTCGGGGGTATGGGAATTCGGAAACGCGGCGGGAACGAATTCCAAGATGCTGCCCGGACCGCGTTGCAAGCTCAATTTCACGCTGAACCGCGGTGCTTTCGGAAACGTGATTGAACGCTCCGCGTGCGCCGAATCGTTTTGGCGGATGGATGGAGAACAACTCTTCGTCATGAACCCCGGAGGCTATGTGACGACGATTTTCTCCAAGACTCCGGATGGCTATTGGATCGGCCCGTTTTTCAGGCCGGAAGGCATAATGCATTACCTGAAGCGCCCAGGCACTCACAAACAGATCGCCATCGATCCGAAAATCCTTGACAGTTACGTTGGGAAGTACCAGTTCTCGCCTGCATTCGCCATCATCGTCACCAACGAGGGCGGCCATTTGTTTGCGCAAGGCACTGGCCAACAGAAGGCGGAAGTCTTTCCCGAAATCAATCGGGATTTCTTCGCCAAGGTGGTGGATGCGCAATTCACCTTCGAAACCGATCGGGAGGGTAAGACCGTGGCTCTGGTCCTGCACCAGAACGGAAAGGACCAACGAGCCAAGCGCATCGAGTGAGCTTGGATGGGGGGGAGTCCGTCAGGCGGCGAAGCGGCTCACCGCTCCCTCGTCCCACTCCACGCCCGTCCCGATCACTCCCTCGGCGCGCGCCATGCCATTCTCGATGCGCAGCGGTTCCCTGACGACGGCGTTCCACCAATCGGCGTACTCCAGCCAATGGGCGGTGGGGGTCGCGCAGAGCAACTGCGCGCTGACCTCCGGCCACAGGTGGCTGGAAAGACGAATGCCGTGAGCTTCTCCCAATGCGGCCGCCCGCATCCAACCTGTCACGCCGCCGATTTTCATGACGTCGGGCATCATGTAATCGCTGGCGCGCGCCTCGATGGCGTGCTGCATGTCGCGCACGCCCCACCAGTTCTCGCCACACTGAACGGGGGTGCGAATCTCGCGCGCGATGTACGCGTGACCCTGATAATCGTGCGCCAGAGTCGGCTCCTCGATCCAGGCGAGGTCCTCGTCGTCGAGGCGGCGCAACCGCTCCACCGCATCGGTTGGCGTAAGGGACTGGTTGTAGTCCACCATGATCGCCACACTGCCGCCGACGGCGCTGCGAATCGCCCGGAGCACGGCGCGATCCTCGGCAACGGTAGGATACCCGATTTTCGCCTTGATCCCGGTGAAGCCCAGCCGCGCCCAATCCTCCGCGGCCTTCGCCGACTCGCGCTCTCCGTCGTATCCGACCGCGCCATACGCCGGCACGGGCCGGGGGACTCCGCCGAGCAAGGCAAGCAGGGAGACGTTGTGCGTGCGAGCCAGCGCGTCCCACAGTGCCATGTCGATGCCCGCCAGCGCCATCCCGACCAGCCCCTGCGTTCCCAAAAGACGGAAGCGCCTGGCCAGTTTCTGTTCAATCGCGGCAGGAGCGAGCGCTTCACCCTCCACCAGCCCGGCGATGTTCCGCACGAGGTCTGCCGTGGGTTTCAGCGCCGCAGTCGTATACGTGAAGACGATGCCGTGTCCAGCAACACCCTGGTCCGAGAGCACGTCGATGAGCACCAAAGGGGACTCCGCTACCGTCCCGCTGGCGGTCTGATGAGGATGCTCCATCGGGACACGGACCGTGCGCACCCGCAGAGATTTCAGGTGAATCATAGGCATTCGTTGCTTCTTCATCCTAACGTGGCGCGGGCACTCGCGCCCGGTAGCGCCGGGATAAACCGGCATAGGAGTAGCGATGTGAAAAAGTCGTAGAGCGCGAGCACGGGTCTGTTCGGGGGGCGACGGGCACGAACCGCCGGCCACACGCCCACAGTCTTCTACGAGTTCATGACGCGGCTCATGCGCTCGACGGCTTCGTCGATCTCGGCGGTGTTCTTGAAACCGATCGTGACCGCGTCCACGCAGCCGAGATTCATGGCGAACTTCATTGCGACATCGCGATCGCCGGCATTCGTGAAACGGCCTTCGCCGCAGAGCTTCATGCTGATCACGCCCATGCCCTGCGCATGCACCTTCCGCGTATGCGACACCACTTCGTCCACGTTACCCAGCCCCTGAGTATTGGGATCTTCGGCATCCATGCGGGTGCCGTTGTGGTTCATACGGATCATGGCGATGTCCAGCCACTGGTTGCCGGGAAAGGTGCGCAAGGCCGGCAGCCCGTGAACCGAGGCTCCGTGGGAGAGGATCACCTTCTTCGACTTGGCCTCGGAGAATCCGTCCACGAGGCTCCGGTAGTCGGCCTCCCAGGTCGCTGGCCGCAGGCAGTGCAGCAGCATGATATCGATATACTCCGTCTGCAGTTGCCGGCGCGCGAGATCGATATTAGGCATGGGGTCGCCCGAGTTGGGCGTGCGGTACTTGGTCATGAGCCGGTAGGTATCGCGCGGGATGCCCTTGAGCGCAATCCCGAGCATCTCCGGCATGCCCCGGTAGGTGTCCGACGTTTCGAAAAAGCGGATGCCGCGGTCGTACGCGTGGCGCACCAGGCGGGTGAATTCGTCCTGGCCCAGATCCCGCTGCACCTGTCCACCGCGAGTACCGGTGCCGAAGGCGAGGCGCGTGACTTTGATCCTGGATTTGCCAAGCGTCACCCAGTCGGTCGCCGCCCGTTTCGCGGGTTGGGCCAGCGCCGTGCCGCCGGCTGCCGATAGCAGTGTGGCAGCGACACTGCTTTTCAGAAAATCACGTCTCGTGGATTTGCTCATAACTCCCTTCGAGTGCACAGCTACTTCTTCTGAATTGCTTCCGCCGGGGGATCCTTCACGCAGCGGAAGCCGATGTTGGAAGAAGTCCACGTTTCCGGAACCGTGGTGAAGTCCCAGACGATGTTATCCACCAAAGGCCCGGAGGACGACCCTCCCCGAATCACGTACCATTTGGTATCCGCGGTGGGGGGCGGGTCCATTTTCCGGGAGAAATACTGCATGGCCTGGGCGGTGGCCGGACGCGTCTCGTCCACCAGTTCCCAGGCATTGCCCACCATGTTCAAAGCCCCGAAAGGGCTCGCTCCGTTGGCGAAATCCGTCACAGGCCGCAAAGGCAGGGGCTTCGCTTTCCGATCCGTTTCCGCCGCCGGGTTCAGATTCGCTCGCGAATAATCCTTCTCATTGCCCCAGGGAAACACCCATCCGTCGGATCCGCGAGCAGCTTTCTCCCATTGATGCCCGGTGGGAAGCTTCTTACCGGCCCAGGTTGCGAACGCCTGCGCATCGTCGAAGGAGACGTTGACCACCGGGTAGTCGGGCTTGGCGGACCCAAAATCCTTGGGTAGCGCGTGTCCGGCGGCGGCACAGAATTCCGCATAAGCCTTGTTGGAAACCTCGGTCTTGTCGATGTAGTAGGCGGGCAGCGAGATCGGCTCCTTGTTCTCGCCGAACAGGAACGTTCCGGCGGGCACCAGCACCATCTCGCCGGTGCTTGTCGTGAGGGTCTGAGCGTATTGAGTTTCGACGGGCACCACCGGTTCGGGCTTCTTCCGGCCGATCGCGAAATAGACCGCCAGCGCCAGCACGGCCACCAGGCCCAAGACAGCGGGAAGCATCCACTTCGGCTGCGACGGCTGCGGCGCGACTACGACCTGCGGCTGGAGCATCATCGTGGGCGCGTCCAACTCGGCGATCACGCGTTCGATTTCCGCGCACACCGGCGTAAAGCCCTGCGGTCTCTGTGCCGGATTCTTCGCGGTGCAGCGCGCCACCAGATCGCAGATCGAATCGGGCACCCCCGCCTGGCGCATCGGTTCGAGGTTCAAGGGCTCGTTCAGGATGGCGTAGAAGATCCGCTCCACCGCGTCGCCGGTGATCGGCTTCGTCCCGGTCATCAACTCGAACATCAGGATGCCGAAGGCGTACACGTCCACCTGGTCGGTGATGTCCTGACCCATCACCTGTTCGGGCGCCATGTAATACGGCGTGCCGAGCACGTAGCCGGCGCGCGTCATGTTGAGGCCTTCGGTCTTGGCGATGCCGAAATCCATCAGCTTCACCACGCCCGCGACGTTGATATGCACGTTCTCGGGCTTGATATCGCGGTGGATGATCTTCTGGCTGTGAATGTATTCCAGCGCGCGCGCAATCTGGAGCGCGATCTTGAGCTTGGACCGCAGATCGCCGGTGCGGCCGGCCTTGATGGCATGCCGCAGGTCCTCTCCCTTGAGGAGTTCCATCACCATGAAGGGACGGTGCTGGTCATCCTCCCCGAAATCGTAAATGCTGAGGACGTTGTCGTGCGTGATGTTGCCGGCCATGCGGGCTTCCGCCAGGAAGCGGGCCTTGGCTTCCGGGTCCTGGCAGCCGGCCTCGGTCAGAATCTTGACGGCCACGGTGCGGCCGATGACCGTATCGCGCGCGCGATAGACGTGCGACATCCCCCCGCCGAGAAACTCCTCCAGCTCATACTTGCCGATCCGCGCCGGTAAATCCATGTATGAGCTATTTTAACGCCACAGTCGGGACACAATTTAACGTTTGGAAATAACCTCGGTCGAAGACCGGCGGCGAAGCGATCACTTCGAGCTTGACCGTCACCGGATGGCCCGAGGCATCGTCGATGGTGGCCTGCTTGGGATTGCCGGAGCCCAGGATCGCCGTCACGATGTTCCCGCGGTGATCGTCGGCCTGCTCGACAAACTTGAACACCGCCCACGTGCCGTCGAAGTGATAGATGCGGTAGAGCGTGGAGTTCTTGAACTTGGCGTTCAACTGGAATCCCGATGAGTCGCCGGGCCAGGTGTATTGTTTGGCCGGGGTGTCGCCGCCCGGGAAGGTGAATGCTTGCCCGCCAATCGTCAGCGGGACGTTTTCGATGTCCGGCGAAGGCAGAGGTTTCACCGTGAATTTCAGCTTCGGATCGGGTGTTCCTTCCCCCCAGGACGCGTCGGAGAAGGCCGCTACGCGGTTCAGCCAGTCCAGGAACGTCTTCGAGATCTTCACGCCGCCGGACGGATTCTCCACAAACACCGGCCCCTGGCGAGTGACGAACTTCTGCAGGTCGCCATCCACGAACTGCCAGATCGCTCCGTCCTTGGGACGGAAGACCGAGTCGATTTCGGGAATCGTGGAATCGACGCCCTTCGGATTGAACGGATACTTGGACAGGATCGGGTTGATCTGCTTGCAGAGGCCCGCGCCCTTGCCGTTCAGAACCGTGGACATGTCCGGCGGCTTCAGGTAAGGCTCGACGTAAAGGATCGGGGCGAGCAGGAGCTCGGTCACCTGCTTCTGCACCGGCGAATCGGTATTGAAATTCCGGGAGACCGCCCCCACCTTGATCTCAGCGTCTTTGGCCACCTGATACGCCTGTGCCAACTCCGCTTCGGCGGGTTGGGGTTTGCCCGCCAGCGTATCGACCTGCGACTGCAATTGCGCCAGGGCGTTGATGTAATCGGCATTGGCAGGGCCAATATACTTGTCCGTGATCTGCGGAGGCGTCACGTACTGTACCGGCTGAAAATTCCTGGCGGCGGGATCCTCCACGGCCGTATTCTGCGAAGCCTGTGACGAGAGTTCCAGCAGAGGCGCCAGGTTGCTGGAGTGAAGCTGCAGCTTCGTCGCCGCATCCTTCAAGCCGCCATATCGCAGCACCACTGCCGATTTGAGGTATTTGGTCCACTGATCGACCCATTCGTTGGAGTAAATCGTCCTGATATCGGCGGAGAGCTTGCCCATGTCGAGATTCTCGTTGCTCTGCTCTCCCAGGACCCATGCCTCGCCCTTGACGTAACGTTCGGGATGTTGGATGGCGTCGTTCATGAACTTCCACCCGTCTTTCGAGAACGCGCCCCGCACCTCGTATGGGTCCAGGACCGCCTTCTCGGAGCCGGGAAACGACTTGTTGAAATTGATCGACGGGAAGCGCTTGTCGGCCTCCGACAGCATCGCCAGGTACACTCGCTGCGTGCCTCCCAGGCTCCTGATGTACGCCTGCGCGCTGAAGACCGTGGGAGTATCGGCGCTTCCGGCGCAGGGGTTTTCGGCTAACAGGTCCTGCTGGTAGAAATCGAACTGCCTGCGGGCGAGGGTCTGGCGATCCTGGTCGGGATTCTGACCGTTCAGCCAGAAACGCATCAACACGGGAGCAAGCTGGCTGTCGCTTTTCTCGGGATGAGAGGTGGTGATGAGGTACGACCGCAGCGCCTCGTAGGCGGGCCGGAATTCGGCGTTGGACGAGCGCAGATTCCGCAGATAGGTGAGCATGTTCGCCTGCGTCTGCTTGAGCATCAACTGGCGCAGATCGCCGCAATAGATCGGCCGCCCCTCGCGGTACACGTCGTCACCGGCGTAGAGTCCCCACCGGTAGAACAACGGCTTGCCGTCGCGCCGGTACTTCATGAGGTCCACCAGCGACCCGCGAATCACATCGAGCTGGCGCATCGAGGTGGCCGGGGCCACGTCCGTGCCGGTGATGTCGCCCGCGGGGATGGCTTTGGCCGCGTCGCGGACGCGGTTCTCCAGGCTGTTGTTGTTGAGGAACGAAATCGTGAACAACACGAACAGGACGAAGCTCAGAGAGGCCGCGGAGATCATCAGCCAGCGGCGTGCGGTGCTGGTTCGGGTGCTGGCGCCGCTGGCACCCATGGCGCTGCGGTCCATCAGCAGGACGTCGTTGAAGAAGTGCGCGAGGAACAGCCACTGCGGGACCTTGCGAGTCCCCATGATCTTGGGAGGAGCCGGGGCTGCCGCGGCCGAAAGGGCCGCGCGGTTGAAGAAACCGGTGGCGCCCGAGGGCGCGGCTTCCGACGGCTGCGGCGCGGCCGCGGCCACGGGAGCCACCTCGTTGATGATGATGGGCCGCACGCCCGTGAAGTAGAAGCCGCGCAGGAACGGCCCCACGGTCAACTGGCTGGGACGGCAGAGATCCACCAGGAACTGCACCAGGGCCGGCCGCACCTTGCGAAACTCGCGCGGGAACTCGTATTCCGGCGGCAGCCTGGCAGCATCGCCTTCGCGGGCCAGGAACTCGATGCGCGCGTCGGCCAGCGAGCGGAACAGGCGCTCGAACTCGCCGGTCAGCCGGTTGGTTTCCTGTTCCGCGTACACGCCTTCGTTGCGCCGGTCCATCATGGGCAGGGTCACCCCGAGCACCTGGGTAGACTCGTCGTTGGTCAGGTTGCGGACGTAATCGGTGAAGAAGGGCAGGCGGTCAGTTTTGGTGAACAGGGCATAGACCGGAAGATTGATGCCCATCGCCTGCGAGACCTCACCCAGGCGGGCGCGCAAAGTCCGGGCGGCATTGGTGACGATGTCGGAAGCTCCCGGGCGGGTGAAGTTCTCGCAATCGAAGCACACCAGCGCCGCGCGCGGCGCCTGCTCGCCCTTGCGGACCACGGCGGCGCGCGGCTGGAGCCGTTTCACCAGCTTGCCCCATTTGCCGGTGTCGGCTATCAAGGCGCCCCCGGCCTCGGCGAAGATGGCCTTGCGCGTGAACCACAGGTTCGCGGAGCGCGTGGGCGAAACGTTTCCGGCCACATAGACCTGGCCGGCCAAAAGCTCCGGGTCGAGCCCCGAGTGGAGCATGACGGAAGTCTTGGTGGTGCCAGGCTCCCCCATCACGAGAAAGACCGGCAGGCCGCCGAGCTTGGATCCTTCTTTCAGTTTGGCGGCCTCGAGCTTTTTCTCGGCCTCGTGAATGAGTACCGAGATCTCGTCGCCGCCAGGCGCAACTGGTTCGCCCGCAGCCGCCGCCGCAGCAGCCTGTTTCTCTTTTTTCCTTTTCTGAAGATAAATGCTCACCAGGACGATCAGCGCCAACACGGTGAGGCCTATGACGCTATAACCGAGCATCAGTGCGCTCCTTAACCGATGGTCTGCGGGGCCAGATTGTGAAGGTCCCCTATACCCGAGCGGAGGATAAAGAAGTAGATGAAAAACGCCAGCAACATCACGCTCGCACTCGCAATGGCGATGATGGTCAGCCGCCGCACCCAGGGATCCACCAGGGCGCGGAGGGTTCCGGGCGGCAGCATCCAGGCGGGCGACAACTGGCCGAAAGGTCCGCGAATGCGACGGATCTTATCGCGGGTCATGTTCATGATCTGATCGAGCTCGCCGCGGTTTCCCGCCCGGTATTTGCCGAGAAAGCCCAACAGCAGGCAGAGGTAGTGGACTTCCAGCAGGTCGGCGAGATCGTGGGAGTCGCTGCGTCCGAGGAGCTGCTGCAGGTTCTGGAAGAAGATTTCGCCGGCGATCTGTCTGCCGAACAGTTCCTCCTGCATCGGTTTGCGCAGCCAGTCGGCGAAGATGGGGTTCTGGGAATTCAGCACGGACTCGTCGAGGAACGCGACCACTGCGAAAGTAGCGCAGCGCGTGTCGTCGGCATTGTAGCCCGCGGCCAATGCATTGTTGGTCGCGGTCTTCATGGCTTCGCGGGTGTGATGGCGAAATCCATTGGCATCGCTGATGCCCTGGGTGTTGGCGCGCAGCCTCTCGATGGCGGTAAAGGCTTCCTGGTAAATGAGAGCCAGGTTGTCGGGCCTGCGGGTGTTGGCGGGTGTCATCACTGGTTATCCAGTACCACAAGGATTTCGACTTCCGGGTTCGGAAACTCGCCCGGAATATAAACTCCGATCTGCCGTGCCTTGGTCATGTGGTCCCAGCACGGACCGCTGCGGCTGATGCCGTAATACTGGGTCTCCACGCGGCGCGAAATGGCCGGCGGCGGAATGGGGAGATGGGTCAAGGTCATTCCCGGCAGCGCTCGTCTCACCAGCTCGCGCACAAACGGTGGCGTGCAGATCTTGATGAGGCGCGGGGTGCTCTCCATCAGCTCGGCCTCGCCCATGTCCGAATGGATGGCAAACACCCAGCGGGAACGGCCCATGCAGCGCGTGTCGGTGACTTCGCCTTCCCAGTAGTAGTTCTCGACCTTCTTGAGCGGAATCGACAGGCAGTTCGTGGGAACGATGGTTTCGAGGTGGAGCCGGATGTGACGCTCCAGCTCGTCGAAGACCTCGGTGAGGCGCAGGTGATCGTACAACGGCAGGGTTCGCGGATGGGAATCGAGCGCGAAGGTGCAGAGCGCTCCCGCCAGGCGCGACATCTCGACGAACAACTCCTCGGGATGGCCGTGCTTGGCGACAAGCTGGTGCCGCAGGGGCGGGAGGGCGGAATTGATCGCGTGCAGCAGCCAGAAGTTGGCGATTTCGCGGGTAGCGAAGTCGGTGCCGAGCTGTCCGGGGCGGGCGCTGCTGCGGGTGATCGTGGCCGCTTTTTCGTCGAGGATCTCGATGAGCCGCTGCACCATGAGCATGAGGCTCCGGCTGGCGCTGATTTCGAGCAGCGGAGGGATGTAACGCGCATCGTAGACGTAGTGGCCGGAGCCGTCGCGCATGATCCGCGCCAGCGGCTGCGTGAGAAATTCCTGGGTCGGCTCGGTATCCACCAGGAGCCGGATGTTCTTTCGCCCGAGGCGGACGGGGCGCTCGTCGGCGCCGCTGTTCTCATCGGAAAGGACGCGCGATTCGGCTTGAAAGCGCGCCGCAACGCCGTCCTCGGTCAAGGAGCAGTTATACCCGTTGGGTTTGCGAGGCGGGATCGCCAACATGAGGGTGATGGAATCGCGCGTGGGCGGAAAGAGGTCGGCAATTGCGCGGGCTTCGGGCAGAGCATCGCTCTCGGGCATATGGAACGGCAACCCATCTGGAAGGATGCCGCGTGCGTGCACCAGGGATACAGTACCATTACGCAAAGCCTCGGCGTCCAGTTCTATCCCTACCAGGCCGAAAGGGGCGAACCAAAGCGAACCCGTCGCAAACTCGATGGAGTCCTCAAAATAGCGGCTTTGAGCCTGAAAATGGTGGGGTCCGAGATACATGCCTTCCGACCAAACCACCCTGGAAAGTAGCCGCATAGGTTTCGCGATTCAATGTAACATTAACTTTCGGGTTTAGGAAACCGTCCATGGTACGTGCCGTCGATAACAATAGGGTATCTCGATCGGCCAGGGTTGCGTGGCAAGATGGGGACTAGCGGGGCGAGGAATGGAATTCTACAAGCGATACGATCTGATAGAGCCGCTTCCGGGAGCGGGCACCAAGAGCTTTCGCGCCCGCCAGGTCTCGACCGCTCGCGATGTCACCGTGCACCTTCTGATCGGCGGGCGCACGGCAGAGAACGAGCAGTTGCTGGCCCGCCTGCGCGCCATGCCGCCGGCGTCGTTTTCCAAGCTGATCGAAGTCGGCGACAACGATGGCACGCCCTTTGTTGTGACGGTGGCACCGCCCTACCAGCATTTGGACGAGTGGCTGACCGACCAGGAGAGGGCGCCGCAAAAACCAACAAAGGGGACGCTGGGAAGTCCATGGCGGACTCCTTCGACGGCGGAAACGACCTTGCCGCGGCCGCCCTCCAGCCCTCCGGCGGCACCGCCCTCGGTCCGCCCTCCATCGGGAATAGGCCGCCCTCCATCCGGGACCGCAGACCCGTCCAAGCCCGGAGAATTTACACGGGTCTTTCAGCGGCCGCCCTCGACCGGGGGATTCCGCCCTCCGTCGTCGCCGCCGGTGCCGCCCGATGCGGTTCCCGACGACGAGAAAACCAGGATTCCCAACCGGCCGCCATCGCGGCCCAGCGGCATGTTCCAGGGGCCGGCGGCGCCGCCCACGACGGCGCCTTCCGCTGCTCCCCCGGAAGCGGGCGAGTTTACGCGGATGTTCCAGCCGGGCGGGCGCCCGCCCAGCGAGCCGCCTAAGCCGCAGCCGGCCGTTCCGCCTGCGAAACCGCCGGCGCCGGGCGAGGGCCCGCCGCCGAGCGGCCCCGGCGAGTTCACCCGGATGTTTCAGGGCGCCCCCGGTGTGCCGCCGGCGAGGAGCGTCGCCGAATTACAAAACGCCGAGACGGTTGCCTTCAGCCGGGAGATGCCGGTGGACCGGTCGGAAGCTCTGACCGACGAGATGGCTCGACCGGCGTCCAAACCGCAAACCGCGGCGGAGAGGCGGCCGGGGGCTGCGGCGCCTCCGATCAGCATGCCGCAAAGCGTGGCGCCCCCGGCCACACCACCGGTCAATCCGCCCGCGCCATCCGTTCGGCCACCGGTTCCGCCGAGGCCGACGATCACGCCGCCGCCTCCGGAATTCACCCCGTTGGAAAGCGCGGGGGAGTTCACCCGGATGTTTCAGGGCGGTCCGCCGGCTGGGCCTGCCGTGCCGAGAAGTACGGTACCGCCAGCCGCTCCGGCTGGTCCGGCGAGCGGCCCTGGTCCGGCGGCTGCCCCTCCGGTTCCACCGCCCGCTTCGCCGGGCGAACCGGGCGAGTTTACGCGAATGTTTCAGGGGGTGGGCCCAAGCGCGGCGCCTCCGGCCGGCGCACCCGGGAAACCCGCTCCACCCGCGCGACCTGGCCCGGCGAGCGTACCTCCGCAGGTGGCCGGACAGAGCCAGGCGCCCGGATCCACGCAGATGCCCCATGGGGGCGGTCCGCGAGCGGCGTCTCCAGCGCCCGCGGCAGGCGCATCCAGCCCTTCGAGTGGACCTCGTCCGGGGGCTCTCCCAGGTCCACCGCCCGCTTCGCCGGGTGAACCGGGCGAGTTTACGCGAATGTTTCAGGGTGTGGGTGCAAGCGCGGCGCCTCCGGCACCGCCAGCGAGACCCGCCATTCCCACGAGTGGAGCCGGCTCGGGGATTGTACCGCCGGCTTCCCAGTC
>Ga0335077_10008845_pt1 | contig 12490 bp, 8 predicted proteins | sample Lox_Sample_31_FD_207151 | JGI IMG/M metagenome (GOLD analysis project Ga0335077, IMG submission 207151) | Soil microbial communities from Loxahatchee National Wildlife Refuge, Florida, United States - Lox_Sample_3.1 | ecosystem: Environmental > Terrestrial > Soil > Wetlands | place: USA: Florida...
CGCCATCACCGACATCGTCGAGACCCACGTGCACGCCGACCACGTCTCCGGGGCGCAGGCCCTCGCCAGCAAGTGCGGGGCGAGCATCCACATCCATCCGTCGGCGGGGGCGGCCTATTCCTACGTGCCCGTCGAGGACGCGGACGAGCTCGCCATCGGCTCGGTGAGCCTCAAGGCCATTCACACGCCGGGTCACACGCCTGACAGTATCTCGCTCCTCGTCACGGATCTGTCCCGCGGCCGGGATCCGTGGTTCGTGCTGACCGGCGACACCTTGTTCATCGGCGATGTCGGCCGCCCCGACTTCGGCGGTGAGAGTGCCGCCGCCGATCTCTACCGAAGCCTGACCGAACGGCTCCTCGTGCTTCCGGACAGCGTGGAGGTGTATCCGGCCCATGGCGCTGGCTCGGCGTGCGGCCGCGCCATGTCGAGCAAGGCGGCCTCGACGATCGGGTTCGAGCGCCGCTTCAACCCCGCGCTGCAAGCAGACGGCGTCGACCAGTTCGTGAGGCGGGTCATGACGGGCTTGCCGCCCAAGCCGCCGAACTTCGAGCGGATCATCGCGAAGAATCGCTCCCGAATCCTGCCCTCGACCGGGGAGGTTGGGCCGCTGGCCGTGGAGCGTGTCCACGACATCCTGGCCAAGGGAGGCGTCGTACTCGACGTGCGGAGCCCGGAGGAGTACGGCGAGGGGCACATTCCGGGAGCCATCAATGTATGGATCGAGAGCCCACAGTTCTCCGCGCGTGCCGGATTGTTCCTGCCTTCGGACGTCCCGATCGTGCTCGTGGCCGCCAGCCCCACCGATCCCGCCCGCGCCGCGCAGGGGTTGGGGCGCATCGGACTCGACGACGTCGCCGGGTATCTGCAATGGGGAATCACGGATTGGCGCAGTCGGAACCTGCCGGTGTCGAGCGTGCCTCAGATCACCGTGCACGATCTTGCGACCATGCGGGAGGAACGGCCCGAGCTGGTCGTGGTCGACGTGCGCGAGGTGTCCGAATGGGAGGATGGGCACATCGACGGCGCGCTGCACCTGCCCATGGCCGAGGCGGTCCGGCGGCTGGCCGAACTGCCGGCCGAGAGGCCCAAGGCGGTGTTGTGTGCCGGCGGCCTGCGCTCCAGCACCGTCATCAGTGCGCTGAGCCGTGAGGGCGTGAGCGGCTGGTACAACGTGAGCGGGGGAATGACCGCCTGGACGAAAGCGGGCTACCCGACGCGGAAGTGACCCTGCGTGAGTGACGAGTTCGACTACCCCGCGATGTCGCGCGCCCTGATCCTGGGCGACCGCGAGACCGTGGCGCGCAAGACGGCGGAGGGCCTCGGGCTCGCGATGGATCCCAAGGATCTCATCTTCCGCGGGCTCATCCCCGGCATGGACGTGGTGGGTGAGAAGTTCAGGCGGAACGAGTACTACGTTCCTCAGGTGCTGCTGTCGGCCCGCGCGATGTACGCTGGGCTCGACCTGCTCAAGCCGCTGATCACCAGCGCCGGCGGCGGCCCTTCGCTCGGAGTCGTCGTCATCGGGACCGCTCAGGGAGACCTCCACGACATCGGCAAGAATCTCGTGGCCATGATGCTGGAGGGCGCCGGGTTCACGGTGGTGAACCTCGGGCGTGACGTGGCCCCGGAAAAGTTCGTGGCGGCCGTCGGGGAACACGGAGCGCAGATCGTCGGCATCTCCGCCCTCATGACCACGACGATGCCCGCCATGAAGCGCACTATCGACGCCCTCGCGAAGGCCGGCCTGCGCGACCGCGTGAAGGTCATGATCGGCGGCGCTCCGGTCAATCAGGCGTATGCCGACGAGATCGGCGCCGACGGCTACGCCCGGGATTCCACGCTGGCCGTGGTGCGGGCCAAGACACTGCTCGGGGTCCCGGTCAGCACGTGACGACCCATCGCGGGCGCGGCTGGGAGATCGTGGAGCGCATTCGCGCCGGTGAGATCATCGTGTTCGACGGCGGGTACGGGACTGCGCTCTTCGCCGCAGGCCTGTTGAACGGCGCCTGCCCGGAACTCTGGAACGACACGCACGCCGACGTGGTGCGCGGGATCCACCAGGGCTACTTCGACGCCGGCTCGGACCTCGTCGAGACCAACACGTTCGGGGGAACGCGTCTCAAACTGAACGAGTACCAGGCGGGCGACCGCACGCGGGAATTGAACGAGAAGGGGGCCCGGCTGGCCCGCTCGGTGTGCCCACCGGGCCGCTGGGTAGCTGGTTCCATCGGCCCCACGAGTCGGCTCCCCGCCGAATACGAGCCGCTCGGGGACACCACGGACGACGAATACTTCGAGACGTTCAAGGAGCAGGCGCAGGCGCTCGCTGAGGGCGGCGTCGATCTCTTCGCGGTGGAGACGATGATGTTTCCTCAGGAGGCGCTCGCGGCCATCAGGGCGTGCAAGGCGGCAACCGATCTGCCGGTGATGGCCACCATGTTCTTCCAGTACGAGGAGGCGCACGATCGCGACCGGACCATGTGGGGCGAGAGCCCGGCCGAGGTCGCGCGCAACCTGTTGGGCGCCGGCGCCGACGTCGTGGGCATGAACTGCGGGCGGGGCCCGGATCGCGCGATCACCATCATCCGCGAGATGCGCGCCGTCACCGATGCCCCATTGATCGCGTATCCGAACGCCGGCCTCCCGATCACGAAGGGCGATCAGACCACCTACGAGCTGAGTCCCGAAGCCATGGCCCAGGATTATCCAGCGCTCCTCGACGCTGGCTGCAACATCGTCGGCGGCTGTTGCGGCTCTGGACCCGAGCACATTCGACTGATCGCCGAGGTCGTGCGATCGCGCCGCTGACGGCCGGTCCCGACGGGTGAAGCCGGAACCGGCGTACCGCTGGGTGAGTAACGCGATTCGAGTCCAGGCGCTGCCGGCGCAGTCCGCCGATCTTCGGTCACGCGCCGGCCAATGGATGCTCGTGTCCGTGGCGCTTCGTCGTGCCCTCGCGGGCGCGTCTGATGCGGCTCACCTGTGAGGGAGGAACGCTCCGTCCTGTCCTCGCTGCCGGTGGTCTTCGAGGATCTGCCTCTTCGCATCGACCGCGATGAGGTCCTGCGATTCCAGGGCTACAAGACGGGCATCGACGTGCCCAGCGACGAGGTGCTGGCGCTCTTCGACGAGGCGGTCCGCCTGGGTGAGCGGTTGATGGCGCCGCGGTTCGTGTACCGTGCGATCCCCGTGAGCGCGCAGTCCGCACATCTGATCGAGGCCGGTGGCGAGCGATTCCACATTCCCGAGATCCACCGCCTCTGGGGACCGCTGGCGGCGGTCGGACCTGGCATCTGCACGGTGGGCGAGGCCATCGAGCAGCGCGTCGCCGCGCTGTTCGACGCGCGCGAGTTCCCCCTCGCCATGATGCTCGACAGCGTGGGATCGGCGGCCGTCGAGAGCCTGGCCGAGTACGCCAATGATCTGCTGTGCCAGGCCGGGCTGGGCGAGGCTCTCAGGGTCACCAATCGCATCAGCCCCGGGTATGCGGGCTGGGACACCGCCGAGCAGACGGCGCTGTTTCGGCTTTGCCCCGGTGAGCCGATCGGGGTCACCCTCAACGACGCCTGTTTCATGACCCCGATCAAGACGATCTCGTTCCTGGTTGGCCTCGGTCCCGACGTCCGCGTCGACCACTACTTCACCCAATGCCGGCGCTGTTGGATGCCGGACTGCGCGTATCGGCGGACGCCCGCGCTGGTCTCCGTGCGACGATGAGGGGTCGGCGGAGGCACCGAGGGGCGGCGGCGGAAAGGAGGGCGAGTCGGTCGCGACGGGGCGGGACGGCGGAACCGAGGGAGACACGCCGACCAGGGGCCGAAAATGTTACGATTTCTGAGCGATGAAGGGCAATGTGATCCTGGTCGGATTCATGGGGGCTGGCAAGTCCTCGGTGGGACGGATCCTCGCCCGTCGGCTGGGTCGATGCCTCATCGAGACCGACGAGATGATCGTGGCGAACGAGGGCGCCTCCATTCCCGAAATCTTCGCGGCCAAGGGGGAGGCGTATTTCCGCGCCGCGGAGGAAGAGGTTCTGGGACTCCTCATGCTGAAGAGCGACGAGGTGATCGCCACCGGCGGCGGGTTGCCGTGCCGAGAAGGACGAATCGCAGCCTTGCGCGCGCTGGGCACGGTGGTCTGGCTGTCGGGTGACTTCGACGAACTCTATCGGCGCGCGCTCCGGGCCGGCGAGCGGCCGATGCTGGCGGGCCGGAGCCCGGAGGACGCGCGGACGCTCTATCAATCGCGGGTGCCGTTCTACGCCGGGGCGGATGTCGCGATCGACACGACGGCGCTCGGGCCGGAGCAGGTGGCCGCGCAGATCCTGAAGGTCCTGCGCTCGCGCGAGCGCCTCGCGCCGGGACAGACGGGGCGATGAAGGCGGCGGCTTTCGTCGAGCGACTGAATGAGCGCCCCCTCCTCGGCGACGGGGCGATGGGCACCATGCTCTATGCGCGGGGCGTGCCCCTGGATGCGTGCTTCGACGTCCTGTGCGTCAACGATCCGGCGCTCGTCCAGAGCGTTCACGCGGAATACATCATGGCGGGCGCCGACTGCATCGAGACGAATACCTTCGGCGCCAATCGTTTCAAGCTGGGGGTGCACGGTCTGGCGGCGCGAGTTCGCGAGATCAACCTGCGGGGGGCAAAGCTCGCGCGCGACGCCCGCGAGAGCATGGGCAAGGACGTGTTCGTGCTGGGTTCGGTGGGGCCGCTCGGCAAGTACCTGGCCCCGCTGGGATCCATCGAGGCGGACGAGGCGCGGGCGGCGTTTCGCGAACAGGCCGAAGGGCTCGTCGAAGGCGGCGTCGATGCGCTCATCGTCGAGACGTTCTCCGATCTGGTCGAGATGCGGCTGGCCATCGAGGCCATTCGCGCGGTCACCGAGTTGCCCATCGTGACCCAGGTCGTCTTTACGGACGACGGCGTCACCTTTTTCGGACGCTCCGCCGCGGAAGTGGTACGAGCGCTTCGCGACCTGCCGATCCAAGGGCTCGGCGCCAACTGCTCGGTGGGTTCCAGCGTGCTCTACGACGTCCTGGAGCAGATGCTGCCCGAGGCGGGCGCGCTTCCCGTGGTGATCCAGCCCAACGCCGGCCTGCCGAGTCGAGTCGGCGAGCGCTTGATGTACCTCTCGTCGCCCGCCTACATGGCTGACTATGCCGCGCGCATGATCACGGCCGGAGCCCGCATGGTCGGAGGCTGTTGCGGGACCACACCCGCGCACATCCGCGCCATGCGCCAGGCGCTGGATCGGTTGACGCCCGCGTCGGTGGCGGCCACTCATCGGCCGGCTCGGCGTGTGCGGCCGGAGTTGGTCGAGTCCACCGCACTGTCGACCGCCGCCCCTCCCACCGTGATCCAGCGGAAGCTGGACGAGGAGCAGTTTCTCGTCACCGTGGAGCTGGACCCCCCACGTGGCCACAACATCGAGAAGCTGGTGCAGGGCGCGAAGCTCCTCAAGGAGCGCGGCGTCGAGATCGTGGACATCAACGACGGCTCGCTCGGGCGGGTGCGCATGTCCGTGCTTCCGACGGCCATCGTCGTGCGCGACGCGACGGGGCTGGATGTGAACATGCACTTCACCTGCCGCGACCGGAACCTCATGGGGATCCAGGCTGACGTCCTCGGCGCTCACGCCATGGACATCCGCAACATCCTGGCCATGACCGGCGATCCGCCGCGAACGGGGGATTACGTGAACGCGACGGCGGTCTTCGACGTGGACGCGATCGGCCTGATCCGCGTTCTGACCGGCATGAACCGTGGCGTGGATGCCACCGGCAATTCCATCGGCGAGCCCACCGCGTTCTGCGTCGGGGTGGCGCTGAACCCCGCGGCCGCGGAGCCCGAGAGGGAGATGGAGCGGTTTCTCGCCAAGGTGGAGGCCGGGGCGCGGTGGGCCCAGACGCAGCCGGTGTACGATCTCGAGATGCTCGAACGCTTTTTCGGGCGAACCCGGGCGCCGATCCCGATCGTCGTGGGCATCCTCCCGTTGCACTCGTCCCGCCACGCGGAATTCCTCCACAACGAGGTCCCCGGCATCACCGTGCCGGAGTCGACGCGGGCGCGCATGCGAGAGGCAGGGGAGCGCGGTCTCCGGGCCGGCATCGAGATGGCGCAGTCGATGCTTCACGATGTGCGACGCCGATATGCCGGCGCCTACCTGATGCCGTCCTTCGGCCGCTTCGAGGTGGTGGCCGAGGTTCTGGACGCCTTGCGCTGACCCATGGCTTCTCTGCACGAGATCGGTGCCGTCGAGAGTGGGCGGAGGATACGGGCGGGCACGCTGTCGCCGGAAGACCTCCTCCGAGCCAGTCTCGACCGGATCGACCGGGTCGATCCCGTGGTCAAGGCCTGGGTTCATCTCGACCGCGCAGCGGCGACACGAGTAGCCGAAGAGCGAGCGGTCGAGGCCCGCTCTCAGCGGTTCCTGGGCGCGTTGCACGGCGTCCCCATCGCCTTGAAGGACATCTTCGATGCCGCCGGCCTGCCGACCACCGCTGGCGCGGCAGCCTTCGCCCACCGACACCCGACGGCCGACGCGACGTCCGTGGCCCGGCTGCGCTCCGCGGGCGCGGTCGTGCTCGGAAAGGTGGCCACCACCGCGTTCGCGTTTCTGGATCCCAGCCCGACCCGCAATCCGTGGAACCCCGAGCACACGCCTGGCGGGTCATCGAGCGGGTCCGCTGCGGCCGTGGCCGCGCGCATGGTGTCGCTGGCGCTGGGAACGCAGACCGTGGGCTCGGTCCTGCGTCCAGCCGCCTACTGCGGCGTGGTCGGCTTCAAGGCCAGTCACGGGCTGATCAGCACGGCGGGCGTGGTGCCGCTGGCCTGGAGTCTCGACCACGTGGGGATCTTCGCGCGGAGCGTCGAGGACTGCGCCCTCGCCCTGGGACTTCTCGCTGGTGCCGATCCGGCCGATCCGCTCTCGAGCGGAGCTCCTCCCGGAGACTATCTCGCCGCCATCGTGGATCCGGTGGCGCCCCGGCTCGGCGTGCTGCGGCAGCTCGTCGAGCGCGCGACGCCGGGTCTCGCGACGCATATCGAGCAGATCGTCCGCGCCTTGCAATCGGCTGGCGCCCTCGTGAGCGACGTGACGTTGCCGCCTTCGTATGCCCACATCCACGACGCCGTGAACCGGATGTCTCGCGCCGAGGCCGCCACCTACCACGCGCCCCTCTTCGCGAAGCATGCGGACGAATACCCGCCCGGGATTCGTGCCGCCATCGAGGAAGGGCGCACCATCTCCGCCGTCGACTACCTGGCGGCGCAGCAGACGCGGCGCGCATTCCGCGCCGAGATGGCGCCGATCGCCGGGCGCTACGATGCGCTCCTGCTCCCGACCGCGCCTGGGCCGGCGCCGAAGGGACTCGGCTCCACCGGGGATCCGTACTTCTGTGCCCCATGGAGTTTCGCCGGCATGCCGGCCATCGCGCTGCCGAGCGGGCTCGACGGGGCCGGCCTCCCCCTGTCCATTCAGCTCGTCGGCGGCGTCCTCGCCGAGGCGCGTCTGTTGGCAGCGGCTCGCTGGTGCGAGGAGGCCATCGGGTTCTCCGCCACTCCTCCCCTCTGAAGGGACGATGAAGACCGGGCGATTGGTAGCCGATCTGTTGACGACGCTCGGTCGGGCCTCATCGCCCGAGGCCGGCTTCGCCCGCGCCGCGCGGCAACTCGTCGCGCTCTCCGGCGCTGCCGCCGGGGGGCTCTGCTTCAAGCCGGCGCGGGGAACGCCGCTGCTGACCGTGGTGGGGGCCCGGCGTGGATCCGGTCTCGACAGATGGCTCCGGGCTCGCCTCCCCGAAGGCCCGCGCGGCATGCGGGTTGGTGCGATGGACGATCCTCCGGCGGGCTGGCGTGGACGCAGGGCCGTCATGCTCTCGGCGGCTCTCGGAGAGCCCGGCACCCCGCTCGGCCGGCTCGTGCTCCTCGGGTCCGGCGAGCGGAACGGATTTCGCGCATCGACCATCCCGTCGACCCTGCCGCGCGATCTCGGGCTCGCCATGTTGCAGATCTGGGGGCTCCACCAGCGCACGCTACGCCTGCGGGTCATCAACGAGATCACGACCCTCATGGCGACGACGCCGTCGCTCGAGCGCATCTACCGCACCGTGACCGCGGCCGTGGGGCGCCTCATCCGGTTCGACGGGCTCGGGATCACGCTGCTCGATCACGAACGTGGAGAGTTGCGAGTGCTGGACGTGGCGGGCCGCACCCTCCTGTCCGACATCCACGATCGCCGGATTCCCATGGGAAATACGCTGGCCGACTGGGTCGCGGAGCACGGCACGGCCCGGCGCGTCGACGATGTGGCGGATCCCTCGGTCCCGCCGATGAGCCGGGACCTCCTGCTGCGGCGCGGGTTTCGCTCGGCGATCCTGGCGCCGCTGTTCACCGAGGGCGTCGTCATCGGCACGCTCAACATCACGCATCGGGATCGTCAGGCGTTCGCGGACGCCGACGTGGAGGTGCTCACGGAAGTCGCGCGACCGCTGGCCTTCGCCATCGAGCAGTCGCGGCTACACGCCGAGGTCATTCAGCGGGCCGAGGAGCTGGCCGCGCTCAATCGGACGAGCCAGCTCATCACTGCCCGGCTGGACCTCGGATCGCTGCTCGACACGATCAGTCGCTCGGTCGCCGGCCTGGTCGGCAGCACCGGCTGCGGGATCGGTCTGCTCACCGCGGACCGCACCACCATCGAACACGTGGCCGCCCACGGCTTTCGGACTCCGGAGTGGCGCGCGCTCAGCGTGCCCGTCGGCGAGGGCATCATCGGGAGTGCCGCGGCGTCAGGGAAGGCCGTGCTGTCGAGCGACCTCCGCGCGGACCCGAGATCGGTCCAGCGCGACGTCGACGAGAAGGAGGGAATTCGCTCCATGTTGAGCGTTCCGTTGCGCGTGGCGGCGGAGGTGATCGGAGTGATCTCGGCGTTTTCGACGACGCCGAATTTCTTCACCGCCCGCCATCAGGCGCTCCTCGAAAGCTTTGCGGACCAGGCCGGCATCGCGATCCAGAACGCCCGGCTCTTCGCGGAGAGCCAGCGACGGGCCCGGGAGACCCAGGCGCTCTACGAGGCCGGTCGGACCGTGAATCAGAGCCTCGAGGTGGGCGAGACCATCCGCCTGATCCTCAATCAGGCGCGCGAGGTGCTGGGGGTGCAATCGTGTGGGTTGTTCACCCTCGATCCCGCCACGGGGGAGCTGGCCTCGGCGGCGAGTCTCGATCTCGAGGCCGCCGGCGGCGTGATCCGGGTCCGGGTCGGCGAGGGCATCACCGGTCTCGCAGTAAAGGAGCGGCGCCCGGTCCAGAGCGCGGACCTGTTCAGCGACCCGCGGCACGTCGTTCGCTATCGACAGCTCCCGGCGGGCAGTGGCCTGCGCTCGATGCTGGCCGCGCCACTCCTCGTCGGTGACTCGGTGATCGGCGCGCTCACCGTCCTGAGAGGGGACATCCACCATTTCACCCCGGAGGAGGAGTCTCTGGTCGCGGCCTTTGCCGACCAGGCCGCCATGGCGCTGGAGCATGCGCGCCTCTACAGCTCCGTGCGCAACTACTCTGAGCAGCTGGAGGCCATGGTGGCCACCAGGACCCAGGAACTGGACGAGCAGAAGCGCTTCGTCGAGGTCGTGCTCGAGACGCTGCCACTCGGGCTGTTCCTGCTCGACGGGGAGCTGCGGGTGCTGAGCGCCAACCGGGCCGGAACCGCCCTCCTGCCGTTCGTCGCCGGGGCGGCCCCGTTCCCGGACCTTGTCTCCCCAGGTCGGTCGGGCGCGGTCCGTGTGTTCATCGAGGCGGTGCTGACGGCCGGCGACGTGCGTCAACTGGAAGAAGAGGTGTCGAGCGGATCGGAGCCGAGGACGTTCCGACTCACGGCGGCGCCGCTTGCCCCGCCGGGTGGTCACGCACGGGCGCTGGTCCTCGTCGAGGACATCACGCTCCGCAAGCGGCTCGAGCAGCAGATGCTCCTCACCGAGCGGCTCAGCACTGCCGGCCGAATGGCGGCGGGAGTGGCGCACGAGCTGAACAATCCCCTTGCGACGATTGCGGGGTGCGCCGAGGCCCTCAAGGAGCGATCCCGGGAGCACCAGCTCAGCGAGCGCCCGGGGTTCGAGGACTTCGCGAGCTACCTGTCGCTGATCGAGGAGGAAGCGTATCGCTGCAAGGAGATCACGGCGAGCCTGCTTCATTTCGTGCGCGACCCTGGACGGCGGCGCACGCCGACCGATCTGAACGCGCTGGTCGACAAGGTGCTCGAGCTCCTGAGCCATCAGCCGCGCTTCGCCGCGAGCCAGCTCGTCGCCGATCTGGATCCGGCGTTGCCTCCGCTGATCGCCAACGAGGGACACCTCCGCCAGGTCTTCCTGGGACTCTCGGCGAACGCGCTCGAGGCGATGGAGGGACAGGGGACGCTGACCGTCCGCACGCGCCGCCGGAGCCCTGCCGAGATCGAGGTTGTCTTCGAGGACCAGGGTCCGGGCATCCCCGACGACATTCTCCCGCGCATCTTCGACCCGTTCTTCACCACCAAGCCGCCGAGCCAGGGGACCGGACTAGGCCTCGCCATCGCGCAGGGCATCGTGGCCGACCATGCCGGGCGCATCGAGGTGATCCCACGGACGGCGAGCGGGGCGGTGTTCCGGGTGATCTTTCCCGCATCGTCTGCGGAGGAGGGAACGCCGTGACGGCTCCGATTCGGGTGCTCGTCGCCGACGACGAGAAGAATCTTCGCGAGCTCCTGATCCGCGAGCTCGGACGCAAGGGACACGCCGTGACTGGAGCGCTGGACGGGCGGGCCGCACTGGACCAGCTCGCCGAGGAGGTCCCTGACGTCCTGTTGCTCGATTTGAAGATGCCGCGGGTCGAGGGGATCGAGGTGTTGAAGGCGCTCCAGCAATATCCAGAGGCGCCTCAGGTCATCGTCATGACGGGGTTCCAGGAAGTGTCCACCGCCGTGGAAGCCATGAAGCTGGGCGCGTACGATTACCTCACCAAGCCCACCCCGATCGAAGAGCTGGACATCTTGATCCGGAAGGCCGCCGAGAAGGGCCGGCTCATCAGGCAAAACGTGGCGCTCCGCGCCCAGCTCGATCCCGCCGCAAGCGGCATCATTACGGTCAGCCCGGCGATGGAGGAGGTGCTGAGCGTGGTCGACCGCGTTGCGCCAACCGACTCGGCCGTGCTCATCCTTGGCGAGAGCGGGACCGGCAAGGAGCTGGTCGCGCGGGCCCTCCACCAGCGATCTGCGCGGGCCGCGCAGGCCTTCGTGCCGATCCATTGCGGCGCCCTGCCTCGGGAAGTGCTGGAGTCCGAGCTGTTCGGTCACGAGAAGGGCGCCTTCACGGGCGCGATCAACGCCAAGCCAGGGCTGATCGAGCTGGCCGAGGGCGGCACGCTGTTCCTCGATGAGATCGGAGAGATGGAGCCCGAGAGCCAGGTCAAGCTCCTGCGCGTGCTGGAGTCGCTCTCCTTCTTCCGGGTTGGCGGCACTCGCAGGCGGACGGTGGACCTGCGCCTCGTGGCGGCAACCAACCGGGATCTGGTCGAGGCGATCAAGACGAATCAATTTCGCCAGGACCTCTACTACCGGATCAACACCATCACCGTGTCGCTGCCGCCGCTCCGGGAGCGTCGCGAGGACATCCGGCCCCTCGCCGAGTACTTCGTCGAGCAGCACGCCACGTACGGGAGGAAGAAGCTGTCGCCGGCCTCGCTCCAGTCGCTCGAGCGCTACGACTGGCCGGGCAACGTCCGCGAGCTGGAGCACGTGATCCAGCGGGGGGCCATCCTGTGTCGCGGGGATGAGATCCAGACCGAGGATCTCCCACCCGAGGTGCGGGGCGGACGCGCCAGCACGATGCCGCCGGGCGGGAGCCTGGAGGACATGGAGCGGCAGCACATCATCGCCACGCTGAAGCGGGTCGGCGGCCATCGCGGCAAGGCCTCGGCGCTCCTGGGCATCGATCCGAAGACGCTCTACCGGAAGATCCTCGCGTACGGTATCGTGCCGGATCAGCTCGGATCTTGACCGTCGCACCGATGCGTGGCGTCGGTGCGCGTGGTGGTGTATGCTGTGCACCAACGCGCCATGGCCGGCGCCCTCGCCTCCGATATTTGGCTCTTCCGAGTATTGGGGCGTATCCCGCAGCGGAAGAGTGACCGAAGGAGAACGTACATGCCGTCCAAACTCTATGTCGGTGGTCTGTCCTACTCCACGACCGGGGAAACCCTACGCGAGTATTTCTCTCAGTGCGGCACCGTCGAGTCTGCCTCCGTGATCACCGACAAGTTCTCGGGCCAGTCCCGGGGCTTCGGGTTCATCGAGATGGCGACTGCCGAGGAAGCCCAGCGCGCCATCGCCGAGCTGAACGGCAAGGAACTAGACGGGCGGAAGATCACGGTCAACGTGTCCAACCCCCGGCCGCCTGGCTCTGGCGACCGGCGAGGACCGGGTGGGCCACGAGGTGGCGGCCGACCGGGTGGCGGAGGAC
>Ga0335077_10008848_pt1 | contig 12486 bp, 9 predicted proteins | sample Lox_Sample_31_FD_207151 | JGI IMG/M metagenome (GOLD analysis project Ga0335077, IMG submission 207151) | Soil microbial communities from Loxahatchee National Wildlife Refuge, Florida, United States - Lox_Sample_3.1 | ecosystem: Environmental > Terrestrial > Soil > Wetlands | place: USA: Florida...
CAGGCTTAGCGCCGGGTTTTGGCGGGGGGTCCGCGGCCGCGAATTTTGGGTATAACGGTAACGTGGCTAGAAAACTCCTTGCCGCGGCTGCGCTTTGCGCATGGGCCGCCTTCGCGTCGGAAGCGCTGGTGCTTACCAGCCCAAGCGGCGCCGTTCATTTCCGGATAACGGTCGAGGGGCAGGCTGTCTTCTACGACGTGAGCCTGCGCGGCAAACCGGTCATCGACCCTTCGCGGCTGGGCATCGTTATCGACGGTGTCAATCTGTGCGATGCGGCTCGCGCCGGCGCGCCCGCAGTCTACAAGACGGACGCCAGCTATCCCGTCTTTGGCGTACACGCGACCGCCCGCGACAAGTCCAACGCCGCACGGCTGCCACTGACGCATGTGCCTTCGGGCACGGCGTTCACCATCGAGGCACGCGCCTACGACAACGGAGTGGCGTTCCGGTACGTTGTGCCGGGCCCGGCGGATCGCGCCCGCGTGCCGGAGGACGCCACCGTGTTCCGTATCGCTGGGGGCAGCACGGCCTGGTACCACGACCTGGAAGGACACTACGAGGGCAATTACCGGAAGCACGCCTTCGAGGAGATCGAGCAGGGCGACATGGCCGCGGTGCCGATGACATTCCGGCTGCCGGGCGGCACGGGATACGGATCGATCACCGAGGGCGCCCTGCGGCACTTCCCGGGAATGGCTCTCGAGGCAGGCGCGGGCCACACTTTCCACCCGCTGTTGGGCCACGATCAGCCGGTCTCCTACCCGTTCGCCCTGCGATTCGAGAAAGCCGATTGGGAGCGCCTTGCCATCGCCCCCGCGATCAAGGGCCCAATTACGACTCCGTGGCGGATTATTCTGGCGGCGCCGGACCTCAACACGCTGGTGAACGCCGATATCGTGACCAACGTCTCCGACCCTCCAGACCCGAAGTATTTTCCCGACGGCCTGCACACGAAATGGGTGAAGCCCGGACGCGCGGTGTGGCGTTACCTGGACGGCGGACCGAACACGTTCGAGGGCATGATGGAGTTCAGCCGCCTTGCCGGGCAGCTTGGCTTCGAATACAACGTGGTCGAGGGCCTGTGGCGGAACTGGACGCCGGAGCAGCTCAAGGAGTTCTGCGACTACTCGCGGCAGCAGGGGGTGGGCGCGATCCTGTGGGCGTTTCGCCGCGACCTGGGCACGCCCGAGCAGCGGCGCGCGTTCTTCGACCGCATTCAGCAGGCCGGAGCCGCCGGGGCCAAGATCGACTTTTTCGATCACGAGGCGATGGAGGTGGTGGACCTCTATGAAGACCTGCTGCGGGAAGCCGCGTCGCGGCACATGGTGATCGACTTTCATGGCGCGAACAAGCCGACCGGGCTCGCGCGGACCTGGCCGAACGAGCTGACGCGCGAGGGCATCCGCGGACTGGAATCGACACGCTCCATGCGGGCCGAACACCAGACCACGATCCTGTTTTCGCGTCTGCTGGCCGGAGGCGCCGATTACACTCCGATGATCTTCGGCCCGCGCCGGAACGACACGACGGTCGCCAACCAGATCGCGAGCGCGGCCATGATCACCAGCCCGCTGCTGGTGTATGCCGCCAATCCGGCGAGTATCCTGGCCAGCCCGGCAGTCGCGGTGATCCGGTCGATTCCGAGCGTTTGGGACGAGACGATCGTGCTGCCGCCGTCGGAGATCGGAGAATTCGCAGCCTACGCGCGCCGGCGAGGCGACACGTGGTTCCTGGCGGTGATGAACGGGCCGGCGCCGCGCAAGGCCGATCTCAAGCTCGATTTTCTAGGCTCCGGCAGATACCATTCCGTCGCGGTCCGCGACGCGGGAGAGACGGTGGAAGCGGCCGAAGGCGGAGCATCCCGCGCCGACACGCTCCACCTGGATCTGGCGGCGGGCGGGGGAATGCTGGAGCGATTCTCCCGCTAGAGCGCAGCGCCGCGCATATAATAAATCGTTCAGCTCATGCCACGCGAACTCATGATTCAGTGCCCGGACGGGCAGATGAAGACTGTCGCGCTCACCGGTGCCCGCCTGGCCATCGGACGCTCGAGTGCGGCGGAGCTCTGCTTCCCCGAAGACGCGGGTCTCTCGCGCCAGCACTTCGCCTTCGAGCCCGAGGGCGAAGACTGGACGGTGCAGGACCTGGGCAGTAAGAACGGCACGTTCGTCAACAATATCCCGCTGAAGGCCCGCCTGATTCTCCGCCCGGGTGACCGGATCACCGCCGGCCACCTGGTGATCGTCTATTCCCCGACGGACGCGGCGGCGGTGCCCGGGGTGGTGGTCTTCGAAGGCGAGAGCACGTCGCCGACGACATCCACGGTGGTCACCAGCCTGGAAGGCGCGCTCACCAACCAGACGATGAGGATCCAGAGCGGCGGCCCGACGGCGTCGGCGCCGCTGCAAGCCCTGCTCAAGTTCGGCGAAGAGCTCTCCGGGTACCCTTCGCTGAACGACCTGTTTCCCGTCACGCTGAACCTCGCCATCCAGGCGGTGAACGCCCAGCGCGGCGTGCTGCTGATCCTGGAAAGCGAAGACCTGGTGGTCAAGGCCCACAAGGGCGACGGGTTCCGCATCAGCACCGCGGTCCGCGACCGGGTGTTGAAGGAAAAGATCGGCGTTCTGGTGCGCGACGCGCAACTTGACGATGCGTTCAAGGGGCGCATGAGCATCGTGGAGCAGAAGGTCCACACGATGATGGCCGCACCGTTGCAAACCAAGGAGCGGATCATCGGGCTCATCTACGTGGATTCGCCCTTTATCCTGCGGGAATTCACCAAAGACGATCTAAGCCTGCTGACCCTGATGGCCAACGTAGCGGCGTTCCGCATCGAGAATGCGCGGCTCACCGAAATCGAGCAGGCAGAGCGCATCATGAAGCGCGACCTGGCGCAGGCCGCAGACATTCAAAAGGGGGCCCTGCCCGACCGCTCTCCGGAGATTCCGGGAGCGGATATCGCCGGGTACAACGCCGCCTGCCGCACTGTGGGAGGAGACTACTATTCCTTTTTCCAATATCCCGAACGCAGAGTGGGGCTGGCGCTGGGCGACGTTTCCGGAAAGGGGATGCCGGCATCGCTGCTGATGATGCAGCTGGATGCCCGGATCCAGTTGTTGGCCGAAGATCCCGGCGATCTCGGCTCATTCATGACCCGGCTGAACAAGGCGACGTGCGCCAACTGCCCGAGCAACCGCTTCATCACCTTTTTCTTCTCGGTTCTCGACGCGGCGACCGGAGACGTCGCGTTCGCCAACGCAGGTCACAATCCGCCGATCGTCATGCGGGCGAATGGCTCCGCGGAGTTGCTGCAAGGCGGAGGACCGGTGCTGGGGATTCTTCCGGTGGCTCCGTACAGCGAGATGCACGCCCATCTCAATCGCGGGGATATGGTGGTGCTGTATAGCGACGGCATTACGGAGGCGAACAACCCGAGCTTCGACGAGTTCGGCGAGGACCGGCTGATCGAGGTTATCAGGAACCATCGGACCAGGCCGGCGGCGGAGATCGTGGAAGCGATAACCAAAGCGGTCACGGAGTTCGCCGCGGGAGCGCCGCAGGCCGACGACATCACGCTGGTCGCGGCGAAGCGCCTGTGACCATCGACCTGGTGCAGATCCGGATTCTGGGCGAGAAGAAGCGCGAAGAGAACTTCCGGTTCCGGCGATTCATGAAGTCACGCGACCACTCGGACCGGATTTTGCGGCGCATCGCCGAGGGCATTCAGGAACAGATCGACTGCCGGCAGTGCGCGAACTGCTGCCGCGTGGCCACGGCCAAAGTCGCCGAGCGCGACGTGGACCGGCTGGCGCGCCATTTCCGGCTGAAGCCCGAGCGCATCATGGCGGACTACGTAGTGGAAGACGCCGAGGAAGGGTTCATCCTCCGCCGCCGCGAGAGCGGCGAGTGCGTTTTCCTGGATGGCAACGACTGCACGGTTTACGAGGCCCGTCCGGAAGTCTGCCAGCGGTATCCGCACCTGGTGCGGGGCAACGGGTCGATTGCCAGCCGAATGTGGTCGATCGTGGACCGGGCCGGGGTGTGCCCGATCGTCTATCATTCGCTGGAAGCGTTCAAAGAGCATATGGGATTCAGGAGGTGACGGCAGGGCGATGCCTCAATATATTGGCGCCATCGATCAGGGAACGACGAGCTCGCGGTTCATCGTCTTCGACCGGACGGGCCGCCCGGTTGCGGTGGCCCAGAAAGAACACGAGCAGATCTATCCTCAACCCGGATGGGTGGAGCACGATCCGGCGGAGATCTGGCGGCGGACGAGCGAAGTAATCGCGCAGGCGCTGGAGCAGCGCGCGCTGAGGGCCTCGGACATCGCGGCAGTGGGGATCACCAACCAGCGCGAGACGACGGTGCTCTGGGACCGCAAGACCGGGGAGGCGGTGCACAACGCACTGGTGTGGCAGGACACGCGCACGGCGCCGGCGGTCGCCGAGATGGCCAAGCCGAACCTCGACCGGTTCCGGGCCCAGACGGGGCTGCCGCTGGCGACTTACTTCAGCGCCCTCAAGATCCGGTGGGTTCTTGATCAAGTTCCGGGCGCGCGGGCGCGGGCGGAAGCGGGCGACGTCCTCTTCGGCAACATCGACACGTTTCTCACCTGGAAGCTAACGGGGCTCCACGTCACCGACTGCACCAATGCCAGCCGCACGCAATTGATGAACCTGGCTACGCTGGACTGGGACCCGGAGTTGCTGGAGGCGTTCCGCATCCCGCGAGCGTGCCTGCCGCGGATCGCGTCATCGAGCGAGATCTACGGAAACATCTGCGCAGGGCCGCTGGCGGGGGTACCGATCTCGGGCATTCTCGGCGATCAGCAGGCGGCGCTCGTGGGACAGACCTGCCTGCGGCAGGGCGAGGCCAAGAACACGTACGGCACGGGATGCTTTCTTCTATTGAACACCGGGACCAAGCCGGTGGCGTCGCGTCACGGCCTGCTGACCACGGTGGCGTACCGGTTCGGGACGGAGCCGGCGGTGTATGCGCTGGAAGGCAGTGTGGCGATTGCCGGCGCGCTAGTGCAATGGCTGCGGGACAATTTAGGACTAATCGAGAAAAGTCCGGATATCGAGACGCTGGCACGATCGGTCAAAGACAATGGCGGGGTCTATTTCGTTCCGGCGTTCAGCGGGCTCTACGCGCCGTATTGGAAGGACAGCGCCCGCGGGGTGATCGCCGGCCTGACGCGCTTCGCCAACAAAGGACACCTGGCACGAGCGGTACTGGAGGCAACCGCGTTTCAAACCCGGGAAGTGGTGGAGGCGATGGAGAAGGACTCGGGCATCACGCTCGACGTGCTGCGCGTGGACGGCGGAATGGTGGCGAACAGCCTGCTCATGCAGTTTCAGGCCGACATTCTCGACCGGCCGGTTCTCAAGCCTGTCAACCACGAGACGACCGCGCTTGGCGCGGCGTTCGCCGCGGGCCGCGCGGTGGGCTTCTTCGACGAGCTGACGTGGACGCCCGACCAGACCTGGACGCCTCAAATGGACGCGGCCACGCGGGATGCGCTTTACAGCCGGTGGAAGAAAGCGGTCACGCGGTCGTTCGATTGGGTGGATTGACGCGGGTGGCGCCCACGCCAATGGCGCGGTACTGTGTTCAGTATGCATAGCCCTTTCTTCGGCGAGTTTATGGGTACGCTGGTGCTCATCCTGATGGGGAACGGCGTCGTTGCCGGCGTGTTGCTGAAGAGCAGCAAGGCGGAGGGCGCGGGCTGGGTGGCGATCACGGCGGGGTGGGCGTTTGCCGTGATGACGGGCGTGCTCACTGCAATTGCCTGCGGCAGCGCGGGCGCCCACCTGAATCCCGCGGTGACGCTCGCGGTGGCCATCAAGACGGGAGACTGGTCGAGCGTGCCTGCGTACTGCATTGCGCAACTGTTGGGGGCGATGGCCGGAGCCACGCTGGTGTGGCTGCATTACCTGCCTCACTGGGCGCTGACGCCCGACCCGGCGGCGAAACTCGGCTGCTTCTCGACCTCGCCGGCAGTGCTGAGTCCTCCGCACAATTTCTTCGTGGAGGCGCTGGGGACGTTCGTGCTGATCCTGGTGGTGTTCGCCATCGGCTCGAAGGCCGTGAACGCGCCGTTCGCACCGCCGCTGGTGGGAATGCTGGTGTGGGCGATCGGTCTTTCACTCGGCGGTCCGACCGGATACGCGATCAACCCGGCGCGCGATCTCGGGCCGCGGATCGCCCACACGATACTCCCTATCGCGGGCAAGAAGACTTCCAACTGGAGCTACGCGCCGGTCCCGGTCGCGGGCCCGCTGGCAGGCGCGGCGCTGGCGGGAGTGCTGGTCAAAATGGTTGGCATGTAGATCCGGCGCAGGGGCCGCACTGAGATATACTCGGCATTCGCGCAACTGCGCTCTGGAGAATGCCGTGCCTGTACCCGATGCCGTGGCGGCCGCCATGCGGCGGACCAACGAACTGTTCACCGCCGAAGTCGCTCTGAAGCGCAATGTCCAAGCGCTCGATCAGGTCTATACGTCCAGCGCCACGATCCTGCCGCCGGGAGCCCCGATGATCGAAGGACGCGAGCAGATCAAGGCGTTCTGGGGGCAGGCCATGACGGGAATGGACGTGAAGACGGTGTCGCTGGCGACGGTGCGAGCGGACGCCGCGGGCGATACGGTGGTGGAGATCGGCCGCGCGGAGATCGTGACCAACGCCGGGCAGACCGTCGGCGTCAAGTACGTGGTGCACTGGAAGCAGGAAGACGGCGTGTGGAAGTGGCACACCGACATCTGGAATCCGAATCAGTGAAGCGCTAGCGCGCGATCACGCGATGGGCGGCATACTCGGTCGAAACCAGGAGGGTGTCGCTGCTGGCGCAGCGGACGACCACCTGGTAGGCGGACGGGAAACCGCGATAGCCCTCGGATGCCAGGTGGCGGAGGAAGACGGTCAGTCCTTCGGGCCGGGAGAAGAACTCGGCGGCGCCGTGCGCGCCCACGGAAGTCAGGCCGGAGAAGATCAAGGTGCGGTGCGGACCGGCCGTCTCGCCTTCGCCGGGCAGCATGGTGATGAGGCCGTAGACTTCGGTGTAGGGGTTGTCAGGGCCGCGCTTTCCAGCCCAGGTGGTGCGTGGGGACGCGCGGTCACGCACAACCACGTCCTGAACGGCGGGATCGAACTCGAGAGTGAGAGGCGTGTTGGCGAGCCGGTTGGCGGCGGTGACGCTGTTTTGCGGGTCGCCGATGAGAATCGTACTGCGGCCGCGGAGGGCCGGGGAGGAGGCGCTGCGCTCGGGCAGGATCTGGTAGGACCGGCCCATCAAGGAAAGGACCGAGGCTGCGATGGCGACCGACTCCGCATGGCCCATCTGCACCGAGTTATCGACGGGGTGCATGGAGAGCTCGGTGCCCGCGGGGAGGGGCCGGTGCTGGCGGAACAACGGATAGAGCTCGGGCGGGGCCGGATACTTGGGAAGCCCCTCGGCGACCGTGCTCACGTAAGGGCGTACCACCAGATGAAGAGTGGTCCCGACCGATATCAGGACCTGACCGGACGGCGGCACCAAGGGCTGCCATGCCTCGCGGACGACCGGGTCGAGGCGGTCCCGCCTGGAGGCAAGCAGAAGCGTGAGGGCAAGGACGGCTGCCAGCAAAACGACAAAGGCCGCGGCGAGGAGCCGGCTCGTGCTGGTCCGGGCGGGCGGAGTGAGCGGCTTCGGCGCAGCTTCGATGAACCGCGGAGTATAGGAGCCTTTGGGCAGCTCGATGCGAACCGAGGCGGCTGGACGCTCGACCTCGTAGTACTTCTGCAGCTTCTGGCGCAGCTCATAGGCGCTGCGGCGAACGGACGAGTCTTCGCCAGGGGCGAAATCGGCAGGTTTGCCCAAGGCTTCTACCGCGATGCTGTACTCATTGATTTCTTTGCCGTGTCCCGCCAGGGTTCGCTCACAGACGTAGCGCAGGAAGCTCCGCAATTGCTCGGACCGGGCAAAAGCCTCGCTGGTCAGGACCTCTTCGACGGCCGCCCGAGCCTTCTCGGTATTCGCGACTGAGGGAGACGACATCCCACACCAGATTAACGCGCATTCCCGGCCCCGGCGAACGGTTCGGTAACAGTTCGGAACGTTCGACAACTTGTGCGAGGCGTTGCGGCGACCCTATGATCGGGTCAGCTTATACGAACAACTACAGCGCCGAGTACGGGCGCTTCGCCGGCGGAATGATCCCTTCGGCAACTCCCGCTGCACCGAGAAATTCAACTCGCAGGTGTACGGCCAGCGGAAATCGGGCGCCATCACGTAGATGGCCGCCGGGAATATGAACTGTGGCGATCTGGAACGTGGATTACTTCGGACACCTGAACCCGTGACGCTGCACTGGAGTACCAGCGCAGCACGCGCAGCGCGCGCAGTGTGTTCCAGCGGCTGGCACCGCCGACGCACGTCTCCAACTCCAAGGGGATAAATTCCGGATGAAGCAGGTTGAGCGGCCAGCGACCGTTCTGGTGGCGGCGTTCCACCACGATTCCGATCGCCTCACGGACGCGGCTATCGGCTTTGACGCCGGCATTCCGCAGATAGTCGAGTGCGCGCAGGACGTCGTAGTGCCAGAACGTCGGGAACGAAAAGCGCAGCCAGCGTTTGTCGATGACTTCGCCCGTCCGCAGCGACCGGAACATGCGGCGCTCGAGCAGATAGTTTTCGGCTTTCTTGCGGGCCTTTGTCACGGCCGCCGATTTGCCGCCTGCCAGTTCGTAGTCGAGCAGTCCTTCGAGCACACAGATGGTGGTGTGAAACGAAGAGCGCCGGCTTTTGGGCGCCTCGCAGTTCCAGCCTCCATCTTCCAGTTGCTCGCTCACGAGCTGCCTGGCCAGGGCGCCGTTCGGTTCTTTGAAATACGCGCCGAGGCCGAGAATTCTGCCGTTGATGCAGGGCTCCGTTTCCCCGTCGAAGAAGGGCCCGTTGTTGAGCCGCCTAAAAACCACCCGACGGTCGACCCGGTCGATCATTTTGCGGGCCTGCCTGCTTGCGGGATCGAGGCCGAGATCCTTCAACACGACGAGGGCATAGAAGGTAATCAGCAAGCCTCGTTCCTCCCTGGGCAAATCATCTCGCCACCCGCGGGGGCTCCCGCCCCACTTGCCGGCGGGAGATTGGGCGGCGAGAAGTTGGGCTCCCCACCCTTCGGTTGCCACGCGCGACCGCACAGCTGCAATTGCGGCCGGTGGTTCACCGGTGAGGTCCCTCATCACCTGCCAACGGATGGCGGGGTCAGAATCGAGGAGCCATTTGAGGTGGGCGGGCCGGGGCCGGTAATCCCGTAGGGTCATTCGTCCATTATCGCGACCGCGCGGGGCTTTCGACCCGTACACACCCAGTCGCGCCTGTTTGTCATAAGCTCGAAGACATGCTCACAGACTTTCCCAAGGCGGTTCCAGAGATTCCGGTGAGCGATGTCGGGAAGGCCGCCGAATATTACGTGAACGTGCTCGGGTTCCATCTCGATTGGGGTGGCGACCAGGGCGGGATCGGGGGCATCTCGCAGGGGGAGTGCCGCATGTTCCTGACGAATGCGCAGTTTCGCCAATCGTATGGTACCGGCGGCCCGGTCATGATCTGGCTCAATCTGAACAGCAAACTGGAAGTGGACGAACTGTACGAACGCTGGAGGAAGGCCGGAGCGATGATTCTCGGCGAGCCGCAGGATCGGCCGTGGCACTTGCGCGAGTTCCGGGCCGGTGACCTGGACGGCAATCAAATACGCGTGTTCTACGACTTCTCGTGGGAGTTGCGGCGCGAGACGCAGGCCACCCGGTGACGGGATCTCAGCCTGGCCAACATTCCCCCGGGGGAGCCAAACTACTCGATGACAAAATCGGCGGAGCGCAACGCGAAGTTGCCGGCGGAATCGAGCGCCTTGACTTCGAGGCGGTAGTTGCCCGTGGTTAGGCCCTGAACGGGAACCTTGAGCCCAGCGGCGACGACCGGGTTTCCGGGGCGGATGTAGTTGCTGATGGCGACCGCGCCGGAGTCCAGCTTTTCCTCACCGGTTTTGGCATCGAGGATGCGCAACTGGGCTCCGAGCTGGGGCGGCTTCTCCTGTGTCAGGAGCGGCTCGTAGACTTCGAAGTACATCACCAGCGGATCGTTGCGGCTGAAGCGCGAGGAGCCCGTGGGAGTGAACTGCATGTTGCCGGCGACCAGCGGCGAGCGGCCTTCGAGCAGAATGGCGTCCATGCTGGTGTCGGCCTGCGAAGTGGCCGAATACTTGGTGCTGAGCGCCAGTCCGCTCACGGCGAACTGCTTGCCGTCGTACTGATTGATGCCGAGGGGCGCTTCGAGCTTGCCGAAGTTGTCGCCGCCGGAATCGAACGCCACCTTCAAGGTGTACTGGCCCGCAGGGATATCGAACTGATTTTCGTAGTGCAGCGGAGTGGACTTGAAGCGGTCGGCTTCCTTGCTGTTTTCGAAGTCGAGCTTTACCGAATCGCTGAAGCGTGCGGCGACCGTGCCATCGGGCTTGTAGGCGATGCCCAGAATGTTCATGGCCGCGTGCTGTTTGCCCTTGACCTTTTCGAATTTCAGCTTGTCGATGGGGATCTCCATGGCGACCGCCACGCGAGCCGTGTCGGAAGACGTGTAGAAGAACGGCGCCCGCATGGAGGCGGTGATGTTGCCGGGCGAGCTGCCGGTGACGCGGCTTTCCAGGGTCTTTTCGACCGGACTTCCGGCGAGCGAATCGCGGGACTTCACGTTGCAGTATCCGGAGCGCGCGCGCACGTTGATGCCGCCGCGATCGACCTTGACTTTCAAGGTGTGGCAACTGCCCTCGGCCGATTCGGGCGGGGTGTAGGCGAGCACGTAATACTGGTTCTGCTCGCGGCCGATCTTTTCCATGCCGCCCAGCAGGTCGTTGGTATTGACGATGACGAAGCCGCCAGTGCCGTTGGCGAGCGCGTACATGACTTCCTGGCGGTCGCTGAGGCCGGTGGGGAACTCGGGGATGATACCGCGAGAGTTGTAGATATTGCGGTTATTGGGATTGTTGAACGGGTTGTTAGGGTCGTAGCCGCGGTTGGGGTTGTTAGGATTGTTGGGGTTGTTGGGGTTGTTGTTGCCGCGGTTGATCGTATTGGGATTGGTGTTGGTATTTGTGTTTCCCGTGTTTCCCGGACGGTTGCCGCCTGCGTTGGGATTGCCGCCGGTCGGCGTCCCGGTGACCCCACCACCGCGGTTGACTCCGCCGGGCGAGCCTCCGGTGTTTCCGCCGCCAGTGTTGCCGCCGCCGGGATTTCCGCCGGTTCCGCCGCGCTGCTGGAAGAACATAGCGATGCGCTCGACGGGGAACGCGGCGAGGGCGATGCCGGCGCGCGCGGCAGACGGCAGATCGAGCGAGGCGCGTCCGCGTCCGCCGCGGCCCATGGGAGCGGCTGGATCGCTGAGGGAGCCGCCCGGAGTAAGTCCGCGGGCGTCGATGGGATAGACGGCCACGTTGGACTTGTTGCACTGGCTGATGGCGGCGGTGACCTCGCTGCGCGCTTCGTTGCTCAGCGGGAATCCGGAGGTGAAGAGGATCAGGCTCTTGCGACCCGGAATGTCGGCCAGATTCCTGGCCAGGGACATGACCCCCAGGAGCATGGTGTGCGCGCCGAAATCGCGCTCGGCGCGGCTCAGCGAGGGACCGCCGCCAAGGGATGCGGTCAGGTTCGGGGACACCGCGGAGCTCCTGATTCCCGCGACCGATTCCTGCAACCGGGTGATATCGTCGGTGAAGTTCTGGGCGAGCTGGATGCTGCCCGTGAAGTTGACGACCGCCATGAGGCGCTCAGGGCCGGCGTTGGATGCGATGAACTTCGCGGCCGCCTGCCGGGACTGGGCCTGCTCGGCCGCATTCATGGTAGAGGCGTCGAAGAAGAGCACGAGGTAGCGCTTCTTGGTGCCGTCGGGACCAGCGGCTTCGGCGCCGAAGCTGAAGCTCTTTACCTGCTGTTCCTTGTTGTCCTCCCAGACCTTGAAGTCCTTCATCTCGAGATCGGGTACGTAGCCACCCTTCTTGTCGGTGACTACGACGTCGACGAGGACTTCGCGCGTCTCAGTGCGGATGACCGGAGGGGCGGCTTGCTGCGCCCGGACGGGAGCGGCGATGGCCGCGATGGCGAGGATCAGTTGCAGTTTCACGCTACACCTCATTGAAAAGGAATCTCGATCGCGCCGTTGCGGGCAGACATGAGCTGACCTTCGGCGTCGCGAACCACGATCCGGATGGAATACTGGCCGGGTTTGGCGTCGATCGTGTTGCGTATGGTGATTCCGTTGTCCAACTTCTTTTCCAGCGTCTCATCCTTGAGGCGCATTTCGATACGTTTCTGGATGCCGGTGACGTAGATGCCGTTGCGGTCGAAGAGGCCGCAGACCAGCGTGAGCTCGTCCTTGTTGCGGTCCTCTTCTTTGCGGTATTTGAGCTTGCGGATATCGAGCTTGACGAGGACGGAGATTTTGGCGGCGTCGGACGA
>Ga0335077_10008851_pt1 | contig 12486 bp, 14 predicted proteins | sample Lox_Sample_31_FD_207151 | JGI IMG/M metagenome (GOLD analysis project Ga0335077, IMG submission 207151) | Soil microbial communities from Loxahatchee National Wildlife Refuge, Florida, United States - Lox_Sample_3.1 | ecosystem: Environmental > Terrestrial > Soil > Wetlands | place: USA...
CGCCGAGCACTTCCGGGACGCCGGACACGACGTGATGCTGATGATGGACTCGGTCACTCGGTTTGCTATGGCCCAGCGCGAGGTCGGGCTCGCGATCGGCGAGCCGCCGGCGACCCGCGGCTACACGCCGTCGGTGTTCGCCCTGCTGCCGCGCCTGTTGGAACGCGCGGGCACGAGCGATCGCGGATCGATCACCGGCCTGTACACCGTGCTGGTCGACGGCGACGACATGAACGAGCCGATCGCGGACGCGGTGCGGTCGATCTTGGACGGGCACGTCGTGTTGACGCGGTCGCTGGCCCACTCGGGGCACTACCCGGCGATCGACGTGTTGCAGAGCGTGTCGCGATTGATCGGCGAGATCGTCACGCCGGAGGTCCGGGAGGCCGGAACCCGGCTGCGGGCGGCTTTGGCGGCCTACCGAGAGAAGGAGGACCTGATCTCGATCGGCGCCTACCAGCCCGGTACCGACCCGATACTCGACGCCGCTGTTGCCCTGCGTCCGGCGATCGACGCCTTCTTGAAACAGCGCGTCGACGAGCCCAGCATGTGCGACGAGGCCGACGCCCAGCTGCTCGGCTTGGCCGGGGAGCTACTGCGGCGGATGCCGGGAGCCGGCGAAGTGCTCGACGGCCCGCCCGCGCCGGCGCCTGCCGGCGTACCCGGCCGTGCGGTCCCCGCCGGCGGCGTGCAGGTGGGCGCGCCGGCGATCCCGGGGCTCCAGCTGCGCGCCTGACCGGCTTCTTCCCAAAGGCGCCACTCGGACAAGCGTCCAGGCGCCCTCAGGGGGAGCCCGGGGCGGTCGAGTACAGGACCATGAACGGACAGTCGTTCCGCTTCCGCCTCGAACGCGTTCGCGCCCTGCGCGAGCGTCGCGAAGACGCGGCCAAGCAGGAGCTTGCCGGCGCGATGCTGCGTCATCGACGCTGCGAGGACGAGGTCGAAGCTGCCGCCACCCGCCTCGCCGGCGCGCGCGCGGCTCAGGTCGACGCCACGCGCGTGACCAGCAGCGCGACTGACATGCTCGCGCGCCAGGCCTACCTCGAGCGCGCCGAGCGCGCCCACCAGGCCACCCGACAGGATCTTCAGCGCCAGGAGCTCGAGCTCGCCCAGCGCCGCGAGGCACTGGTGCACGCCGCTCGTGACCGTCAGGCCCTCGAGCGTCTGAAGGAGCATCGCCGCGCGGATCACGAGCGCGAGGTCGCTCGCCGCGAGGGCCAGGTGCTCGACGAGATCGCAATCAACGGTTTTCGGAGGAGAGCCGCATGACCCCAAGCGTCACCGCGACGCTGCCGCCGCCGAGTACGGACTCGCCGGCGACAAGCGCGGGGCCACCGGAGCAGACATCCGGACCGCCCTTCACAAGCGTCCTCGACAATCACGTGGCCCGGACCGCCGTAGCGGAAGGCCAGAAGGGGAGCGCCGGAGGAGCCGGCTCTCAAAGCGACCAGCCCACGACGGCTGCGACCGACGCCGCGAGCATCGTCGCCGCCGCGGCCGCGCAGGCAGCTGACGCCGCTCCGGTCCAGTCGACCGCCGGCTCCGCCACCGCGCAGGGCAGTGCGGACGCTGCGGCGCCGGCGCAAGCCGACACGACGACGTCCCAGCCCGCTGAGCCCTCGGCGGCCGATCAGCTCGCCGAAGCGGTGGCGGCAGGCGCAGCGCCCGCTCCCCCGGTGGCGGCTCCGCTCGCCACGACGACTGCAACGACCACCGCTCCGGCCGCGACCCAGGCGCCGGCAACGGCCACGCCCGTCGCCGCCGGTCCCGCGGCCGCGGCATCCCGGCCGATCCCGGCATCTTCGGCGTCTTCTATCGCGCCGGCGAAGACCACCGATCAGGCCCCGGATTCGGCTGCGGACGCCCCCCAGGTCCCGACGACGGCGCCGCAGCCCGCGGCGACCGCCGCGCCCTCGACCGCCCCGGCCGCTCCGACCACGACTACGACCCCGTCGACCACCCCGGCCGCTCCGCAGACTGCCGGGCAGCCGACCCCCGAAACCGCACCGGCGACGCCGACCACGGCACCGGCCACCGCGCCGGCCGCGCCGCAGGCTCCCCAGCAGCCGGCCGCGACCGCGGCCCCAGCGGCGACCGCCAAGCCGGCGTCCTCACACCAGACGACGCAAACCGCGACGCAGACCACGACCTCGGCCCCAAGCGCGGCGCCGGACGCCCCGCAGGCGGGCAACGACCAGCCGGCGACCCCCGACCCGCAGACCCAGACGGAGACGCAGGCGCAGGCTCAGACGGCGCCCCAGCCGGCGACCCACACGACCCCGGCAGCCTCGCAGCCGGCGCCGAGCGCGCCCACTCCGACCGTGTCACCGGTGACGCCGCAGACGGCCCAGGCCGCGCCGACGTCGAGCGCCGCGCCGGCCAACGAGCTTCCCACGCGTTACAGCGTCACGCTCGACCACGCGATCGAGACCGTGAAGACGACCGTCGAGATGGCCTCGCGCCAGGGCGCCACGACGGCCCGCATCGAGCTCTCGCCCCCGTCGCTCGGCACGATCCGGATCCAGCTGCAGCACACCGACGACGGAGTCACCGCCCGCGTGCTCACCGACCACGCCGCCACCGCCGACACGCTGTCGCAGGGCGGCGACGACCTCCGCCGGGCGTTCCAGTCCGCCGGGGTGAACCTGCTGAGCCTCAACATCGAGGCTCGCGGCGACGGCGGTGCGCAGACCTCCGACCCGGGCCAGACCTCCGGGTCGCGGTATTTCGGTGCCGGTAACGGCGGCGATGAGGCCGACGCCGGCGATCCCGTACAGCCAACGACTTCGGCGCTAGCAGGCAGCGCGCTCGTCAACGTGCTCGCCTAAACGCGCCCTGAGCAGACAAGGACCCGATCGATGAGCTTCACATCCCCCACCACCGGCGCCACGGGCACCACCTCGACCACCGGCACGACCGCGACGAACTCGAGTTCGAGCAGCCTCCCGATCACGCAGGACCAGTTCCTCGAGATGTTGATGGCCGAGCTCAAGAACCAGAACCCAATGAACCCGAACAGCAGCGACCCGATGCAGTTCGTCACCGAGCTCGCGCAGTTCACCCAGGTCGAGCAGGAGACCAACACCGCTGAGTCGACCTCGACGATCGCGTCTGGCCAGAACAGCTCGACCGCGATCGCGCTGCTCGGTCACACCGTGACCTATGCGGACCCGACCACTGGCAACCCGGACACGGGCACCGTCCAGAGCGTCGAGTTCACCTCCACGGGACCGACCCTGACCATCAACGGAACGGCCGGTATCTCCGCCTCGGCCGTCAGTGAGGTTCAGTGAGCTCAGTCCTTCCCAATCCCGCGCTCGTCGCGCCGGGCCCTGTCGCCCCAGTCGCCACGCCGGCCACGCCGGCGTCGCGGACCGCTGGCGGCCAGGCAGCGTCCGGCCCATCGTTCGCGGAGCTGCTGTCGAAGCAGACGAGCGCACCGCAATTCTCGCGGCACGCGCTCGAGCGCCTCCAGCAGCGTGGGGTCAACCTTGACCAGCCGACTCTCGGCCGGCTCACAGACGGAGTCCAGCGTGCAGCGGGAAAGGGCTCGCGCGACTCCGTGGTGTTCGTCGACAACACCGCGTACGTGGTGTCAGTGACGAACAACACCGTCATCACGGCGGTGCCATCCGAGCATATGCGACAGCACGTGTTCACCAACATCGACAGTGCCGTGATCGCATGAGTGACACGGCGACAATCAACAGTGGCTGGACCTCTTTGAGGAGGCCGCGAAAGGCAGGGATGTTCCGATGATGTCAGGAATGTATGCCGCGATCAGCGGTCTCGACGCACACCAGACGATGCTCGACGTGACCGCCAACAACCTGGCCAACGTCGACACGATCGGTTACAAGGCGCAGAGCGCCCAGTTCTCCGATGAGCTGTCGCAGCTGATTGCCGCCGGCACCTCCGCCAACGGCTACAGCGCCGGCACCAACCCGCTCCAGGTCGGTCTCGGGGCGCAGGTTGGGTCGATCGACAACGTGATGACCGCCGGCGGAGTCGAGTCGACCGGGAACGCCACCGACGTCGCCATCCAGGGCGACGGCTGGCTCCGCGTCGCCAACGGAAACGTGGCCGCGACGCCGCCGACGTTTGACACGACCCAGTACACCCGTGCCGGTGACCTGACGTTCAATGCGTCGGGCTACCTGTGCACCCAGACCGGGCAGTACGTGCAGGGCTACAGCGCGCAGTCCAACGGCGCGGGCGGCTACCAGCCGAACACCGCCGGCGGTCCGAACAACGCGATCGTGGTCCCGCCCGGATCGACGAACGTGACGATCGGCCCGGACGGGAGCGTCAACTACCAGAACGCCTCAGGTTCGACGATCACAGCCGGCTACATCTCGCTGTCGACGTTCCCCAACGAGGCCGGCCTCCAGCGTGACGGCGGGTCCTTGTGGAGCGCGAACGCCGCGTCGGGTGTCGAGACCGCGGGCCAGCCGGGCACCGCCACTTTCGGTAAGACCATCAGTGGCGAGCTCGAGCAGTCGAACGTCGACATGGGCACGGAGTTCACCAACATGATCGAGGCCGAGCGTGGCTATCAGGCCAACGCAAGCACGATCACGACGGCCGACCAGATGATGCAGACGGCCGTCCAGATGAAGCAGTAATTCCAGGCAAGGGCTGGGCGGAGGGGCGGCAATCGAGGGATACCGCCCCTCCGGTCCCCAGCTTTCGCCAGTTACTAGAGACCGGAGAACAGAACAATGATCACCCTGCATCGCCTCGGGCACAAGCTCGAGCTCTTTCATTTGAATCCAGATTTGATCGTCACCGTCGAGGGTCACCCCGACACGGTGATCACGCTTGCCACGGGCGCCAAGATCGTCGTCGCCGAGACGCCTCAGCGCGTCTGCCAGGCGGTGCGTGCGTACCGGGTCGAGGTCCTCGCCGGCGCCATGAAGCGCCGCCAGGACGAGCGCGAGGCGACCGGCGGGACGGTGTCACAACTCCGACCGGCAGCCTCGATCGACCAGTCCGAGCTGGCGTGAGCCTGAAGGTTTCCATATACCGGCCGATGACGGGGTCATGAAGGCCGCCACCGGCATAGGAATCGCTGTCGCGATCGTCGGCATCCTCATGGGCGCGATGATGGACGGGACCAGCCCGGCCGCGTTCATGAACCCGACCGCGCTCATCCTCATCGTCGCCGGGACCGCCGGCGCGACGATGGCGAGTGTCGGCATGGACGGGATGAAGAAGATCCCGGCGCTCTACAAGCGCGTGATCAGCGCCGAGCCGCTCGACGTCCAGGGCCGCGTCAACCTCCTCGTGTCGCTCGCAGAGCAGGCGCGTCGCGAGGGTCTCCTGGCCCTCGACGCCCAGATCGGCGAGATCGATGACGCGTTCACCAAGAAGGGCCTCCAGCTGGTCGTCGACGGCACCGACCCGGATCTCGTGCGCGACATCCTCGACGCCGAGATCGACGCGATGGGCGCCCGTCACCATTCCGGTGTCGCGCCGTTCGAGAAGGCCGGCGGGTTCGCGCCGACGATTGGAATCATCGGCACGGTCATGGGGCTCGTCCACGTGCTCCAGAACCTATCCGCGCCGGCGACGCTCGGCCCGTCGATCTCCTCGGCGTTTATCGCGACGCTGATGGGCGTCGGCTCCGCCAACGTGATCTATCTCCCGGTGGCCAACCGCCTGAAGGCGCTGTCGGCCGAGGAGATCGAGCTCCGGACGCTGACCGTCGAGGGCATCCTGTCCGTGCAGGCGGGAGACAACCCGCGCGTGGTGGCCGACAAGCTCACGTCGTTCGTGCCGCCGGCCGAACGTGACAGCGCCGGCGACGCCGACAACGTCACGCCGATGCCCGAGCGCGAAGCGGAAGCGGCGTAGCCATGGCCGCCCACGGCAAGCGCGGGCGACGCGGAGGAGCGGTCGAGCACGAGAACGAGGAGCGCTGGCTCCTGACCTACGCGGACATGCTCACGCTGCTGTTCGCGCTGTTCATGGTGCTGTTCTCGATCTCGTCGGTGAACATCTCCAAGTACCAGGTGCTTCAGCAGTCGCTGAAGGCGGCGTTCTCGGGTTCGATCCTGCCCGGGGGTCGGGCGATCCTGCAATCCGGGTCGGAGTCGACAAGCGCCCATACGCCGGCGACCGCCGAGGTGCCATCGATCGTGCCGCTGGTGCCGACCCCGACCTCGCGGTCGAGCAGCAGCACCGGCTCGGCCAACAACGCGGCCACCAAGCCCATGTCGAGCGCGCAGCTCCAGGCGGCGCTCAACAGCATGAGCGCCTCGATCTCCGAGCAGGACAGCTTCGTCGCGCTCAAGGCGAAGCTCGACGCCTATGCCAAGGCCCACGGTTTCGCCAACAAGGTCCAGTCGGTGATCGAGCGCCGCGGCCTCGTCGTCCGCGTGCTCACCGACAACCTGCTGTTCGACTCGGGCTCGGCCACGCTCCAGCCCGGCGCCGACCAGTTGCTGACCGAGGTGGCTCAGCTACTCAACCTTGACCCGACTCATCCGATCACCGTGGAAGGACACACTGACAATCAGCCGATCGCGACCGCACAGTTCCCGAGCAACTGGGAGCTGTCAACCGCAAGGGCCACGAATGTCGTGCGCTTCCTGATCAGCCGGGGCGTCAATCGCTACCGGCTCGGGGCGGTCGGTTACGCCGACCTGCACCCGATCGCAAGCAACGCAACGGCCGCCGGACGCGCGCATAACCGCCGCGTCGAGATCGTCCTGATGCGCCTGAACCCAGTCCCCCCATCCTGATTCCCGTCCCACGATCCTGAACCCGAGCCCATGAAAAAGAAGATCCTGATCATCCTTCCGATAGTGCTGCTCGGCGGTGGCTATGTCGCCAAGGGCAAGCTGATGCCCCCCAAGGTCGTCAAGCCCAAGATCGCGGGCGAGATCTACATCCTCCCCAAGCAGTTCACGCTCAACCTCAAGGACGGGCACTACGCCACCCTCACGGTCGCGCTCGAGCTGGCGCCCGGGCAGAGCGACGGCGCTACCGCTGACAGCACTCCGGCCGCCGGGGCCACCGTCGGCACGCTGCCCGAGGAGGCCGTGATCAGGTCGATCATCACCAACGAGGTCACCAACCAGGGCTCGAGCGCGCTGGTCGATCAGTCGGGACGAGACGACCTGGAGAAGCAGATCCTGACCGACATCAAGACCGAGACCGACGTCAAGGTCGATCAGGTCTTCTTCACGGACGTAGCCGTCCAGTAGGACGATAGAGATGAGCGAGAAACTCGAACTCGAACAGCTTCCGTCGGGCGCCGGCGAGCCTGCTCCGGCGAATCTGAACGGCGTCGCAGACCTGCGCCGCCTGAGTGCCGTGCCAGTCGATCTCAGCGTCGAGATGGGGCGCACCCGGATGACCGTCGGCGAGACGCTCGAACTCCGTCAGGGCTCGATCATCACGCTCAACCGGATGGCCGGCGAGCCCGTCGATCTGCTCGTCAACGGCACCGCGATCGCGAGAGGCGAAGTGGTCGTGATCGACGAGCAGTTCGGCCTCCGCGTGACGGAGGTGATCGGTCAGGCTCCGGCCGGCGCCCCCGACCCCGCGGCCGACCCTGCCGACGCATAGCCCCATAGCCGCATAGCCGCATCGCCGCATCGCCGCATCGCCGCATCGCCGCTCCACAAGCTAAAGCAACTCCCCGCAAGTGACGAGTACCCGGGTACCGAACCCACTGACGGGAACGGCTTCGCCACCCCCGGCTCGTCTGATCTGCAAGGAGCAAGAAGTAATGCCAGACGCAAACAATCCACGCCAGCTTGTCGTGTTCACCCTCGGGCCCGAGCACTACGCGCTCCCGATCCAGCAAGTCCACGAGATCATCCGTTACACCGAGCCGCGTTCGGTCGCATCGCGCGCCGACTGGGTCCGTGGGGTGATCAGCCTGCGTGGCCGGATCGTTCCCGTGTATGACCTCGCGACGAGGCTCGGCGTCCCGTCCGAACGCACCGAGCACGCCAAGATCGTGATCGTCGAGGCCGGATCCGAGACCGCCGGCGTGATCGTCGACGGCGTCGAAGAGGTCCTGACGGTGGAGGACGAGCAACTGCAGGACGCGCCGGGTGCCGACACGACCCTCATCGACTCGATCGCCAAGATCGACAACCGTCTCGTGGTGTTGCTCAAGCCGGGGGCCATCTTCACCCCGCCGGACCTCGCGCTTGCCGCCTGAGGCTCTTCCCAGACCGAGAAACCACAAATGTCCACCACCACCCCGGCGCGGGTCGTCGTCGTCGACGACAGCGCGTTGATGCGCAACATCGTCACGCGCTCGCTCACACGGGCCGGGATCGAGGTGGTGGGGAGCGCGGGCGACGGCGACGAGGCGCTCGCGCTGTGCGAGCGCGAGCGTCCTGACGCGATGACGCTCGACTTGACGATGCCGGGACTCGATGGTCTCGGCGTCCTCCGGGCTCTGCGGGCACGTTCAGACAGGAACATCCCCGTGGTTGTGGTCTCGGCGTTCTCGGCGGCCCACGGGGCGCGCGCCGTCGACGCGCTCGCCGAAGGCGCGTTCGACCTGGTGTCGAAGCCAACCGCGACCGAGAGCCTCGAGACCTTCATCGAGAACCTCGGCGCCAAGGTCAGGCTCGCGGCTGCGTCGCGCCGCACCCGGCGCCCTGGGCAAAACGGGTCGACACCCGCGCCGATCCGGCCGGCGGCGCCCGCGCACGACGGTGCCCGGTTCGCCACGATGCGCCGGCCGGCGGCCACCGGGAGCGCCAAGCTCGTCCTGATCGCGACCTCCACGGGCGGGCCACGCGCACTCGCGTCGCTCGTGCCGAAGCTCCAAGCCCCGCTCGGCGCCGGCACGCTGATCGTCCAGCATATGCCCGCCGGCTTCACGGGCTCGCTCGCCGCCCGCCTCGACGCGAGCAGCGTCCTGAACGTACGCGAAGCCACCGGCGGAGAGACGCTCGACGCCCACACCGCGTTTCTGGCTCCCGGCGGCCGTCATCTGCGACTGGCGGGGGACGGGCGCACGACCTTGACCGACGAGCCGGCAGTGGGCGGCCTCCGTCCCCGCGCCGATCTCCTGATCGAGGATGCCGCGCGGATGTACGGCGAGCGGATGTGCCTCGTCGTGTTGACCGGTATGGGCAACGACGGGCTTTCCGGCGCGCGCGAGGTCCACCGCCGCGGGGGACGCATCCTCGTCGAGTCCGAGGAGAGCTGCACCGTGTTCGGGATGCCGCGCGCGATCGTCGACGCCGGTCTCGCCGACGATGTACTCGACCTCGACAGCCTTGCCGAGGCCATCTCAAACGAGGCCGGGGCATGACCGAGCGCCAGACCCGCACCGTCCAGCGCACCGGGATCGCGCGCCACCGTGGCCACGACGCCGCGCTCGAGGGTCCGAAGAGCGACCTCGCCGCGGCCGACGATTACGTTGCGTTCTGCGAGGGCCTGCGCCAGCTGTGCGGCATCGACCTGGCGCAGTACAAGCGCCCGCAGATGGAGCGGCGGCTTCGCTCCTTCTTCGCGCGCCAGGGATACGCCAGGCTGACCGACGCGCTCGCCCGCCTCCGGAGCGACAAGCAGCAGCTCGAGGAGCTGCTCGACCGTGTGACGATCAACGTCTCGCAGCTGTGGCGCCATCCCGACCAATGGATGCGCCTCGAGGCCGGTCTGCTCGAGGGACTGGCTGTGCACGGGCGCATCCGGGCCTGGAGCGCCGGCTGCTCTTATGGCGCCGAGGCCTACACCCTCGCGGCGGTCTGCCGCCAGGTGATCCCGGGCGCGACGGTGCGAATCCTCGGAACCGACATCGACCAGCGCATGGTGGCGCGAGCCAAGGTGGGCACCTTCAGCGTCGAGGACGCCCGCACGGCCCCTCCCGCCGCGATGGAGCGCTGGTTCGAGCGCACCGAAACCGGATGGCAGGCCAAGCCCGAATTGCGGGCTATGACTCGCTTCGAGGTGGGCGACCTGCTCAAGCTCCAGCCGCCGGCGTCGAGCTATGAACTGATCATGTGTCGCAACACGGTCATCTACTTCGCAGATCAGATCCGTGACGAGCTGCACGCGAGGCTCGCCCACGCTCTGCGACCCGGGGGCGTGCTCGTGATCGGTGGAACCGAGCGGATCTCGGATGCCGCCGGGCTCGGTCTGTCGACGATCCACCCATTCATCTACCGAAAATCGTGATGGACACCTCCGAGTACATGCCGATGTTCATCGCGGAGACGCGCGAGCACCTCGATCAACTCAATCTCGCGATCGTCCGGCTCGAGGAAGACCCCACGGATCGTCCAACCGTCGAAGAGATCTTCCGGATCGCCCACTCGCTGAAGGGCATGAGCGCGACGATGGGCTTCAGCCGGATCGCCGAGCTCACCCACGAGATGGAGGACGTATTCGAGCTTCTTCGCCAGCGGACCAATGGGCTGCCGGTCGAAGCCATCGACACCGTGTTCGCATGCCTGGACGCTCTTTCCGCGGCGACCGAGGCGATCGAGAGCGACGGCCAGGAGGCGCTCGACCCGGCTCCGCTGGTGGCGCGGCTCCGCTCGCTCGTCCGCCCACGCACGCCCGAGCAGGAGATGGCCCGGGTCGGGATCGCGGACCCCCTCGACCAGGCGGCTGTGCTCGCCGCGCAGGAGGCAGGCGCCCGCGTGCTCCGTGTGCGCGTGACGCTCACCGAGGAAGTCCTGATGCCGGCCGTGCGCGCGCACATGGTGCTGGCGGCGCTGACCGAGCACGGCGAGATCCTCGCGAGCTCGCCCCCGCCCGACGCCGTCGAGCAGTTCCAGGGCCATCAGATCGATGCCTGGATCGCCAGCGATGACGTCGACGAGACGATCGCGGCGAACGTCCGCTCGGTGTCCGAAGTGTTCACTGTCGAGATCACCGAGACCGCGACGCCTCACCAGGCGTCCGCCCCGGCGCCGGCCCAGACAGCAACCACACCGGCGGCCGCACCCGCTGCCGAGAAGCCGGCCGACAAGCCGGCCGAGACGCCGGTCAAGACGACCCAGACCCGGACGGTGCGGGTCGACGCCGAGCGGCTCGACGCGCTGATGCATTCGATGGGCGAGCTCGTGATTCACCGCACCGCGGTCGAGGCGCTGACCGCGAACCTCGAGATCGAGGGGCTCCAACACGCCGTGCAGGAGCTGACCCGGAGCTCCCAGGCGCTCCAGGCCATGGTCATGCAGGTCCGCATGATCCCGGTCGATGTTGTGTTCCTGCGCTTCCCCCGGCTGATCCGCGACCTGTCGACCAAGCTCGGCAAGGAAGTCAAGCTCGACCTCGTCGGAAGCGAGACCGAGCTCGACCGCACAGTGGTCGACGCCCTCGGCGATCCCCTCGTCCACCTCGTCCGCAACGCCCTCGACCACGGGCTGGAGCGGCCCGAGGACCGTCTCGCCGCCGGCAAGCCGCGACAGGGCACGATTCAGATCGCCGCGCGCCACGCGGGTGGCAGCGTCGTGATCGAGGTCCGGGACGACGGCAACGGCATCGACCCGCACGCGGTCGCCCGCAAGGCCCAGTCGCTCGGGATGATCGACGAGGAAGCGGCCGCGGCGATCGACATGCGCGGCGCCGTCGAGCTGCTGTTCACCTCGGGCTTCTCGACCGCCGAGACCACAAGCGACATCTCCGGCCGCGGCGTCGGGATGGACGCCGTCCGAGAGAAGATCCGCCAGCTCGGCGGGGAGGTCGTGATCGACTCGACGCGCGGCGCCGGCACGCTCGCCCAGATCCGCCTGCCCCTCACGCTGGCGATCGTCTCGGCGCTCCAGGTCGACGTTTCGGGCGCGCCGTTCGCGATCCCGCTAGACCGGATCGAGCGCACGCTGCGGCTGTCCGAGCAGACGGTTCGCTCGGTCGCCGGCAAGCCGATGCTGGTGCTCGAGGACGGCGTCCTGCCGCTCCTCGACGGCGCCGTGGTGTTCGGCGGCGCAGCGGACGAGATCGTCGCCAAGCACGAATTCGTAGTGATCATCCGCACGCAGGACCGCCGCCTGGCGCTCGCGGTCGACGACCTCGTCGGCCAGCGTGAGCTGGTCACGCGCCCGCTGCCGGAGATTGTCTCCGACGGTGAGCCCGTATCCGGAGGAGCAGCGCTCGCCGACGGCCGTATCGCGCTGATCGTCGATTGCGACGCCCTCGCCGCCGAGAACAGCGCGGCAGCCACGATCAGCCTTGCCGCTTAGAGACCGAACACGAACACAGGAGACCGGACCATTGACCCCCCGCTACACCGAATTGCAGCTGGATGCTTTACGGGAGCTGGCGAACATAGCCTCAGGCAACGCCGCGACCGCGCTCTCGCAGATGCTGGGGCGAGAAGTTGCGCTTAGCGTGCCGCGCGTGCTCGCGCTGCCGCTGGTCGATGCCGTGGACGCGTGCGGTAGCCCGGACGAGTCGATCACCGGCGTCGTGATCCCACTCGAGGGCGACATCAACGGGCTGGTCCTTCTCCTCATTTCGGCCAACGGCGCGGATGTGCTGTGCCGGCTGCTCGGCGTCGAG
>Ga0335077_10008852_pt1 | contig 12486 bp, 7 predicted proteins | sample Lox_Sample_31_FD_207151 | JGI IMG/M metagenome (GOLD analysis project Ga0335077, IMG submission 207151) | Soil microbial communities from Loxahatchee National Wildlife Refuge, Florida, United States - Lox_Sample_3.1 | ecosystem: Environmental > Terrestrial > Soil > Wetlands | place: USA: Florida...
TGGGCTTTAGCCATCAACGTGCTCTCAAGTGCCCTGCTCCGCTGGTTCCTGGGAGGGCGTGGTCGCACTGCAAAGTTCCTGCTAGCTGCCGATTTCGTTGTCTCCCTGTTGCCCTTCCTGTTGTTTTCGTGTCTCCGGGCGCCGGTAGAGCACCTGTTGCATCACTTCGGCCTGGTTTACGCCACTTTTGTTTTCGCGCGTTGTGCTGTCCTGGTAGCTTGTGCTTTCAGGAACCCCACCGCTCTGAGTCGAACCCGGCTGTGGGTTTTCCTGTCCACAACGCTGGTGTACGTGTCTATTACGCCGTGGGTGACGACTGCGGCATGGCCTAACGGGGATGAGCCTGCTTACCTTCTGATGATGCAGAGCTTGCATGCCGACCATGACATTGATCTGACCAATAATTACGCAAACGGCGATTACAAGCGTTTTTTCCCAGCGCCTTTGGCCGGGTCCGAGGGAGGCTACCCGATCGCGGCACGCAGGAACGACAGCATAACGGCCATCGGTCTGGATCACCACACGACCTTGAACCGGAAGCATCAGGAGGTACCATGGCACGATGTTGGCGGACCCATCCTACTGATGCCTGGGTATGTGATCGCTGGGAGGATAGGGGCGACGCTGGAGTTGAATGCCATTGCGGCTCTGTTGGCTCTGGGCATCTTCGAATTGGCTTTTCAGCTTTGCGGCGCGCGGAGCAAGGCGCTCTGGACTTGGGCCTTATTTGCTTTTTCCGCACCCTTCCTTCTTTATTCTGCCGAGTTGTTCCCCGACGACATCGGCGCCTGTGTCACGGTGTGGGCTAGTCTGGCAGCGTTGTCTTTTCTTCGGCTCCGCGAGCGCAAATGGCTGCTTGTGACAGGCGGGCTCGCGGCCTCGGCACCCTGGTTTTCCATTCGCTACTGGATGGTGGCCGCTCCGCTGCTGGCGGTAACCGGGCTTTACCTGCTTGCTGAGGGAAAAAGGCGCGGCTGGCCGCCAATTGTGAAGGACCTGATCGCTCTTAGTTCACCGACCATCATTTCCCTGGCAGTGTTCGCGTGGTTCGATATGGTGAATTACGATATGCTGCTGCCCAACGGCGGATACCTGACTTATGGGTCTCACGTGCAGCATTTCTGGTTGAAGGTACATATAGGACTCCTAGGCCTATTCCTCGACCGCACTTACGGATTGTTGCCGGTGGCCCCGATCTTTCTGCTAAGCCTGGCCGGAGCCTATCTGGCATTGCGAACCCAGAAGTCGGTAGCAGCTCTGTTGCTGACACCGCCAGCAGTTTATGTTCTGTTCTGTTCCTCCACCAGATTTTGGTACGGGGCCGGGACTCCGCCTGCGCGACTGATTACCGCTGGGGCCGCGCTGCTTGCGCCCTTCGCTTGTTTGATTATTGGGGTCCGCTCCCGCTGGCTGGCGGTGCTCCTGGCTGCCTGGAGCTGGCTGATGTCCTTCATCATGTGTGCGGTACCGCTCACGCGTTGGTACTCACTGTGGGATCCCAATGTCAGCGGCGTCGCCGAGCTGTTCCGCCAGCGCTGGGGCGTCAACGTACTGGCCATCTTCCCCGCCCTGCTCCGCAGTACCAAAGCGGATCAGGTCTTGGCATGGTTCTGGCTGGCAGTCGCCGCACTGGTCGTCTGGTGGCTGGCCGCCCGCGCCAGAAGCGAATACTTTCTATCTCGGGCTGCTGGGGTCGATGCTGCTGTTGCCGATCCTCTCAAATGAGACGCGAGTCCTACACCGTCATGTTCCGCTATATTTGCACAAGCGGTTCGGCTGGTTTCATGTGCCGAGCCAGAATCCAGGGTGGCCCCTGTGAAGGAAACTCTTAAACAACTTTTGTCCCGCTCACCGATTTTCTACCGGCAGGCACGCGGTATCTATCGAGGATGGAACGCTGCAGCTGCACGTCTTCGTCGTAGCGTTCCCTCGAACGGGCATCCGCCCGGCGCAACGCCGCCTGATAGCCCAGTGACGCAGACCTCGGATACTCCGGTGCCGCAGGCCGCGACCGCTCCGGCGCCTGGCGTGAAGATCGTCACCACCCTGGAAGAACTCGACAAGTACCTCCGTCTCTGCGATGAGGCGGCGAGGCGTTCCGACGACGACCTGCGAAAGGTGCTGGCCTCGTTCGAGTTCCGTCGCGAACAGACCTCTGCCGCAGATCCCTACAGCGATGACTACGCCCGGGAGCAGCACGAACTCTATTTACGCATCGCCGGCGTGGACTCCTACACCCCGCAGAATGAGCGCTCGCTGTGGCTGAAAGACCTGAACAACGCCGCTCGGCAACCGTTTCCCTACTACACGAAAAGTGCGGAGACAGTCGGCGACCACATGATGGCGCTGGGCTTCATCATCAAGACCATGAGTCTGCCTTCCGGCGCCAGCATTCTCGAGTTCGGAGCAGGCTGGGGCAATACCAGCATTAATCTGGCGCGCATGGGATATGCCGTGACGGCGGTAGATATTGAGCCGCGATTTCTCGAGCTAATCAATGAAAGGGCTGCGATGCTGGGCCTGTCCGTTGAGACCGCATGCCAGAACTTCGGGCCAGTGCTCGACACTAACGGCGCCCCGCGAGCCTTCGACGCCGTTCTCTTCTATGAGTCGTTTCATCATTGCTCCGATCACCGCAAGCTTGTTCAACAGCTCAAGAGCATGATCAAGGACGACGGAATCATTGTGTTTGCCAGCGAGCCCATTACTGACAGCTTCCCGTTACCCTGGGGACTTCGACTCGATGGAATGTCCGCTTGGAGCATCCGCAACTTCAAGTGGCTCGAGCTGGGCTACCAGGAGTCGTACTTTCGCGAGCTGATGAAGAAGAATGGCTGGCTTCTGACAAAGCACGTCTGCCCGGATACCCACCTGGGCGTGATCTTTAAGGCGAGGAAGGTCCTCCCGCGATCCGATGCCCGCTAGCGGGCCACTGCCGCATCGATGCTGGGGCTAGGCGTTTGGCGGGCTTCGCCTTGCAGCAGTTTCAGATAGCGCCGGCCCACGCGCGGCCAACTGGTCGATTCGGCGTATTCGCGGGCACGGGCCGAGAGTCGTTCGCGCAGCCCAGTGTCATGGAGCACAGTCTTGATGGCGCGGGCCAGTTCCTCCGGGCGATTGGAGGGAACCTGAAAGGTACAGGCGGCCACATCGGAAAAGATATTGCCGCCGGTCGTTAGGATAGGCCGTCCGGCTCCAAGCGCAAAACGCACCGCACCGCTGACGGACTCCCCACTGGCGTCATAGGGCATTGCAATAACATCGGCCAATTGCAGGAAAACCGAGGCTTCTGCCGGCTCGACGAACTCGGTGGAGAGCAGAACGCGATCGCGTACGCCAAGCTCATCCATCTGGCGGCGCACCACCTGCTCGAAGTTGGCGGAGATGGGATCGCGGTGCAAGGCACACTGTGCCAGCAATCCCACATTGGGGTAGTCGCGCTGGAGAAGCTTCACTGCTTCCAGCAGCTCCAGCAGACCTTTGTGTGGCAGCAGGAATCCGAAGGTGCCGATGACGGGATCGAAGGGAATTCCCCATTCCTTGCTCAGCTCACGATTCATTTGCGGGAATACGACATTCCCGTGCGGGAAGGTCTCCACGTTGTCCAATATGCCGAATCCTGCCAGCCGCTCGCGGTCCGCCTCACTATGCACCAGCAGCAGGTCGGCCTGGCTCAGGGACGCGACGATACTGCGCAACGTGATGAGCCGGTTGTCCTGCACGAGATCGGCGGTGGAATGGAAGGTGATGACCACACGCTTACCGGCGCTCTTGAGCTCCTCGATGGTGAAGGCCAGCTCATCGAGCTCAAAGAACCCGAAGTTGAACTGGAAATGCACCACGTCACAGCCATTGCGCAAGACTGCAGAACGCAGCCGGCTGAGATCCCGCGCCGGGCGCAGGTCCCAACAGACGGTGCTGGGCACGTCGCTGGGCGGCCATACGGCATCGCCCGGCGAGGCGAGCACTTCAATCGCGACGTTGGGATCGGCGTTGCGGATGCCTTCGATGAAGTACCGCGAATATTCAGCGATGCCGCATTTTGCATCCCAGGTGGTCACCATCGCCAGCCTGGTGCTGTTTCCTGGGGGCTCAGCGGCGACGGCGTCCTGCACACGTTCCGCAACGTTTTCCCAGCGGAAATTGTGCTTGATGTTCATGTAGGCGCGCTCGACCTTCCCTCTGACAACACTGCTGTCACGGTGTTCGAAAACGAAGCGCATTTGCCTGCGCAGAGCAGCTACGTCGGGCTCGGCCCACACAGCATCAGGTACTTTGAGGTGGCTTTGCGAAGGTGCTAGTGTGCAGGGCACGAGGAACGAGGTCTCGGGCGAGCAAAAGTCAAGATGCCCTCCATACGCCGAGACGATAGTGGGGAGCCGGCGTGCCATCGCCTCGGCAATAGGCAGACCGAACCCCTCGCCCCGCGCCGGATGTACCAGGCAGTCAGCCGAGTTATAGAGCGTGTCCAATTCTTCCTGCGCGAGATCCCGGTCGATATGAATGCATTCGGGTGCATTTGACGCTGTCTGCTGCCAGTGTTCCAGCTGTTGCGCAATATCGTTGTGAATGTTGGGGAAGGTCTTCAGGATGAGGCAAACATCATCATCACTAATGAATTCCTCAAAGTATGCGCGCAGCAGTACGTCCACCCCTTTGCGCGGAAAGCCCGAGCCGACGTTCAGGAACGCGAAAGACTTTGCACTGAGACGACACTTCGCAGCACTTGAGGAGGCGAAGAAACGCTCGGCCACGCCGGCCCCGACAACGTAGATGGGTATTGTTACGCCGGAATCACGCAGCACCTGTTCCACAAATCGAGTTGGAGCTAAGAGGCCATCGAGGTGACGATTGAAGTTCTCCGCCCAGTCACGTTGGATCAGCGAGTCCTCCCAGAAGAAGTACAGGAAGTTGCGTCCGCCAGGCATGTCGTGGATACGTGGCGGATAAAGATTGCGAATCGCCACCTCCGGCGCTCCGTTCAGCATGCCGGATTTCTGCCACAGCCACCTGGCTTGCGGCAGGCGTTTCAGCTGCTCCTGGTCGGGCGGGTAATCGCCGGGGCCTTCGGTACAGTAAATGGACGTGTCGAAGGCTGCTGTGCAGTCCAGCGCCTCTGCCAGATAGCGGTTGATCAAGGCCAGGCTGTAGGAAGTCTCGAATGGGCCCTGAATCTGTAAAGTTGGCCGGGCAGCATCAATTGCGGGCGAGGATGCGAGTCCGTCAACTAGCTCCAGCAATTTGCGTCCCGAGTCCTCGACTCGAAAAGTCTCAAGCCGCTTCCTTTCTCCGGCGAGTACCGCAGTCTTGAACTCGGGGTTGTTACGCAGCTCGTGCAAGACGCTCGCCCACAGTTCCGGGTCGCGGCTGTCGAGGAGAATGCCGGCGCCGCCAAGGGTTTCGGGAACGGCCGCAGCGGCGTAGGCCAGTATGGGAAGGTTGAAGGACATTGCTTCCAGCAGCGGGACACAAAATCCTTCATGCTCGCTGGCGCATGCGAGCACATCGCAGCCGCGGTAGTACGCGGCCAGTTCAGCGTTGGAAACCTTGCCGGTCAGGACGGCGGCGCCTGCTAGTCCGAGGCGGCTAATCTCGTCGCGGATCTCCGCCACATACTCCTCGCACCCGTCTCCACCGCCTACCAGGAACAGGCGCGCGTCCCGGTTATACGTTTCCCGGTAATGATGGAAGATGCGCACCAGCTCGAGCTGCGCCTTGTTGGGGCTGATGCGGCCGACAAATAAAACATTGAAAGAACCGCGAAGCTTGCGCGTGACGGAGTTGTCCGGCGGCTCGCTGAGCAAAGTCGACGGCGTATAGAAAATGGGCAGCGTACCCGTGTACCGAAAGCCGAGCTCGACCAGCTCACGGCGGTTGTAGTCCGAGTCGCCTAACGCGATTTCCACTACCGGCCGATAGGCTGCGAGCTGCTCGCGTCCCAGCTCGGCATAGGCTCTCAAATGCGGGTTGGGCAGCAAATGCGCGGGCGTAATGTTGTGGTACTTCAGGATCTTGCGGTCCGCCAGGCGCAGGACCTGCTCCAGGCAGTTGAAGCCGAACGAGTGGTGCACAATCAACAGTGACGCAGGGTCGCCCTCGTAACGCTCGAGGGGCTCGATACGATTCTGCAACGCAGGTGCGACGAACTCCGCAAAGATGCGCGAACGGAACCCGGCTTCGGTAAGGAAGCGCTGCATGGCCAGCATGTCCCCGGTAATGGCATCGCCGACCCCGGTGCCGGAGTGGAATTGATTAACTGCTGTGAAACCCTGTGTGTGCATTGATACTAAGTGCGAATAGGCTAGCGACCCGTAGCTAGAGTACAGCACGCGCTTCGGTTGACGCTGATTGTGCGCGCGTTTCGCTGTCTGAAGCGCAATCTGTTCCTGTTAACGTTCCTCCCGCACGGTGCTGGGCCAGTACATCGCGGGGCTGCAATCACGCGGAACGATCACAGCGATAATTGGCTCGGGCCATTCCGGGGCAACTATGTGTGGCCGGCAGCCACCCCCTTCATTTCCATCCTATTGCGGCATAATCCTGATTGCCGTAGAGCAACTCGTTTACCTGCGTCATTGCGGCGTTAAAGCGTTGCAGACTCTCGGAATCTCCATTGAGGGCGAGAGGCGGGATGGTCTTGTCGCTGACCGGACTGGAAAAGCGAAGCTGGACGTTGCGAAAGCCCTGCGACTCCATCGCGAACTTGAGCGTCCCCGGGTGTACGGGCCGCACGTGAGTCGGGTCAAGAAAGAAGTTGTGCACCAGCGCATAGACACATTCTGGGTTGATGGTCTCGAAGAGCACAGGCGAGTTGGGCGAACATTTCTGATAAGCCAGCGACACGAAGCGGAGCTGATCGCTCGCCGTCATGTGCTCGATAACCTGGGCGCTGAACACGCCGCCGAGTGAGGCATCGGGCTGCGATTCCAGAAATGTGAATAAGTCCTGCTGGACAACATCGAGACCCTTTTCACGGCAGAGCAAATACTGGTCGGTCCCGAGTTCAATGCCGCGCGCGGTGATGTCGTTGTCGCGCAGCAATTCGAGAAACTCGCCCCGCCCGCAGCCGATATCAACCACGTGGTCGCGCCCGCGGAAGAGTTCCAAATACGCATTCTGGCGCTCTCGGATGTCCGCTTCGCCTCCGCGATAATGGTCCTCGAAGAGGAAGTAGTCGAATTCGTTTTCGTGCTGGATCTCCGACGGGAACATCGGCGGTGTGGGCGCGGTGGGCTGTTGAAAAGTAAAATTCCCAGACTCCAAAGCCTGCTTGAGCCTACGAAAGTCGCGCTCTTTTCCTCGTGTCGCCGCGGTCAGCTGTCGCAATTGTTCCTGCACGACGCCTAATTGAGCTTGAACTGCATCGAGCCGCGCCCCCTGGTGAGCGTGGGACTTGTCCAGTTCCGATCGCAGCTTCAGGTCGAGTTCCTCATATCTCGTTTGTAAGGCGGTAACGTCGGTACGGAGAGGCCGTACTTGCTCGCTCATCTGGCGCATGACTGCCGATTGGTTCTGTATCTGCTCGGTTGTCTGGCGCAGGGCCGCCGATTGATTCTCTATCTGCTCAGATGTCTGCCGGAGGGCGACTGACTGGTTCTGCAGAGCCTCGCCTTGCCTCTGCAGAGTCTCACCTTGCCTCTGCAGAGCCTCACCTTGACTCTGCAGAGTCTCACCTTGCCTCAGAAGGACAGTGTTGACGTGCTGCAGGGCGCGGATCACGCTTGCCTGGAAGAGGTGCAGCGGCCGCGTGTACCAGGTGAGCGAGCGCCGCATCGCCTTCTTCAAAAACTGTACCGCATCATTATGAAGGCCTGGATGGCGAGGGTTGAGCTGCCCCGTCTGGAGATGGCCCTCTAATGCCACCTTCACTTCGGAGTGCAACCGTGCAAGCTCCTCCTGTGAGCTGATCGAGCTAGGAGCGGGCGCGGCGGGCGCGTCCACGCGGCGCGGCGCTTGCGGTTTGGCCGTCGGCGTAGCCGAGCGCCCGTCTCCTTGCTGTTGGCGCACTTGCGCCCGAATGCGCTCCATCACCTGCTCAACTGTCGCTGTTTCGCTCATTTTGTAGTGGCGTGAACCTCGGGTGAAAATTTGAAATCAGCCTATCAAGGCACGATTCTTCCCGCAACCGCACCCCAGCTGCGACGTGGGCCCTGCAATGAAGGCGATGAAACTTGTCGAACGCCTACGCCCTGACCGCCTCGTGATGCCTAGCGCGTCGCGTGGCGTAGAGCGGGAAGGCTTCCGCCAGTTCGAGTACTTCGCGACGAATGCGGTCGAGGACTGCCTTGTCCTGCCGGTTATGCAGGGCTTGTGAAATCCACTTGCCGACCTGGCGCATTTCGGGCTCCTTCATGCCGCGCGTGGTCAAGGCCGGAGTGCCAATGCGAATGCCGCTCGGCTTCAGCGGAGGATTGGTATCGAACGGGATGGCGTTCTTGTTGACGGTGATGCCGGCATCGTGCAGCGCATTCTCAGCGTCGCTGCCCAGCATGCCTTTGGCAAAGACGTCGACCAGCATCAGGTGCGTGTCCGTACCGCCCGAAATAACGCGGAAGCCTTCATCGGCCAGCGTCTGTGCCAGCACCTTCGCGTTGGCGACGATTTGGCGTGCGTAATCCTTGAAGCCGGGTTGCAGGGCCTCGCCGAAGCAGGCAGCCTTTGCCGCGATGATATGCACCAGCGGCCCGCCCTGCACTCCGGGGAACACGACTTTGTCGATCGCTGCAGCGTAATCCTGCTTCGACAGGATGAGTCCCGCACGCGGTCCGCGCAGCGTCTTGTGAGTTGTGCTGGTCACGATCTGCGCGTGTGGAACAGGCGACGGATGAGCGCCGCCGGCGACCAATCCTGCAAAGTGCGCCATGTCGACGAGGTAAATCGCGCCGACCTTATCGGCGATCTGGCGCATGCGCGGAAAATCGATCACCCGCGGATAGGCGCTGCCGCCGCCGATAATCAGCTGCGGGCGCTCGCGCTCCGCAATCTTCTCCAGCTCGTCGTAGTCGATGGTCTCGGTTTCTTTGGTGACGCCGTAGGGAACAATCTTGTAAGTCTTGCCGGAAAAGTTCAGCGGATGCCCATGGGTGAGGTGCCCGCCATGCGCCAGGTTCAGGCCGAGGACGGTGTCTCCGGGCTTAATCACCGCAGCATAGGCTGCCATGTTGGCGGTCGATCCGGAGTGCGGCTGAACATTCGCGTGCTCTGCGCCGAATAGCTGCTTGGCGCGGTTGCGGGCGAGGTTCTCAACCACATCGGTAAACTCACAACCGCCGTAATAGCGCTTGCCGGGATACCCTTCGGCATACTTATTGGTAAACACCGAGCCCGCGGCTTCCAGCACGGCCTCGCTGACAAAGTTTTCCGAGGCGATCAGTTCCAGTCCTTCATGCTGACGCCGTTCTTCGTTCTCGATTGCCTGCGCTACTTCGGTATCCGTTTCCGCCAGCGGCAGATCCATGCGATTCGTAGTCATGAGTTCATCCTAAGAAAGGTTGCTTCGGCAACAAACCCAGATCACCACTTAGGCACAGAGTACACGGAGAATCTCAAATCTGAATCCTGAAAATCTGCGTGATCTCCCGCGCCGAATGCGACTTTCACCCTTGTCATTGTAACGCGCGGAGTAAGCCACGGCAGGACTTCGGGTGCCCCAATCGGGCTGGTTTTGCCCGGGTGGAGATTTTCGAACGCGCAACAAACATCCCCACCCCGGCAACGAAGCCGGAATGCGGCACCCGACCAACTGCTAAGTGCTAACTGCCAAGTGCTAAATGCTAAGTGCGAAGACTCAACTCTTCTTTCTCACCAGCTCCACATCGATCTGGATTTTGATGTTGTCGCCTACCACCGCTTCGCCGGTTTGCAGCAGATTGTTGTACGTCATTCCCCAGTCCTTGCGATTGATAGTTGTGCTGGCGGAGAAGCCACGGCGCAGATTTCCATAAGGATCGGTAATCACCGAGCTAGGCTCGTCCACGTTGAGCGTCACTTCTTTGGTCACACCGTGCATGGTCAGGTCGCCTGTCATCTTGTAGCCGTCGCCCTGTTTTTCAATCTTCTTTGACTTGAACTCCATGGTGGGATACTTGGCGACATCGAAGAAATGGTCGCTGCGCAAATCCTTGTCCCTGGCTTCGATTCGCGTGTCCACGGAGGAGACATCGATCACGGCATCGACCGAGGACTTGGTGAGGTCCTTGTCCTCCATTTCAGCGCTGCCGCTGATCTTGTCGAAGGTGCCGGTCACGTTGGAAACCGCCATATGGCGAACCGTGAAGTGCGCGGCGGAGTGGTTGGGGTCGATCTTCCAGCTTGCCGTCTGAGCCGCAATGGGTAAAGCGGCGAGAAAAAGGCTGCAAACCAGCAAAAAACGTTTCAAGGTGCCTCCGGTGTGGACGGTGAAATGAGCTTCGGGAAACAGATGTCGGCCACCTGCGCCGGGTCGCAAACAGGCGTGGTCATTGGCCGGCCAGATTCGGCAAAGCAGTACCAACGAGTGTCTCTGCTGCCCAATTATGGCATCTAAGTTACTGCCACTTGGTTATAATCGCCTGCTAAGAACGTCCCCATGTTGCTGACGGGCTGGAAATCGATTGCCTCCTATCTCGGCGCCGGTGTGCGAACCGTGCAGCGCTGGGAGGTTTACGGTTTGCCGGTTCGGCGCCCTCTGGGCAATGTGCGCGGCCCGGTCCTGGCCTATACCGACGATCTGGAGCGCTGGGTAAAGGCGCGGCCGGCCAACAACGGCAACGGTCACTCCCACGGCGATGCTACGAACGCAGCTCTTCAGGCCTACCGGCAAAGCAAGCAGCTGCGGGGCGAGACCGCCACTCTCCGACGGGAGCTATCCCGGCATTCCCGTGCGCTACGGGACCAGGTACATCAAATGCGCAGTCAGTTCGGCCGCGTTAAAGTGAAAGCCTATAACCCGGATGGCTCTTCTGGCCGATAAGTCCCTCAGCGAGGGGGGATTCTTAGTGTTAAGCCCCCGAATGTACGTCGAAAGTGCCAGGTGCGATGTTTCGTTTCTGCACCGGTGGTGGTACTCTGAACACAAAGGTGCGAGCCTGTTGTAGCGGGATTTTGTCCGGTTCAGCTCCGGGCCCAAGCGAGTGAGCACGCACAAATTTTGAACTCCGCGATGATGTAACGATCCGCACCCCTGCGGCTTACCCGTACGAAGAAGATCACACATCAGAGCGCTTCTGGTAGCAAGGCATTCGGTCGAGTGTGTTTGTAGTTCGTTCGCCTAATGGGGGAAGCACCCTTCCAGAGAAAGAGCAGTAGCCCATGTCATCTAACGGCTTTCACAGCAACGGCAGCCACAATTTCGGAAACATGCGGTCGCTGTTCAGCATGTTCTCCAGCGACCTCGCCATCGACCTGGGCACGGCCAACACGCTGGTCTACGCGCGTGGCAAGGGCATCGTGGTCAATGAGCCTTCCATCGTCGCCATCAACAAAAACACCGGCGAAGTAGAAGCTGTCGGCAAGGAAGCCAAGGAGATGCTGGGGCGCACGCCCGGGAACATCGTCGCCATTAAGCCGATGAAAGATGGCGTCATCGCTGATTTCAAAGTCACCGAAAAGATGCTGAACTACTTCATCCAGAAGGCGCACAACCGCAAGATGCTGGTGCATCCGCGCATTGTTATCGGCGTACCCTCGGAAATCACCCAGGTGGAGAAGCGCGCCGTCATGGACTCCGCTTATCGCGCCAAGGCCAGCGAAGTGCATCTGGTCGAGCAGGCCATGGTGGCGGCGATCGGCGCCGGGTTGCCGATCACCGAGCCCAGCGGAAACATGGTGGTTGACATCGGCGGCGGCACCACCGACATCGCAGTGATTTCGCTCAGCGGCATCGTCTATTCCCGCTCCGTGCGCATGGCCGGCAATCAGATGGACGAGTCGATCATGAATTACATGAAGCGCAAGTACAACCTGCTGATTGGCGAGCGCACCGCCGAGCAGATCAAGGTTGAGATCGGCTCCGCCTATCCGCTGGAGAAGCCGATGACCATGGAAATCAAGGGCCGCAACCTGATCGAGGGCGTGCCCAAGACCATCACCATCGACGACAGCGAAATCCGCGAGGCGGTCAGCGAATGCGTTTCGACCATCATGAATGCCATTCGCGTGGCACTGGAGCGCACCCCTCCTGAGCTTTCGGCTGACATCAGCGATCGCGGCATCGTCCTTACCGGCGGCGGCGCGCTGCTGAAAAATCTGGACAAGCGTATCCGCGAAGAAACCGGTTTGCCGGTCGCCATTGCCGACGATCCGTTGTGCAGCGTGGTGCTGGGCACGGGAAAGATGTTGAGCGATTTCAAGCTTCTGCGGAAGATATCGATTGACTAGGCTTTGAAGGGCACGGCTTTAGCCCTGCCATGAGATCGCATTGATACCGGCTTTCGCCGCTGAGGGTTCCCGCAGGCATGAGGCGAAGCTCCTCAGGGGCTCAAGCCCGCAAGAATGAATACCTTTTCG
>Ga0335077_10008854_pt1 | contig 12484 bp, 11 predicted proteins | sample Lox_Sample_31_FD_207151 | JGI IMG/M metagenome (GOLD analysis project Ga0335077, IMG submission 207151) | Soil microbial communities from Loxahatchee National Wildlife Refuge, Florida, United States - Lox_Sample_3.1 | ecosystem: Environmental > Terrestrial > Soil > Wetlands | place: USA...
CCCTCGATCTCTCTGATTTGCTAAACCGGCGTCTCTCCGGCGTTCATATCAACCAGAACCAGGAGAACCCATTCCAGCCGGACGTGAATTACCGGGGGTACACGGCTTCGCCCCTGTTGGGAACCCCTGAGGGGATTTCCGTTTATATGGACGGCGTTCGGCAAAACCAGCCATTCGGAGACGTGGTCGCGTGGGACCTGATCCCTAAAATCGCGATTTCGGAACTGACGCTAGTGCCGGGCTCCGATCCATTATTCGGGCTCAATACCCTTGGCGGCGCGATCTCGATCACCACCAAAGACGGGACCAGCGCGCCCGGTCTGGCTCTCTCCGTGAACGGGGGCAGCTTCGGCCGGCGTGCAGGGGAGATTGAGTACGGCGGATCCAATACCCACGGTCTTAGCTGGTATGTCGCCGGAAATTTGTTTCGCGAAGACGGTTGGCGGCAGTTTTCACCTTCCGAAGTGCGGCAGGTTTTCGCCAAAGTCGGTTGGCAAAATGCCAAAAACTACGTGGGACTGAGCTTCGCATACGCGGATAACTGGCTCACGGGGAATGGCTTGCAGGACACCCGCACCCTGGCACAACACTGGTCCAGCGTCTATACGATTCCGGACGTCACGTGGAATCACTCACCGTTCATCAATTTGTCCGTGCGGCACAACGCGACCGCACACCTGTCCTTCTCAGGCAATGCCTACTTCCGCTACATCCGGGCGGACACGACCAACGGCGATATCAACGACGATTCCTTTGACCAATCGCTTTATAACCTCAGCGCGGGGGACATCGCGGCATTGAACGCAGCCGGGTACAAAGGTTTTCCGACGACAGGTAACTCCACGACAGAGCCGTATCCCTTCTGGCGTTGCATCGCGCAAGGTTTAGAGAAGGACGAACCGGCCGAAAAGTGCACAGGGCTCATCACCAATACATTCAACAGACAGAATAACTACGGCCTGTCCGGTCAGACGACCTGGCTTGCCTCTCACAACAGGGTCACCTTCGGCGCGGCCTGGGACCGGAGCAGCACGATCTTTCAGCAGGGCTCTCAATTCGGCTACCTGAATCCGGACCACCTGACCGTCACAGGCATCAATGCATTCGCCGACGGCACCACCAACCAGGACGGTGTCCCCGTGGATACGCGGGTTAACCTACACGGACTGGTGAATACGTTCAGTATCTACGCGACGGATACGATCACGCTCAGCAAGTCTCTCGCGGTGACCGTCTCGGGGCGTTGGAACCACACGACCCTGGATAATCTGGATCGGCTCCCACCGGCGGTGGTAGGGTCTCGCGGCTCGCTCACGAGCAACAATCTGTTCAACCGGTTCAATCCTGCGGTGGGTCTCACCTACAGTCCAGTTCGCTTCGCAAGTGCATACTTCAACTACAGCGAAGCCAGCCGTTCACCAACATCCATCGAACTCGGTTGCGCCGACCCCAACGATCCCTGCAACCTACCGAACGCCCTGGTCGGCGACCCGCCTCTCAAACAGGTGGTGACCAAGACCTTCGAAGCTGGGTTGCGTGGTACGATGGAGGGTCGCCTGCTTCGCTGGAATGTCGGATGGTTTCGAGCCGAGAACCACAACGATCTGCTCTTCGTCGCTTCTCCCCAAACCGGGTTCGGATACTTCACGAACTTTGGCCAAACACGGCGCCAAGGCATGGAGGCGAATGTCACAGCTCAGATCAAGCGATTCACGCTAGGCGGCAACTATACTTTTCTGGATGCGACTTACCAGAGCCCGCAGACGATTGGGGCCGACAATAGCACCAACGATGGCGGTCCGGGGATGGAAGGCAACATCACCGTGCAGCCGGGCGACCAGATCCCGCTGATCCCGCGCAATATCTTTAAAGCGTTCGCCGAGTATCAGCCGATATCGAAAATCTCTGTTGACTTGGATTTTCAGGCAGTCGGCCGCTCCTTCGCCAGAGGGAATGAGAACAATCTGGATCAGCCCGATCGCATTTATTATCTGGGCCAAGGTTTTTCGCCGGGGTATGGCGTTCTCAATGCCGGCGCACACTACCAGGTGCACAAGAAGGTACAACTGTTTGTTCAGGTCGACAACGTGCTGAACCACCGTTATTACACAGCAGCGCAACTCGGCCCAACTCCCTACGACAATGCAGGCAACTTCATTCCGCGGCCATTTCCGGCGGTGAGTGGAGATTTCCCGATTCGCAATACGACGTTTTTTGCGCCTGGGGCGCCGATCGGTGCATGGGGTGGCATGCGCGTCAGGTTCTAAGCGATTGGCATGCTCGAGGACGAAGTCATTACAGGATCCGGCGCTGCCGCGAAGGCGGCGCGTGACGTCCGCGAACAACCGCGCGCAGACACTTCGAAAGCTCCGCCGCTCGAACTAGAAGTCATCGCCATTTTCGACGAATTTCGCGACCGGCTGCTCCGGTACTTGATTAGTTTTGGCTTGAGCGCGGCGGACGGTGAAGAAGTCGTGCAAGAAGTGTTTCTCGCGCTATTTCGACATCTGCGCGACGAAAAGCCGCGAAACAATCTGCGGGCCTGGGTTTTTCAGGTGGCGCATAATCTTGCGTTGCGGCAACGGGGAGCCACGCGGCGGAATCATCAGAATCTAGTACCCTTCGAAGCCGTAGATGGCGAGGAAGCGTTGATAGATCACGCCCCAACGCCGGAGGCTCAACTGGCGGGAAAGCAGCGATATGCCCGTCTGTTTGCGGTCCTCCAAGCCCTTCCCGAGTTGGACCGTCGCTGCCTGTTTCTGCGGGCGGAGGGCCTCACGTACCGGGAGATTGCTCATGTCTTAGGTGTTTCGCTGGGAGCCGTGCCGCTCTCACTGGCTCGATCTTTGACGCGGCTCAACTGCGTAGATGAACGGTGACGATATGAAGTTTGAAGAATCTCATCTTTCTGATCAGGATTTGGTTCTGCTGGCGGATGGAGAACTTTCTGCCGGCGAGAAGGTGCGGGCTCATTCGCATCTAAACAGCTGCTGGGTCTGCAGGGCGCGCAAACAGGAGATCGAAGAAGCGATCGGAGAGTTTGTGCGCTTTCATCGGGGCGGCCTGGACCCGCTGATTCCGCCGGCTTCCGGCCCACGCGCGCTTCTCAAGGCGCGCTTAGCCCAGGCCGCATCGGATTCCGACCGGAAGTCGCAGCCCTGGGCGATTCCATTTAACGGAATGCAGATGGGTGCGGCCGTATTGTTATTGGTTGCTGTAACATCAGTCCTTCTTTTAACAGCGGGCCGGTTTTGGCATGGATCGAGTCCCACAGCTTTTCTTGCTGCCAACAACGTACCCGTCTCGTTTCCCGAGCCCGGTTTGACACCAGGCGCGGTTACGGCTGCGACAAGAGAGCAAATTTGCAGCATGCCAGAGCCTAAGAACAGGGCCGTGCCCGTGGCGCTCAGGCGGCGTGTTTTCCAGGAGTACGGCTTGGTTTCATCGGAACCTCAGGCTTATGAGGTGGACTACCTGATTACCCCTGCCCTGGGAGGCGCGGACGATATTCGAAATCTGTGGCCTCAATCCTATCGGTCGGCGGTGTGGAACGCGCGTGTGAAGGATGCACTCGAAGATCGATTGAGAGACATGGTGTGTGGCGGCCGGCTGGACCTTGCTTCCGCACAAGCGGAAATCTCCTCCGACTGGATTGCTGCGTACAAGAAATACTTCCACACAGACAGGCCTGTGGACACCACCCCCTAAGGAATCATGCCGTGAAGAAGATTCTAGCCGCACTCTCTCTGATGGCCGCGACCGCCATCCTACTGGCCCAACCGCGAGCCAAAGCCATAGATGACAGCGCTCTGCTGGCCGCAGGTAAGACTGAAGCGGCCGCACGGGAATGGATCACCTATAGCGGCAACTACGCCGAGACGCGCTTCAGCCCCCTCAAGCAGATCGACGCAAGCAACGTCCAGCGGCTGGGCCTTGCCTGGTCGGTGGAAACGGAATCGCCCTCAGGCGGGCGCGTCGAGTCCACTCCTCTCATGCACAACGGCGTGCTATATGCTTCGCTGGCCTGGGACGTCATCGTGGCGGTGGATGCCCGAACGGGCAAGATGAAGTGGCGCTGGGATCCGGAGCTTCCGCGCAAGCACATCTCCGAACTTTGCTGCGGTCCGGTCAACCGCGGCGTTGCGCTATACAAGGGGCGCGTCTACGCCGGCTTGCTCGACGGAACCGTGGTCGCGCTCGATGAAGAGACCGGCAAGGTGGTCTGGCGCGTGAAAGACACGTTCAATGATGACACCACGCTCACCGCAGCCATCCGCGTAGTCAAGGGCAAGCTCATTGTCGGATCGTCTGGAGCCGACCATGGCGTCCGCGGCTACTTCAGCGCGTACGACGCCGAAACCGGCAAGCGTCTGTGGCGCTTCTTCACGGTTCCTGGAGATCCCTCCAAGCCCTTCGAACAGCCCGAACTGGCAATGGCTGCCAAGACCTGGACCGGCGAGTGGTGGAGGATGGGTGGCGGTGGCACGATCTGGGATTCGATGGCGTACGACCATGATGCAGACCTCTTGTACATCGGTACCGGCAATGGCGGTCCGTGGAATCAGAATGTCCGCAGTCCGCAAGGCGGCGACAACCTGTTCCTGTCCTCTATTCTGGCGGTGAAGCCGGACACCGGCAAGCTGGTCTGGTACTTCCAGGAGACGCCGGGCGACACGTGGGACTACACGGCGGTGCAGCCCATGATCCTCGCCGATCTGACCATTAACGGGAAGCTGCGGAAGGTGCTGCTGCATGCCCCGAAGAACGGCTTCTTCTATGTGCTCGACCGGCTGACGGGCGAGTTTATTCAAGGCGACAAGTTCGTCAAGCGCATGACTTGGGCTACGGGGCTGGATGCGAAGGGCCGGCCGATTGAAGCGAAAGGCGCCCGTTACAAAGATGGACCGGTTATCGTCTCGCCCTCACCCGCGGGCGCCGCCAACTGGCAGACGATGTCGTTCAGCCCGATCACCAAGCTCGCTTACTTGCCAGGCCAGGAAGGCTCCTTCCCGTTCAACCCGGTGGATCCTAATACTTGGAAATACCAACCCGGCGGTCTCAACACCGGGATTGTCGGCTTCAACGGACCGTTCGGACACTTCAACCGTTCGGGCTCCCGAGACGGCGCGCCTCTCAGCCCACATGAGCCCGAAGGCGCGGAGAGTCAACCCACGGCCAGCGGCGGGTTCCTGGTGGCCTGGGACCCGGTGGCCAACAAAGAGCGTTGGCGGGTCAACAACGCGGGCGGGCTCGGCGGCGGTGGCACTGTAGTCACCGCTGGTCACGTTGTGTTCCACGGTTCGACGGCCTACGATGCCGGAACCGGAAAGAAGTTATGGGAGGCGAATTTGGGCGGCACCTACTGCAACCCGATCAGCTACGAGCTCGACGGCAAGCAATATGTCGCGATCCTCGCCGGAGCGAATGCCAAAAGTCGGCTGTTCGTGTTCACGCTCGATGGAGCCCAGCCGATTCCGCAGTAAACAATGTGCTGGACTGGTCCACTACGGCCACTGCGATGTGATCAATGCGGGGTCCGGCGGAGTACGCGCCCGGACAGCGCTACACCGGAGGCGCGCCTCGTTCTCCGACGCCGACCGTTCAGCGTGGGCCAATCAACACCTGGACCGCCGAGAATGGCTCCGGGGCGGTGGTCGCGGTAGACGCGAACACCGGAGAAAAGAAATGGCAGTTCAAAATGACGGACGTGACCGGCAGCGGAATCCTGACAACGGCCTCCGATGTAGTGTTCACCGGCGGACGCGAAGGCTTCTTCTATGCTCTCGACGGCCGCAATGGGGAGATGCTGTGGAAGGCCGCGCTGGGAGGGCAAGTCGCCATTGGCCCCATGACCTACGGGATTGAGGGCAGGCAGTACGTTGCTGCCGCGGCGGGCCACGCGCTGTTTGTCTTCGCACTCCGCCAATGAAACCGTTCTCGTCTGCTCAGGAGGTGTACGTGCACCCGTCCGCATTCGGAAGACTCACGATCAGCCGTCTGGTGATCGCACTCGGAATCGGCGTTGTATTGTTGATGACGCAAAGCTCTGGCCGCGCCCAAGAACCTGGCGGAAGGGGAGCAGGGGCCGCCCCGCCTCCCGTTCCTCTTCTTTTGCAGAATTATTCGCCCGTCAGCGCGGAGCGTTTGAAAAACCCGGCGGACGGCGATTGGCTGATGATCCGCCGAACCTATAACGGTTGGGGTTATAGCCCGCTTGATCAGATCAACACCACGAACGTCTCGAAGCTGCGCCTCGTCTGGTCGACGATCACGGGCGAGTCGCGCGTGCACGAAGCGGCTCCGCTGGTCAATAACGGTGCGATGTTCGTATCGTCTCCGAACGGTCAGGTGATTGCGTTCGACGCAAAGACCGGCGATATCTTGTGGCGTTATCGCAAACCCCGGCCGCAAGGCGCTGTGATTCTACACGACGTGAGTCGCGGTGTCGCGCTTTATGGCGACAAAGTCTACTATGCCGCAGCGGAGGCAGAACTCGTAGCGCTCGATGCGAAAACGGGCAAGCCGGTATGGACAAGTACCGTGGCCGACAACAAATCCGCCTACTACATCACCCTCGCGCCGCTGATCGCCGGCGGCAAGGTGATGGTCGGCGCCTCCGGCGGCGAGACTGGGATCCGCGGGTTTATCGCGGCCTTCGATCCCGACTCCGGCAAGGAACAGTGGCGCACCTACACGATTCCCGCGCCGGACGAGCCGGGCGGCGAGACCTGGCCGAAGAAGGGTGATGAATGGCAACACGGAGGCGCTCCGGTCTGGGTCACCGGCAACTACGATCCCGACACGAACACCGCCTATTGGGGCACAGGCAACGGCGGGCCATGGATGGGAGACAAGCGCCCGGGCGACAATTTGTATACCGCTTCGACGCTGGCCATCGACGTGGCTACGGGAGCGATCAAAGGATATTTTCAATACACGCCAAACGACTCGTGGGATTGGGATGAACCCTCGCCGCCGCTTCTGATCGATTATCAGCACAGTGGGCGCACGGTGAAGGGTTTGATCGACGTCGCGCGTAACGGCTACCTGTGGTTCCTGGATCGCGGCGACGGCGGCGCGATCAAGTTCGTCGACGGCAAACCGTACGTCTATCAAAACGTGTTCCGAAGTCTCGATCCTCTCACCGGACGGCCGGATGTCGATCCCGAGCACAAGCCCGGAACCAACAAGCGCGCCGAGTTTTGTCCGGGCTCGCATGGCGGCAAGAACTGGCCTCCCATCTCGTACAGTCCGCAGACGCGCATGATCTACATCCCTGCGAACGAAAACGTCTGCGGCGCGATTACCGGCCAGGAAGAAGTCACCTACGTGGCAGGCAAGGGTTACACGGGCGTATCGTTTGGCGGGGGCGCTCCGGTAAAACCGCAGGCTACCGATCACTTTGGCGAGGTGCAAGCCTGGAGCGTCGATACCGGCGAAAAGGTCTGGACGCACAAGTTCGAGAAGTCACCGAACTGGGGAGCGATGCTCGCCACCGCGGGAGGGCTCGTTATTAGCGGCGGCACCAACGATCGCAACGTTCGCGCGTTCGACGCGAAAGACGGCAAAGTGCTCTGGGAGTTTCCGACCAGTAGCGGCGTCGAGGCCCCTGTCACAACCTATCTCGTCGATGGCAAGCAGTACATCGCTGTGCTCTCGGGTTGGGGTGGCGACGCCAACGGCATGAACGGCACGATCGCACGGACCGTGAGCGGAGTCCGCTCCGTGCCCGAAGGCGGCTCGGTCTGGGTCTTCGCACTGGAGTAGCGAAAGAAGCTGGCCAGGGGTTGTTGCTCAGTGTCCTTCGATGAGTTCCAGGAACAACTCTCGAACCTTCGCTTTTGCTAAAGAGAGAGCTTTTCGTCCGGCCGGTGTCGCCAGATAGACCTTCCGTAGCGATTTGCCATTGCGGTGCTGAACCGACGCGAGGTACCCTTTCCTCTCCAATCCTTGCAGCAACGGGTACAGAGTCCCTGGACTGATCCGATATCCGTGGCGGCTGAGTTCTTCGATCATGCCCAGCCCGAAGATCGGCGCTTTGTTCGCATGATGCAAAACATGAAGTCGGATGAGACCAGAGTAGAGATCACGATCGTCAACAGCGGGATCGGCGCGCCGATTCGTCATTGCCTGACCATTATAGGAGCCGTTGCCGAGATTAGGTGCGGCCGCAAGGGTGCTCTCAGAAGACGCTGGAAGTTTCTGGCGATCGCTGGTCGCTTTCCGAACCGCCGCTCAGAGTGCGGGACTCGGTCGCCTGGGTGTCGACCAGGCGGCCTGCGAAGGGTTTACTCGCGGTGGTGCTTTGTCTGCATGAGAGATTCGCGAGCCCGACTTCAAAGCCACCCACCCAATTGCCCACCCACTTTCCTTTCTCGTTGATTGTCCAACCGGCGATTCCTTCGACACTTGAAGGTGCTTGGGCAGATGTCCTGCGGGATCACATTCGGGCAGTGCCAGTGACACGAAGCGCGCTTCCGGGCCCCAACCCAACCGAGCCTGGGTTCGTTGCGAGGCGGGCAGTGCTTTTCGCCACTGGCACTTGCGAGCTGGACAGAAAACGCCAATTCCCGCTCACACGGCCGCCGAGGGCTGGCGACACTGAATCCGCGCTAAATAGATAGCTCCAAGAACAGTTTTCGGGTTGGAGGCGCCCATCTAAGGACCCGGCCTCTGTTGAATCAATTTTGGCGTCGAACGGTTCTTGTGCTGGCGGCGACTTCCTGCCGAACGGACTTCCTTGGCGGCCCTGCGTCTTTAGCAACGCTGGGCACGACAACCCGATCAAGCCGGTCGTGAACATCGCTCGCGGGCACGAGATACCGCATCGTGGTTTCCAAAGACTTGTGTCCCATCCAGTGCTGAACCGTTCGCACATCGAATCCGGAACGGAGCATGCGGGTGGCGTACGTCGAACGAAATGTCTTTAGATCGAACTTCTCGGAGTTCAGCCCTGCGCGCTCCGCCACAGCCTTGCATTTGAGCAGCATGTTGTGTTCTCGATTCCCTTTCGGTGAGGGAAACACGAACCGTTCGCTGTGGAGGCGCGGGCGTTTTTCAAGCAGTCTCGCCAATTCGACAGGGATCGGAATTTCCCTCTCCTCCCAACGCTTGGGCGAAAATCCCAGATGGAGCTTGGAGGTGACTCGGATCGTCCTGAGCCTTAGATTTATATCGCTCCAGAAGAGAAATGCCACTTCCTGCTCGCGGAATCCGGTGAGCAGAAAAGTGGAGAACAGCTCTCTTTCGCGATCGGTAGTGACGGAGAAAAACGATGCCAGCTCTTCCTCGGTGTACTCCAAGGGAAGTGGCAATGTTCTCTCCGGCAGGTGAAGCAGGCGGGTGAGGCCAGCTCTTCCGTTCCTCTTGCAGAACTGGGCAATAATCACGACATTATGGAGAACGGTGTTCGCCGACATCCCGGATTTCATCAATGCGACCACATAGTCGTTGAACTCCTCGGTCGAAATCGAATCGAGGGTTCGTCGATCGAAGACCTTGGCGAATCTAGTCAGCACAGCGCCGTACTTCCGGTGGGTGTTGGGCTTTTTCAGTGTCTTGATCTGGTCCAGGTATCGGTCGATCAATTTGCGAACTGTGGGCGGCTCAGCCGCAGCGGCGACCTCCGAGGTTCCATTCCGGGGTGCCAATCCCAAGGCGTGAGCTTCAAGTTCGTGGCGCTTTCGCCGCTGCTCCTCCATTGCCTGCGCAGCAGTGTTGCCGGCTGGCTGACGCCGACGTCGCCCGTCCTCGCGCCACTCCACGAAGTAGTCTCCGTCTGGCAGAGCTGCCCAATCATAGTGTCCAGATTTCTTCTTGGGAATCGATCGCAAGATCCATTTGCCATCGACTTTGACCTGCTTTACGATGTTGACGCGTCCCATGGCACCATCCGAATACCATGGTTCGTAAATGGAAATCAAAAGTCGGACAGTAAACTGGACAGTAAGGAGGGAAAACTACTGATCTGAAAGGAGATACTCAGGAAGCTGGCATTCTGCCAACTGAATTACTCCCGCTCGGCTGCCAATTCAAACTATAGCAAATAAATGCCTTGTGCGCCAGACCGAAACTGGCCAGGTTGAGAATCTGAAATTCTACTACTGCAGGTAGGTCGATTCATTCTAAAGATGAAGCGCACAGAATCTGCGCTGCCCAGTCTGAAAAAGGACACCACGGACTTTTGACGATTCCCCCACTGAGACACGCAATTGACCGCCTGGTCCCGAACCAGACAGTCTTTGCCATCTCCTTGATTACAGAGCAAATAGTTTCGCAAGAAATCTCATCTTAAGCACCAAAAGTACGTTCGTGGGTGGGCAATTGGGTAGGCGGTACCCTTAACTGGCTTCCTCCAGACTTCCCCGCGGTAGTTTCGATTTCTCCGCGATATCTGATGCTCCCTCTGGTCCTTCAACGGGGCGGACTGAAATACCTGCCGGCCGAACGTCCGAAGGCTCGATCAAAAACTGAGCGCGGCGGGCTAGACTAAAACCGGATGGGGCGTCACCTAAAGACTCCTGAACTTGAGAGAATTGGCATCGCCATCGACGGCGATCTACTGGACAAATTCGACAAGCTAGTCGGTCGGCGCGGATACAAGAACCGATCTGAGGCGTTTCGTGATTTGGTCCGGGCTGAACTTGTCGTCGAAAGCGCCACCCGGCCCGACACGCCGGTCGTTGGTACCGTTACGCTTCTATACGACCACCACGTCCGGCAGCTCGGTGAGAAACTCACCGCATTGCAGCACCAGTTCCACCACTCCATCCTTTCAACCCTGCATGTTCACCTGGATCACCACAACTGCTTGGAAGTGATCGTCGTGCAAGGTACTTCGGCAGAGGTTCAGCGGGTCGCAGACCTTCTGATCGCCACCAAAGGTGTCAAGCACGGGAAACTGGTTGTCACCGCAGCCGAAGAGGTTCTGTAGGCCCGCTATCGCTTCCCCGCGGGCGCGACGACGTAAACGTACTCCAGCGTGTCCTTGCCTGTATTGGAGACGTTGTGTCTCGTATTGGGCGGAATGTAAGCGAACGCCGGTGCGGCGAAAGATTGTCTCTCCTGGCCGTCGATCAGCGCCTCGCCTTGCCCGCGGAGAATGACGAGCGACTCCTCATTCTGCCCGGTGGTATGCCAGCCGACCGTGGCGCCTGGCTTCAATCGCACGAATCCACTCCGCATCCCAGCGGTCTGGGGCGCGCCCTGCAACAAAGGACAGTCCCCTCCAGGGCACTCCAGTGAACGAGCAAGCGGTTTCGGCCCGGGCGCTTGCGAAACGAGTGGGGAACCGAGCGAGAAGACGAGAAGGCAACACGACGAGATCCGGGAGAACAAACCGCGCTTCGTGGCTATCCACTTCATTTGGCACGCTCCATTTCCAGGGGAGATGGTTTCGGTCCTTGGCCGTCCTCCGGAACGTAGACCACACTGCCATCCGGCAGTTGATAGGCCACACCGAGCCGAACTCCAGGGCCGCCTTTCTTCTCCTGCGTCATCTTCTTGACCTTGATTTCCCGGTGATCTTTCTCGATCATCTCAACCTGTCCCGTCCGCTGATCCTTCATCATGATCGTGAACTGGGAATTCGGGTTGAGGAGCTGCGTGAGGCTGAACGCCTGGATTAGTGCCACCATCAGTCCCACCGCGAAGACGATCGAAGCATCAAACAGATTCGCGACTCCCGACAGCGGATCTTCGCGGTGCACGGACGTCAGAGCATCGAGGGCGCGCCTACGCCGTACGAAAGCTTTCATAGGTATCCTCTCCCGCAAGTCGACCATTTGAGCGAAGAGCCCGGAGCACGAGCTCGCAGAGGTTTTCCATCTCCTTCAGTTCCACGCGAGTCCAGCGCTCCCGGACCAAGGTAATAAAGTAGGACACGCCGGACATCACCAGCCCGCATACGACTGCGCCAAAGCCGATCACCAGATGATTCACCATTCCGGCCATATCGCCGCCGAGCAATGCATGAAGGGCCGGTCCGAGGGGAATGATCGTCCCAGACAAGCCCAGCATTGGGCCAATCCGGACGAAGAGCCGCGTTCTATCCAGGCGGCCGGCGACCTCGATTTCCTCCTGTTGAAGAACTTCCTCCAGCCAGAGATCGACGTTGGCATCCGAACCCGTGTCGCGGAGGCGCGCCTCCACCTTTGCCCAGAACCTGCGAAGCGAAGGAGAGAGGGCCACTTCGTCCAGTGCTCCACTGATCATCTCGCTCTGTGCAAGCGCGCGAGCAATCGCTGGCAAATCCGAGCTGGGCTCATGTCGCCTTCGCCAAAACATGAAAAAGACCCGGCCCAGGTCAGTCAGCGAAATAGCCAACAGCGCCAGCAGCGCGACGGCGACCGGCCAGAAAAACGCATTCGCCAACTGGTAAAAGAGGGAGACAACCACATCATAAAGATTCGTCATGAGAGATACCCTTTGTGCCGGTTCGAAGCGCCTCTAATAGAACGCCAGCTCCCACCATCAGCAGGATGAA
>Ga0335077_10008855_pt1 | contig 12484 bp, 12 predicted proteins | sample Lox_Sample_31_FD_207151 | JGI IMG/M metagenome (GOLD analysis project Ga0335077, IMG submission 207151) | Soil microbial communities from Loxahatchee National Wildlife Refuge, Florida, United States - Lox_Sample_3.1 | ecosystem: Environmental > Terrestrial > Soil > Wetlands | place: USA...
GGTGGTACGGGTTCGAAGCTTACACGCCCGGCTTCAGCTACAACAAGAACGACCTGGTGAACATCGGGCAGCACAACTTCGCGACGGCTCCCGCGGCCGCCTTTTCGTATCTGCCGCGGGGCGGCAAGAGCGAGCTAAGCTCCAAGTTTCAATACATGACGAACTACACCAACAGCGCGACGCAATATCGCAGCGGCAGCGAATTCGTTTGGGAGTACGCTGCGATGCAGAACCTTACCAAGAAGCTTGCCATTGGCGGAAATGGATACCTCTATAAGCAGATGACCAACGATACGCAGAATGGGTTGATCTACCTGGACGGAAATCAGGGCCGCAACTTCGCGTTCGGGCCGGAGCTGCGCTATCACTTCAGCCACTTCGCCATGATTCTGAAATATCAAAAGGACTTCCTGGTGCAGAATCGACCCGTCGGGAACTCGTTTTGGCTCGAGTTCGGTGTCCCCATCGGCCATCACGAGTAGAACACTCGCGATTCCGCGGTGAAGGGATGTTCTCTCAGTGGTCAAGCGGCGGGCGTTCGGTGTGGCGCCCGCTGTTTCCTTTTTGGGCTCACTCCTCTCTAACGCCTGCCAACTCGATTTTGTGTTTCCCGCTCTACTGCTCAGCCTTCTCAGCCGGCACCAGCGGCGCGGGCTTTGCGGCCGCAGCCGCCGGCGCTTTAGCGGGCTTGGCTGCCGCTTGAGCGGGCGCTTCCATGGCCCGCTTGATCATGTACATCACGTAAAGTGCAAAGGCGGCCGCCACGGTCAGGCATGTGAGCAGCAGAAACAATCCGTCCACAGTCGCGGCTTGGCCGGTGGCAATCAGCCAGCCCGCAGCTCCCAACGAGGCCAGTATTACGGCGCAACTGAATAAAAAACAGAATCCGCGATCGGACATATCCACCCAAAGATTTTATGCGGTCACAGGCGTCGCGGCAAGTTGACGGAGGACGTAAGGCAGAATGCCGCCATTCCGGTAATATTCGGCTTCCTGCGGCGTGTCCACCCGCACCTGCACTTCGAAGCGCTTCTCCACGCCTGCGGAATCCACGGCGCGCACCGTTGCCCGAGCCCCGCCCGACAGTGCTTTGGAGATCCCCGTCACCTCATACGACTCCTTACCCGTCAGCTTCAGCGTTTGTGCGTTTTGGCCTTCCAGGAACTGCAGCGGCAGCACGCCCATGCCCACCAGGTTCGTTCTATGGATGCGCTCGAAGCTCTCGGCGAGCACCGCCTTCACGCCCAGCAACAGTACGCCCTTCGCCGCCCAGTCGCGCGATGAGCCCGAGCCGTATTCTTTTCCGGCTATGATCATCAGCGGCACGCCTTCCTTCTGGTAACGCACGGAAGCGTCGTAAATCCATATCTGTTCGCCGGCGGGCTGGTAAACCGTCCAGCCGCCCTCGGTTCCCGGAGCCAGTTGGTTGCGCAGCCGGATGTTCGCCAACGTGCCGCGCACCATCACTTCGTGATTCCCGCGCCGCGCGCCATAGGAATTGAAGTCTGCCGGCTTCACTCCGAGCGAAATGAGATAGCGTCCGGCAGGGCTCTCGGCGGGAATCGATCCCGCGGGCGAAATGTGATCGGTCGTCACCGAATCGCCGAGAAGCGCCAGCACGCGCATTCCGGCCAGGTCCTCAATCGGTCTTCCGGGATCCACCATGTTCTCGAAATACGGCGGCTTCTTGATGTAGGTGGAGTGCTCATCCCAGGTGAACGTGCCGGTACCCGCCGGAGTGGGCAGCGATTTCCAGTTGGCGTCTCCCTCAAACGCCTTCTCGTATTCGTGGTGGAACATGTCTGGCCGAATCGATCGCCGGATGGTCTCCTCCACTTCCGCCGTCGTCGGCCAGATCTCGCGCAGGTAGACGGGCTTGCCGGTGCGATCTTCACCCAGCGGCTCGTTCTGCAAATCGACGTCGACCCTGCCCGCCAGCGCGTAAGCCACTACCAGCGGCGGCGAGGCCAGATAGTTGGCTTTTACCAGCGCGTTAATGCGGCCTTCGAAGTTGCGATTGCCGCTCAGCACCGCTGCCACCACCATGTTTTCCTTTTGCACCGCCTGCGCAACCGGCTCCGGCAGCGGGCCGCTGTTGCCGATGCACGTGGTGCAACCATAACCCACCAGGTGAAAATTCAACTGCTCGAGGTAAGGCATCAGCCCGGCTTCCGTCAGGTAATCCGACACCACTTTCGATCCCGGCGCGAGGCTCGTCTTCACCCACGGCTTGGATTTCAGACCGCGCTCGGCGGCCTTCTTCGCCAGGAGTCCGGCCGCCACCATCACCGAGGGATTCGACGTGTTGGTGCAACTGGTGATGGCGGCAATCACCACGGCGCCGCTGTCGATTTCCGCGCTCGTGCCATTCATCTGAATGGCAACTTTCTTCTGTGGCGCCGCCGCGAACGCCGCCTTGAAGTTATTCTTCACCTCGGGTAGATTCACGCGGTCCTGCGGGCGTTTGGGACCGGCCATCGACGGCACGACCGCGGCGAGGTCCAGCTCGATGGTTTCGGCGAACGCCGGGTCTGGCATCGTGTCGGTCCGGAATAATCCCTGTTCCTTGGCGTACGCTTCCACCAGCGCGATCAGGTCCGGCGGCCGGTTGGTGAAGCGCAAGTAATTCAGCGTTTCGGCATCCACGGGGAAGAAGCCCATAGTCGCGCCGTATTCAGGCGACATGTTGGCGACGGTCGCACGGTCCGCCAGGCTCAGCGCGCTCAATCCGCTGCCGTAAAATTCGACGAACTTGCCGACCACTCCCTTCTTGCGAAGCATCTCGGTGACCGTCAAAACGAGATCCGTTGCCGTGCAGCCTTCCTTCAAGCGGCCATGCAGCTTGAATCCCACCACCGGCGGCAGCAGCATCGAAATGGGCTGGCCCAGCATGCACGCTTCGGCTTCAATGCCGCCGACTCCCCAACCGAGCACGCCCAGGCCGTTCACCATCGTGGTGTGCGAGTCGGTTCCCACCACCGTGTCGGGATACGCCGACCACCCGCTCTCCGTCTTGTTACGGAACACCACCGAAGCCAGATATTCCAGGTTGACCTGATGCACGATTCCGGTATCCGGCGGCACCACGCGGAAATTCTTGAACGCCGTCTGTCCCCAGCGCAGCAGCATGTAGCGTTCGCGGTTGCGCTGCGATTCAAGCAGCGCGTTGATCGAGAACGCATCCTTGCTGCCGAAATTGTCCACCTGCACGGAATGGTCGATCACCAGGTCGGCGGGCAGCAGCGGGTTGGCGAGAGCCGGATCGGCGCCCGCCGTTTTGAGAGCATCACGCATCGCGGCCAGATCCACCACCGCCGGCACACCGGTGAAATCCTGCAAAAGCACGCGCGCCGGCATGAAGCTGATCTCTTTGGCATTGCCGCCGGCGCCGCGCGCCACATATTCCACGTCGCCTGCGACCACCTTCCGGCCGTCTTCCTGACGCAGCAGGTTTTCGAGCAGAATCCTGGTGGATAAGGGAAGGCGGGAGATCGTGCCAACCCCGGTTTCCTCCAGCCGCGCCAGCCGGAAGATCTGGTACGTAGTCTCACCAACGCGCAGCGACGCCGCCGCGCCAAAAGAATTTTTGCTGGGCATATGCACTTCTCATTTTGTCACAGGCGCCGAGGAACGCTATACCGTTTCGATGCTAGCCCCGTGCCCGAGGAGCGTGCCAGCGCCGTAAGGCTACCACCCTCTCTCGGACCGGATCACTTGTGCTGGAGAAACGCGAGGATGGAATGATTCGCGGCTGGCGACCCTTGCGCGCAGTTCGGCCACGGAGGGATACGAGGCTAACGGTTGGATCTCCCTCAGGAGATAATCTGAAAGACTCAAGCCTTCGAGCTCCGCACGCGCCTTCAGCCTGCGGTGCAGGTCATCAGGCACATGACGAAGCTGGATCGTCTTGGACATGTGTTGATCATAACTGCAACGCACCATCAGCGCTTCGCTTACTGCACTTTCACTCCCACCCGCCCGAACATGTGCTTCCGATACTCCGGAAGCGAAAACGGTACACTCGGAATCTCGCGGCCATCGGCGAGCAGGAGCGCCACCAGGTCCAGGTCCTTCTGTACGTCCAGATACGCCTTGTCCATGGCGATGGCGCCATGCCCCGGCACCAGAATATCCCACTGCACCTTGGTGCCGTCGAGCGTGAAGCCATTCAGCTTCTGCAACGACGCCAGGTACTGCCGGTTATCGGCGTACGGATTGCCCTGCCACCCCAATCTTCCGTCATACAGAACCGTATCGCCGGAAAATAGTACGTTCTTTCCATCGGATCGCAGCAGAAAGCAGGCGGAGCCGGGTGTGTGTCCCGGCGTGTGGATCACCTCGAAAACCTTGTTGCCCAGCCGCAGCTCTTCTCCGTCCGCGAGCCGCATATCGATAGGACAGCGCGGAAACGTCGCCACTTTGCCGGTATCTTCTTTGATGAGGAAATAAGCCGTCACCCGCGATCCCTTTTCGATCGCCGCCGCGTCGGCCTCGTGGACCGCGATCTGCGCGCCCAGGTCGCGGAACTTTTTGTCGGCCATGGCGTGATCCACATGGCAGTGCGTGTTTATTACCCAATGGATTTCCTTGCGGCTCCGCCCGCACTTCTCCACGTTGGCCAGCGTCCGCTCAAATTCGGATTCATAGGTCGGGTCGATAATCGCGACGCCCTCGGAACCGCAGTCAATCATGTACGTCAGATTGCTCACATGATCCTGTCCCACCAGGAAAATATCGCTGGTAATGCGGGCCGGAACGGGAATGGCTTCAGGCGGGGCGTTCTCCGCGAGGCCGTACCGCTTCAGGGTTTCCTGCATGTCCTCCGGCCAGGGAACCGAAACCGGCAGTTTCTTCGTGAGTTCGCGGTACTGCCAGGTAAAACGGTCGAATGCGACCTGCTGACCTTCTTCCGTCGTCACCACGGGGTGAATCGTCGGTATCGTGCTCTCGAATGCCCAGCCGAGAGCCGCAAGAAACACGGGAAAAATGATCCACCGCGGACCAACACGCATTCGCATCATAACCTCCCGGTAGCGATCAGTGTCTTCGGCGCCACCAGCCGCCATGCTTCCCGAATATGTGAAGCCAGTCCTTCATCGCCGATCGCATCCAGCTCAATACCCACCCACCCGCGCACGCCAACGTAAGGCGGCCGGAAGTAAGTCTCCGGTGCGTCGTGGATCAGCAGTGCCTGGAGGCCCGGCGGCGCGGGTATCCAAATACCGATATGCCCGTCGCCGTGGTGGTTGTTGGCAAACATCGTAAAAACTTTTTTGCGGACGAAGAAAGTCGGCTCGCCATGCGAAAGTTTTTCGGTCGCCTCGGGCATCGCAAGACAGATGCGTCGTACTCTCCGCAAATGCTCCTGCGGGCTATCGGATTTGCGTCCTTTAGCCATCGCTACATATACGGCGGCGTTTCGATTCCCAGCACATCCAGCGTGCGCTCGAGCTGTGCGCGAAAGAAATACGTCATCCACAAAAGAAAAACCTTCTTCTCCCGATCCTGCTCGTGAATCACCGGGTACTGATGATAGAAATTGTTGAAGGCCTGCGCGAGTTGGAAAGCGTATTTGGCTACGTGTGCCGGCTCGCCTGCCGCCACGGCGCGCTCGAGCGCCGCATCGGCCTTGGACGCCGCCAGCAGCACTTGCCAGAAGTCCTCGGCTTGCAGTTGTCTGCCGAACGCCGCGGCGTTGAGCTCGGTGCGAAAGTCCGGAAGCCGTTCGCCCCGCTCTTCCAGCTTACGCAGAATGTTTCGAGCCCGCACTGCGGCGTATTGCACGTAGGGGCCTGTCTCTCCCTCAAAGCTGAGCGCTTCCTGGAAATCGAACGCAATCACCGAGGTTCGCGTGAACTTCAGCATGAAATAACGCAGCGCGCCGATGGCGATCTGCGTAGCCACCGCCCGCTGTTCTTCGACGGATGCCTCCGGATGCCGCGACGCCACCTCTTCGAGCGCCTTCTCGATGAGCTTGTCCATCAGGTCATCGGCCTTCACCCCGAGCCCTTTGCGGCCGGAGACTTCAATGTGCGGCCGCTTGCGGTCTTCCTCCGAGAGCGCAATGCCCAGCTCCACGCAACAACTCGGCGAAAGCGCCACCATCCCGTACGAGAAGTGAATGGACTGATCGGCTTGTGCGCCAGCGCCGAGCGCGCGCAGACCGGCCACCACTACGTCCTGCAAGTACGACTGCCGCACGTCGATCACGTTGTAGACGCGGGTAGCGCGGCCGAAGGACGGGGGTTGGGAGCCTGGGGCCGGGAGTTGGTCGGTAGTCACCCAGACTTCGTACTTGTCATAGTCGAGCTTCCGATAGTAAAAATCCTTCCCAAGCAACCCGAATTTCCAAAGCTGGTAGGCGATGTCCTTTCCAACGTACGTTACGGTGCCGTTCGAGCGCACGATGACTTTGTCATCTTCAGATTCTTCCGAGAAGGCGGCTGCGCGCATTACCCAACAGTCTTTGTTCTTGCCCTCCTTCTCATAGTGGATCGCGCCTCTTGCTTGCATCAACTCGAATGCGGCTGCCCAAAATTGCAGGTGCAGGATTTCGCTCTCTCTCGGCAGAACATCATAATGGACGCCCAGTCGCAGCATCGTCGTTAGATGTGCTTTCACGATCGCATCCGAGACGATTTCTGCAATTCGGCTCGTGCCGCCGGCTCCTCGCTCAATCGAGTGCAGCGTGTCTTGCCGCCACTGAACCGACTCCGGGTGCTCCTGATAGTACGCGGAGACCTCCGCGTAGAGATCCCAGCAGTAGTAGTCGAACTTGGGCTGCTTCGCTTTCGCCTCGATGTCCTCCGGGCGCATCTCCCTTAGTCGCTGAAATCCAACCACCACATCCGCCACCTGTACGCCCGTGTTGTCGATATAGTTCTGCACCTCGACCCGTTTTCCCCGGGCCCGCAGCATGCGCACGAACGTATCGCCCAGCGCCGCGTTGCGCAGATGGCCGATGTGCGCCGCCTTGTTGGGATTGATATTGGTGTGCTCGACGATGATCTTCTCGCCGGTGGCAGCGGGTTTTTCTTCCACGGCGTCCAACAGCCCCGCGCCATACGGCGCGCGGTCGAACCGGACGTTGATATAACCGTTGCCCGCCACTTCGAGCGCCGCGATCCCTGCAATTTTGCCGATATCCGCCACCAGCTCGCCGGCGATTCTCTTGGGAGCCTGCTTCAGTTGCTTGGCAAGCTGGAACGCCGCCGGGACCGCCAGTTCGCCGAACTCCGCCTGTTTGGGCTGTTCGATGGCGATGGCCAGATCGATTCCGTATCGCGTCTGAATGTGTTGGTGAAAGGTTTCCTGAACCCGCTTTTCCAGTAGATGAAACACGAACTACCGAGTATAGCGAATCAGATTTCGTATTCCGGGCGCTTCGGCCGCCCGTACGGGATGTAGTTCCAGAGGCGCTCGTGCACGAAATACAGCGCGATCTTCAATACCATGTCCAGCGCCCCGACACCGAGCGAAATCTTCAGGTTGCCGCTCAGGACGAGAACCACCAGCGCCGTGCCTGTCGACCCCATAACCCGGTAGCTGACCGCCTTGGCCAGACTTCGTGCGGTGGTTTCCATACTCTCCAGAATTGTACTACACAATCTAGATGGAGATTGGGGGCATTTGGTTGCAAGGTACTAGGTCCGCTATAATTAAGTGGTGCCTAAGGTTACGTTCCTTCCGCTGGGCCAGACGGTCGAATTCGAGTCGGGCAAGCTGCCTTACAAGGGCCACGGCAAGCCCGAATCGCTGCTGGATATCGCTCTGAATTTCGGTCTCCACCTGGAGCATGCCTGCGGCGGAAACTGCGCCTGCACAACCTGCCATGTCGTTGTTAAAGAAGGCACGGATAGCCATCTGACCGAAGCCGACGACGACGAACTGGACCGCGTAGACATGGCCGCCGACCTGACGCCGCACTCGCGTCTGGGGTGCCAGGCCATCGTCACCGGCGATGTGGTGGTCGAGATCCCCGCGTGGAACCGCAATTACATCAGCGAAGGCGGCGGATCGATTCTGGGCGACGGGATTCCCGCTCCTAAGAAGCACCAGGCCGGTTCGGCGCCACCAGGCTGACGGGTTGGCGGCGAAGCCCTGACTTGCCCAGCATATCGATCAGCTTGTCTACGAGGTCTTCCGGAATCGCGATCGTAATCTTCACGGTTCGCTGCTGCTGATCCACTTTGATTCCATCCCAAAGCTTGAGTAATTCCGGCTGATTTTCAGGCACACTGAGGCGCCCTAAGCCCACTAGGCCGCGCGCGGCGTCGCCCAGGTTCTTGGCATCCTGATCCGAGCGGCACAAGCCGTTGATATAACCGTTGACGCCCGTGCGAAAGTCCGCGGCAGCGGTGGTGTTTTCGAGCGATCGCAGAATCCTGCCGACGTTGGCTGCATTGCCTTCCTGGGGGATGGTCATGGTCAGCAGGTTTTCGAAGCCGTTGGACACCGACCAGATCTGATTCTCGGAGGGGATCTGGCGGGCGCGGGCCAGCAGCCCCTCGGGCCGGGCGCGGTCGCCGGCCTTGTAACGATCGAGCGCGGCGCGCACCGTGGACAAAGGCCCAGCCACCGCCGTCGAGCTATCGATCAATCCCACAGCGCGGCTTTCGCTCGCGTATAGGGTGTAGCCTTTGTACGAACTCTTGGTGGAGCCCTCGATGGCGCGCAAATTGAACGCGCCGCGGGCGGCCATCAGAACGTCGGTTCCGTTCGAGGCGATGAGCAGTTCGCGCACGTCGCGTCGCGGATCGAAGCCGGTCTGTCGCGCAAAATCATCGAGTTGCGGCAGGGCTTTCTGGGCCAGCATTTTTCGATAAAGCGGCGTGGCGCGAACGGCCTCCATGCGCATGCCGGACAGCATGGTGGCATCGGGAGGAACGAGCGCGGCCAGGGTGGAATCAATGCCCGTACGCCCGGTTTCAGCGGAGTTGCAGGCGGTCAGCGTGAACAGCAAAATGCCGACGCAACGGATTTTTCTTCCAGCCAGCCCATTCGCCATCAGTAGTTCCTCCGTGCAAACACAAACAGGCCGGTGCTCAGGATGACCACGCCGAATAGCGCCGAACTCCAGATCGGCATCCAGCTCGTGATGGAATTTCCCAAAACCAGTTCGCGCGCGATCCGGCCCACGTCAAAAACCTTGGGCAGCACCCAGTATAAAAAGCGCATGATGTTGCGGGACCATTCCGAGGTCAGCAGCCGCTCGAGAATGCGCTGCTGCGCCAGGATGGGGCTCATCATCATGATGCCGAAGGTCACCATGGTGGACACCACCGCGCTCTCCCACAGCACTCCGACTAGTAGCACCACCGTCAGCAACACCGAGAAGATGAACACGATCAGCACGCTCGACCAGAGAAACCCGACGGTCCAGATACCCGTTTTCGCCCCGAAGATCAGCCACACGGCAAACACGAGATAGAAGATGTTGGCGGCGATCACCAGAACATTCCCGACATAACGGCCGAGCAGGATGTGATACCGCTCTACCGGCTTCGAGAGCAGCAGTTCGATGCGGCCGGGTTCGAACACCGCCGGGATCAGGCCGGCGGACGCAAACACGGCGAGGAACATCCCGGCGGTGAAGAGGAATGCCGCAATGGCCGCATGCACCTGCCGCACCAGGAGCTGGACATCCTGGCCGCGCGATGTGTTGCCGAATAACGAAATGGTGGCAATCGCGCCCTGCACTACGTCGATCTTCATGATGAAGATGAAGAATAAGATCAGCGCAGTCGAGCAGCCGAAAAACGCCCAAAAGATTTTTCGTGCGAAGGCCTCGCGAAATGTGTCGCGCACCAGCGCGGCGGTGACGAGGAGCGACCTAAGTCTCATTCACCGTCCTCACAAAAACGTCCTCGAGTGTGCTGCTGGTTCGCCCCAGTTCCTCAATTTCGCAGTATTGAGCGCGTAGCAGATCGACAGCCTGGTTAGCTTCTTCGCGGTTGCTGAAGAGAAATTCAATGCTGCCGTTGCGTTGAGCGACAGCTTTAGCCTTGCTGCGCAGTTCCTGATCCAGGCGCTCCGGCACATAATCGACGGCCACGCGGTAGCCGCTGCCGGCAGTGAGATCTTTCACTTTTCCCTGCAACGCCACTTTTCCGCGATGAATGATGGCCACATCCCGGCAGAACAGCTCCACCTCTCCCAGCAGGTGCGAGTTGACGAAAATCGTGACGCCCTGTTGCTCGAGCGTATGCAAGATGTCGCGGATCTGGCGGCGGCCAATGGGATCCACGCCGTCGGTCGGCTCATCCAGGATCAAGAGCCTGGGCTCGTGCATTAGCGCTTGTGCCAGTCCAACGCGCTGCAGCATGCCCTTTGAATATTTGCCCAGCCGCGTATCGCCCCAATCCTTGAGGCCGACGGTCGAGAGCAGTTCGGGTATGCGCTTGCGGCGTGCGGCCCCATCCATGCCGGAGAGCGCCGCGTAAAAATCCAGCATGCTGGCGCCGGTCATGTAGGTGGGGAAGCGGTGGTTCTCGGGCAGGTAGCCGATGGGTCTCCGCGCTTCGGGTTCGCGCGCGTCGCGTCCGAATATAGTCGCGCGCCCTTGGGTGGCGTGCGCGCAGGAGAGCAGCAGCTTCACGAAAGTGGTTTTGCCCGCGCCGTTCGGACCAAGCAGGCCAAAGGTCGAGCCCTCGTCCACCGAAAGCGTGATGCCGTCCACCGCACGCACTTCTTTGCCCGACCAGAAGCTGCGGAAGATTTTGACTAAGCCTTCGGTTTCAATGGCGAAAGACATCCGTTTGAGAGGAACGCGGTTTGAGCGGCTTCAGTTCCTTCTATTATGGACGAATGCGGATCGACGCGCACCAACATTTCTGGGATGTTAACCGTTTTCAATATCCTTGGATGCCGCCGGGCGAGTCGCCGTTGCGGCGCAGCTATCTGCCGGAGCAGCTCGAGCCGATCCTGAAGCGCAATCGCTTCGATGGATCGGTGGTGGTGCAGGCCCACACAATTTTGGATGAAACGCGCTGGCTGCTGGAGCTGGCTTCCGAGCACGCATTCATCCGCGGCGTCGTCGGCTGGGTGGACCTGACCGATCCGCGGCTGGGAGCGGCCCTCGACGGGTTTCAGCGTCACGCAAAATTCAAAGGTGTTCGGCATCTGGTACACGATGAACCGGATGTGAACTGGCTTTTGCGCGCGGACGTGACTCGCGGATTGCGCGAGCTGGCGCGGCGGGGAATTCCGTACGATCTGCTGCTGCGGCCGCAGCATTTGAAGGTCGTTCCAGGCGTCGCTGAAAAAGTGCCGGATCTGCGCATGGTGATCGACCACATCGCAAAGCCGCCGATCGCCGCCGGAACCATGGAGGGCTGGGCGGAGGACATGGCCGCGGTGGCGAAGATCCCGAACGTCTATTGCAAGCTCTCCGGCATGATCACCGAGGCCGATCCCCGCGGCTGGAAAGCCGAACACTTGCGGCCGTACGTCGCCCACGTGCTGAACCTGTTTGGCCCGGACCGCCTGATGTTCGGCAGCGACTGGCCGGTCTGCACGCTCGCCGGCACCTGGAAAGAAGTGCTGGCGGCATTCACGCAGGCCATCGGACCGCAGCCGATCGACGTCAGGGAGAAGCTGCTCGGCGGGACGGCGCAGAGATTTTACGGACTGGTGCGCTGAAATCCGCAGCTCGACATGGGGTAATTGCCCCGTTTGCCGGTCAGCGTACACCAAACGAAGGTGTACACTCTATTCAGTCGTTTGGTATGTGCATTGCTTAACGCTCCTCCGAACATGAACGAACCTCGCCGCAACCTCTTGCGCTGGCTGCTGGGTGGCGGGCTGTCCGCTTCGCTGATTTCCTTCCTGTATCCCGCATTCAAATTCATGAGCCCGCCGGACATTCCGGAGGCTTCCGTGAATGAGGTGGCTGCGGGAAAGGTGCAGGATTTGAAACCGAACAACGGGAAGATTGTGAAGTTCGGCAGCCTGCCGGTGATGCTGGTGCGCACCACTGAGACCGAGTGGCGCGCATTCTCAGGAGTCTGCACTCATTTGAACTGCACGGTGCAATACAAGGAATCCAGCCACCAGATCTGGTGCGCGTGTCATAACGGGCTTTATAACTTGAACGGGCAGGTGGTGTCGGGTCCGCCGCCGCACCCGCTCGAAGAATATTCCGTGCACATCCGGGGAGACGAAGTCGTCGTCTCGCGGAAAGCCTGAAAGGTGCAAAATGTCAACGGCTGCCGGATGGCTCGAAGAAAGGCTGGGGCTGGCCTCCATCCGGGCTTTCCTCGCCCATAAGACGGTGCCGGTGCATGCCCACACGCTGTGGTACTACTTCGGCGGAATCACTTTATTTCTCTTCACGATCCAAGTGCTCACCGGGACCCTGCTGCTGCTCTATTACCGGCCGTCTCCGGCGGAAGCCTACGAGAGCGTGCAATTCATCATGACGCGCGTGCAGTTCGGCTGGTTGATCCGGTCGATTCATAGCTGGTCGGCGAATCTGATGATTCTG
>Ga0335077_10008856_pt1 | contig 12483 bp, 9 predicted proteins | sample Lox_Sample_31_FD_207151 | JGI IMG/M metagenome (GOLD analysis project Ga0335077, IMG submission 207151) | Soil microbial communities from Loxahatchee National Wildlife Refuge, Florida, United States - Lox_Sample_3.1 | ecosystem: Environmental > Terrestrial > Soil > Wetlands | place: USA: Florida...
GCGGGGGTGCTGCGGGGCAGGTAACGTGAGTAGTCGTTGCCGTTCTCGGTCCAGCCCAGGCCGCCGGTGGAGATGATCAGCACGAGTGCCGTGGTCCATACCGCGAACGAAGCCGGCTGGGCTTGGAAGGTCGACAGGTGCAATTGACGCCTCAATAGTTTCAGCACGCAAATTAAGCACGGCCGGGGTTCCGGGCGGTGCGGCAATCGATTGCGTCGTCCCGGGCCGGACGGCGGAGTTTCCGGCACGGGAGCCCGGGTACGGCGCCGGGCGGGACCGGGCCGGGAACGCTGCCTCAATAGCCAGCCGACGACGCAGGGTGGTGGCCCGGCGTCACCACGGTCCGCAGGTCATCCGCTGGCCCGCGCCGGGCTTTGCCCCGTTTTGCGATACGGGCCCGGAAATCGATTGCAAAGACCTTTTTCGGCTTCTTATTCACGGCCTTATCCAAAACTTCCCGCAACGCATAGCCGGACACCGGAATCGCCACTAACATGCTTCTTGAGACCGGACTGCACGCCCCGTGCAGAATGGTGGCCCGCCGCGACCCGGCCCGCGATGAGTGCCAGGTGAGGCAGGCGGGCGCGCGGCCATAATCCGGGGGGGGGGGTACCGGCCGTCCGCACCTGAAGACGTCGGTATCACGGGAGAGGCTGTCAACGTGGTCGCGCAGCGTGCCGGGATACCGCCTTCCCCGGAAATGCTGGTGTCGGGCAGCATCCCGCCGCTCGCCGACGGCTACCTCCAGCGCCTGGAGACCGGGATCGACCTGAAGGCGAGCATGTCCCCCGGTGAGACGGTGGTGCTGACCCACGGCGAGGAGACCGGGACCGCCCTGGCGGCTCAGGGCGGCACCGGCAAGACGCAGCTCGCCGTGGAGTTCGCTCACGCCCTGCGCGGCGACCGCGCCGCCGACGTCGTGGTCTGGGTCAGCGCCGCCAGCCGGGAGGCGGTCGTGGCCGGGTTCGCGCAGGCCGCCAGCGCGGTCGGCGCGGGCGGTCCGGACGCCGACGCGCTGGCCGCCGCGGGCCGCTTCGCCGCCTGGCTCGCCCGGACCGAGCGGCGGTGGGCCCTGGTCCTCGACGACCTGGCCGACGTGGCCGACCTGGACGGGCTGTGGCCGTCCGGCCCGAACGGCCAGATCGTCATCACGACCCGGCTGCCCGGCGCGGCCTTCGGCGCCGGCGCGCACGCGGCGGCCAGCGGCCTGCGGGTCGCCCCGGTCGGCGGGTTCAGCCGCCGGGAGGCCCTGTCGTACCTCAGTTCCGGGCTCACCGACTACGCCGACCAGCGGATCGAGGCGCTCGATCTCGCCGAGGACCTCGACGGCCTGCCGATCGGCCTGGCCCACGCGGTCGCGGTGATGAACGCGAACCGGCTGAGCTGCCAGGAGTACCGTGCGCAGTTCGGCGAACGGCGCACGTACATGTCGGCCCGGCCGGTCGAGGGCGTCTCCCCGGCGGTCCTGGCCACCTGGTCGCTGGCCGCCGAGTGCGCGCACCAACTCGTGCCCGCCGGGCTGGCCTGGCCGGGCCTGGCCTTGACCGCCGTGCTCGATCCGCACGGGATCCCCGGGGCGGTGCTGACCAGCCCGGCCGCGTGCGGCTTCATCGCGGGCCGGCCGAGCAGCGCCACGGGCGCGGATCAGAACCTGGCCCGGACGGCCATCACCAATCTGGCCCGGGCCGGCCTGGTCAGCATCGACGCCACGAACGCGGTCCGGACGGTCCGGATGCACCGCTGCGTCCAGGCCGCGGTGCGCGCCTACCTGCCGCCGGCCGACGTCGACCAGGTCCTGGTGGCCGCCGCGGACGCCCTGGTCCAGGCGTGGCCGGAGCCGGGCGGCGGCCGGGGTGCCGCGGCCGGGCTCGATCAGGCCCTGCGTGACTGCGCGATCAGCCTGCGCGCGGTCCAGGGGCCGCCCGGCATCCAGGCGGGCGGGACGCTGGCGGCCGGCGACATCCCGCGGGACGGGCCGTCCGGCCCGGCGGGCGGTGCCCAGCCGGGCCCGCCGGAGAGCCAGCACGGCGCTCCGGATCACAACGCGCTGTGGCAACCGGGAGCGCACCCGCTGCTGTTCCGCGTGGGCCGGAGCCTGGAGGACGGCGGGCTCGGCGACTCCGCGACCGCGCACTGGCAGTACCTGGTGACCACCGCCACCCGGCGGCTCGGGCCGGTGCACAGCGACGCGCTGGCGGCCAAGGAGCGGCTGGCCGTGGCCTACGAGTCGGCGGGACGCCTCGGTGACGCGATCGCGATGTTCGCCGGCGCCCTGGGCGACCGGCAGCGCACCTACGGACCCGAACACCCGGACACCATCGCGGCCCGCGGCCGGCTCGCCCACGCGTACGCCAGCGCGGGCCTGCCGGCCGACGCGGTGGCGCTCTACGAGCAGACGGTGGCCGACTCCAGCCGGCAGCTCGGCCTCGGGCACCCGGTGACCCTGGCCGCGCGGGCCGGCCTGGCCGGGGCCTACGCCGATGCCGGCCGGACCGGCCAGGCGCTCACCGCCCACCAGATGCTCGGCGTCGACACCGAGCGGCTCCTCGGCCCGCGGCACCCGACCACGCTGGCCGCCCGGGACGGCCTGGCCGCCGCTTTCCTGGCCAACGGCCAGGCCAGGGAGGCGCTGGACCGCTACAAGAGCCTGCTGGCGGATAGCGAGGCGATGAGCGGACGGGATCATCCCGACACGATCACGGCGCGCGCCAGCCTGGCCTCGGCGTTCCTGCGGAGCGGGAAGCCGAAGGACGCGATCGCCGCGTACAAGCGGGTGCTCGAGGACCGGGAGCGGCTGGCCGGACCCGATCACGCGGACACCCGCGCCGCCCGCTGCCAACTGGCCGCCACCTGCCAGCAGGCAGGCCGGGTCAGCGAGGCCGTCCAGCAGTACGAGCGGGCGCTGGCCGACAGCGAGCGCACCGTCGGCCCCGGGAACCTGGAAACGCTGACCACCCGGGCCGGCCTGGCCTCGGCCCTGTACGCCGGCGGCCGGCTGACGGAGGCCATCGCGGCGCTGCGGCGCGCACTGGCCGACAGCGAGCGCTTCCTCGGTCCCGACCACCCGATGACCAAGACCGTGCGGGACAACCTCGACGCGGCCACGCAGACCTGAAACCCGGTAGAAGCTCAGCCGGTCCGTTTCTCAGTAATTGAGAAACGGACCTGATGACTGAAATGGGCAAGAAACTGGTAAGGCCCGCAGAGACTGAAGTGATCAACCGTGAAACCGTCAGGGCAGACACGCTGGGTAAGGCCTGGGGCGCGAGGAACGAGCGACGAGGGAAGGCAGCGCGTCAAGAGCGCCCGGAGGCGAGTGAGAGGCAAATAGACATGTACGACTTCGTGATCGTGGGCGGCGGATCCGCGGCCAGCCCGCTGTTCGCCGCCTTCTTCGCCGCCGTGCAGCAGGCCGGCTACCCGCTCACCGACGACGTGAACGGCTACCGGCAGGAGGGCTTCGCCGCGTTCGACCGCAACATCCACCGGGGCAGGCGGCTGTCCGCGGCCCGCGCCTACCTGCACCCGGTGATGAGCCGGGCCAACCTCACCGTGGCCTGCCGGGCCATGGTCACGCGGGTCATCTTCCGCGGCCGGCGTGCGGTCGGCGTGGAGTTCAGCCACCAGGGCCGCGTCAAGAAGGTCCGGGCCAACGACGTCATCCTGTGCGGGGGCGCGATCAACTCGCCGCAGCTGCTGCAGCTGTCCGGGGTCGGTAACGCCGCCGAGCTGGCCAAGCTGGGTATCGACGTGGTCGCCGACCTGCCCGGCGTGGGCGAGAACCTGCAGGATCACCTGGAGGTCTACATCCAGTACGGTTCGAAGCAGCCGGTGTCGGTCGCGCCCGCGCTGAAGTGGCGCAACCGCCCGCTGGTCGGCGCGAGGTGGCTGCTGCGGCGGACCGGGCCCGGCGCCACCAACCACTTCGAGGGCGGCGGCTTCGTGTGCGGCAACGACGAGGTGGCCTACCCCAACCTGATGTTCCACTTCCTGCCCATCGCGATCCGGTACGACGGTTCGCAGCCGGCGGGCGGGCACGGCTACCAGGTGCACATCGGGCCGATGTGCTCCGACTCGCGCGGCACGGTGAAGATCACCACGCGCGACCCGAAGGTGCCCCCGGCCATGATCTTCAACTACCTGTCGACACCGACCGACCGGCGGGAATGGGTCGAGGCGATCCGGATCGCCCGGAAGATCCTGACCCAGCCTGCCTTCGAGGCGTACAGCGCGGGCGAGCTGTCGCCCGGCCCCGGGGTCCAGACCGACGAGGAGATCCTGGCCTGGGTGGCCCGCGACGCCGAGACCGCGCTGCACCCGTCCTGCACGGCCAGGATGGGGACCGGCGCGATGGCGGTGACCTCCCCGGGCGATCTGGGCGTCCACGGCCTGGAAGGGTTGCGGGTGGTCGACGCGTCGGTCATGCCCTACATCACCAACGGCAACATCTACGCGCCGGTCATGATGACCGCGGAAAAGGCCGCCGACCTGATCCTCGGCAATACCCCCCTGCCGCCCGAGCCGGTCCCGTTCTACCGCCGCGCGCACGCAGGGGCCAGGGCCGCGGGAACGGCGGTCCGTTCGGACAATTAACTGACTAGGGGCTCTCCACTTGAGCGGAGTAGACGAGCAAGATCAAGGTCCTGGGCGTGCCGGTCGTGCCCGTGGCCGGCGTCGTCACGATCGCGCTGCTGGTGTACAACCTGTACGAGTGGCTGTCGAACGACCTGTATGGCGTCAACAAACACGGCTCGCTGTACTACATGGGCGGCATGTACCTGCTGGCCATCGTCATCTACGTCGGCGCCCGCATCGTCCGCAACCGCCAGGGCATCGACCTCGGCCTGATCAACAAGGAAATCCCGGTCGAGTAGCCCGCCTTTTCTTGATCACGAAGGATCTGGTACTCGTGGCGGTACCAGATCCTTCGTGATCATGGTTTGGAGCCGTTATGAGCGGGCGCACGGTGGTGGTGACGGGGGCCAACACGGGGATCGGGCGGGCCACGGCGCTGGCGCTGGCCCGGCAGGGCTGGCGGGTGTACGTGGCTTCGCGGTCCCGGGAGAAGGGCGAGGCGGCGGTGGCTTTTGTCAAGGCTTCGGCCGGCTCGGACTCGGTGTTCTTCCTGCCTTTGGACCTGGCGGACCTTTCGTCGGTGCGGGCGTGCGCGGAGGCGTTCCTGGCGCGGGGGGAGCCGCTGCACGTGCTGGTGAACAACGCGGGGGTGGGAGGCGCGCGCGGGCTGAGCGAGCAGGGGTTCGAGCTGACGTTCGCGATCAACCATCTCGGGCACTTCGCGCTCACCTCGGCGCTGCTGGACCGGCTGGTTTCCAGCGCGCCGGCGCGAGTGGTGACGGTTTCGAGCGACGCGCACTACTCGGCCCCGGGAATCGACTGGGACGCGCTGCGGCGGCCGGCGCGCGGCATCACCGGGCTGCGCGAGTACGCGGTATCCAAGCTGTGCAACGTGCTGTTCTCGCAGGAGCTGGCGCGCCGGGCCGCGGGAGCCGGGGTGACCAGCTACGCGCTGCACCCGGGGGTGGTGGCCTCGGACATCTGGCGGCGGGTGCCATGGCCGGTGCGCCCGCTGATGACCAGGCGGATGCTCACCGTGGAGGACGGCGCCGCGACGTCGCTGTACTGCGCGACCTCGCCGGAGGTGGCCGGGGACAGCGGGCTGTTCTACGACAAGTGCGCTCCGCGCCCGGCCAGCCAGGTGGCGACGCCGGAACTCGGCCGTGAACTGTGGGAACGCAGCGAGGCCTGGACCGCCCCCTGAGCTGGCGCCCCCTAAGCTGGGGCCATGGACCTTCCCGTCAACCCGCCGGTGGCGCCGATGCTGGCCAAGCCGGTGGACGCGATCCCGGACGGGGACTACGTATTCGAGCCGAAGTGGGACGGCTTCCGGTCGATCGTGTTCCGGGACGGCCAAGAGGTGGAGATCGGCAGCCGGAACGAGCGCCCGATGACCAGGTACTTCCCCGAGCTGGTGGCGGCGGTCCGCGCGCAGCTCCCGGAGCGCTGCGTGATCGACGGGGAGATCGTGGTCCCCGACGCCGCCGGCCGGCGGCTCGACTTCGAGGCGCTGCAGCTGCGCATCCACCCGGCGGCCAGCCGGGTTTCGCTGCTGGCCGAGCAGACCCCGGGGCACTTCATCGCGTTCGACCTGCTCGCGCTCGGGAATTCGGACTACATGGAGCGGCCGTTCGCCGAGCGCCGGGCCGCGCTGGAGCGCGCGCTGGCCGGGGTGGCTTCGCCCATCCACCTGACGCTGGCCACCACGGACCGTTCCGTGGCGACCGGGTGGTTCGGGCAGTTCGAGGGGGCGGGCCTGGACGGGCTGATCGCCAAGCCGGCTTCTGGGGTGTACGAGCCGGACAAGCGGGTGATGAAGAAGATCAAGCACGAGCGCACCGCGGACTGCGTGGTGGCCGGCTACCGGGCGCACAAGAGCGGCGCGGGCCGGATCGGCTCGCTGCTGCTCGGGCTGTACACCGGCGACGGCCGCCTGGCCAGTGTCGGCGTGATCGGCGCGTTCCCGATGGAGAAGCGGATCGAGCTGTTCAAGGAGTTGCAGCCGCTGGTCACGGGCTTTGAGGGGCACCCGTGGGACTGGGCCTCGCACGAGGGGGGGCAGCGGACCCCGCGGGCGGCCATGTTCAGCCGGTGGAACGCGGACAAGGACCTGTCGTTCGTTCCGCTGCGCCCGGAGCGCGTGGTCGAGGTCCGCTACGACCACATGGAAGGACCGCGGTTCCGGCACACCGCCCAGTTCGTGCGGTGGCGCCCGGACCGCGAGCCCCGCTCATGTACCTACGCGCAGCTGGAGGAGCCGGTCGGCTTCGACCTGGCCGAGATCCTGCGCGGCGGTTCCTCCGAGGGCTCCGGGGGCTCTTGGGGGTCTTGGGGTCGGCATGGCTGAGCCGAAGAAGGTACTGGAACTCGCGAGTCGCGAGGTCGCGGTCAGCAATCCGAGCAAGGTGTTCTTCCCGCAGGCCGGGGTCACCAAGCTGGACATGGTGCGCTACTACCTTTCGGTGGCCGACGGGGCCCTGGGCGGGGTGGGCGGACGGCCGATGGCGCTGAAGCGGTTCGTGAACGGGTCGGAGAGCGAGCCATTCTTCCAGAAGCGGGCCCCGGACAAGCGCCCGGACTGGATCGAGACCGTCCAGCTGCGCTTTCCCTCCGGGCGCACCGCCGACGAGGTGGTGGTCAGCGACGAGGCGGGACTGGCCTGGGTGATCAACCTCGGCTGCATCGACCTGAACCCGCATCCGGTGCGCGTCGATGACCTGGACCATCCGGACGAGCTGCGGGTGGATCTGGATCCGGTCCCCGGCGTGCAATGGCCGCAGATCAGGGACGTGGCCCTGGTGGCCAGGGACGTGCTGGCCGATTTCGGGCTGGTCGGCTGGCCGAAGACCTCCGGGTCGCGCGGCATGCACATCTACGCGCGGATCGAGCCGCGCTGGTCGTTCGCCGAGGTCCGGCGCGCGGCGGTCACGGTAGCACGGGCGATCGAGCGGCGGGCGCCCGACCAGGCCACCTCCAAGTGGTGGAAGGAGGAGCGCCATGGCGTCTTCGTGGATTACAACCAGAACGCCAAGGACCGGACGGTCGCCTCGGCGTATTCGATCCGCCCGGTTCCTGACGCTCGGGTCTCGGCCCCGCTGACCTGGGACGAGGTGCCGACGTGCGATCCGGCTTCGTACACGATGTTTACGGTGCCCGAACGATTCGCCGCGCTGGGCGATCCGTGGGCCGGGATGGACGAGGCGGCCGGGTCCCTGGGGGCGCTGCTCGAACAGGCGGCCCGGGACGAGGCGGCGGGCCTGCCCGACGCGCCGTGGCCGCCGCATTATGAGAAGCAGAGCGGCGAGGCGCCCCGGGTCCAGCCGTCCAAGCGCCGGGCTGGCCGGGCGGCTCCCCCGGCGCCGGGCCAGGCCGCCGGGCCCACCGGACGGCGGCGCAGCACGATGCCGCTGATCGAGATCGCCCGCGCGGAGACCAAGGACGAGGCCATGGCGGGCCTGGAGCGCTGGAAGGCCAGGCATCCTTCGGTGTGGCCGCTGCTGGAGGCCCGTGACGTGCTGGTCGACGCGATGCGCGGGCGCAGCTCGCTCTGGTACCGGATCCGGGTCAACCTGCAGCACGTGCCGGAGGCCGAGCGCCCGCCGCAGGAGCCGCTGGAAGTCGACTACGACCCCTGGGCCGGTTTCCGGCCCTGAGCCGCGGTTCAGCCGCCCGGGCCGCGCTCGGCCGGCCTCTCGCGGTAGGCCGCCGCGTGCTGCCGGTCGCCGCAGTTACCGGTGTCGCAGTACCGGCGGGAGCGGTTCCTGGACAGGTCCACGAGCACCGCGTCGCCGTCCGGCGCCTCGCCGCGCCGCAGCCGGGCCGTCTCCCGCAGCCGGCTAGCGTCGTCACCATAACTCACTCTTGGTCATGACATAGGCATGGCCGCCAGGAGGACGACGCTCGCATGGCCACCCGGACGACGCCGCCGGCTGCCGTGGCAACCGCGGGTGCCCTGTGCATCTCCAGCTCGGCGGTGCTGATGAAGCTGGCCGGCACCTCGCCGAGCGTCACGGCCCTCGGCCGGTGCGCGCTGGCCCTCCCGCTGCTCGGCGGGCTGGCCTGGGCCGAACGCCGGCGCGGGGCGCCCCGCCTGCCGTCCCGGAGCCGCTGGCTGGCCCGGCTGGCGGGCGTGTTCCTCGCCGGGGACCTCGTCCTGTGGAGCCACGCGATCGACGCGATCGGGGCCGGTCTCGGCACCGTGGTGCCCAACCTGCAGGTGCTCATCATCTCGCTGCTGGCGTGGCTGTTCCTCGGTGAGCGTCCGCGGCGTTCGCTGGTGCTGGCGTCCCCGGTCATGCTGGCCGGGCTGGTTCTGGTGGGCGGGCTGGCCCACGTCGGCGGCGCGCGGGCCTACGGCACCGATCCCGCGCTCGGCCTGGTGTACGGCATGGCCGTCGCCGTCCTCTACGCGATCTACATCCTGACGCTGCGCCAGGCCACCTCGTCCCCGGGCGCGCCGTCCGGGGGGGTACGCCCGGCGGTCGCCGCCGTGCTGTTCGAGGCCACGGCCGGAGCGGCGGTCGCCGCGGCGCTGCTCGGTCTGGTGCTGAACGACTACCGGCTGGGACTGGGCGCTTCGCCCTGGACCGCGCTCGGCTGGCTCGCGCTGCTCGCCGTGACCTCGCAGGTCATCGGCTGGCTCTTGATCACCGTGTCCATGCCCCGGCTGCCGGCCGGGATGATCGGCGCGCTGCTGCTGGTACAGCCGGCCGGCTCGGTGGCACTCGGCTACGCCTTCCTGGGCGAACGGCCCTCGATCCTTCAGCTCGCTGGCGTGGTGCTGGTCCTGGCCGGCGTGGTGGTGGCGGTGAGCGGCGCGGGCTCCGCGGGTTCTGAGGGCCCTTCCTGGCGGCGCAGCACCAGGATCATCCGCCAGGCGCCCGCTGCCTCCAGCGGCGTGCCGGCGTCGAAGTCCCCGTAGCTGGCCGCGACGGCGAACCCGCCGGCCAGCCGGATCGCGGCGGTCAGCTCGGTGGCGGTCCAGAACCGGTTGGGCACGACGTCGGTGACCGTACGCACCGCGGCGCCCCGCCCGCGGTAGGTGACGCTGACATGTTCCCTGGTGATCTGCGTGACCGGGTCGATCTCGTCCGTCCCGCCGCCCCAGCGCACGCTGACCGTGCCGCCGTCGACCTCGCTGCTCCACTCGCTGCTGGTCCTGCGCTCGGCGGTGAAGAAGTCGGCCGGATGGGCGAGCTCGGCGATGTACAGGCGGCCCGGGTCCAGGTGCCGCGCCACCGAGGCCAGATGCCGGAGCAGGTCGTCGAGCGTCAGCAGGTGGCACAGCGAGTTGAGCATGGTGATGACGAGATCGAACGTGCGGCCCAGGCTGAAGTCCCGCATGTCGGCCTGGACGACGGTCAGCGGGGTCGCGTCGGCCGCCGCCCGCTGGGCCGCCCGCGCGCACATCGCCGCGCTGAGGTCCAGCGCGGTGGCGTCCAGCCCGCGGCGGGCCAGTTCGCGGGCGTGCTCGGCCGGTCCGGCCGCGAGCTCCAGGACCGAGGACGGCGGGCCGGCATCCGGGTCCAGGTGCAGGCCGGACCACCGGAGCAGCGCGTCCACCTCCCCCGGGACGTCGCGGTAGGCGCAGGCGGCCTCGTAGAGCTCAGGTTCGTCGTAGATTCCGGGCATCCAAACAATCATGCCCGACGGCACCGGCCGTGGCGCCGGTTACCTGGCCGGACGCCCTTAGTCCGGCTGAATCAGCGATGAGCACTGTTGAACCCGCACTAGCCGCACGGAGCGGGGCTGCGGCAGACTGTCCGTCATGATGACAGAGAGCCAGGCGCTGGAGACCCTGACGCGCGAGGATCCGGAGGCCGCCGGAGACGCGAAGGCGGCCCTGGCCTGGCTGACCGGTGACGAGGGCCTGGAGGCCATCTCACTGCTGCGCCTGCAGGAGTTCCTGTGGTACGCGCTCCCGGTCAAGTGGCCGATGTCCACGCCGGGCCGCGTCGGGGTGGCCAAGGCGCTCGGCCGCCTGCTGATCCTGGCGGGCCTGGACCGTTACGCCGGGGTGTGTTTGTCGGCGGAGACCGAACGGATCATCACGGCCTACGCGGCCCGGCACGAAGACGGCATCGCCGCGTACACCGAGGCCATCGAGGCGTCGAACGCGGCTCCGCCGGACACCGAGCTGCTGGCCTGGGGTTCGGTGATGGGGCCGCAGGAGCGTGCCGCCTACGACGCCTGCGCGGCCGCGCTGGAGCTGGCCTTCGCCGCCGGCGAGCTGTGCGTGGGAGCCCGCGGCTGGCGGACCAGGCGCGCTGATCTGGTCAACCGCTGGCTGACCGGCGGTGCTCTTCACCCCGGGGTGGACGACCCCCCCCAAACCCCCCCCATGTCCCCCCGGCCCTTGCGGTCGGGCACGGACACCTGGCTCGGCCGCATCAGCGCCGAGCGCATCGAGGCGTGGGCGCACGGCCGCCCCGGAGAGCGCTCCCGGCTGGCCCGGGCGCTGATCCCCCGCCTGCTCGAGCCGCCGGCGCTCCCCGACGACCCGCTGCCCACCCTGCGCTGGCTGCTCGGTCACGCGGACGAGGGGCTGCGGCTCACCGCCCGGCACTACATCGCACCCGCGCTGGTTACCGAGGCGGTCGACACGTTCGGCTGGCGCGACCAGCTCGTCGGCACCCTGCGCCAGGAACTGGACGTGTTCCCGCTGCACACCCTGCGCGGGATGGCGCAAGCCGAGATGGGGGCCATCCGCCGCAGCCGGACGAACCTGGTGCTGACCAAGACGGGCAAGCTCATGGCGGCCGACCCGGCCGCCAGATGGCACATCGGCACGGCCGCGCTGATCGGCCCCGACGACGGGCCACAGCCGGATTTCTCGTCCGCGGTCCGCGAGGCCGCGCTGCTCGTCATCCTGACCAGCGGGCCCACCGGGTACGACGACCTGACCAGGCTGCTGACCGACATCCACGGCGTGGAAGGCTGGGCCGCGGGCAGCAGCACTGGCCTGGCCAGCGCGGTCCGCACCGAGCTGTACACCCTCCGGCACCGCCTGTGGGCGCTGCACCTGCTGGGCAGCGAGCGCGGCTTCACCGCGCCGCTGTCCCTCACCCAGACCGGCATCGCCGCCGCCCTGTCCGCCCTGCTCGCCCGCGCCCTGCGGCCCCGCCATCACCTCGGCCTCGGCTGACCGCGCCGGGTAGGCAGGGACGGGCGGGGCTGGGCTAGGACCAGTACAGGGGGTAGTAGCCGGTGTAGTTCTCGGCCAGGGTGGTGGCGGCGGCGCGGGAGGAGACGACGTAGCGCAGCTGGGCGAGCTGCAGTTCGGCACCGAACGGATCCGGGCCCGGGTCCACGTGCAGCATGGACGTCATCCACCAGGAGAAGTGCGTGGCCCGCCAGACCCGGCGCAGGCTGGCGTCGGAGTAGGCGTCGGCCGGGCCCGGGTCCCCGGCGCGCAGCAGGGCGGTCAGCACCTCGGCCAGCACCGTCACGTCGGCGATGGCCAGGTTGAGGCCCTTGGCCCCGGTGGGCGGCACGATGTGCGCCGCGTCCCCGGCCAGGAACAGCCGCCGGTAACGCATGGGCGAGGCGACGAAGCTGCGCATCGGCGAGATGGCCCTCTCGGTGATCGGGCCGTCCTCCAGCTCCCAGCCAGGGATCTCCAGCCGGTGCCGCAGCTCGGCCCAGATCCGGTCGTCCGGCCAGCGCTCGATGTCCTCGTCCGCGCTTACCTGCAGGTACAGCCGACTGACCTGCGGGGTGCGCATGGTGTGCAGCGCGAATCCATCCTCGTGCCGCGAGTAGATGAGCTCGTCGGTGGACGGCGGCACAGTGGCCAGGATGCCGAGCCAGGAGTACGGGTAGCCGCGCTCGGCCGCCCGGACCAGGCCGGGCGGCATGGATTCGCGGCAGATGCCGTGGAATCCGTCGCAGCCGGCGATCACGTCGCAG
>Ga0335077_10008857_pt1 | contig 12483 bp, 12 predicted proteins | sample Lox_Sample_31_FD_207151 | JGI IMG/M metagenome (GOLD analysis project Ga0335077, IMG submission 207151) | Soil microbial communities from Loxahatchee National Wildlife Refuge, Florida, United States - Lox_Sample_3.1 | ecosystem: Environmental > Terrestrial > Soil > Wetlands | place: USA...
CCGAGCCGATCCGAGCTGCCGCGCACCTGCTCTACGATGCCGGCCAGGTCGCGGTTCATCTGTTGCACGCTCTCAACGATCCGCCCGGCCTCGCCTTCGAGGATAGCATCCACCCGGCCCGACAGCTCGCCCAGCCCGATACTCTCCAGGCTGTCGGAGACTTTCTCGAATCGACTCTTGATGGCCTGGTGCAGTGCAAATAGCAGCAGCACCGCGGCAAAACACAGGATCCAGGCCACGACGGTCCACCGCGGCTGGTGCTCGATGGTGCCGACCGCGACGGCAAGGATGAGCAGCGCGCCGGCGAGCACGAAGCGCTGCCCCACTCCAGACGGGGTGATCCGGCCGAGCAACAGCGACGCTCGCCGCGCGATTCTTGCCAGGATACCGCCGTGGGTCATGGAGCCTCTCCCGGAGTTCTACTTGGTGCTGTTTTCGGGTTATCCGGGGCGTTGCTGTAGGGTGATCGGTGCACCCCAACGGGCGCGGCAAGGTATGCCGCTGAGGAAGCTTGCTTACCCGCGGCGAGCGATCGTCGCGGTGATGAACGCCACCGCTACAGTGCCGGCAGCGTCCTCGACGGTCTGCGCCTCGCAGCGTAGGAAAGCCAGCTTGGAGCGCTTGCGCACGACCTCGGCGCGCAGGGCGACGCGCGCGCCCGGCGGCACGGAGCGCACGACCGATACATGCAGATCGATGGTGGCTGCATGCTCGCCGGGCTCCAGCATCGGCAGCAGTGCAAGGTGGCTGGTAGCATCGAGCAGGCCATACAGGACGCCCGAATGCAGGGTGGCGGACAGGCTGATCGAGTTGGCGTTGACCTCGAAGCGGCACCATGCCTTGCCCGGCTCCTGGTGCACGAGCTCGAGGGCGGCGAAGCGGTGGTACGGGTGGTTGAGCACCCGCGCCGTCTGCTGCTCCAGGGTCAGGGTCTCGGCCACGCCGGTCATCCCGCAATGGTGATGCCGCCATCGGCCACGATGGTCTGGCCGGTGACGAAGGCGCCGGCGCGAGAGGCGAGAAGCACCGCGATGCCGCCGATGTCGTCGGGATCGCCGATGCGGCGCAGCGGCGTCATCGCCTCGGTCTGAGCCAGCAGTTTCGGGTTGTCCCACAGAGCGCGCGCGAAGTCGGTCCGGATGAGGCCCGGCGCGATGCAGTTGACCCGGATATTGTGCTTGCCCCACTCCACTGCGAGGTTGCGAGCCAGCTGCATGTCGGCGGCTTTGGAGATGGCGTAGGCGCCCAACATGCCGCTGCCCTTCAAGCCGCCGATGGAGGACACAATGATCACCGCACCGTCGCTACGCTGCGCCATTTCGGGCAACACGAGGTTGCACAGCCAATGGTTCGCGATCACATTGTTGTGCAAGATCTTGGTGAAGGCGTCGTCGGGCAGAGCAGACATCGGGCCGTAGTAGGGGTTGGACGCGGCGTTGCACACCAGCACGTCGATGCGGCCCCAGAGGCTGCGCGTCTCGGCGACCAAGTGCTCGAGCTGGGCCTTGTCGCCGATGTTGGCCGGCACTGCAGCGGCTTCGCCGCCTGCATCCCGGATCGCTTGCGCGACCTCTTCGCAGGCCGATGCCTTGCGGCTCGATATGACTACTTTCGCACCGGCGGCCGCGAGGTGCTCGGCGATGGAGCGGCCGATACCCCGGCTCGATCCGGTGACCACCGCCACCCTGCCATTCAGCTGGAATGCCTTCACGCTGCCCCCTCAATGGTTCATTTTGCCCTGCCTGAGCGCATAAATACCATAAAATGCTCGGCTCAGACCCCGTTTCGGCGTCCGGCAGGCAGACGTCCTTGGCATGCGCTCTGAGGCAACGGGGCTGCGGTATTCTGTGAGCAGGGAGAGCTAAGCCGTGGACCAAGACAAAACCGTAGAGCTGGTTACCAATCTCGACCGTGCGGCCATCGAGCAGAAGCTCGGGCAGATCGTAGCCGAGGCCAAGACCCGCAGCCTCGAGGACATCCCCACGCTGCTGGGTGCGTACGCAGGCATGAGCCAGGACGAGCTGCGCAAGCGCGTAGGCCTGTGTCTTCACGCCTTGTCCGGATCTCCAGAACACAAGGCGCTGTTCACCCAGCTGGAACTGGTCGAGCTCAATCTGTCCAATCTCGGCTAACATCTCGGCGAGGCGGCCTGGGCCTGCGCTGCATCCAACCTCAGTAGGAGAACACGGTGAACAAGCACCAGATGTACATCGGCGGAGAATGGGTCGCTCCCAGCTCCGGCGAGTGGTTTGAAAGCTACAACCCCTTCAGCGGCGAGCCCTGGGCGCTGATCGCCCGCGGCAACGCACGGGATGCCGATCACGCCGCACGCACAGCGCACGCCGCTTTCACCGATGGGCCATGGCCGCAGATGACGCCGAGCCAGCGCGGTGCGTTGCTGCGCAAGCTCGGGGACCTCGTGGCGCGCAACTCCGATCGGCTGTCCGAGATCGAGGTGCTGGACAACGGCAAGCTCCTCGCAGAGATGCGAGCCCAGGTCAACTACGTACCGCAGTGGTACTACTACTTCGGCGGACTCGCGGACAAGGTGGAAGGGCGCGTCCTGCCGCTGGACAAGAAGGGCTACTTCAACTTCACCCGTTACGAGCCGCTGGGCGTGGTGGTGGCCATCACACCGTGGAATTCGCCGTTGCTGCTCACTGCGTGGAAGCTCGCCCCGGCGCTTGCCGCCGGGAACACGGTGGTGATCAAGCCATCCGAGTTCACTTCGGTCTCCACACTCGAGTTCGTGAAGCTGGTGGAGGAGGCAGGCTTCCCTGCCGGCGTGGTGAACGTCGTGACGGGCTACGGAAAGGAAGTCGGCATGCCGTTGGTCGAGCATCCGCTCACCCGCAAGATTGCCTTTACCGGGTCGGACACCACCGGGCGGCTCATCAACGAAGCGGCTGCGCGCGGCTTCAAGAAAGTCGGCCTGGAACTGGGGGGCAAATCGCCCAACGTCGTGTTCGAAGACGCGGTCCTGGACGACGCGGTGAACGGGGCGGTGTCAGGCATCTTCGCCGCCACGGGGCAGACCTGCATTGCCGGGTCGCGCCTGCTGCTGCAGCAGTCGGTGCACGATGCGTTCGTGGAAAAGCTCCTCGCCCTGGCGAAGACCGCGAAGATGGGTAATCCCCTGAATCTCGAGACACAAGTTGGGCCCGTGACGACGCGGCCGCAGTATGACAAGGTCCTGTCTTACATCGACGTGGGCAAAAACGAGGGCGCCAAGCTGCGCCTGGGCGGCGGGCCGGCCACTCGCCCCGAGTGCGGCAAGGGCTGGTTCGTCGAGCCGACCATTTTCACGGGCGTGGACAACCGCATGCGCATTGCGCAGGAGGAGATCTTCGGGCCGGTGCTGTCGGTGATCCCGTTCAAGGACGAGGACGATGCTGTGGGCATCGCCAACGACGTGCGTTTCGGTCTTGGGGCAGGGGTGTGGACACGCGACATCGGTCGCGCCATCCGCATGTCCGAGCGGATCAAGGCCGGCACGGTGTGGGTCAACACTTATCGCGCGGTGAGCTACATGTCCCCGTTCGGCGGCTACAAGGACAGCGGCGTGGGGCGCGAGAACGGCGCGCAGGCCATCTACGAATACCTGCAGCTCAAGAGCGTCTGGATCAACACCGGTGCCGCGACGGCGAACCCGTTCGTGATGCGTTAAGGGCGGGCCGCGGCAGCAGCCTTTCGCTAGGCAGAGGCCCGACCGGCGGTCGACGTCCCGCGTCGCGCGCCGTGGACCCCGGCGCGGAGCTATCCGCGTATTGAGCGCAGCTCCGCGGTTCGCGGCAAGCGCCGCGGCAAGACGTCCCGCAGCTTGTTTCGCGCTTCGCGCAGCAGCTTCTCGCTGGTCGCCCAGTCGATGCAGGCGTCGGTGACCGAGACCCCGTACTTCAGCTGCGTCAGGTCTGCCGGGATCGGCTGGTTGCCGGCGTTGATGTTGCTTTCCAGCATCGTCCCCACGATCGACTGGTTGCCTTCCATGATCTGGTGCACTACGTCGTTCATGACCAGCGGCTGTAGCGATGGGTCCTTGTTCGAGTTGGCGTGGCTGCAGTCGACCATGATGTTAGCGGCCAGCGAGTTGCGGGCCAGCTCTTTCTCCACCAGCGCGATGGTGACCGAATCGTAGTTCGGGCCCTTGGTGCCGCCTCGCAGCACGATGTGGCCGTAGCGGTTGCCCCTTGTGCGGATCACGGCGACCTGGCCGTCCTGGTTGATGCCGAGGAAGCTGTGGGGGTTGGACACGGACAACAGCGCGTTGATCGCAACCTGCAGCCCGCCGTCGGTGCCGTTCTTGAAGCCGACCGGGGTGGACAGCCCGCTCGCCATCTCGCGGTGGGTCTGCGACTCCGCCGTGCGCGCGCCGATCGCGCTCCAGGTGATCAGGTCCGAAAGGTACTGCGGACTGATCGGGTCGAGCGCCTCCGTGCCGGCGGGCAACCCCAGCTCATTGATCTCCAGCAGCACCTTGCGTGCGAGCTGCAGCCCCTCCTCGATATCGAAGGAGTCGTTCATGTGCGGATCGTTGATCAGGCCCTTCCATCCAGTCGTGGTGCGAGGCTTCTCGAAATAAACCCGCATGACGATGAAGAGCGTATCCGACACCTCGTCGGACAGCCTCTTGAGGCGTCGCGCGTAGTCCAGGGCGGCGGCCGGGTCGTGGATGGAGCAAGGCCCCGCGACGACCATGAGGCGGTGGTCGCTGCGGTCGAGGATTTTCTCGACCGCAACCCGGGCGTCCAGCACCGTGTTGTGAGCCGCGGAGGTCATCGGGACGCGCCGCTTGACCTCCTCGGGCGTGAGCAGCACGTCCTGCGACACGACGTGTACGTTGTAGATGCGCTTGTCGTCCATGACCACAATCTCTTGTAAATGAATGCCTTACAAACCCATTTGGCAACGGATTATTGTACGCGAGACGCGCACTGCGTCAAACCCGGAGCTTCGCTTTCTCAAGGATCGCGTCGCTACGCCGATATGGCCGGCAGTGGTCGAACTCGGCGCCTGACCAGGCCGGTTCAGGCTGCCCATAGGACTTCAATCAACTTCCATGTAGCAGAACGGGTCTGGGTCTGAGCCGCCCGGCGTAAAGTAGGAGCCCGAAACCGTGCTACTGGCTTCCGTCAGCACGGACGTTCGCCCCCGTCCAGGGATGGGGGTGGCGCGCAGGACCGCGGTGGTGCGACTAGAAGGAAGCTGCATGTCCTGGGCAGCACAGCACTGGGATGATGTGACGGCAGCAAAGAGAACGGGCGATCCCACCAGATCGCTCGTTCTCACCTCTCGCTTGCAGCCCCGCCTCTTGCGCCTACTTCACCTTCGAGTATGAGGTCGGCGTGAGGAACATGTTCTCCACCCGTTGCACCAGCGGCCCGTTCTTCTCGGTCTCGGCGCGCTTCTCGAGCCACTCCGGGTCCGACATGAACGTGGCCCACTTCTGCTCGCGCTCGGCCAGGTCTTTCCATTCGAGAAAGTAGTAGAGCTGCTGGTTGCTCGGCCCGACCAGCACCGTCCAGAAGCCGGCTTGGCGGATGCCGTGCTTCTCCCACAGCTTGAGGGTGATGGTCTCAAAGCGCTTGTTGAGATCCGGCAGCCTGCCCGGTGTAGCGTGGTAGATGCGCAGTTCGTAGAGCATGATCGCCTCCAGTAGTCGATAGGTGATTGTTCCAAGCAGGCGGGGTGCGTAGTTCTTGCGGGCCGTAGTGTAAACGTTTACGTATCCACGTGCGGCCTGCGCAGTGTTTCACACTGGCATGTCATTGGAAACCAGCCGGTGAAGCCGCTCTATGCGGGCCTTGCGTTGCCGGCGATTGTCGAAGCGGCTTGTCGATACCAACCCAGCGTCTCGGTGATCGCATCGTCCAGCGATGTCGCCGCCAGCCCAAAAGTCCGGGTGAATCGGCTGCCGTCGACCACAAAGTCGTCCTCGTACTGGTACAGCATTTCCTTGACTTCGCGCAGGGTCGGGTCGACCAGAGATAGCAAACCCACGATCCATCGCGGAACGACGCGCAGCTTCGGCTCGGTTCCAGCCAGACGGCAGGCGCGCTCGACGAAAGCCCGGTAGGTGACCGGTTCGGAATTCGGCACGTGCCAGGCCCGGCCGAGGGCCTCTTCACGCTCACCGAGGACGACCAGCGCCGCCGCAAAGTCGTCGATGAAGGTAAAGCTGTGACGCTTGTCGGGGTCCCCGAGCGCGTCGACGGTCTTTCCGGACAGGACCTGCGGGAACAAGCGATTGCCCGCGTAGGAGAACAGCACGTTCGGCCCGAAAAAGTCCGAGCCCCGGCCGATGGCAGCGCGCAACCCCCCGCGGTGATGCGCCTCCAGCAGGCGGTCGGCGAGCTGGGCACGCACCCGGCCTTTGCGCGTGTTCGGATTGGACGGCAGATCCTCCTTCATCGGGCCGATGACCTTTCCATACAGGTAGGCATTGTCGGCGTAGATCAGCTTGGCTTCGGCCACGCGGGCCGCGCCCGCGATACCGTCCATCATCCTGGGCAAGAGCTCGGCCCAGTGTTGATAAGGGGCTCCGGCGCAGTGATAGACCACCGATGCGCCGGCGCACGCACGCTGCGCGCTCTGCGAGTTGGTTGCGTCGGCTTCGACCCATTCGGACGGCGTGGCCGAGCCGATTGCGCGCGTGCGCCCGCGCGTCACCAGCCGTGTGCGCAGATTGCGCGCTTCGAGTGCACGCACGAGCGCGACCCCGAGCGGTCCCGCGCCGAACACAACATGAAGCCCACCGGCCACCTGCGACTCCTCTGTCGAGGCGAACGGCTACAGAACCCGCACTCCGACGAACGCATGCGGCTCGGTTGGTGCGCCGAGCGCGTTGCGCAGGGGGCGGCCGAACGCGGGCGAGGCGATCTCGAATATGTCGCCGATCTCGGTCTTGACGTTCTTGGTAAAGCTGCCGGTTGCAGCGCCGAAGAAGTGCACGTGCACGTCACCGGGTCGGCGGAACTCGCGGTACTTGAAGTGGTGGTGCTCGAGGTTGGAGATCGAGTGGGCCATGTTGCTCTCGCCCGATAGCCAGCTGTCGCTCCAGACGACCTGCCCTTTGCGCAGCAGCCTTGCCTCACCCGCAACGTTGGCGGGCAGCTCGCCCAGCAACAGCTCCGGCCCGAAGCAGCACTGGCGCAGCTTCGAGTGCGCGAGATACAGGTAATTCTGGCGCTCCATGACGTGGTCGGCGTACTCGTTGCCGAGCGCAAAGCCCACGCGTAGGGGCTCGCCGTTGTCGCCGATCACGTAGCAGCCTACCACTTCGACCTCCTCGCCGCCGTCGAGCGCGAAAGCGGGCAGCTCCAACGCCTGTTCGGGAGCGACCACGCAACTACCGTCGCCCTTGTAGAACCACTCGGGCTGCACGCCGATCGTACCGGGCGCGGGCTTACCCCCTTCCAGCCCCCACTTGAAGATCTTCATCGAGTCGGTGAGCTGACTCTCGTCCTGCTTCAGCTTGGCGTGCATCGAGTCGCGCGCCGCGGCGCTGCCCAAATGCGACAGCCCCGTGCCGGTGATGAGGGCGCGGGCCGGATCGGGGTGGTCCAATGGCGCCAGCAGGCGGCGTTCGGACACGACCTCGTCGTAGCGTAGCGACTCGGAGCCCAGCCGGTCTTGCGCCAGGGACGACAGGCCCAGCTTGCGCCGGCCCGCCTCCAGCGCCAAGTCGTACACTCGCTGCACCTGTCGCAGCACGCGCAGCGTCATCCCGTCGTCGGAGACCACCGCGACTTTGCGCGACTTGTCGCGGTCGACAAACTGTACCAGTCTCATCCCCCCTCCTCTGTTGTTGGGCCGGTGCTTCGCGAGACCGGGCCCGGACGGCAGAAGGGGAGGATGAAACGAAGGTCCGCGCGGGTCAAGTGTCGCCGCTTGGCGCTATACTTTTTTCACCCTGTGTCGGGAGGAATCCATGAAGGTCAAAGCCAACGCCGTTCAGATCAACTATGCCGTCGAGGGCGCCGGCCCATGGCTGGTGATGAGCCATTCCCTGGCCTGCGGCATCTCCATGTGGGACGAGCAGGTAGAATCGCTCAAGAGCAAGTACAAGGTGCTCTGCTTCGATACGCGCGGCCACGGCGCGTCCGACGCCCCGGCGGGCGCCTATTCCTTGGACATGCTGGCCGAAGACCTGCATGGGCTGCTCGGCGCGCTGCGGGTCCAGTCGCCCCACTTCGTCGGGTTATCCATGGGCGGCATGATCGGTATGGTGTACGCGCTCAAGTATCCGGGCGTGTTCAAGAGCCTGGTGCTATGCGACACGTCGAGCCGCATCCCGCCCGAGGCAAAACCGGTCTGGGACGAGCGCATCAAGACGGCCACCGAGCAGGGCATGGAGCCGCTGGTGGAACCCACGCTCAAGCGCTGGTTCACTGAGCCTTATCTCGCACGGCGTAACAGCGTGGTCGCTCGGGTGGCGGATCTGATCCGCCATACCCCTCCGCAAGGGTACACCGGATGTTGTCATGCGATCTCTAAGCTCGATGTCACCGCCCGGCTGGCCGCGATCGAGTGTCCGGTGCAGATCATCGTGGGCGAGAAGGACGTGGGCACGCCGGTTGCGATGTCGGAAACGATCCACAAGGCGATTTCCGGCTCCGAGCTGGTGGTCATCCCCGATGCCTCGCACCTCTCGAACCTCGAGCAGCCCGCGGCGTTCAACACGGCCCTGCTTCGTTTCCTCGCCGGCGTGAGCTGAGCCGCCTCGCGAGTCGGATCCAGGCGCAGCCTGTTCAGATTCGCGCCAGGTGGGTGAGCGCGAGCACCAGGCACAACACCGCGACCGCACTCTGAGCGGCGCGCCAGCGCAGATACCAGCCTGGCAGCCGGAATCGCTGTGCCAGCTGGCGGTCCGCTGCATACTGGATGACAAAAGTGGCGACCAGCAGCAGCAGCCCGGTCCTGGGCGGCATCAGCAGCGAGATCCAGCCGACCAGTGCCGGGACGACGCTCCAGGCCATGAACACGCTCTGGTCCTGCTCGGTCATATCCGGATGCAGCATGGAGATGCCCCAGTGCAGCGCGCCGGCGAAGCTCAGGATCACCGCCGCATACGAAGTCAGCCAGAACAAAAGCGTGGGCGTGTAGGCCGCGGGCAGCGCCCACATCGCGCTGACGATCACGACGAAGGGAACCAGTCCGCCCGCGCTCAGCCAGAAAGGCGCTTTCGGAATCGGCGTGCGGTCTTCGGGTCTGGCCATGGCTCGCTCCGGGTGGATGCGCGTATGCCGCCGGTCTACCAGAGTCGGATGGACGGGGTACTGAACCGGTCGGGCTGGGTGGTAAACGCGATCTGGGTCGGGATTGTAGCGCGAGCCGGTTTTCGAGCCTCAACGCGCCATCCATCTGCGGTCGTGCCCGCACGCAGGCGGCCCCCCCTGTTCAGGCCTGCGGGAGCGTGCGCAGCGTCACCAAACCAGCTGTCGGGTCAAGTCCACGACCGGGAGTGGACGCGGCGCGTGGCTCAGATGTCGATTCAGCACCCGATAGTGGTCGACGTCGAATGGCGGAAGCCCGCGTCGCTCCAGCAGTGCGGCGAGCTCGCTGTCGGTCCGCGCTGAGCCGAGGTGGCGCCATTGGTCCAACACATGGACCTCGCCGAGCGCCCGCTCGAGGTCCACCTCGCGCAGCGCGATTCGCCCGCTGAACGGCCAGGGCGCAAGCCGTAGCCGGGCCAGCGCGCCGGCCAGGCGGACCATGTGCTGCGCGGCCGTCTCCCGGCCAACGCACGCGCCGCGGCAAGCGCCGCTCGGATACGCTGAGCAGGGGCCGGGGCCGGACTCCAACCCGAGGAGAATGCCGCACAGCTGCTGCGTGCGCGCCACGCCGCGCAACGCGGCCCAGGCATCCGTCCGGTTCCGGAACACGCCGTACACCGAGTCGGGCGCTATGCCCGCTTCGCCATGCAGATCGACGAGCTCCACGCCGCTCCCCGGCATCCAACGCAACGACCAGGCTTCCGATGGCCCGCGCCGCCGGTTGTAGAGCGGTGCCAGGTCGCGCAGCAGCGCGATCTCCCTCAACGCCGCACCAAGCTCGCCCGCGGTCTCGGTCCACTCGAGGGATGCCGTTCGCAGCGCCAGGGTCTGCAGCCGGTCCAGGGTGCCGTTGCCGGTGAAGTGCGCAAGCACGCGCGAGCGCAGGTTGACACTCCTGCCGGCATACAACGGCGTGCCGTCCGAGGCATAGAACACGTATACGCCGGGGGCATCGGGCAGGTCCTCGAAGCGCTCGTGATCCAGGCCGGGTGGCAGCACCGGGACCTGAGTGACGGCGGCCACCGCTTCGGCGAGGCGGCCAGGGTCCACAACGCGTTGCAGCTCTCGGGCGAAGGCCCACACGGCCTGCGCGTCGCCCAGCGCTCGGTGCCGGGCGCTGCAGGAGAGCCCATGGCGCTCGATGACGCTGTCCAAGTTGTGGTGGCGATGCTCGGGAAACAGGGCGCGAGACAGGCGCACCGTGCACAAGACACGCGCGCGGAAGCGGATGCCGAGGCGGCGGAACTCGGCACGCAGGAACGCGTAGTCGAAGCGGGCGTTGTGGGCGACCAGCAGGCGGCCTTCCAGCTGCTCCAGCAGCTTCGTGCCGATGTCTTCAAAGCTCGGGGCTCCAGCCACCATCTGGTCGGTGATGCCGGTGAGGGAGACGATGGCGGGCGGAATGGCGCGACCGGGATCGACCAGCGTGGACCACTCCCCGATGTATTCGCCATCGGCCACCTGTACCACACCGACTTCCGTGATGCGGTCGCGGTCTGCGCTTGCGCCGGTGGTTTCGAGGTCGAGAAATACCAACCGAGGGCCAAGCATGAGGAGCGCGTGATGGACTGTTTCCGGGAATGATTCGCCGCCGGCGGACCGCGACGGATGCATCATTTCACACCGGCGCAGGAATGTATAATCGGCGCGCGTCGCACAGAAAAACCTAGAGACGAGATTTCAGGACCCTGGAGGAGACCCATGCCCCATGCGCGATTCTGCTTCCGCGCGAGCGGGAGTAAGCCATGAGCGCGGCGCCGCGCCTCGCGCTGGAGGAGCGCATTGCGCTACCCGACGATCACGCGCGCGCCACCTTGATCGGGCGGGCCTGGGTGCCCGGGCCGCTCCCCGGACCGAGCCCGGTGCTGATCCGCGATGGCGACGCGCTCGACTTGTCGCAGGTGGCGCCTACCTGTGCCGACCTGATGAACAGCGACGACCCTGTCGCGCTCGCGACGACCGCGGTCAAGAGCGGACGCGCGACACCGATCGGCAGGGTCGCCGACATGCTCGCCAATTCGGCGGCAGATCGGCGCGACCTGAGCCGCGCTCATTTTCTGTCTCCCGTGGATCTCCAGGCGGTGCGCGCTTGCGGGGTGACCTTCATTGCCAGCATGCTGGAGCGGGTGATCGAGGAGCAAGCCAAGGGCGATCCCGCCGCGGCCGAGTCCATCCGCAAAAGCCTGGGCGCGGAGATGGGCGGTGAACTGCGTGCTATCAGGCCGGGCTCCCCCGAAGCCATGCGCCTGAAGGACTCGCTCATCCGGCGCGGCATGTGGTCGCAATACCTCGAGGTGGGCATCGGCCCGGACGCCGAGGTCTTCACCAAGGCCCAGCCGCTGTCGGCCGTTGGCACAGGCGCAGAGATCGGCATCCTGGCCACGTCCAGGTGGAACAACCCCGAGCCCGAGCTGGTGCTGGTCATCAACTCCGCCGGGAAGGTGGTTGGCGCCATGCTGGGCAACGACGTCAATCTGCGCGATTTCGAGGGGCGCAGCGCCTTGCTGCTCGGCCGCGCCAAAGATAACAACGCGAGCTGCGCGCTGGGGCCGTTCATACGGTTGCTCGACCAGCACTACAGCGTGAACGAGCTGCGCAGGACCGAGATTCGGATCGAGGTCGTCGGTACCGACGGCTTCCGGGTCGAGGGAAAATACAGCGTAACGCAGATCAGCCGCGACCCGCTCGACCTCGCGGCGCAGACGCTCAACCGCGATCACCAGTATCCCGATGGACTGGCCCTGTTCCTGGGCACGGCGTTCGCACCCGTCCAGGACCGCGGCGAGCCCGGCCATGGCTTCACTCACAAGATGGGCGACGTGGTGACGGTCCGCTCGCCCACGCTCGGCGCTCTGTCCAACCGCATCAACTACTGCGACAGAATTGCGCCGTGGACTTTCGGCGCATGCGAGCTGATGCGCAACCTCAGCGCGCGCGGCTTGATCTAGGCCGGAGGGGCCGGAGTTCGTCGAGTTTACTGCGCCTAGCGCACGGACTATCTCAAGGAGCCGCATGCCGGTCGTTCGAAGAGCGGCGCTCCGGATATCTGACGTACATAAAACGCGCTGGACCGTTCGTTGCAAGAGCAAATCGCGAAACCGTCCGCCTATCACCCAAAGTCGATATCCGTTCCGTCGCGGGACGCAGCTGTGCTTGCTTGGTAACTCATTGATTTGATGCCACCGTAATCTCCGATCGGGCCAAGTTTCGC
>Ga0335077_10008858_pt1 | contig 12482 bp, 9 predicted proteins | sample Lox_Sample_31_FD_207151 | JGI IMG/M metagenome (GOLD analysis project Ga0335077, IMG submission 207151) | Soil microbial communities from Loxahatchee National Wildlife Refuge, Florida, United States - Lox_Sample_3.1 | ecosystem: Environmental > Terrestrial > Soil > Wetlands | place: USA: Florida...
AGCCCGATATTCTCTACGGTGTGGCAGGGCGAAGCGCGGTGTTTCAGCAGTATGACGCCGCTAGCGGAAAGGTCAGTGACATCCATGATGCCTCCAGCTGCGCTTCGTTGAAGGCTTCGGACTGGGGTAGCGGCATTTCGGTGAGCGCCGACGACAAGCGCCTGATGGGGGTTTTCGGACCGCAGCAGGATAACAACTATCTGGTGTACCTCTACGACCGCGAAAAGGGCTGCCGCTGGTACAACACTCAAACCGGTGAGATCGGGGGAAAATGGGGGCCTCGGGGCACGATCGCTGCTCCCTACCGCTTCAGCATCCACGATGCCCGCATGTCCAAGTCCGGGGAATTTGTGGAGATCAGCGGGGGCGGAAAAGGGCCCATGTATTGGCAGGTGGACACGATGAATGTCGTCCTATGCGCCAACAAGGAAAACCAGTGCTGGGGTCACCACGCGATGGGGTATTCGCATATGGTGAACTCCTTTAACCGCCGCCATCCGCTTGAATTGGCAGTGCGTCCCTTGAATGATTTGACGGCCACCAAGCGGTTGCTTGATCCTCCAGCCGTCGTCGGCTGGTATGACTACCATATCTCCTGGAACGCGTCGGGGCCTCAGGACAGCAATCCGGCTTGCTTTTCCACCTACCGGAAGGGAAATCCCAATACCCCCGCTACGCCCCTGATGGTCAGCGGTCCCTGGGAAAATGAGATCGATTGCGTGGAGACAGATGGCAAAGCTTCCACTGTATGGCGCTTTGCGCACACCTACAGCACGGCTAAGAATGGTTTCTGGTCGCAACCCCGGGGCAATGTGTCACCGGACGGACGCTTCTTCATGTTCACCTCCGATTGGCAGGATCAGCTGGGGCTTCGAGCCAATGGAAAGTTGTACCGAACAGATGTGTTCATTGTCGAACTGCGGTGAAAGGAACCGACTTGGATCCCCGGGAAGTCATCGCGCCCGATTCTGAACCCATGCCTGCGACGGTTGTCCCCGGTAGTGCGCCGCCAAACCGGCGGCTGGATCATTCCCTCGCTCACAGCCTGGCCTGGAGAGCGGCGGCTAACTGGTCCAGCCAGCTGGTCAGTTGGGCCTCTTTCCTGCTGATCGTCCGGCTCTTGTCGCCCGCAGACTTCGGCGTCGCGGCTATGGCGGTGATTCTGTGGCCGTATCTGCGCTTTCTCGGCGAATTTGGCATCGGCCAGACCATCATTACGATGCGCGATCTGACGGAAGACCAGATTGCGCAACTGAACTCGGTCGGGTTGCTGCTGGGTTTTGTATGTTTTGGGCTGGGCGCAATTCTCGCGAAGCCTTTGGCGCTTTTCTTCCGCACCCCGGCTCTGGCTCCGGTGGTGATCGTGACGTGCAGCGGTTTGATCCCGCTGGGCTGCAAGGCGGCTTCGGAAGGTTTGTTGGCCAAAGAGATGCGCTTCCGGCTGCTGGCCTCATTTGAAGCCGTCCTGTCCGTGGTGTCAGCGATCGTCACTCTGTTGATGGCTTATTGGGGAACCGGATATTGGGCCCTGGTGGTCGGCAATCTCGCGGGCTACACGGTGCGCAGCATTCTGGTTCTGATCGCCCGCCCGTACCGTTACGCCCTCCCGCGTCCGAGTTCGTTGCGAAAGCCGCTGGCGTTTGGTTGGCACGTCCTGGTTTCCCTGGTAGCGTGGTCCGCCTACGAGAGGCTCGACAACGTGACTGCCGGACGGGTGCTGGGGCAAGCGGCCCTCGGCTTCTACGGCCTGGCGTGGAGTCTGGCTAATGTGCCGCTCGAAAAACTCACCAGTCTGGTGACGACGATTCTGCCCTCGTATCTGGCGGCCGTGCAAAAAGAACCCGCCGCTTTACGCCGCTACTTGCGCACCCTCACCGAGGTACTGGCGCTGGCCACTTTCCCGACGACGATTGGATTGGCGCTGGTGGCGCGCGAACTGATTCCTTTTGCCATGGGTAAGAAATGGGAGCCTATGGTGACTTCGTTGGAAGTCCTGGCGGTATACACGACCTTCCGGTCCATCGTTGCGCTTCTGCCCAAAGTGCTAACGGCAGTGGGCAATCCTCATTTTGTGATGTGGAATGATCTCCGGGCTCTCATCATTCTGCCTTGCGCGTTCTATATCGGAAGTCATTGGGGAATTGCGGGAATTGCCTGGGGTTGGGTAGTGGCTTATCCCCTGGTGGCAATGCCGTTGTACTGGAAGACATTTCGAACCATCGGGATGAATGCCGGAGAATACATTCGCTCACTGCGGCCGGCGATGAACGGAATCCTGGTGATGACGCTCGGCGTGCTTGCGTTGAAGTGGGTGCTGGCGCCCTTGAGCCTCCCCACACTGGCTCGTCTGGTTCTAGAGATCGTTACCGGGGCGATGCTGTACGTTTCGACTGTCCTTCTGCTACACCGCGGCCGGATTGCAATTTTTCTTCAACTTGCGAAGAACGCCCGCCGGGCAGAAGCATGAGGGCGCGTGCGATCTCCCACTGGGAAGTACCGCGTGCTGGAACCCGGATGGGCTCTGCAGCCCGCCAGATCGTATGCTTGAAGGCAGAGTCTCAGGAGACGAGGTGATGCATTGGAACTGAGACAGAAGGTGAGCCAGGACATTGCCAAGGGCGATGTTCAAGCGGCGGCTCGCGGTCTGGCTGAGCTTTGGAGGCGGGAAAGCGGGCCGGCCGCGGCCGCGTTCGTTGTGTCCCGTTTCGAGAAGCTGGTGGGTGAGATCCCATTGGTAGAGCAAAAAGCTGCCTTTCTGCGTTCGTTTACGGTGGAACCGGTACTGCCGTTACTTCGGGCAGCTGCTTTCAGCAGCGGGATCAATCTCACCCTGCAGGTGGGAGATTTCAACGCATACGCGCAGGAGATGCTGGACGCGGAAAGTGCTCTCTACCGCTTTAAGCCCAACCTCGCGATTCTGGCCGTGCAAACGTGTGATGTTGCCCCCGACTTGTGGGTCCAGTACACGGATCTGAAGCCCGCGGCAGTAGCTTCAGCCGTGCGACGAGCGGTGGAAAGCTTTCAGCAGTGGGTCCACGCGTTCCGCGAGCGGAGCCAGGCGAACCTGGTGATTCACACGCTTGAGCAACCCATCTTGCCCAGTGCCGGTGTCATCGATGGTCAATCTGCGGGGGGGCAATCCGCGGCCATTGAGGACATCAACCGCGAGCTGCGCCGCTTGCCGGAGCAGTACCGTGGTGTCTACGTATTGGATTACGACGCACTGGTTGCGCGCTATGGCCGGTTGGGTTGGCATGACGAGCGCAAGTGGAGGACCGCCCGCATGCCTCTCGCGGCAGAGCATCTGATCCATTTAGCTCAGGAATGGCTGCGGTTTCTGGTTCCCTTGTCCGGGAGAACGGCCAAGGCGCTGGTGGTGGACCTTGATGACACGCTGTGGGGCGGCATAATTGGCGAAGATGGAATTGAGGGGATTCAACTCGGTGCGGAATATCCCGGGAGCGCCTACCAGGCGCTCCAGCGGGCGATGCTCGATCTGTATCAAAGGGGCATTCTGCTCGCCATCTGCAGCAAGAACAACCGCGACGACGCCATGGAGGTTCTGGAGAGCCATCCTGGCATGTTACTCAGGCCGCCGCACTTTGCTGCCATGCGCATCAATTGGAATGACAAAGCGCAGAATCTGCGCGAAATTGCAGCCGAACTGAACATCGGAACCGACACATTGGTCTTCTTTGATGACAACCCTGCGGAACGGGAGCAAGTTCGAAATAGCTTGCCCCAAGTTGCGATCATTGACCCGCCCGGCGATCCTTTGTCCTGGGCGGCGGTCCTGCGGAATTATCCGGCGTTTGAGCGCCTGACTCTTTCCCCGGAAGATCAGCAGCGCACAATCTTTTATCTGGCGGAACGGGAACGTTCCCAGGCAGCACACAGCTTCGGGTCGAAGGAGGATTTCTATCGTTTTCTCGAGCAGCGGGTGGAGGTCGCTCCGGTGTGCTCCGCTACGCTTGACCGGGTTGCTCAGCTTACACAGAAGACGAATCAGTTCAATCTCACCACCCACCGCTATGACGCACAACAAATTGCCGGGCTGACAAAGAGTCCTGGCTGGCAAGTGCTTTCGCTTCGAGTGCAGGACCGGTTCGGCGATCACGGCCTGGTGGGTGTGGCGATTACTTGCGATAAAAACGAGGTTTGTGAGATCGATACTTTTCTGCTGAGCTGCCGGGTCATTGGCCGGACCGTGGAGACAGCACTCTTGTCTTTTCTGGCTCAGAGCGCGCTAGCCAGAGGAAGGCGCCAGTTGGCGGGCTGGTTCCTGCCGACTGCCAAGAATGAGCCGGCGCGAGAATTCTACGCCCAGCACGGTTTTAGTATGCAAACCCAAAATGGGGAAGGGAGCCTTTGGACCTTCGACCTTAGTGATCAGCAGATTCCGTGTCCGGAATGGATCCAGTTGCACGCAGAAATCGGAGCATAAACTGACCTCGTCCCTGTTCGAACAAGTGCGAACGATCGCGTCCGATCTCTTCGATGTGGCTCCGGAGGGGATCACGGCGGAGTCTTCGCCGGAGACTCTTGAAAAATGGGACTCCGTACAACACCTGAGCCTCGTACTGGCGCTCGAGGAAAGGTTCCACTGCCAACTGACGCCCGAGGAAATCGAGCACATGCACAATATCGGGGGAGTTGTACGAGTGCTTGAGGGCAAATTGCAGTCTGCATCCGGCTAATCCGCCGACGCTGACGTGTTCCCGACCTATGGCCATTGTGATTGAGCCTTACCGCGAAGAGCATCAGGCCGCGATGCAGGAATTCAACCGGAGATTGCAGGCGGCCGGCGGAGGGCCAGACCTGGTTTTCTACCGTTCCTCTCAACCCCATTGGCTGCCCAGGGCAGAGAACAGTTCTGTTTACAACGAGTACTTCGTCGCGCTGGAGGGCGTGGCAGTCCGGGGAGCGTACGCGCTTAAGCACGAGAAGATTCTTGTCGGCGGGTCCGATCTGCACTCAGTGGCTTGTTATCATCACCCGCTGTCGGAAGGTGTAGTGAGCCGATCCTATGCGGCGGTGGGCGGCTTGCTGCTGCGCGACGCGCTCAAGAGACAGCCCAGACTGTACGCTCTCGGAATGGGTGGCCTGGACCGTCCTTTGGCCAAGATGCTGGCGGCCATGGGATGGCGCCTTTACCTCGTCCCTTTTTACTTCCGAGTCGTTCACCCATACCGCTTCTTGCGCCAGATGCGTTCCCTGCGGGAAGCTCGCTGGCGAAGCGTTCTGATGGACCTGGGTGCGCTAACGGGAGTGGGGCCGGTCGCCCTGAGAGTTCTGCAGGGGGCAGCGCGGCTGCGGTCTGCTTCCGCAAGGCCATTCCTTGCTGAGCAGGTTGATGGTTTCGAAGGATGGGCAGACAGTCTGTGGCTCGCCGCCCGGAGTGAGTGCAGCATGACGCCAGCGCGAGATTCTGAGACCCTGAAGATGTTATACCCAGCCGCCGACAAACACTTCACTCGTCTCCGCATCAAGCGAGATGATGCAATCATCGGCTGGACGGTGGTGGGAGAGAGACGAAGAGACTCCAAATTCGGTGACCTGCGCGTGGGATCGATCATTGATTGTTGGGCAGCTTCCGGGGACAAACTGGCAGTGCTCCTGGCCGCGACGGAAGCGCTGCAAGCTCGGGGAATGGACCTAATCGTTGCCAACCACAGCCACCGGGTCTGGGGACAAGCGTTCCAATCCGCGGGTTATTTTAAGGGGCCTTCCAACTTTGTTTTCGCCGCATCAAAAGAGTTGACCGAACTGCTGCAACCCTTCGATCAAAACAAGCCATCCTTCCACATCACTCGAGCGGACGGTGACGGTTTGCCGCGCAATTTCTAGCCATTCGCGGAATGCCCAGGACAAATCGTATCGGCTCAATTGTGGGAAACATGTCCTTCTGTGTGGGGTTTTAGCCCCCCTGGGATCTAGGCGACAAACCTGCGAGGAAACTAGATTGACCGCTGGAGCTGGCGAAGCCCGCCCCGCAATCTGGATCTCGATAGGTATCCCTCATGCCCGGAGTTCTGTGTCGTTCCGCCAAGTGTGTCATCTTGGCGCTGATTTTGGTGATGATCCTTGGACAGACGAAATTGCTTCAGCGGCCAACGTCTGCTCCGGCGAAACTGGCCGCTCGATTCCGGGGTTTCCATGCGTTGGTTTCCGCGATTCTGGTAAGCACGGGTACAAACGGCGGCACAGTGATTGCGGCTCAAAGCACATGCGGACCGCCTACCTATCCTTGCGCTCGCACAGATTTCCAGGTTGCCCAACTGCCCAATCCGCTGCCCGATGTCGGCGGTTTGAGTGGCGCGGGAACAACCATTCAGGACCCAGACTTCGGAACCGAGATCGTGCGTGTGACCGATGTGGATACCGATCCGGGCTTGAAAATCTGTGCGGCCCAGCGCACCTACTGCAATACCTCTTTTGTGACGGTGGGTGGGGGTAGCGCTTCGGCGAACGCCTGGAACACAGACGACACCATGTTTACGGTCAGCTCCACCTTGGGCGCCACTTATGTGCTGGGTTGGGACCCCGTGAATTTGCGGGTGTCACGACCGTTTGCCAATTCTTACCCAAAGACGGGCGGCTTGGCATTTCCGTACAGCGAAGTGCAGTGGAGCCGGGTAAACCCAAAATGGATTTATGTAGTCGAAAACACGAAGTTGGTGAAATACGATCTCACCGACCCAACCAAGGCACCGGTGGAGAGGGTTCTGTTTGATTTTGCCTCCGCGGGCTGCCTGCCGGGCGGCTTTGTTGCGACCTGGCATTCTGCGATGACGGTCGGTGCGGCAGATCAGACATTCTCGATCGGATTTTCGAACGCCGGAGGCCAGGAAACCGGCACCTACGTGGCGGTGTACCAGGCTGGCAGCGGATGTTCCCTGCTGAACACCAGAACGGGGCAGGTAACGGGCAATTGGGGCGAGACGGGAACCATCGCTATTCCTTACCGCTTCACGCTACATAACATAAACGGGTCAGGTGACAACTCGCAGGTGGCTTTGGGGCACAACAAGTGCACATCCAGCGTGGCGTGCCCGCCTTACGCCTATTTCTGGCAATCAGGAACCACCAATGTGCAGGTATGCCCGAAGGGGAGCCTGTGCGGTGGACATTGGGTCACCGGATTTAAGCACTGGATCAATAACGACGGCGACCCGGTGAGCGGAGAAAGTCACATCCGGCCGTATACAAACCTGACCGCCATTACACTGATCACACCCATGTCTGCCATGGCCGGCGTGACGGCGCCGTTTGATCAACATTTGTCGTGGAACAACAATACGGGGGATGACGTGGCACCGTACTATGTGACCACCGTGTCGTTCAACAAAGGCGGGAGCCCCGTCTTCCCGTTTCCCGCAGCCTGGCATGACGAAGGGCTGATTTTTCCCTTCGACGGATCGGGCGTGCGCCGCGAGCACCACACATTTACCTCAGGCCGGAATCAGCGATTTAACGCCACCTGGGCCATCGGCCAGATTTCGCAGACCGGGCGGTTCGGCATTTTTACGTCGGACTGGATGAATACGCTGGGCTGCGAGAATGGCAGCGCGGGTCCGTGTACCGTCGGCAACAATAATGGCAAAGGCTATCGGGCAGACGTATTCGTCGTTGAGCTGAAGTAATCCCAAGGTGCTTCGTTTCCGCTTAGAGCGGGTCGTTCCGGTCCAGCAACTTGTCGCGGACACGGTCGTAAACCGAATTCCCCAGCATCTTGCGGAATGCATCGCGCAGCGTTTGGCGAAGTTTCAACCACTCCAATCCGCGTCCCTGGCAAGTCTTCCAGAAAGTTGCAGAATCTGTGTCCCGCAGGATGGCCACGCGTCCAAGAGCAAAAGCATCGGTAGATTTTCCGTTGGCCTGAATGCGACTGGTAGCAAGGGTGCGATAACCCGCGTTGCGAGCCACCTCGACCGCGCGAGGATCATAGCGCCCACCTGGGCAGGAGAAGTGCTCCACTGGTCCGCCAAGGATCTGCTCCAGCCGCGTTTTGGCGTCGACGATCTCGCACCGCAGGCGGGCCGCGTCGAGGTCAGACAGGTAGGCATGAGTCATCGAGTGGCAGCCGATCTCGAAGCCGAGGCCGGCGAGCTCACGTAGTTGCGCATCGGACAAGTATCCTGGCCGGCCCAGCAAACCTGCTGTGACATAAAAGGTCGCGCCGAAGCGAAGCTCCTGCAGAATAGGTGCTGCGGCCAGCAGATCGGTTGCGCAGCCGTCATCGAAAGTGATCGCAACCCCGGGCTGAGGAGAAGAGGCAAGCGTCTGGCTGACGCTCCTGCCTCGCCAGCCCGCACCGTTCAGAAGCTCCATTTGTGCGCGAAAATCGGAAGTGCGAAGGACATAGCGCACATATCCCGCTTGCGACTGCACCAGTGGCCGCCCGGGCAGTTCGAGCTCGTGATACATCAGGAAAATGGAACCAGCTTGCGCCATCACCGCTTCCCCTGCGTGATTACAGACAGAGCCAGCCGCGGGTTCCCGGAACTGGAAACCTGGCCGGAGCTAGGAACGCCGAGCACCGGTTGGCAAATGCTCGCTCACCAGCGTGAATAGATCATCACGCAGTCCGGAGCCGCAGGCCAGCAGGCCAGAGATCAGCGGCGACTTATTGTTGCACCGGAGGGGGGAATTCTCCAGGGTGCTGACGAATCCGCCTGCGCTCTGAACCAGAGCCGCACCGGCGGCCACGTCCCACTCGTTTTTCGGAGTCAGAGTGAAGGTTGCATCTGCAAGTCCGGCCGAGACCAGCGCCAGTTTGTAAGCCACGGAGCCCATGGGGCGCAGGGTGAAGGGGGCGTTCTCGAAACGCTTCCAGTCGCCGCGCTTCACTTCGCTGCGGCTGGCCAGCACTACGGCACCGCTTAGACTGGTGCGCAGGCTGGAGCGCGCGGGCTTCCCGTTATAGGTCGCACCGGACTCCAACGAACCCAGAAAAATTTCACCCGTGGCCGGATTGCAAATTCCGCCGGCAACCGGCCGGCCCTGTTCTACCATGGCGACGGAAACGCAGAATTCGGGAATGCCAGCGACAAACTCACGGGTTCCGTCCAACGGATCCACCACCCACACGCGTTCTTTTTCCAATCGAGAAAGATCGTCGACGCTTTCTTCAGAAAGCCAGCCTTCTCCTTGCCGGAGCAGCTCCTGGCGCAGTACCGCATCGACAGAGCGATCCGCCTCGGTCACGGGATCGTGACCCACCTTGTATTCGGTTTCGATGGCGCCTGGGGTGAAGCCTGCCAGAATTGTGCGTGCAGCTTCCAGGGCCCGCTGGATGCGGGTCAACGTTTCGGAATCGAAGCGTGAGTTCATGGATCATTTCCCGCGGGTTCAGGCCCAAAGCATGCGGGCCCCGGTGGCCAGCAGCACCGAGCAAAGAATTCGCCGCAACCAGGGCACCGGAACCCTCGTGCTCAAATGGGAACCGAACACACCGCCCGGGATGGAGCCGATCAAAAGCGAGGCTACCAGTGTGGGATTCACATTGCCGAGGCGCCAGTGCAGCACACTGGTCACTCCGGTGAGGATGACAGCGTGCACGATGTCGGTGCCGACCATGACCTTGGGGGCGTAGCTGTAGAACATGAGCAGCAGCATCATGATGATGCTGCCCGAGCCCACCGATGTCATTCCCACCAACGCCCCAGCCAGCAACCCGATCATCGACATTCCCGCGAAAGACTTCATCGTGGGCGGACGGCTGGCCACCCGCTCTTCGATCCGGACCTGGAAAAGCAGCAGCGTCGGAATGAATATCAAGAGCACGCCGATGACGTGGGTGATGAACGTGTTTACTCCATTCCCGTAGACATGGCGGAGATGAGTCAGAAAGCTGACCCCAAGAATGGATCCGGGCACGCTGCCCACCGCCAGGGCCAGCACGACCTTGCGCCGTACCGTGCCCCTTCGCAAATGAACATAACTCGAACCGATTTTGGTGACGAAGTTGAAGACGGCATCCGATCCTACGGCGATTATGGGCGGGACCTTGAGACCGAAAATCAAGATGGGGAGCAAAAGCACGCCACCGCCCATGCCGGTCATGCCGAGCAGGGTACCCACGGTGAAGCCAATCAGGATCTTGGCAGCGATCTCCATGTGCAAATTGGCAAACCCGGTTGGCCCACAGGTCCCCCCGGAGTTATGCCGAAGCTCCGTTGACTCCGATGAAGCCCTCCCGCTCCAGGTGCAGGATAATCCCCTGAGCGGCCTCTTCCGGCGTGAGTTCTGCGGTGTCGATCACAACTTCCGCATCTTTGGGTTCCTCGTAGGGGTCCGAAATTCCGGTGAACTCCTTGAGAATTCCTGCCCGCGCTTTGGCATAGAGACCCTTGCGGTCGCGTTGCTCGCAGACTTCGACGGGCGTGGCGATATGGACCAGGATGAATCCGCCAAAGGGCTCAATCAACTGACGCACGTGCTTGCGTGTGGCGTCGTAGGGGGCAATGGGGGCGCAGATGGCAATGCCTCCATTCTTGGTGATTTCCGACGCTACATAGCCGATACGGCGGATATTAATGTCACGATGCTCTTTGGAAAAACCCAGTTCCGAGGAGAGATGCTTGCGGACCAGGTCGCCGTCCAGGATCGTGACTGGGCGTCCTCCGACTTCAAGGAACTTCGTAAGCAAAATGTTGGCAATCGTCGATTTCCCTGACCCGGAAAGACCGGTGAAGAAAATCGTCAGACCCTGCTTATGCCGGGGCGGATAGCTGCGGCGAAGTTCGTGAACGACTTCCGGATAGGTGAACCATGAAGGAATCTCGCGGCCTTCGTTCAGACGCTGGCGCAGTTCCGTTCCCGAGATGTTCAGCACGCGGGCATCTTTCGGGACCTCATTGTCCGGAACGTAGCGGTCCTGGTTTTCAAGGTACACCATCATGTTGAAAGGCACCATGGTGACGCCGATGTCGGCTTCGTGTTTCTTGAACAGGGTCTGCGCATCGTAGGGACCGTAGAACGGCTTTCCGTCAGTGTCGTTGCCCGGACCCGCGTGGTCACGGCCGACGATGAAGTGAGTGCAGCCGTGGTTCTTGCGGATGATGCCGTGCCAAATGGCTTCCCTTGGGCCACCCATGCGCATGGCCAGGGGCAACATCGACAGCTTCACCGTGCCATGTGGGTATTTCGAGAGCAACAACTGGTAGCAACGAACCCGGGTGAAATAGTCCACGTCACCAGGCTTGGTCATTCCCACCGAAGGATGAAGCAATAAATTGGCTTCCACCTGTTTGGCGGCGCGGAAGGTCAATTCCACGTGTGCGCGGTGCATAGGATTACGGGTTTGAAATGCCACGACACGCCGCCAGCCCAAGCGGGCAAACTCGGCGCGAAGTTCCGCGGGAGTAAGACGCAAGGGCTTGAAATCATAATGCGAGGCTTGGTGGACTCCCTCGAGGCGCCCACCCACATACCAGGCGTTAGATTTGTTCAGGAGGTAGTCGACGCCAGGATGTGCGGTGCTGGTGGTGTTGAAAACCGCTTTGGCTTCGGCCTTGCGATCTGGTTGCCAGACTTCTTCCACGTGCAGCACAGCCAGCATTACGCCCTCGGGGTCGCGCAAGGCAACCTTACTGCTGCCCGGCTTTAGCGTCCTGGCAAACTCTTCGGTGACGTCGAGCGTGATCGGCATGGGCCACAAGACGCCGCTGGAGAGCCGCATGCTGTGACAAACGCCTTCGTAGTCGGCGCGCGTCATGAATCCGCGAAGCGGGGAAAAGCCCCCGCTCATCAGCAGTTCGAGATCGCAAAGCTGGCGGGCAGTCAAATCCCACGACGGCCATTCCCGCGAGTGTGCTTTCAGTTCGTTTGCTCGTTCTGAGTTTACGAGGAGTTCAGCGAGTTCCCCGCCGTGCGGTGCAATGAGATGACTTGTCGATGAGGTCAAATCCGTGGAGCCTCCGGGTTCGTTCGTCCTGAATACCCATGGGATGTTTGTAATATGAAATCAGACGCAGTACTTTGCAGCAATTGCGCTTCCACAGGTTGACGCACGACGTCTTTGTAAGCGCGCAGAAACAATAGTAATACGCGAGTTGGCGTGAATTCCTGAGGCAACTCAGTTCCAACCGGTGTGAAAATTTTTGCGACATGGTGCGGTCGACCGCTCCCGCAAAACTGGCTTGGAGTCATATGTTTTTGTCGCCCCATCGTCGATCCATGGGTAGCTTCGCTTCCATATCGCCTTCAGGTTACCTGATGTGACCTCCGTGGAAGAGACTTTGTGTCGAGAATTGTGTTCCAATAGCTTCCGGATGCTGCGGCGTCCAGTATCAGTGAAGTGGTGGAGATGATGAAGCATTTTCTCGTTCTGTGCTCTGTGCTCATTGCAATGGCATCGTTGGCAATGGGGCAGAATGTTCACGACTCAGCTTTGGGGCTGCACGAGAAGGTGTTCGTTCCTAAGCCAGCAAGCGGGTCGCGCACCCCGGGGGCCGTCTCTGCCACAAGCCCAAGAACAA
>Ga0335077_10008860_pt1 | contig 12480 bp, 7 predicted proteins | sample Lox_Sample_31_FD_207151 | JGI IMG/M metagenome (GOLD analysis project Ga0335077, IMG submission 207151) | Soil microbial communities from Loxahatchee National Wildlife Refuge, Florida, United States - Lox_Sample_3.1 | ecosystem: Environmental > Terrestrial > Soil > Wetlands | place: USA: Florida...
GGCCGGTCAACAAACGATAGAGCAGCACGCCAGCCGAATAGAGGTCGGAAGCTACTGCCACCGGTTCGCCGCGCACCTGCTCCGGGCTGGCATACTCCGGCGTGAAGGCGAATACGCCCGTCTTGGTGAGTGCGGCTTCGGCGGTGGCATCTACCAGGCGCGCAGTGCCGAAATCCAGCAGCTTCACATTGCCCGCGTTATCCACCATAATGTTGGACGGTTTCACGTCGCGATGGATCACCTGGCGGCCGTGGACGTAGGCCAACGCATCCAGAATCTGGCGCATGAGGGCGATGCGGCCGCGCGCGTCGAGACCGTGGACCTCGCAGAAGCGGTCGATGGTCAGGCCGCCGACGAATTCCATCACCAGATAGGGGAGGCCCGTCTCCGAAACTCCACCATCGATCAGACGGGCGACTTTGGGATGATCGAGGCCGGCCAGGAACTGGCGTTCGCGGCGGAAGCGTTCCTCGATCGCGTGGGAGGCCAGGGCCAGCGGCACAACCTTCACGGCGGCCGACATCTGAAAGGCGCCATCGGCGCGTTCGGCCAGGTAGACGGTGCCCATGCCGCCGCGCCCGAGCAGCTTCACAGCCTGCCAGGCGCCGAACCGCGGCAGTCGCTGCGCTGGAGTGGGCACCACGGCACGGATGCGTTCGTGATCTTCCAGCAAAAGTGCAACTTCGGTGCGCAGCTTCTCATCTGCGCCACAGCGCTCACGGATCAGCGTGTCCCGCTCCACGCCCGGCGGCCAGTCGATAGCGGCGTAAAAGATCTCTTCGACTTCGCGAAAACGTTCGAGTTCAGAGGGGTTCATGGCAAGTCCGCTTCACAGGCAAAAGCCCGTGCTACCTAGGCCAGGCGGCGGCGCAGCCAAGCCAGGGAGAAGTGCAGGCTACGTTCCACCGTCCGGCTGGAAACCTCCAGAATCTCGGCGGTTTCCTCCACCGTGCAGCCGAGAAAGTAGTGCAGTTCGACCATGCGGGTCTTGACGGGATCGAATTCGGCCAGGTCGTTGAGCGCTTTGGAAAGGTCGAGCGATTCGGCAGTCTCGCCCCCGAGCCAAGCCAGTTCGGCGTCCAGCGGGGCGCGCTGCCAGCCCAGGCCGCGCTTCTCCGCTTTGGCTTTGCGCGCGGAGTCGATGAGCACGCGGCGGGTGAGCTGCGCGGCGAAAGTGAAGAAGTGCGCGCGGTCCTTGAGCGACAGCCGGCGCACGCGCAGCAAGTCGACGAAGACTTCATTGACCACCGCCGTGGGTTGTAAGGTATGGTCCGGCCGCTCTTTGCGCAGGTAGGCTTCGGCGATGGCGCGAAGCTGATCGTAGACCAGCGGGGCCAAGGCTTCCACAGCACCGGACTCTCCCTGCTCCCAGCGCGCCAGGAGTTGGGTAATTTCTCCTTGACCGGACTTCGCCACGCTTCATCATAGAACGTCGGGAAGGGCCTGTCCGGTGGACGCGAGTACTGCGGGATTCAGTACTGGCCTTCGGATCCTACTACCCCAACTTAGATACGGCGCAATTTGAGTGAGAATGCCGCCAGAATTTGCGAGGCGACAATTAATGTCGGGTTTTCACGGGCTCTTGCGCCGTATTGAATGAAGGCGCCGGGCAGGCTGTTAGTGGCCAGGATGCCGAAGGAGAGGAAGGGAACATGAATATCGATCGTTTTCGTCTTTGCATGCAATTCGCGGCCGCCTGCGTACCCGTTTTTTGCTTCGCGGGCACAAACGCCAAAGTCAACGTGGATTTTGGCAAGGTGCCGCTCAGTTTTGAAGCCAACCGCGGACAGACGGATGCCCGCGTGGATTATCTGTCGAGGGGCAAGGGCTATACGTTGCTTCTGACCCGCGACCAAGCCGTGCTCCGGCTGCACCAAGGCGCGCCGTTGCGGATGAAACTGCGGGGCGCCTGCGGCCAAGCCACGGCGTCCGGTATGGACCAATTGCCTGGGAAGGCGAATTACTTCCGAGGCCACGATCCATCCCAATGGCATACCGGTATTCCGACCTATCAGAAGGTGAAATACACGAGCGTGTATCCCGGCGTGGATCTCGTTTATTACGGCAACCAGGGCCGGTTGGAGCATGATTTCATCGTTGCACCGGGAGCGGATCCTTCGAAAATCGCCCTGAGCTTCGAAGGCGCGCAGCCCAGGATCGACCGTCAAGGAGACCTGGTCCTGACGGCAGACGGCAGCGAAGTGCGGTTTCAAAAGCCGGTGGTTTATCAGGCTGCGGGGAGCGGGAAGCATAGAGTGGACGGCCGCTACGCGCTCGATGGAAACGCGGTGCGCTTTGAGCTGGGCGCTTACGACCATAGCCGCGAACTGACGATTGATCCGCTGTTGGTATACTCCAGTTACCTGGGCGGCAGCAGCAACGACTACGGCCAAGGGATCGCGGTGGACAGCCAGGGCTCGGCTTACGTGACTGGTATTACCTATTCGACGGACTTCCCCACGGAGAACCCCCTCTACGGCCCAGAACTCAACGGGAACCCCTATGAAGTCTTCGTTACCAAGTTCAACGCAGCCGGCACGGCGCTGGTCTACTCCACTTATCTGGGTGGCGTCGGACCCTCCGACGAAGCCGGCGCCAATGACATCGCCGTGGATCCGGAATTCAACGTGTATGTGGGCGGAACCACGGATGCCAACGACTTCCCGGTCACGACCGGAGCCTTCCAGACGTTCTGCGGAGGCCAGATTGCAGGCTGTGGTCCTGGCGCCGGTTCCAGCGCGTTCCTGACCGAGATCAACGCGGCGGGCTCCGCGCTGGTGTATTCCACATTTCTGGGCGGCATCAACTATACCATCATCACTGGCGTGGCCGTGGACTCCGCGGGCGAGGCCTACGTGACCGGATACACGGGCTCCAACTACAGTCCACCGGACAACCAACCAGTTTCCTACGGCTTCCCGACAACTCCGGGCGCTTTACAGCAAGGTTCCCAGGACAGTCCGGGTTATGGCTCCGCCTACGCGTTCTTCACCAAGTTCGCCGCGGGGGGCGCGGGCTTGGTGTATTCGACCTTGTATGGCAGCATCACACCGCCTGACGTTTTCGATCAGGATTACGAGCAGTTGCCGACATACGGGTCCGCGATCGCCATCGACGCAAACGGAGACGCGTACATTACCGGCTATACGACTAGCGGGAACATTCCGGTCACTGCCGGCGCCTTCCAGACCACCGCCTCGCCGTTGACCGGGGGGGCTAATGCTTCCATGATCCTTGGCCCGCGGGCTTTCGTAGCTAAGTTCGACCCCACGCAATCCGGCGCAGCGTCGCTCATCTACGGCACGTATCTGGGGGGCACCGGCGGCATCAGCGGCAGCGCAACGGATTCCGGCACGGGCATCGCCGTCGATTCGGCGGACAACGCATACATTACAGGTCAAGCCGGATCGCCTAATTTTCCGACCACGAAAGGAGCGTTTCAACGTACTTGCGACTCTGATGGCGGAGAAGGGTGCCACAGCGCGTTCATCACCAAGCTGAACGCCGCGGGATCGGCTCTGGTCTATTCGACGATGCTCGGCGACCCGGCCAACGGCAGCGGCACCTCGGTGACGCCGACGTGCATCCGCGTCAACGCCAGCGATAACGCCTTCGTGACCGGCAGTGCGGGAATCGGCTTCCCGGTGATGAACCCGATCGCCACTTGCCCATCCTCCTGTTATGGATTCGTCGCGGAATTGAACCCCACTGGCAAGGCTCTGCTGTTTTCCACGTACATACCGGGCGCATACGTCTTGCCAGCCAGCTTGGCCCTGGACGGCCAAAACAGTGTCTACGTAACCGGTGTAACCAACGGCTTGACGGTCACCACGGGCGCTTTCCAGCAAAATTTCGGTGGCGGAACCTACGACGCTTTTGCCGTGAAGATTGCTACCGTGGCGTCCGACCTTGTGCTGACCAATTCGGCGGCCTCAAGCGCGCCTACCGGCACGCCGCTCACTTATACCATTACAGCCACCAACAATGGACCGGACGCAGCGACTAAGGTGGTAGTCACCGACACCGTGCCGGCGGGCAGCACCTTCGCAAGTGTGACCACCTCCTCCGGCACCTGTACGTCGCCGGGTGTGGGCGATACGGGCGCGGTTCGGTGCACCGTCGGCGATCTGGCGGTGAACGCCGCGGCGACTGTCACCTTGACGGTGAGCGTGACTGCGGCGAAAGGCAAGGAACTCAAAGACACGGCGCGTATCTCGGCCGCCGGATACGACTCAGCCGCGAGCGACACCGCCGTTGCGGAGACGAGGGTGACGGAGTAGACAATGGGCGAGCTTCGCTCGCCCAGCGCAAACGCGATTTTGTCTGCACCACCGAGGGCGGAAGTTAGCGGCAAGCAATGCTTCAAGCCTGTAAAACAGAGGCGGAACAGGGAACTCGAACCGTATTTGTTGATCTAAGTTATACATTCTACAAATGTTATGCGCGAAGACTGTCGCCAAAATAACAGGCAATATCGCCAGCAGGTTTCGCTGGGCGATGCGTTTGGGTTTCGGACGAAGCGAACACTGGCGCGCCCGTATCCGCCAGGTTGGCGCCCTTTTCTTGGAACCCCTGCTCTCGCTCGCGCAACTGCGCGACCCGCTCGCAGCAGCAGATTATAGGCGCGAGCGCTTCAATCAACGTGCGGGCCATGGTGCCAGATACAACCCTTACGCGCCGAGGCCTGGTAGCCGCGAGGTACTGTGCACGCGGGCTAGGTGCGCGAAACCTTCGGCAGCTTCGCAGCCGGATTCGAGGCCGCGGTGATTCTCCATGCCTTGGTGCCACGCGCGGTAGATGCGCTCGCCATTTTGGCTCTTGTGGGCAAACAGTGCTGCCTTTTTCTTGTCCCGTACTGCGGAGATATTGACGTAATCGGTGGGATGGAAGCCCATGGTCTGCATTCCGAGAGCGACTTCGTAGTAGTAGAGCTCGAATCTCCCCCGGGCCGCCAGCCAGGCGCGGAAAGTCAGGGTACTAGCGGCCTGGTGATCGAGGTTCCCGTCGATGGGCCATTGGGTGAAGACCACGTCGGGGTCCTCGGCGGAGATCAGCTTGCCAAGCGATTCAGCGGCATTCTTGTCTACCACGGTGGCTCCATCGATCTGGCCTGCAAAGACCGCTTGCGCGCCCAGAATCTCGCAAGCGGCCGTGCACTCGGCCGACCGAATGGCGGCAGCCTCCGCATGCGACTTGCTCGCGATGCCCGCCTCGCCGCGAGTGAGGTAAATGATAGTGACGCGATGGCCGAGTTCGGCAAAGCGCGCCAGGGTGCCTCCACAGCCGGATTCGGGATCGTCCGGATGGCCGCCCACACAGACGATCTTCGATGTACGGGCGGGAGGCGCTTGTCCGGCGGCCAGCGCAGAGAAAGGGAGAGAAAGGACTTGCCGGCGTGAGGGTCGCATAGCGAATGGTTTACATCATACCAGGGTCTATCCAGGTTGAGGTTGCGGCTTGCGCGGCGCCGCCGCGTCATCCGCCAGGAGCTGTTTTGGTTCCTGCCCGATCACCGGCCAGAATTGGGTGATTTTTCCGTCCCGGTAAACGGCGATATCACCGAACTGCAGAAATACGCCTTCGCTCTGCGTCGGGCGCAGGAAAACCAGGTCGTCGACACCCAGCGCCGTTTTGCGCGGGCCGTTGAGCATTTCCTCGTTGGAGGACCGGCCGTAGAGCTTGTTCTGCCGCAGGCCCGGCGGCGACACCGGCTGCGCCTGCCAGTTGCCTCCGTAGATGAAAAAGGTCCTGGCGGCTTTCGGATTGAACGCGGCGCAGATCCCCGACAGAGCTTCCAGCCCCGGCAGACGGGTCTTCTCCGTGGCTTTCAGCACGGACGTGGCAATGAAGCAGGCCGGCACATGGTCGGCCAGGGTGCCGACGTCGCAATCCATCGGCTTGACGAGAGCAGATCCGACCGCCACTTCCGTGCCGGCGTGCAGGTCCTGGTGCAGCCGGTAGGTCGGGCTGCCAGCGGTATTGAACGTCAGCTCGCCTGTGCGGTCGGGATAGCGTTTTTCGACGAGTTCGCGCATCTCTTTATACAGCGCCTTGGATTTATTAAGCGCGCCGCCGCGCAGCAGACCGGGCATCCTGGCGACATGCGCGTCGTAGCCCATCAGGCCCGAGAGGCTGAGTCGCGGGTTGGCATCGATTTCATCCAGCATGGCCGCCAACTGGGCGGGCGTGGTAACCCCGCCGCGATGCAGGCCGACGTCGATCTCGATATTTACTTTGAGGCGCAGACCGCGCTCTTCCGTCAGCCTGGCGTATTCCTTCAGCCGCTGCGGCGTGTCGATCAGCCAGTGCACCTGCCGCGCGGGGTCGAAGGTGCCGCCCGCGAACTCGTCGTAGAAGCGCGCCGCCAACACCGCCGGCATCGGCTTGCCGAACAGCACATCGCCTCCGGGAACGCCGCGCGCGACCGCATCCAGGAACGACAGGTCGAAAATCATTAGCCGGCGCGTGTCCGCCAGCTCCATTACGCGCCGGACCAGCGGCAGTGAGGGCAGGGATTTCACCACCAGGCGGACGTTCATGCCCGGCGGCAGATGCGAGAGCAGGGTGGCGGTGTTCTTTTCCAGCCGTTCCTCGTCGATCACGAGAGTCGGGCGCAGCAGGCCTTGCTTCTTCAGCGCCGCGGAAAGCTTCGTAAAATATTCGTCATGCGAGAAGCTCAACAAATCATCCTACCGTCCATTGAAGGGTTTGTGGCCCCATGAGTCCTCCTGCATTCTTACTCGAAGGTTAAGGAGCCAATCTCACCGCCTGTGCCAAAAAGTCGATGTCTTCTGATTCATAGGTGGACCAGAATGACAATCTTACTGCCCAACCAGCTCTTCATTGAAGCGCATGCCAGGCCGCAACGCAACGACGACGCGGTCCGCGCGGGAGTCTTAATTTGCCATTATCGTCCTGGCAAACCGTTGGTCGCGACCCCAGCCTGGCGTGCCATTTTCCGAGCACGTCGTACCTTCCCGCGCCCCGGCTCCCTCGTTCCCCCAATGCCCAACTTCCGGCTAGCGACCAGCCGGACAGAAAGATCTCCAGATGGCCAATTCGCGGACGCCTGCGGTAGACTGGCATAGACCCAATGCCCATGGTCGCCGGCGACCAACTCGGCCCCTATGAAATTCTGTCCCCTCTCGGCGCGGGCGGAATGGGCGAAGTGTACCGGGCGCGCGACAAGCGACTGGGGCGCGATATCGCGCTGAAGATTTTGCCGCCGGAAGTGGCCAACGATCCCCTCCGGCGCCAGCGGTTCGAGCTGGAAGCGCGGGCGGTGGCGGCGCTGAACCATCCGAATATCGTTGCCGTATACGATGTCGGCGAGGGGTATATCGTCAGCGAACTCGTGGATGGCCCACCGCTGTGCAGCGCCAAACTGGGGCTACGAAAGACGATTGAGGCGGCGGTGCAGATCGCGAGCGGCTTGGCGGCGGCGCACGATGCCGGCATTGTGCATCGCGATCTCAAGCCGGGCAACATCCTGTTGACGCGCGATGGGCGTCCGAAGATCCTGGATTTCGGACTGGCTAAGGTGCAGGCCGCACGCGCCACAGCCGACGCCACCGCAACCATGCGGACTGAACCGGGAGTGGTCATGGGCACGCCCGGCTATATGAGCCCGGAGCAGGTGCGCGGCTTTTCGACCGATCACCGCAGCGACATTTTCAGCTTCGGCGTGATTTTGTACGAACTGCTGTCGGGCAGGCGCGCGTTTCAGGGCGAGACCTCCGTGGAGACCATGGCCGCCATCCTCAAACAGGAACCGCCGGATCTGCCGGAGACCGTGCCCGAGTCTTTGCGGCAGATCGTGGCGCATTGCCTGGAAAAAGACGCGTGCGAGCGATTCCAATCGGCGCGAGACCTGCGGTTCGCCCTATCGCAGGTGGGTACACCGAGCGGAAGCCACAGTACGCTTGCGGCGTCGACGTCGCCGGGGACGGCCTGGGTTTGGCGCACCGTCGCAGCGCTGGTATTGATCGCCGCGGCGGTCGCCGGCACCCGCTGGTTGTGGCGCGACGCGACCTTGCCTCAATGGTCCGGGGTCTTACTGGGCGGTCCGGAGATGGCCCTCAATCCGCGCCTCTCCCCGGACGGCAATCTGCTCGCCTTCAAGGCCTTCGACAACGGCCAGACGCAGGTGGCCGTAATGAAACCCGAGTCCGGCAACTGGTCCATCCTGACTCATCGGCGCGACCGCGGAGAAGCCCAACAGGTCAGTTGGTCGTCCGACGGCTCCCTGATCTACTATGACCGCGCCACCGGCGTTCCGCGGGGTGTCTACAGCGTGCCGGTCTTGGGCGGCGACGAACATCTGGTGCTGGAAAACGCATTCTCGCCTGAAGCTTTACCGGATGGCAGCCTCCTCCTCTGCCGTGTCAACGCCCGGGGGGCAGGGCAAATGTACCGGTTTTGGCCGGAAACCGGTCTTCTCAAGGAGTTTCCCCTGGAGAAGCCGCGATACCTAGCGCCCGCCTGCTCGCGCACGCCGCCTGGAGGCAAGGTAGCCATTACTTATGCGACCCCCACCGGATCTGCGGGAAAGGGTCCAGGCTTGTACGCCATCGATCTGGCTTCCAATGCCATCCGCCGCCTGGCCCTCCCGCAGCAGGAAGCCGCCGCCCTGGAGGCCTGGACGGTCGCGCGCGACGGCAAATCCGTGCTGGCTGCGCTGCCGGCCGGATCGATAACGCGTGTGATCGCCATCCCTACGGGCGGGCAGACCGCTGCCAGAACGCTGTTTACGGTGACCAGCCTCGTTTGGTATATCGAAGCCGGTGCAGACCAGAGCTTGTTTGTCAACCTGGTGGATCGGCCGCAAGAAGTGGTGCGCCTTTCGCCGGATGGCGCCGGAACTCAGGAGAGGATCGGTGCCTTTCCACTGAGTTCCGCGCCCGACCAGGTTCTTTTGCTCCCCGACGGGCGCGCGGTGACGCCCGCCAGCGCCTTCGGCCACACTCGCCTCATGGCGGCGGAAAAGGGGAAGGATCCAGTTCCCCTGGTCAACACTCAGGAAGAGACCGCCGCTCCCATGACGCTGGCGGGTCTGCACGAGATCGCCTTCGTCATAGGGCCGGCGCCGCACTGCGTGATCGCCCTGGCGGATACCTCCAGCGGGCGCGTCACCCGCCGCATCGCAACCGATAAAGGGGTCGTCAACGGGCTTACCGCCTCGCCGGATGGCGCAACCCTGTATTTCTGTGCCGGTGGTTCCGTATGGGCCGTTCCCTCATCCGGCGGCGAAGCGCGCGCGGTTTCCACCGGCGAATACGCAGTCATGGATCGCTCCGGCCGCAGCTTGATGGTGGTGCGAGGGGAAAGCTCGCATTACCGGATGTTTCAGGTGCTGCTCGACGGCGCTCCCGAGCGCGAAATCCCGTTGGATAGCTCGCTTCCGCTGTACGGAGTTCACGGCGGTTTTTTTACATCGGGCTCCCTGGACGCCAAGGGCCGCCTAATCGTCGCGCTCAGCCCGCTCGATTCGTGGTTCAACCCGCTCGGCATTCTGAATACCCACACCGGTCGCATCACGCGACTCCCAGCCGAGAGCTTGAGCGATCGCCATTCCGGCGTGTGGACCCCCGACGGTCGGATACTCGCCGGTCAGGTTGTCATGCGCGCCACCATCTGGAAGTTTCAGCCGCTTGCCAAGTGGCGGCCGTAAGGGCGAGATCAGCACTTCTGCGGACCCTCTTGGCTACGACCGCCGTCGGAGGAGAATGGCGATAGCCCCGCGGGCATGCCTGTCCGTTCACAAGACGATGGCGTTGTTCGTCATTATCGACCTGGGCGACGCAGGGCTGGCGTAGGTCTTTGCCGAACCAAACACGCCCCTGGCTCGTCATAGTATAAATCATGAACCCACTCTTACAGGACTTTCGTTACGCCCTGCGTATGCTGCGCAAAAACCTCGGCATCACCCTCGTGATCGTGCTCTCCCTGGCGATTGGCATCGGCGCGAATTCGGCGGTCTTCAGCGTGGTGGATGCGCTGATGCTGCGCCCGCTGCCCTATCCCCAGCCGGAGCGCCTGGTGGCCATCTGGCTGCATTCTCCGGGCATCGGCATCTTTCGCGACTGGCCGTCTCCGGGCCAGTACATCGACATCCAAAACGAGAACCATTCGTTCGAGGAAATGTCTATTTCGCAGCCTCGCAGCTTCACGCTGACCGGTCTCGATCAACCCCAGCGGATCGACGGCATAAGCACGTCGTCGAGCCTGTTGCACATGCTGGGCGCGCGGCCGCTGCTGGGACGCGTGCTGCTGCCAGAAGAGGACAAGCCGGGCAAGCCGGCGGTGGCCATCCTCAGTTGCAACCTTTGGAAAAGGTTGTTCAACTCAGATGCGAAGGTTATCGGGCGCAGCATCACGCTCAATGGGAATCAATTCGCCGTCGCCGGAGTGCTGCGGCCCGATTTCCGGCTCAACTCCGAGGTGATGCTAGCCGAAGGACCCATGGACAAGATGGACGTCTTCCTTCCGTTGCCATTGGGCGCCGATGCGGTGCAACGGCGTGGGGACGAGAACTACAACCTGATGGCGAAGCTGAGGCCGGGCGTCACGGTGCGGCAGGCGCAAGCGGATATCGACATCATCGCCAGGCGTATCCGGGATAAGGACAAGCGCGACCGCACCTACGGCATGACCGTGATCGGCCTGCTCGATCAGGTTGTGGGCGACGTGCGCCGCGCCATGCTGGTGCTGCTGGCATCGGTGGCGTTGGTGTTGCTGAGCGCCTGCGCGAACGTCGCCAACCTGCTGCTGACGCGCGCGGCCGGCCGCGAAAAGGAGGTCGCCATCCGTACGGCTTTGGGCGCCGGATGGCGGCGGCTGGCGGGGCAGTTGTTGACCGAAAGCCTGCTGCTGGCGCTGCTGGGCGGTGCGGCCGGCCTGGCCATCGCCGAGGCTGGCCTTTACGCCATGCGCGCTATCAATCCCGGCAATATTCCCAGGCTGGAAGAGATCTCCATCAACGGCTCCGTGCTGCTGTTCACGTTCGCCGTCTCCACCTTGGCGGGGCTTTTGTTCGGTCTGGCGCCGGCGTGGCGCGCCATCAAGCCGGACCTGAACACGTCGCTGAAATCGGGCGGACGCAGCGGCCAAACCGATGGCGGGCTGTTGGTGTCGCGGCATCGGCTGCGCGGTCTGCTGGTGGTTTCCGAACTGGGGTTTTCGCTGATGCTGCTGATCGGCGCGGGATTGCTCATCCGCAGCTTCGTGCGGCTACAGAATGTGCCGCCCGGATTCGCCGTGGATCACGTGCTTTCCATGCAAGTGGCGGCCACCGGGCCGAAGTACCGCGAGGACAAAGCAGTCGCGCAGTTCTACCGGGAAATTGGCGACCGCATCAGCCGCCTGCCCGGAGTGACCGCGCAGGGCCAGGTTGACCCGCTGCCCCTCACCGGGGGGGTCGGTTGGGGACACATCAACGTGGAGGGCTATTACCCGCCGCCGGGACAGGAATTGCAAGTGGATCGGCGCGTGGCCAGTACGGATTACTTTCGCGCCATGAAGATTGCCTTGCTGAAAGGCCGCTATTTCGATGGCCACGACAGCAACGACGGCCAGCCCGTGGCGATAATCGACGAGCCCTTCGCGCAGCGCTTCTGGCCGCGGGACAATCCGATCGGCAAGCATCTTTGGTTCGATCCGAAGAAGCCCATCACGATCGCCGGCGTTGTGGGCATGGTCAAACAGTATGGTCTCGACAGCGGCAGCAAGATCGTAGTCTATTTCCCGCAGGAGCAGGCGGCCGACAACGGGATGTACCTGGTGGCGCGCACGTCTTCGAATCCCGCGGACCTGGCAAACGCCATCGTCCGCGAGATTCATGCCGTAGATGCGGGCGTGCCCGTCTATGACATCCGCACCATGCAGGATCGCCTGTACGATTCGCTCGCCCGCCAACGCTTCGCCACCGCGATGCTGGGCGCTTTCGCAGCGTTCGCGCTGCTGCTGGCCGCCGTGGGCGTATACGGCGTGATCTCTTACCTGGTCACGCAAAGCACGCACGATATCGGCGTGCGCGTGGCATTGGGGGCGCAGCCGGGGCATATTCTCGGCCTGGTGGTGCGGCAGGGCATGGCTCTCGCCGCAGTGGGCATCGCGGCGGGCTTGATCGGCTCCGCCGCTTTGACGCGACTGATGGCCAGCCTGCTCTTCGGCGTAAGCGCCACCGACGCCCTTACGTTCGGTGCGGTGACGGCGCTCTTGGCTGCGGTGGTGTGCGCCGCCAGTGTGATTCCGGCGCGCCGCGCCACCGGCGTGGATCCTATGGTGGCGTTGCGCGAGGAGTGACTGCGCTGAGCACCCCCGCAGCGAATGGGGCGCACTAAGGCCTTGGCCTTGGACCTCGCGACCGCGTCACCAAATCCGCACGCTGCCGGTCGTGGCGCCGGTAAAACTTCGGGCACTCGAACCCAGATCGCGCGTCGGAAGGCCCTATTTTCAGCCTGGCAGACAACGGCATTGCCT
>Ga0335077_10008862_pt1 | contig 12479 bp, 11 predicted proteins | sample Lox_Sample_31_FD_207151 | JGI IMG/M metagenome (GOLD analysis project Ga0335077, IMG submission 207151) | Soil microbial communities from Loxahatchee National Wildlife Refuge, Florida, United States - Lox_Sample_3.1 | ecosystem: Environmental > Terrestrial > Soil > Wetlands | place: USA...
CACCTTGCCGTTCACCCCCACTCCGCCGCTAGCCCTTCGCTGGAACCACAGGCAAAGGCGCACGACCGGCCTCCCTGCCCGCCACCCCCGCCGCCGAGGCCGAGCGGAATCCCACGCGGACACACCCTCCTCTCACGCCCGCCCGCGATGGGCACGAAATGCTGTAAGCACCGCGACAGGAACGATTCGGTGACCGGCAACTACATTGCACGAATGGCGGACAGGAACGGGATTGAACCCGCACCAGGATTCTCAGTCCGGAAGGCCGGACCATTCGGCACCGCCGGCAGACATCGTTGGGAATCCAGCGGATGGCGGGCGATGATCAGGGCGATTCGCGCTCAGGGCGATTCGCGCATTGGAGACTTGAGCGGCAGTCGGCGCTGGATGAAGCCGCGCAGCGGACGGCGGAGGGCCGTCATCCTCTGGGTGGGCGCCCGACAGAACGCGGAAGGGGCGCCGTTGGGCCCCGAGGGGCTGAGCGTGCGTGTTGGGCCGACGATGAGGAGGCTGGCCGAAGGATAGAAGTGCCCACCCGTGAGGCCATCTGGGCAATCTGTGTCGCTGCACCGGCTCCCAGAACATCGCGGCGGTAGCACGCCGCCGCGCGGGCCAGTTGCCTCAGGCCAATCGTGATGAGTCGTGAGACCGTGCGCAGAGCCGGGGACCGACTCGCCGCCGCCGGCGGAGTAGGGTCAGACGCGCCGCGAGTTGTCGTCCGGGTAGCGGTACTCCATGTTGCGGGCGGTGTTCCGCGCCACCGCCTCGCCGTGGTAGCGGGCGACCACCTTGAGCGCCATGTCGATACCGGCCGAGATGCCGGCGGAGGTCAGCACATTGCCGTCCTCCACGACGTGAAGCTTCTCCTCCACGGTTACCGCCGGAAACGAGTCGCGCATCCACTGCAGCGAGCGCCAGTGCGTGGTGGCGTGACGCCCGTCGAGCAGACCGGCCTGACCGAGCACCATCGAGCCCGTGCACACCGACGTCAGCGTCTCCACCTGTTGCGCGCGCTCCTTGACCCATGCCAGGAGCCGAGGATTCTTCATCTCGGCTCTCGTGCCCCAGCCGCCCGGCACGACGAGGATGTCGAGCGGGGGACAGTGCTCGAGGGTGTGATCGGGGATCACCTTCATGCCGCCCGTGGTCACGATCGGTCCGGCCTGCTCGGCCACCAGGAGCACCTCGAACGGCGATGGATCCTCACGCCGGCGCTGCTCGTCGAGCCGCGTGACCGAGAAGACCTCGAACGGTCCGCAGAAGTCGAGCACCTCGACGTCCGGGAACACCACGATGCCAACGCGCTTTCGATTCATGCTCCTCCTCCCACCGGCTGGGCGATGCCTCCGCGCAGCGCCCCGGCCTCGATGTCTCCCCACAGCGCGTCGTACCCATCGGGCAGCGCGCGACTGTTCGGCATCGACAGCCACAGCCGCATCAGGAAGCGGTCTCGGCCGGGCGCGGGATCGTCCTCGTAGGTCGTGCGCGCGTGGTAGACGACGTGATTGTTCAGAAGTTGAAGGTCGCCGGCCTCGAACTTCATCTCGTAGCACAGCTCCTCGCAGACCTCGGCCCACAGGTCGAGCGCCTCGTTCTGCGTCGCGGTCAGCGGTGGGACCCCGGGGATGTGCTGCGCGTTCTCCACGAACGTCCGCGAATACTGGCTGGTGAAGCGCCCGTCGCGCATGCCGAAGATCGGCATCGCGTAGTACCTCTGCTTGCCCCCGACCTCGCCCTCGCGACTGTGATAGTACGGCTGGCAGAGCAGCGCGTGGAGATCGGGCCGCCGCTCGAGAATCGCGTTGTGGACGGCGATCGCAGAGACGACCTTGCTGAGGCCGCCCCGGGCGGCCGGCCGCACGCACAGCAGCGTGACGACGTCCACGCGGTCGGTGTGAAAGCGCAGCGGCCCTGCCGACCGCGCCTTCGAACGCGACGTCCGGGGCTCGCCGATGGCCGCCGGATCCACCTCTTGCACCGAGCCGTAGAGCCGGTTCTCGTCGCGCACGTCGCCGATGAGCTCGCCGGCGCCATTTTGATGACGGGGGGTGCCGAGGTGCAGACCCAGGCCCCAGTAGATGATGCGCAGCTCGGCCTCCGTGTAGCGCTCGACCGGCAGCCGTCGCAGCAGGACCAGTCCGCGGCCGTCCTCGAGGTCCCGCCGGACTTCGGTCAGGAACCCTGCGAGGTGCGGAATCGGGAAATCGTCCCGAGTCATCCGGGACCAGTCGAGGCCGCGACGCTCCACCGTGCGTAGGGCGGCGTCCAGTTGGTCCGCTTCGGCGATCGAGATCGGACGGATCCAGTCAGTGGTCCGTCGCAGGTCCTCGCCACGCCAGGACGCCGGACCGAGGATGGGCCGCGCCATCGTCACGCTCATCGGGGTCACTCCTCCGGAAGGTTCAGATGTCAGAAAGAGCTCGAATGCGTTCAATCATCAACCCAGGGTCCCATCGTTGACAAGCCCATGCGTCCCCCACGCAGCCTCCGCCGCCATAGCGGTGGTGTGGCAAGGCTCTCCGCGTATACTGACCGTACCCCGAGGGACGTCACGTGGCCGAGCGTTCGCGAGACTGGTTCCGGCAAGCCCTGCACGACCTCGCGCATGCCAGGCGCGCGGCGAGCGTCGGTGACCACGACTGGGCCTGCTTCGCGGCACAGCAGGCCGCCGAGAAGGCGCTCAAGGCTCTTGCTGATCGCCTCGGGGGCGAGGCCTGGGGACACTCTCTCCTCGTCATCGTGACGGAGCTCGCGACGGCCGCTCCGGAGATCCAGGCGCTCCGCGAGAGCGCGATCAGGCTGGACCGCTACTACATACCGACCCGGTACCCGAACGGGTTCGACTCCGGGGCGCCGCTCGACTATTTTCTGGATTCCGATTCGCGCGAGGCCATCGGCCATGCCGAGACGATCATCGAGGTCATCGGGCGTCGCCTTTCTTGATCGGACGCGTGCGCTCGCTCTACTACGCAGCGCGGTTCGGTCGCTGGTGGTGAGCCGTCCCGGCGTGCGCGAGGTCTGGCTCTTCGGGTCGTTGGCCCGCGGCGATGCCACACCCCGCAGCGATGCCGATCTGTTGATCGTCCTCGATGAGGACCGGCGGCGCCCGATGGATCGAATTCCCGAGTTTCTCCTGCTCCTGCAGGGAGCCGGCCGGCCCACCGACGTGCTCGTCCTGACGGCCGCCGAATGGGAGGCGCGCGAGGGAACTGGCCTGCATCGCGAGGTCATCGGCCGCGGGATCAAGCTTCATCCGGCGTCTTGACGGGGACACTCAGGAGCGGCCCCCCGCCTTGCGCCACGCGCAACGCCCACGATAACGCCCTCCGGTTCTAAGCTGACAGCCGCGATCCCCGACCGCTCGAATGCGCGGCGCGCGCTCGTCATCGCCGCACTTACCATGGCGATCCAGAACGGCGTCGTCATGACCTTCGCGGTGCTCTATCTTCCGCTCGTCACCGAGTTCCGCGCGTCGCGCGCCGAGGTCGCCACGGTGCAATCGGCGGTGCTGCTCATGCTCGGATTCGGAGGGCCGCTGGTGGGCTGGGCGTTCGACCGCCTGGGGCCACGCCGGCTCTTCCAGGGGGCCGCGGTGGTCGCCGCGCTCGCCCTCGGCGCGGCGAGCCGCGTGCACTCGCTTCCCGCACTCGTGCTGATCTATGGAGTCGTCGGCGGGCTGGCGCTGTGCGCGGTGGGCAGCCAGACCCAGATGGTGATGGCCGCGCTCTGGTACCCGACGTCCCGGGGGCGCGCGATCGCCGTCGCCGATCTCGGAACGGGCCTGGGCGCGTTCTGCTTCATTCCTCTCGGCCAGGCGCTGGTCGTCAGTGTCGGCTGGCGAGGCGTGCTGATCGTGTACGCGATCGTCCTGGTGGCCGTCGTGGTGCCGCTGAACGCCTTGCAGCGACTCCCGCCGCGCCCGGGCCGGGAAGAGGCTGTCGCCTCGGGTGACGCGGCGTGGAAGGTGGGTGCCGCGCTCCGGTCGCCGGCATTCTGGTGGCTCGCCCTGATGCACTTCGCAGGCTCGTGCGCGTTTCCGATCATGAACACCCACATGGTGGCGTATGCGATCGGACAGGGTATCGCTCCGGAGAAAGCGGCCGCGGCGCTCGGCTCCGTGAGTCTGGTCAGTCTCGCGGGCCGGCTGTCCACGGGCTGGCTCTCGGACCGCATGGGGCGCGCGCTCACGCTCACGGTGGCGTACGGCAGTGCGGCGCTCGGGATCGCCTGTCTCACGCTGCTCGCCCTGACCGGGCATGCCGTCTGGCTGGCCGTCTACGTGGTCCTCTACGGCTTGGCCCAAGGGTCGACGGGCATCATCGGCTCGGCGCGCGCCGCGGACGTGTTCACCGGGTCATCGTTCGGCGCGATCTACGGCTGGCTCGTGCTTTCGGTCGGACCGAGCCAGGCCTTCGGCGCCTGGGTCGGGGGCCGCATCTTCGACGTGGCGGGCAGCTATCTACCGGCCTTCGCGTTCGCCATCGTGGCGCTCGTCATCGGCGTGATCGCGATCTGGCAGGTGCGCGACAGGAGGAGCGCTAGCCCATCCGCTCGACTCGGCCCACCCCCTCCTTGAATCGCGCCAGCACGTCCAGATGTCCATCTGGAAAGCGGAGGCTCGCGCCTCGTGGCTCGGCGATCAGGTAGGTGGCGCCGAGGGCCTTCCACGCCTCCACCTGCTTCAACCAACCATCCGGATTCTGCCCGGCGAGACGAACGCGCCCCTCGAGGGGCAGCGCGGCGGGGTCGCGACCCGCTTCCCTCGCATAGGCATGCACTCGCTCGACGAGGACCTGCCCCTGGGCGTCAGGCACGAAATTCGGGCTCCATCCGTCGGCGAGCCGCGCGATCCGTCGGAGCGCTGCCTCGGGCGGGGTCGGCTGGTCGCGAGTCCCGACGCCGAACCAGATGGGAATCGGCCGCTGGATCGGCATGGGGTTGAGCCCCGCATGATCGATCCGGTGGAACTCCCCATGAAAGTCCACGACCGGCTGGGTCCAGAGCGCGCGCAGCACGGCGACCTGCTCGGCGGCGCGGCGGCCGCGGTTCTCGAACGTCTCGTTGAGCGCCTCGAACTCGACGGCGTTCCAGCCCACACCGACCCCGAGTCGCAGCCGGCCCCCGCTCAGCACGTCGATCTCGGCTGCTTGCTTGGCCACCAGCGCCGTCTGCCGCTGCGGCAGGATCAGGATGCCGGTGGCCAGAACGATCCGGCTGGTCGTGGCCACGAGGTACGCCATCAAGGTCAGCGCCTCGTGGACCACGGCCTCGTGCGAGTACGTGGCCAGCGATGGATGGGAGTGAATTCTCGGATCGGCGCCGAGGACGTGATCGGCGACGAAGAGGTGGTGAAAGCCCATCGCCTCCACGTCCCGGACGAACCGGACGATGGCGGGGACGTCGCTGCCGCATTCCGTCTGCGGGAAGATCACGCCGAGCTTCATGGGAGAGCCGTTCTGAAGAAGCATGGCGTCATCATATCGGCAACGGCCGGGGCGAGCGAGATCCCGAATGCGACCCTCGCCGCGTCGGCGTCGCGTATACTCGGTCCGCTCGACCGCGCTCCATCCCCGAACCACCGTCTTCACTCGCGTCGCAGGGCGTGGTCATTGCGGCAGTCGGAGATCCCGGATCATCGTGAGCGATCATGACGACAGGCCGAGCGCGTGGCGAACGATCGCCGCCGCCACCGCGCTCAATGCCCCGCTCGGCTCGCTCTACGCGTTCAGCGTCTTCTTGCGGCCCCTGGAAGCCCTGCTCGGAGTGCGTCGCGCCGATCTTGCGCTCGTCTTCGCTCTCGCATCCGCCGGATTCGGCGCCGGCATCAATCTGATTCCCTGGACCTACGGCCTGGCCTCGGCCCCGGTCCTCGTCCTAGCCTGTGCGGCCCTCAGCACGCTGGGTATCGCGCTGGCCGCCACCGCCGGCGGGCTGACCCAGCTGGCCGTCGGATTCGGAGTCTGCTTCGGCGCGGGCGCCGGGGCAGCGTACCTCCTCGCCCAGCAGACGGTGAACCTGGCAGTGATGAGCCGCCACGGCCTCGTGAACGGATATCTCGTCAGCCTGTACCCCGGCGGCGCGATGGTCGCCGCGCCCGTCTTCGGATGGGCCATCGCCCGGTACGGCGTCCGCGCCACCCTCGGAGGGCTCGCCACCGCGCTCGCCGTCACCGGCGTGATCAGCGCGTGGCTGATCATGCGCTCCGGCGTCACGCTCACGGCGAGCGGGCACGTCGCGCTGGGCCCCGAGGAGCGACGTCGGGCCGTGTTCTGGCGGTTGTGGTTCATCTTCTTCCTCGCGGCGTCCGCCGGCCTGATGGTCCTCAGTCAAGCCGCGGGCATCATCGCGGCGTACGGGGGCGCGATGGGGCTCGCCGTCTTCGGGACGACCTTCATCACGGCGGCGATCGCGGCCGCACGAGTCGCCGGAGGCTGGATGGTCGACTGGCTGGCCATTCCCACCGTGGCGGCCGGGGCTCATGCCGTGGCACTCGCCGGGAACGTGGCGCTGACGCTGTGGCCGGGCCCTTCCGTGTCGGTCCTCGCGCTCGCACTCGTGGGGATCGGGTACGGTGTGATCTCCGGTGTCGTTGCCGGCGCGATGGCCTTCTACTGGCGGCGCGCTCTGTACAGTCGCGTGGCCAGCCGGATTTACATGGCGTGGTGCGCGGCCGCGGTGGTCCTGCCCACCATTGCCGGCCATCTGTTCGACGTGACCCACGGCTACGGGACGGCGGTCTTGATCGCCGCCGGCGGCAATGTCGTCGGCGTCGTCCTGGCGCTCGGTCTGCCCAGTCAGCACGACCCACCGGGTGAAGGACGAGCCGCTCCGCTCCTCGATCGCGCTTGACGGCCCTGGTCGAGTTCGACCTCCTATACGGGCGGAGCGACTGCACTACCCGGTCTACGTCATGGCGCGAAGTTCTCCGCGCGGAATCTTCGTGTCGTGATTCGGCGATGGCGCGCGCCGCCGATCAACCCGATGCCGCGCGCGCCAGCACGGCGTCGAGCCCGCCCGTGAAGTAGAAGGCCTCCGAGGGCACGGCGTCGTGGACGCCGTCCAGGATCTCGCGGCACACGCGGAGCGACTCCGCCAGTCTGACCGTCGCGCCGGGCCGTCGAGTGTACGGCTCGGCCACGAAGAACGGCTGGGCGAAGAAACGCAGGAGCTTGACGGCGCGTTCGGCGGCCCGCCCCTCGTACGCAGAGGCCGCCTCGTGCGCGGAGGTCAAGAGCGGGCGCAGCGCCTCGCGGATCCGGGCGGCGAGCTCTGCATGCGCGGGATCCACGGCGCCCGCGTCGAGCAAGCGCGAGCGCGACATCAGCGGGTCGACGGTCGGATAGGTGCCGCGGCGGGCGAGATCGACCGACAGCCGGATCACCACGTCGACCGCGCCGAGGCTCGCCAGACGCTCCGGCGTCCACGCGCCTTCCTCGGCTCGAAAATAGAAGGTCTGGACGGAGCCCACGGTCCCCTCGCTGTATCCTTCCTTCCGAAGCGCTTCCGCGATCGACTCCGGCCACCAGGGAGCGATGGTGAAGAAGGAGACGCCTTCGGGACCGCCGCTCAACCGCCGGACCAGCTCCTCGAGGACCACCAGGGTGCCAGCGCGCGGCTCGCCCGCGATGGCCACGGTGCCCCCGCGCACGAGCGGGCACATCACGTCGATCACCTTGATGCCGGTCTCGAGCAGCTCGAGCCGCGCGCCGGGCGGCGAGGGCGGGCCGGCCAGCGAGCGGACGCTGCGGTCGAACGTCTCGTGACTGATGGGGCTCTCGACGCGGCGCCCGGCGTTCAGCACGGTGAGGCCGGGGGAGAGACCGCCGGCCGGCGACGTGACGACGCAGCGGACGATGCCGTCGGGGAGCCGCTGCACGACCTGCAGGGTGACCGGGTGCTGACGGGCCTCGTCGCTCACGACCAGCTCGGTCAGTATGTCGGGCAAGTTCGTCGGATCGAACCGGGCGTCGATGATCCCTTCGCGCGCCCGCACGATGCGGCCGATGCGCGCGGCGAAGTCGTCGGGCAGCTGATGCGCGTGCAGCGTGTCTTTCACCATGGCCAAGGTCCTCCGCCGGAGCTGCGTGCGTCCGGCATGCAGCCGGTTGTTCACCGTCGTGACCGGGATTCCGAGGAAGGTCGCGATGTCCTGCTGCGAGCACTCGTGGACATAGAAGAGCGTGACGACCTCTCGCAGTGGCCGAGACAGCCCGGCGATGGCCGTCAGCAGCGCCCGAGCCTCCTGCCGCCGCTCGACCACGCGGTCGGCCCCCGGAGTGTCCGCGGCAACGGTTCCGGCGTCGGCCAGCGGCACGGCCTGCAGGTGCCGGCGCCGCAGCACGCGGTGGGCCTGGTGCCGAACGATGTGCCGAACGATGCCGCGGAGCCAGCCCGGGAACGCGGCCGCCTCGATCAGGGTCGGGAGGCCATACCAGGCGGCGACGAACGCTTCCTGGACGACGTCCTCCGCCAGCCCGAGGTCGCCGACGAACGAGAGCGCGTACCCGAAGGCCATGTGCTGCGTCCGTCGCGTGATCTCGGCGAAGGCCTCGAGGTCACCGGTCGCTGCCGCCCGTACCGCCGACTCCAGATCCATCACGTCCCTCCGCCAGTAGGTGCCAGGTAAGGAGGTCTGGCTTTAGGGGCGAGCGCGGGAATCCGATCCACGGAAGGCGCGTCGGGCCTTCGGCTCGTCGCGACGGCAGCCGCCGAGGTCACTCCTGCATCTCGTCGGCATCGAGCTCGAAGCGGTTGAGGCTCACCCGGCGCGGGGCTCCGCGCATGACCACCGCGCCCACGTAGCCCGGGCGCGGCGCCAGATCGTAGACCGTCCACTCCGCGGCGGCCGCCGAGCTGCCGTCGATGTCCAGGATCCGCGCCGGCTCTCCCGGCCGGCACGCCACACGATAACGGTCGAGCCGAAGCGCCAGCCCGTCGCCGGTGGCCTTCACGAAGGCTTCCTTGCGTGTCCAGCAGAGAAAGAAGGTCAATTCGCGCTGGCCCGGAGACGCCTCACGGATGGCGCTGGCCTCGCCCGGCGAAAAGTAGCGCGTGGCGAGGGCGAGGAGATCCGGCAGGGGACGGACCATCTCCACGTCGATTCCCAGCGGCGCGTCCCGCGTCAAGCCGATCAGCGCCAGATCCCCCGAATGGGACACGTTGAAGTGCGTCGCGTCCTCGGCCCCCGGAAGATCGAGCGCCGGCTTGCCGTGGGGGCCATAGTGAAAACGGATGTCTCTGGCGGGAAGGCCGCACGCGCGCGCCAGCAACGCCCTGAGACACGCGCGCGCGACCACGAAGCGGCGTCGATCCCTGCCGAAGACGAAGCGCGCGGCGCGCTCACGCTCGTCGGCGGCCAGCACGGCCTCGAGGCGATCGACGCACCAGTCCGGCCGGTCGAGATCGACCTGCCAGCACTCGATGGCGCCGTCCGGCGGAGCCACGGGGCCCTGGCTCGTCGGACGGCGCGTCACGTCCGGCCGATCAAGGGGAGGGCAGGCTCGAGCCGGCCGGACAGTATTGCACCACGTAGCCGCGATTGGCGTCGACCGGGCACGCGGCCTGCTTGTCGTCCTTCGGGTAGGTGTAGGCATCCGGGCAGTTCACGGCGGTGCACTGCAGTCCCTTGACCTTCTTGCCCTGCTTCGTGAAGTTGCAGTCGAGGTTCGTGGTCCACGCGATGGGAACGTTGTAGAAGATGTTGGCCGCCTTCGTGACGCAGTTGTCGGGGTCGACCCCGCCGCCGCACAGCGGGGGCGGCGAATGAGGACCCGAGCCGGCATTCGTGCTCAAGTTGACGAAGTCGTTCGAGCCGCCGCCCTTCGGGGTGAATTCCCAGTGGGTGCCGAACGTGCCGTCCTGGACCATGCCGGCGCCGCAACAGTTCTTCTGCGCGGCGCAGATGTTCCGGCCACTGAGGTTGGGATTGCAGTAGGCCGCGTATTTCGCGTCCCCGTCCATCCACATCCACGCCTCCCGCTGGACGGTTCCCGGCGGCCCGCCCAGGTCCGTCCATCGATCGCAGTCCGGGCATCGCGCGCTGTCGAGGTTCGGGTAGGACATCACGACGTTGGCGCCGCCCGGCGTGAAGGAAGAGACGGGAAATGCCTGCTGGCCATTGGGATTCAGTTTCGCCAGCGGCGTGCCATTCTTGAGCAGCGTCACGCCGACCGAGCACGAGTTCACGAAGATCACCTGCCCGGGGGTGATGGTCTGGGCCGTGACGTGGCCGGGCGCGGCGAGCCCGACGCAGGCCAGGAGAGTTCCCATCCGCCATGCGACCGTTCTCCTCATGCGAGGTCCTCCCTGTGCGATCGTGTCACGTCGAGGCGATCGGACACGTTCGCGGTCATGCTCGACGCCTACGCCGCCGACGACAGGTCACCGGGGCGGCCAGGGCTCGCCGATGTGGCCGTGGGTCGTCCCCCACGGTCCCGTACAGGTGTTCGCGCCGATTCCTGGCGGAGCGCAGCAGCTCGGCGTCACGGCATCCGTGTAGCCGTTGGGGCGGATCGTGATCGTGCAACCGCCCGAGGTGCGCTCCGCGGTGACGGACGCGATGAGGTACGTCGGGATGCCCTTGCCGTACCAGGCCGGCTGTTGCGACAGCGCGCATTGATCGGAGATCGCGAATTGCGCCCCGGAGTTGTCGGGATTCTGGGGATCTCCCTTCTGCACGGGCAAGGAGACAGCGGTCCAGTACCAGTTGTTGACCTGTACCCCGATGCCCGGAGGCTTCGAGAAATCCCCGTTGACGGTGATCGAATTCCCGCCAGGTTGGATGACCTGCTGTCCCGGCGCAAAGACGCTGACGGTATTGCCGTTGACGCAGACGGTACTGGACGGCAGGGCATTGGTGATGGTGATGGGCGGACCGGCGCCGGCGTCACCCGGCCACCACGTTCCCACCAGGACGACGACCACGAGCATCGCCGGAGGGAGGAGCCTGCCCGCGTGCCGACGACGTCTGGTGCGACTTGGCGGTAGCATCACCGTGCTCATCGTGAACGCCTCCGGGTGTCGCAGCGGCTCAGCACGAACGCCACATCATGAGCCGGGTCACCGCTCGCCTCGCGACGACGCCCCGCCGGCCGACGCCGACGACAGATCCCCGCGCCACGACCCGCCCAGGGCCTTGACCAGGAGCACGCTGGCGTTCATGCGGCGCCGGCGGATGTCGACGTCGTTGCGCTCGTTGGCGAGCGCCGCCGTCTGTGCGGTGACGACCTGCAAGTAGGTGACGAGCCCGCCGCGGTAGCGGTTGGTGGACAGCTCGAGCGCCGTCTGTGCAGCGGCCACCGCCCGGGCCTGCTGCTGGGCCTCTCGCTCCAGGATGCGGAGCGCCACGAGGCTGTTCTCGACCTCCTGGAACGCGCTCAAGGTGGCCTGGCGGTACTGAGCGACCGCGCCGTCGTAGCGGGCGAGCGCCGCGTCGGAGACGGCCCGGCGACGGCCTGCGTCGAACAGCGTCTGCGTGACGGACGGGCCAACCGCCCACAACAGGCTCCCCCACTTCATCCAGTTCGACGCGCCGGTGCCTTCGACGCCGACGGAGCCATTCAGCAGCACCGTGGGGAAGAACGCGGCCTTGGCGATGCCGATCTCCTCGTTCGCCGCTGCGACCCGCCTCTCGGCCGCGGCGATGTCGGGTCGTCGCTCGAGGAGCTCGGACGGGACGCCGACCGGCACGTCGGGCGGGCGCCCGGTGAGGGGACGGCGGGGCAGGCCGAAGGTGGCCGGCGGTACGCCGATCAGCACGGCGATGGCGTGCTCGAGCTGCGCGCGCTGCACCGCCACGTCGGTGGCTTGGACTCGCGTGGTCTCGAGCTGGGTCTCGGCCTCCGCCACGTCGAGCTTCGGTGACGCGCCGCCCTTGTAACGGTGCACCGTCAGTCTGAGAGCGTCCGTGTACGCCTTCACCGTCTCGTCCAGGAGCTGCTGCTGGGCGTCGGCGCTTCGCAGCTCGAAGTAGTCGAAGGCCAGCTCGGCCTGCAAGCTGAGCTGGACCGCCCCGAGATCCGCGTCGCTCGCCTCGGCGCCGGCGCGCGCGGACCCCACCGTCCGGCGGATGCGGCCCCACAGGTCGATCTCGTAGGACAGGTCGAGGGACGCGATGACGTCGCCCGACGCATTCGGGTTCCGCGGGACGTACGGCTTGTTGTTCGACACGTTCACGGACGCGATCCCGACTCCTGCCGAGATCGAGGGAAAGAGCGCGGCACGGTAGAAGCTGACGCGGGCGCGCGCCTCTCGAAAGCGCGCCTCGGCCACCATGAGGTCCTGGTTGGCCGCAATCACCTGTTCCTCGAGGGCGTTCAGCTCGGGATCGCTGAAGATCTCCCACCACGGGCCACGCGGAGCGATATCGCTGGGCTGCGCGACCTTCCAGCCATCCAATTCCTTGTAGGATGCCGTCATCGGCACCGGCGGACGCTGATAGTCGGGTCCGACCATGCAGCCTGCGCACAGCACGACGAGGA
>Ga0335077_10008863_pt1 | contig 12478 bp, 9 predicted proteins | sample Lox_Sample_31_FD_207151 | JGI IMG/M metagenome (GOLD analysis project Ga0335077, IMG submission 207151) | Soil microbial communities from Loxahatchee National Wildlife Refuge, Florida, United States - Lox_Sample_3.1 | ecosystem: Environmental > Terrestrial > Soil > Wetlands | place: USA: Florida...
CTCCACCACCCGGGAGGCGACCGGGTCCGACTCCGCGGCGACGATCACCACGCTGACCATCTGCCGTGCCCACGGGCCGAGCGCAGATGACGCCGCGGGCGGTTCGCGCGGGGGCGCTTTACCGCCGACCCCGACGGGTCCGGACGTGGGTCGCGACGACGGCCGCGACCGCGATCAGGATGCACAGCAGCGCCAGGAGCGGCGCGACTTCGCCGAGGTCATGCAGGAACGTGGACCACGGCGAGGGGACGGCGCTCCAGGCGATCGCCACGTCGACCGCGGCCCCGGAGATCGACCCGTTCCCGGAGGTCGGGCTCGCCCGATAACCGGTGAGCGAGCGGACCGTGAAGTCGAACGTCCCGTTCGGCTCGCCGAACGTGATGTTCCCGGTGCCGTTGAGCGACCCGCTTCCGACCGCGACGGACCAGAGGGTCCCGGGCGGCAGCCCGCTCGGAACGAAGACGAGCGGCTCGCCCCCGACCTCGAGCGTCAGCGCCTCGCCCGCCGTGAGCACCGGACTACCCAGGGGATAGGAGCGAGCCCCGACGGTGGCGGTCAGGCTGACCGTCCCGGGAACGACCACCTCCTCCAGGAACCCCCCCTGAAAGGCGACGGGCGAACCGCCGGTCGAGACGGTCCCCGTCGTGCTCCCCGGAAGCACCGACACCTCGATCGTCGCTACGGTCGATTCCGACCAGAGCGACCCGAGCGTTCCGCCCCCGACCGATCCGACCGCGATCGGGGCGCCCGCCGCGTCGCTCCCCTCGCCGATCGCGACGTTCGAGATCCCCTCCGCGGTCGCCTCCCCGTGGTCGACCGCGTTCGGCACCGCCTCCAGATTGTGCCCGTTCCACCATTGAAGGTCGAAGGTGAGCCCGGAAGCGCCCGTGAGGGAGGTCTGGAACCCGTCCCCGGGTCCCCCCGCCACCAGCTCCACGTCGCCGTAGCAGCGCGGGCATCCGCCCGCGAACTCGAGCCCCGGATCGACCCGGAAACCGGAGAACTGCGACGCCCCGGAGGCGAACGGGAACGTGATCGTGTCGAACGTCTCGTACGTCCCCAGGTCGTCGTAACCGACCCGGACCGTGGGGATCCCGCCGCTTCCGACGGAGGCCCGGAACTCCAGGACCAGCCGGGCCGGCTCGGCCAAGGTCACGCAGGCCCCGACGAGCGCGCAATCCGCGGCCACCCCGTAGTACGTACCCGCACCCGTGCCGGTGACGCTCCCGTTTCCGGCGAGCGACCCCGTCGGCAGCCCGTCGGAGGTGACGTTCCAGACGTTGTCCTCCCACCCGATCGCCCGGCTGGAGGTGTCGAACAACGCTACATCCTGTACCCAGTACGCGTACCGGCCCGACCCGACGCTGAAGGTGAGGAAGGCGTTCAACTGGAAGCTCATCGCCGCCGGCTCGGGCAGGGTGATGTTCTCCGTCGCGAGCGAACCGAACGCCACGGTTCCGACGAACTCGGTCGTCGCGTACGAGGCGGCCTGGGCGCCGGATCCGCTCCCGAGGTCGGCGAGGCCCATCGGGGCCGGCTCCGTTCCGGAGTACGCGCTCCCCGGTCCTGGATCCCGGCTGACCGAGTCCCCCCCACGAAGGACGGACGCCATCGGGACGGGCACGGGGACGCCCGGTTCGACCCCGCTGGGGTTCCGCGCGGCGGACTCCAGCGGGCTAGTGGAAGCGGTCAGCGGGCCGACGACGAGGAGGAGCGAGGCCAGGACGACCACCCCCAGGATGGACGCAATCTTAGGAGCGGCCGCGGGACGTCGGCCGACCGGGGTCGCGGACCGGGTTCGAGAGGGCGCCGAGGGCGTGAGCGCGCCTTCCGTGAACGTCACGACCCTCCGTACCTGGTTCGCACGGTATCTAACTCCGATGGCCCATCGGACGGGACGTTCCGGAGCGATCCGACCCGAATGAGTCTCTGGTCGGGAGATATACGACTCCCCACGTGTCGGCGTGTCACGGCAGGCCGTCGCATGCCCGGTCTTTGCGTCGGGTCTCGCCCAACTCGGCTCTCGGCGGAGAATTCACGTCAAGCTTAAGTGTCGGGCCCGACAAATGGCTTCTAAAATCCTTTAATAGCGACGCGACTTGGAGCGCGCAGGTGGGCTCATGCGTCGAGAGAGTCACCGGTATCGGGGAGTAAGGAGATCGTCTCGCGGAGCAGGGTGGGGGCACCGGGCCGTCTACGTCGCTTCGGCGGTTGCCGCAGCGTCGCTTATTGCCGGGTTTGGCCTCGCGGGCTACTGGTTTGGTACGTTTTCGCACACGTACAGCCAGGCGACCGCCAGCGGGTTCGAGACCGCACCCTACGGCGTCAAGTTCTTGAGCGCCGGCGCGACCGAGGCGGGTCTCATTCCTAACCTGAACTGGACGGGGAACAATACGACCGGGATCAACGGGCCGTGCCAACAGCTGGGATCGGGTAACACCAGTATCTCTCTGAACACGACCGCCAACTGGCTGAACCAGAGCGGGGCGCTCAACGCCACGATTCTGGGATCGCCGAACAACAACACGCTCGCGAATTCGAACCTCACGGTCTTCTGCCTGGACGCCGTGAACAACGCGGCGGTCTCGTACCTGTGGGGTCAGTGGACCAACCAGACCAGCTGGGACAACATCACGGCGGCGGCCAACAACACGACCGCCCCGCAGTTCAACGTCACGCTGGCGAACCTGACCGGGAACTACACGAACCCGGCCGAGAACGGCAGCCTGGTGTTCAACGGCTGCAACCCGGTTCCGCTGTCCGACAACAACACGAGCCTCGGGGCGCTGGCGAACTGTCCGTTCTTCGCTGGCAACAACGAGACCACGTACCTGCCGCACGCGGGGTTCTACAACTCCACGGGGCAGTGGGTCAACGAATCGACCAACGCTTCCCCAGACCCAGCGTACTGGCACCCGAACGAGACCGGTTACCTCCCCGGTGACACGGTCTTCTACGCGGCAATCGAGTTCCAGGACGCTCAGCCGAACATCACGTACCAGGTGGACGTGGAGTTCGCGGGCGCGACGCCGATCCCGCAGGTGTTCTTCGTGAACTCCGGCGTGGGCGGCAACCAGACCGTGCTGTTCCTGTTCGACATGTCCCTCGCTTGGACGACGGGATTGCCGGGCTCGGACTACGGGTACGGGAACGCGACCGGGCCGTTCTACTCGTCGGTGATCGCTGCGATCGACACCTTCTCGGTGACGGTCTCGCAGTGTTACATCGACCACGCTGGACTGATGGCGTGCCCTGACAGCATGGGCGGCGCTACGGTCCCGTAGGCGAGGGTAGACACGCGACCGGGTCGACCGGCGGGGAGGAGCGATCCTCCCCGGCAACCCCTTCTCCCTTTCCTTTTTCTCTTCAGTTCGAGCGGAAGCGCACCCCCGTCACCCAAAACAGGATGAACCCCGCAGCGATACCCGGAGTGGGAGGTCGGACACGATGATGGTGACGATGTCCGCACCGGGGCGGGCGACCCACGTCCTGATGCATTACCTTCCGATGATCGTCCTCGGGTTCGTCTTTCTGATCGTGGGCTTCTCGCCGACGACGCCCCGGATCGGCGTGATCCCGCTCGGGAACCTGTTCCTCCTTCTCGGGGTCATCATGCTCGTGGGCGCGGTCCTAGGCATGCTGTTCACCCGGTGCGAGAAGGATTTCGTCCGCTGGCGGATCATGTGCTTCCATGGCCGGGACGTTCGCCCGGACCCCGAGGGGGGTTACTATCGCGAGCTCGTCCCGGACGACCCGACGCTCGACTGACGGGCCGCCTGCGGGGTCCCCCCGATTTGGCCCCGAGAGGATTATAACGAGCACGCGCATGGTCGGGCGTGGCCGATACCGCGCCTCACGGTGAACGTCACCTCCACGTCCACCTCACCGACCAGCACACCACGTACTACGACCTGGTGACCGAGTTCCTCCAGGCGGCCGGGAAGGCCCCGGATTGGTACTGGCGGCTCGTCGGCTCCTTCGGCACCCACGAGGCCGAGAAGATGGAGGAGATCATCTCCGCCGCTTTCGAGGCGGGGGCGTTCATCTCCCACGACCACCCGGAGGACATCGAGTTCGACTGGGTCACCGAGGAAGAGTGCGACCAGGAACGGCGCGACAACGAAGCGCCGGCCGAGGAGCCCCCGGCCGAGGAGGAGGCGACGCCTCCGCGACGCGCGGCCCCGAGCGGTCCGGTACGGTAGGCCCGGAGCCCTCCGGGTCGATTCGCGTTCGAATGAATATATAACGCCCGGTCCATCGCCCGGGTGAAGAGCCGCCGAGCGCGGCGTTCACCGGGGGAACGAACGATGCGGATGGCCACCTACATCATCCGGCGATGTCTCCAACTGGTCCCTGTCCTGATCGGCGTCGTCACCATCACCTTCCTGTTGTTCTCGGCCCTCCCGATCTCCGATCAGATCCTCTCGAAGTACGGCGTCGCGGGCCCCCACGCGCCGTGCCAGTACAACCCGACGTGCCCGTGCGAGCAGCTGAACAAAGCGTCCGTGCACAACGGGCAGTGCGAGTGCACGGGCACGACGGTGATCGTCACCCCGAACTCGATCTGCCAGAACCCCGTGTACGTGCACGATGTGCATGCTTTAGGGCTCGACAAACCGCTTCCAATCCAATGGCTCGTCTTCGTCTACCATAGTTTCACGTTCAAGTGGGGTTACGTCGACAACAACAGCTTCATCGCCGGTCACATCTTCGGGATCAAGGGGCAGGCGGTCGCCCACGTCCTCGCGGGCTTCCTTCCCTACACGATCGAGCTGGCCCTCCTCTCCCTCGCGATCATTCTGGTGATCTCGATCCCGCTCGGGAACGCTGCGGCGGTCAACCGCAACCGGCCGCTCGACCAAGCCGCGCGGGTGATGTCGTTCTCCGGGTTCGCCGTCCCCAGTTTCCTTTTAGGGTCATTGCTCGTCGCCGGGGTGACGATACTGTTCTTGCCACATACCGGGGCGTTCGTCTCGACCCCGTGGTGCCACGCGGGCGAGGCGATCGACCACGAATTCACCTACTCGTGGCCGCAGAGTCCCGAATGCTATCCCGGCCAGATCGTCTTCCCGTACAGTTTCCCGACGTGGATGCCGTACGGCACGACGACCTCGCCGACCGGCTTCCCCACGGTCGATGCCCTGTGGCACCACCAGGACTGGCTTGCCCTCGACTCGCTGCTCCGGATGTTGATGCCCGCCCTCGTCATCGCCTACGGTTCGATCGCGGGCCTGCTTCGGTTCGTGCGCAACAGCATGCTGGAGGTGATGAACCTCGACTACATCCGGACGGCGCGGGCGAAGGGCGTTCCGGAGCGGATCGTCACGAGCAAGCACGCCGGGCGCAACTCGCTCAACGTGACGATCACCGTCCTCGGGTTGACGTTCGCCGGGTTCATCGGAGGGTTCCCGGTCATCGAAGAGGTGTTCCACATCAACGGGGTCGGGGAGATGATCGCGCTGGCGATCCAGCAGAACCTCGACTTCGCGATGATCTTCGGCTCGACGATCCTGTTCACCTTCCTAGTAGTCTCGGCGAACATCATCGTCGACGTGATGTACGCCTATCTTGACCCGAGGGTTCGCTTAGGGTAGGGGACCATGACCGTCGTCGCGCCTCCCACGGCACCGGTGCTGCCCCGCCGGGCCCCCCGGCCGCACCCGCGGCTCGACTCGATGAAGCGGACCTGGTACTTCTTCCGTCGGAACACGCTCGCGCTCATCGGCCTCGGCATCCTCGTGTCGATCGGGATCATCGCCCTTTATTCGGCGACGCTCCCCCTCCCGTGGACGACGATCCCTGCCTACTGCGCCACCGACTACGGGCCGGGGAACCCGACGTCGGGATACCCCCACAACTACACCGTGGCGAACGTCTGCCCGGTGATCTGCACGTACGAGGTGACCCCGCCGCCGAACGCAGCCTCCCTCTGCGGCGGCCAATGGTATAAAACACCATTATACACCAACTCGTCAAACCCATCGGCGACGCCCGTGTCGTATGCGGGCGCGGTCGCGCCGACCCTCTCCTATACCGGCGGCCACTTCAACCTCGGACCGATGCCCCTCGGCGGGTTAGCGACCTCGATCGGGTCCGTGACCCCGATCTACAACGTTGCCTCGGCGCTCGCCCGCGGCTCCGACTGGACCCTGATGCTCTCGGTCGCGATCGTCGGGCTCGGGGCGATCGGCGGCCTGTTCGCCGGGGCGATCGCCGGATTCTACGGGGGGATCACCGACGACTTCCTGATGCGGTTCACCGACATCTTCCTCTCCATCCCGACGATCCTGTTCGTGATCGTCATCGTTACGGCGTTGGGAGCGCTGATCCCGATCCACGGGACGTACGGCGCCGACCTCAAACTGCTCCTGCTCGTCGTTGGGTTCGTCCTGGTCTGGTGGCCGCTCTACGCCCGGATCGTCCGTGGCCAGGTGCTGGTCGTTCGCGAGCAGAAGTACGTCGAGGCGGCGCGGGCGTCCGGCGCGTCCAAGGGACGCACGCTGATCAAGCACATCATTCCCAACAGCATGTACCCGATCTTCATCCAGTTCTCCCTCGATGTCGGCACCATCCCCCTGCTCATCGGCGCGCTCGTCTTCCTCGGCTTCGGGCCCGAGATGTTCCCCGGTGTCCCGTTCCCCGAGTGGGGGTCGATCAGCGCCGTCTCGGTCAACGACCTGACCGTCGACATGCTCGGCTCCTGCCTCGTCTACCACGGTCCGTGCATCATCGCCTGGTGGCAGCTGCTGTTCCCCGGGCTCGCGCTGTTCTTCTTCGCAATCAGTGTCAACCTTCTCTCGGACGGTATCCGGGACGCGCTCGACCCGAGGCTTCGCCGGTAACGAGGGACGATGGCCGGCACGGGGGTTTCCGGGGACTCCTCGAGGCGATACCGGCCGACGGGAGGTCACCGGTCTCACTTCTTCAATCGGAGCCGACCGGCGGCCCCCCCTCCCACGGTCTCAACCCCATCGCGCGACCGCGGCCCTCCCCAGGCGACCCCCCGCGCCGCCCCGTCGCGCTCGTACGACAAGGACCTCGTCCTGGACGTCCAGGACCTGAAGACCTACTTCTTCACCTACGACGGAGTGCTCCGGGCCCTCGAGGGGATCAACCTACAGGCCCGGGCGGGGCACACCACAGGAGTCGTCGGCGAGACCGGTTGCGGGAAGAGCGTCACGGCGTTCTCGATCGCCCGGCTGGTCGGCGACCCCGGCCGCGTGATGTCCGGGAAGATCTACCTCAACGGCGCCAACCTGCTCTGGGGCCTGGAGAGAGAGGCGAAGTACCGCAAGATCGTCGGCACCGGCCGCGTGAAAGTGGTCCGGTCGTTCCGTCGGATCAAGCAGGCGAACGAGCGGATGGCCGCGGTCCGGGGCCGCGGGGTCGCGATGATCTTCCAGGAGCCGGGCCAGGCGATGAACCCGGTCTTCTCCATCGCCGACCAGCTGGGCGAAGCGGTCCTCCTGCACCGCGGACAGGAGGTCGTCGAGGGGATCCTGAAGGCCGACGCGGCCTCGCGCGGGGTCGGGGGGCTCCACAGCGAGGAGTTCGTCCCCGAGAACACCGGCGAGGAGGGCCCGGTCGAGATCCAGACCGGTATGGCCGGCTTGGTGGACCGGCTGCTGCAGGTCGCCGCGACCGGCGACCGGGAGGCGCTGCGCGCGGTGGCGGACGAGGTGGGCAAGGCGACGGGGCTTGCGTCGTTCGGGCCCGAACTGTTCTACCTGCTCCGCGACGCGGGGCCGCAGGCTGCCAGCCGTCGGGCCCGGGTGATGCGGGTCCTGGACCGGGCGAAGCTGAGCGGTCTCCAGCGCGCCTATGTGCGCCACCAGCGACGCCTGATCATCCTGCAGCAGGCGATCAACGACCTGTACCTGAAGGAGATGAAGACGGGCAAGGCCCAGCTCGCCTCCCGGAGCCGGATCGCCCTCAGAATGCGGTTCGAGAAGCTCCGCCACATGCACTACAATCTGTGGGGGGTGAAGCGCCGGGCGATGCGCCCGATCAAGAACGAGCTGTTCTGGCGGGTCGTCCTCCTCCTCGAGGGGGTCCGGATCGCCAACCCCGTCCAGGTCGCTCGCGGCTACCCCCACGAGCTCTCCGGAGGGATGCTCCAGCGCGCGATGATCGCGATGGCGCTCTCCTCCGAGCCGGCCCTCCTGCTCGCGGACGAGCCGACGACGGCGCTCGACGTGACGATCCAGGCCCAGATCCTCGACCTGATGAACCAGCTCCGCGAGCGGGTGGGAACGGCGATCGTCCTGATCACCCACGACCTGGGCGTTGTCGCCGAGGTCTGCGACCACGTGAACGTGATGTACGCGGGCCTGATCATCGAGAGCGGCCCCGTCCACGAGATCTTCCGCCGGCCGCTCCACCCGTACACCCAGGGGCTGCTCGCCTCGATCCCCCGGTTCGACCAGCCCGACAAGGAGCTGTCGTCGATCCCGGGGTCGGTCCCGAACCTGATCCACCCGCCCCCCGGCTGCCGGTTCCACCCCCGGTGCCCGTACGCGATGCCGGTCTGCAAGGAGGTGCGGCCGATCCCCCAGATGGAGGGCGAGGAGCACATGGTCGCCTGCCACCTCTACTCGGCGCCGGCCGAACCGCCGGCGGCCACTTCCGCGTCGGCGCCGGCGGGCGCGCCGGCCGCCCCGCCCCGCACCGGCGTCCGGGCGTAGGCGGCGGCCCCGCGGTCCGGCGTCGGGCCGTCGCGCCTTTATCCTGAGCACGTTCTGGGACGATCGCTCGAGGCGCCGCCCCGCGGCCGAGATCTCGGGCGGAGTGGCACGTGGCGGACCTCGATACGACCTGCGTCAACACGCTACGCTTCCTCGCGGTCGACGCGGTCGAGGCCGCCAGGTCGGGCCACCCCGGGCTCCCGCTGGGGGCGGCGCCGATGGCGTACGTGCTCTGGGACCGGTTCCTCCGCCACAATCCGGCCGACCCGACGTGGCCGAACCGCGACCGTTTCGTCCTCTCCGCCGGCCACGGCTCGGCGCTGCTGTACGCCCTCCTCCACGCGACCGGCTACGACCTCTCGATCGACGACCTCCGCCGGTTCCGCCAGTGGGGCAGCCGCACCCCCGGGCATCCCGAGCACGGACTGACGCCGGGCGTCGAGGCGACGACCGGCCCGCTCGGCCAGGGGTTCGCGATGGGGGTCGGGATGGCGATCGCCGAGCGGCACCTCGCCGCTGAGTTCAACCGCGACGGCTTTCCGGTGATCGACCACTTCACGTACGCGATCGTCTCGGACGGCGACCTGATGGAGGGGATCTCCTCCGAGGCGGCATCGCTCGCCGGGACCCTCGGGCTCGGGAAGCTGATCTACCTCTACGACGACAACCACGTCTCCCTCGAGGGGCCGACGAGCTGGGCGTTCACCGAGGACGTCGCCGCTCGGTTCACCGCGTTCGGGTGGCAGGTGCTGAAGGTAGCGGACGGCAACGACCTCGCCGCGATCGCCGACGCCCTCACCGCGGCGCGGGCGGAGTCCCGGCGGCCCAGCCTGATCTGCATCCGCACCCACCTCGGATACGGCAGCCCCGTCGCGGACACCCGCGAGGCGCACGGCGAGCCGCTCGGTCCCGCGAACCTGAAAGCGACGAAGGAGAAGCTCGGCTGGCCCCTCGACCCCCCGTTCCTGTTCCCCGAGTCGGCCCGCGCGCACTTCCACCGAGCCCGCGCCCGCGGCTCGGAGTGGGAAGCGGAGTGGAGTTCGATGAAGGAGAGGTACGCTCGGGCTCACCCCGCCGAGGCCGCGCGCCTCGATGAGCGGCTGCGAGGTGCGCTGCCCGACGGCTGGAACGTCGGGCTGCCGACGTTCGACCCGGCCGCCGGCCCGGTCGCCACCCGGGACGCCTCCCAGAAGGTCCTGAACGCGCTCGCGGCGAGGGTGCCGGCGCTCGTCGGCGGGGCTGCGGACCTCTCCCCGTCGACGAAGACGACGATCGCCTCCGCGCCCGACTTCAGCGCGCCGGAGGCGGCGGGGCGGAACTTCCACTTCGGGGTCCGAGAGCACGCGATGGTGGCGATCCTCAACGGGATGGCGCTGCACGGGGGCCTACTGCCGTACGGCGGGACGTTCCTCACCTTCTCCGACTACGCCCGCGGGTCGATCCGGCTCGCCGCCCTCCAGTCGACCGACATCGTCCTGATCTTCACGCACGACAGCATCGCGATGGGAGAGGACGGTCCCACGCACCAGCCCGTCGAGCATCTCGCGAGCCTCCGCGCGATGCCCGGGCTCACGGTGATCCGTCCGGCCGACGCGAACGAGACGGCGGCCGCGTGGCGCATCGCCGTTACCCGGCCGGGTCCGATCGCGCTCATCCTGACGCGGCAGAAGGTTCCGACGCTCGACCCGACGCGGTTCCCGATCGCCTCCGGGGTCCCTCGGGGAGGCTACGTGCTCTCGGAAGCGGTGGGGGGCCGGCCGGCGGTCGTCCTGATCGCGACCGGCTCGGAAGTCACGCTCGCCCTGGAGGCGCAGGCGAAGCTCGCGGGCCGGGGCGTGCGCGCCCGCGTCGTTTCGCTGCCGGCATTCCGCATCTTCGACGAGCAGCCGGAGTCGTATCGGGACGAGGTCCTGCCGCCCGGCGTGCCCCGCGTCTCCGTCGAGGCGGGGGTCACCTTCGGCTGGTCGAGGTACGTCGGCGCGACCGGGGAAAGCGTCGGCATCGATCGGTTCGGCGCCTCCGCCCCGGGGCCGACGGTGCAGAAGGAACTAGGCCTCACGGCCGAGCGCGTCGTCGAGGCCGCGCTTCGGGTGGTCGCTCCGCGGTCCGGGCCGTGACGCGCGAATCGTCGGTGCAGTACTCGCTCGGCCCGTCCGAGGCGCTCGTCCAGTCGACCGTGCGCCGTTGGACCGAAGAGAACGTTGCGGCACGGCTCTGGTCCGCCGACCCGACCCTCTGGCCCGAGGCGCCCCCCGCCGAGGTCCCCGATCGCACGGGCTGGCTCGCGTTGCCGGCCGCGATGACCCCGGAGGTCCCGGGTCTCGCCCGGTTCGCCCAGGCGGTCCGAACCGAGGGGCTCCGGCATGTCGTGCTGCTCGGAATGGGCGGGTCGAGCCTCGCGCCGGACGTCTTCCGCCGGATGCTCGGGGCGCAGCCGGGCTTCCCGTCGTTCCTCGTGCTCGACAGCACGCACCCCGACGCGGTCCGTTCGACCGCCGCGGCGGTCGACCTCGCCCGGACGCTCTTCGTCGTCTCCAGCAAGTCGGGAACCACGACCGAGCCGCTCGACTTTCACCGATACTTCGCCGCCGAGCTGACGAGCGAGGGGATCGCTCCGCCCGGCCCCCAGTTCGTGGCGGTCACCGACCCCGGCTCCCCCCTCGAGGGACTCGCCCGGTCCGACGGCTTCCGTGCAGTGTTCCGGGCCGTTTCGACGGTAGGCGGCCGGTACTCGGCGCTCACGATGTTTGGCCTCGTCCCCGCAGCCCTGCTCGGCCTGGACCTCGGGCGGCTCCTCCGCTCGGCCCAGGGGATGGCCGCCGACTGTGGCCCGAACCGCCCGGCGGGAGAGAATCCCGGCCTCCGGCTCGGCGCCACGATCGGCACTCTCGCCCGGGCGGGCCGAGATAAGCTGACGTTCTACGCTACCCCGGAGTGGGGCGCCTTCCCGGTCTGGGTCGAGCAGCTGGTCGCCGAGAGCACGGGCAAGCTCGGTCGGGGGATCGTTCCGATCGTCGACGAGCCGCTCGTCGATCCGACGACCTACGGCGCCGACCGCCAGTTCGTGGCGCTCCTCGGATCGGAGGAGACGGACCCGGCGCTCGCGCGCCATCTCGAGGCGCTCGAATCGCTCGGGCACCCGGTCGTCCGGATCCCGGCCCCCGCGCCGCCCGACGTGGGGGCGGAGTTCCTTCGCTGGGAGATCGCGGTCGCGCTGGCCGGACGGGTGCTGGCGATCGACCCGTTCGACCAGCCGGACGTCGAGCTCGCGAAGGAGCTTGCCCGCCGGGCGATGGCCGACCGCCGCCACGGCCCCTCGGCCCCGGAGGAGCTCGGGATCTCCACCGAGGACGGCCCGGGCTTCCGGTCCGCCGTGCGGGCCCATCTCGACTCCGCGCGTCCCGGCGACTACCTGGCCGTCCAGGCGTACCTCGCCCCGACGAACCTGACCCGGGATGCGCTCTCCACCCTGCGGAGCGCGGTCCTCGGTCGGACCCGCCTCGCCACCACCGTCGGGTTCGGGCCCCGGTTCCTGCACTCGACCGGCCAGCTCCACAAAGGGGGACCGAACTCGGGCGTCTTCCTCCAGCTCGTCGACACCCCCCGCCAGGACGTGGCGGTCCCCGGAGCGGGCTACACGTTCGGGGAGCTGATCGCCGCGCAGTCGCTGGGGGACCTCCGGGCGCTGCGACAGAAGGGGCGGCGCGTCCTCCGTATCGACCTAGGCAAAGACGTCACGGGCGGCATCGTCCGCCTTGTCAGAGCCGTCCGTGGCTGAGGTTACCGCGCTCCTT
>Ga0335077_10008865_pt1 | contig 12478 bp, 6 predicted proteins | sample Lox_Sample_31_FD_207151 | JGI IMG/M metagenome (GOLD analysis project Ga0335077, IMG submission 207151) | Soil microbial communities from Loxahatchee National Wildlife Refuge, Florida, United States - Lox_Sample_3.1 | ecosystem: Environmental > Terrestrial > Soil > Wetlands | place: USA: Florida...
CCCGTTGACGTTGTAATACAGCGTCTGGTCAAACCGCATACGCCGCACGTCCGCTCCGAACTTGAACGTGTGCGCACCCGCCACCTTGCTGATGCTGTCCGACCATTGGAAGCTGTTTCCGATTTGCGGCAGCTCGCCTTCGGAGTTGTTGCCGATATTGAACCCTCCGCTAAGCGAAATGAACGGCACGCCCTCGTGCGTGGCGCCCAGCCCTGGCGTGATGCCGGAAGCCGGATTGTTCGGATCCGAAAAGCACTGGCTGGAGGGAACGGTCTTGCAGGAATCCTGCACCAGGTTGGTGTGCAGCGGATGATTGAACTTGAGTTGGCCCTCGCGGAAGTAAGTAAAGCGCGCTTCGTTGACCACGCTCGGACTCGCGATCCACGTCTCGGTCAGATTGAACTGTTGGGTGCGCGTGCTGTAGTTCGAACCGAAACCGGTGACGTTGGCGCCCGCCGCCTGGAAGTGCGAAAAAGGCCGCGTGTCGGCGGAGTCATCGAAGAAATAGAAAAAGCTCAGTTGGTGCGCGTCGTTAATTCTGTGATCGATCCGTGTGGTGGATTGAATGCCGCTCAAGTGATCCACCGGCACCAGTTGTAGCTGGTTCAAGCCCCGATTGGCCAGCGGCACGTACTGGTTCATCAGGTCCAGCGCGGTCGGGTCAAAGCACGGCGTGGGAATCTTGTTATTGGGAAAGATCGCGCTCCACGCCGTCCCCGCGGCCAGCGGCGCTCCACCGGCCTGCGCCACCGCGCCCGCGCAACCTGGCCGCTGGTTCAGAACGCCTGCCAGATACGAATCCGTCAGTGTTCCGCTGAACGTGCTCTGCGGGCCATTGGGACCCTGGGAAAAGTCACCGCCCCGTTCCGCAACCGTCGGCACGGTGACCAGGTCCGACGACGTCCCCTGCAGAATCTCCCGATCTTCGGCGGAAACGAAAAAGAACGTCCGGTCCTTTTTGATCGGTCCCCCCAGCGTGCCGCCGAACTGGTTTTGGTTGAACTTGGATTTCTCTGAATCGAAGAAGCCGCGCGTGTCCAGCGCCCGGTTGCGGAAGAATTCGTAGGCATCGCCATGAATTTCGTTGGTGCCGCTTTTCGTGACCACGTCGACCACCGAGCCGGAATTGCGCCCGTGCTCGGCATCAAACGTATTCGTCAGCACGCGAAACTCTTCGATGGTGTCGGGTGAGGGTTGGATCGCCGGTGTCGAGATGAACAGGTCGTTGGCATCGCCGCCGTTGACGTTGAAATTGTTCGACCGGCCGCGCCCGCCGTTCACCGATACCACACCCGCGTTCTCGCTCCCCGCGAACAGATCATAGCCCTGCTGAGATTGAACGCCCGGCTGCAATTGCAGCAACTGGTAAGTGTCCCGCGAATTCAGCGGCAGATTCACCACCGCGCGGGAGTTCACAACGGCTCCCAGTTGCGTGCTCGTGGTTTCCACTTGCACCCCCTGCGCCTGAACCTCCACGGTTTGCGTCACCTCCCCCAGCACCAGCACCACGTTCACATTGATCACGTGCCCCAGCGTCACCTCCACGTGCGGTTGAACGAATTTCTTAAACCCCGCAGCTTCCACCTCGACCGTGTACTGGCCAACGGGCATGGTAGGGAGAACGAACTCGCCACGCGCGTCCGCAGTCACTGCGCGCGTCACCGCGGCGCCTTCCAGCTTCGCCGTGATCTTCGCTGCGGGGACGAGCGAGCCGGAGCTGTCCGTAACCGTGCCTTGCATGGTCCCGGTGGTTTGCGCGAATGCGCATGGAATGCCGGCGAAGACGAGAGCTGCCAAGACGATTAAGCGAAGAATCATAGCGAAACCCCTTTGGGCGAATTCCAAGCCAACGTGGCATCGGCCCTTGTACAGACGCTGTTACAAGTTGATTAAGAGAGCCTATAGGTACTGTCACGCACTTGTCAAGCGCGCCGGGGCTTTTGACCTGCTATCGAGTTTCCGCAGCCTTGCGCAGCCCCTTCGCAATCGGCTTACCCAGCACGCCTGCGTACTCATGGTAGTCGACGCCCATCAGTTCGAGCATCGTGGGCGCGACATCCCGCTGGTGGATCTCCGGCACATTGGCTGCCTCGCCCACCGCCGGCGTGTCCGGCCCGACCATCGCCACCCAGATCTGATCCGCGCCGGCGACCTCTTTCCCGTGGGAATGCCAATCATCGACGGTTCCGCCGCGCCCGTGATCCGAGGTCACAATCAGTGTCGTGGTGCCCTTGTATTCTGGCGAACTCTGGATCGCGTCCCACAGCTTGGACAGGCAACGGTCCAGATAATTGATGGCGTCCAGCACGCGGTTGTATCGCCTGTCGTGTGCCCAGTCGTCGGTCTCATCGAAAGCCACATGCAGCACGCGCGGCTTCATCACTTTCATGTACTCCAGCGCCATCTCGAATGTGATGTAGTCGTGGCGCTCTTCCGTCCACGGCGACAGCACGTCAAATTGCAGCCCGCTCAGGAAGCGCATGCGAGCGGTAGGTTTCGGGCCGTCATAAACTCGATACCCCGCGTTAATCACGATTGAACCTGGATCGTGCTCGCCGATGAGGTGAAACATTTCCCACGAAGCGAACAGCGCTACCTGCGAGGAGTCCAGATTCAGCTTGCGGCGCAGAAACTCGAGCACCGTGGGCGTGGGGTTGCGAACCGCGTCGTTGCCGCGAATGGCTTCGTCTTGCGCGCGGCCGGTGAGAATCTCGGAATAGCCCGGATACGAGACGCGATACAAATTGGTCACCCGCACTGAGCTTCCCTTCTTCACATTGCCGAGCACCACGCCCTTGGGCGCCAGTGTGCTCCAGAAGAACGGCAGCAGCGCGTTGCGGCGCTCTTCGGCCGTAGGCCGCCACAACTTGGTTTTCAGCTCCTTCGCCCCGTCCATGCCCGCGCCCTTTTCGTCTTTGAGCATAGGATCCATGCCCCCGAACAGGTCCTGCCACCGCAGCCCGTCCGCCGTAAAGAGGATGACGTTGCGCGTTTCGCGCGGAGCCGCCGAACACGTAAGACAGATGAGAATGATGCAAAAAAACAGGAAGCGTGGTCTCATCACGGGATGATATATCATCCGCGAGATAGTGGTTAGGTATATCTGGGCACCGTCGGATCGATCACCAGGCTCCATTGATCGATTCCGCCCGACATGCTCACGCAGTTTTCCACGCCTTGCTGTCGAAGCCAACCCACCACCTGCAGGCTCCGCATGCCGTGATGACAGAAAACCACGATCGGGTTTTCCTCGCTTTCGAGCGAGGCCAGCGATTGCGCCACCGAGCGCATGGGAATTAGTTCAGCCCCTACGATCCGCGCCTGCTGAAACTCAAACGGCTCACGCACATCGATCAACCGCAACCGCTCACCGGCTTCCAGCCGCCGTTTCACTTCCTGTGCCGTGATTTCCATGTTACCTGCGGGTTGCCTGCTAAGGACCTGGCACCTAACACCTGCTTTTTAGCTTCTTCTCTCCGCATGCTCCACCGCGCGAGCCTCGGACTTCCGCCGAATCTCGATATTCAGGCGTTTGATCTTCTGGTTCAGCGTGGAGAGCGGCACATGCAGGGTGTCGGCAGCTTCGGTCTGGCTCCAGTTGGCCTGCTCCAGATGCTCAATAATGATGCGGCGCTCGAAGTCCGCCACGATCTCGAATAGCGATGCATCGGACGGTAGCGGATCACCCTCGTTACGATGCAGCCGGATCCCGCTGGCCTGCAGGAGTTGGTCCGGAAAAACATCCAGCGGAACCGCGGGCTCCGAGGCCAGCACCACGGCCCGCTCCACAACGTTTTCCAGTTCGCGAACGTTGCCCGGCCAGTTGTGGTCCATCAGAATCTGCATGGCGTCCGGCTGGAAACGCAGCACCGAGTGGTTTTGCGTATCCAGGAATTTCTGATTCTCCCGGCAGTACTTGGTAAAGAAAAAATCCACCAGCGGCGGGATGTCTTCTTTCCGTTCGCGTAATGCCGGCAGCGCGATGTTGATCACGTTCAGCCGGTAATAGAGATCCTGGCGGAATCTGCCCTCATCCACGAGCTTGCGCAGGTCGTCATTGGTGGCAGCCAGTATCCGTACATCCACCTTGATGGTGTCGTTCGATCCCAGAGGCTGGAATTCCTTCTCTTGAATCACCCGCAACAGTTTCGCCTGGGTCTCCGGACCGATCGTGCCAATCTCGTCGAAAAAGATGGTGCCGTGGTTCGCGACCTCGAAATACCCCTTACGCGTCCGGTCCGCGCTGGTGAATGCGCCTTTCATATGTCCGAACAGCGTGGACTCCAGCAGGTCCGGCGGCAGCGAACCGCTGTTTACCGGCACGAACATGAACTCGGCGCGCGGCGAGTGCGCGTGAATGGCCTTGGCCACCAGTTCTTTGCCGGTTCCGGTCTCGCCCGTAATCAGGATCGTGGAGCGGCTGGAAGCCACCTGCCCTACCAGGTCGAGCACGCGCACCATGCGCTCGCTCTTGCCAATGATGTTGGGAAAACTGTATCGCTGCTTGAACGCCCGCTTGAGGTTCGTATTTTCGTAGAGCAAGCGCCGCTGCGCAATGGTCCGGTCGATTTCGATCAGCAGCTTGTCGTTTTCCCACGGCTTGGTGAAGTAATCGTTGGCGCCCAGCTTTAGGGCGTTCACCGCCGTCTCGGTCGATCCAAAAGCGGTGATCATGAAGATGGGAGTCTCGCGATCGCGCTCCCGGAATCCGCGCAGCACTTCCATGCCGGAGCGGTCCGGCATCATCAGGTCGAGCAGAACCAGGTCGTAGATATGAGAGTCCAGCTTTTTCGAGCCTTCCGTCCCGTTGGCCGCCAGTTCGACTTCGTAGCCTTCCAGACTCAGCAGCGCATCCAGACTTTCGCGGATGTCCGCTTCATCGTCGATGACCAGCACCTTGCCTTTGGAAGTGGAAACTTCTTCTACGGTGACGGGCTCAGACATTCACGGGCTTCCTCTGCTCGCCGCCCGCCCGGTTGACTGCTTTGGACCACGGAAGCTCAACCTGGAAACGGGTTCCGCCGCCGGCACGGCTGAACACTTCAATGGTACCGCCGTGCTCTTGAATGATTCCGTAGCTGACCGAGAGCCCGAGACCGGTGCCTTTGCGCGTGGCTTTGGTGGTGAAAAATGGATCGTAGATTCGATTCAGGTGCTCCTGAGCAATGCCGTGCCCCGTGTCACTGACTTCGATCCGCGCGGCGCTCTCCTCCGGCGACGTTCTGATTTCAAGCGCCCCGCCGCTTTCCATGGCATCCCGTGCGTTGAGGAAGAGATTGAGAAAAACCTGCTGCAGCTTGCCGGCGTTGCCGTGGATCGGCGCCAGCGCCGGATCTAGGGCCGTGCGCACCTCCACGCCCGCATTCTTCAGTTGGTGCTCCACCAGCGAGAGCGTCTCCTGCACCACGCGGTTCAAGTCGACGGGTCCAAAATCCGTCGTGGAGGTCCTCGAGAAATTCAGAAGGCCGTTCACGATTTCGCTCGCCCGGAAAGTCGACTTGGCGATCTTGTCCAGCATGCGGGATTTCTGGTCGTCGTTTCCAACCTGCTTGGCCAGCATCTGCGCGTAATTCGAAATCACTGCCAACGGGGTGTTCACTTCGTGTGCCACACCCGCCGCCAGCAGGCCGATGCTGCTCAGTTTATCGGCCTGCACCAGCCGCTTTTCGAGTTCCGCGCGATCGGTTACGTCATCGAAAATGATCAGGCGGCCAATGTGTTCCTGGTGTCTGGAAACCAGAGGAGCGATGGCGATGTTCAAAGTCGCTTCGCGGAACGGCGCTTGTCCGTTGCCGTTGCCGTTCACCGCCGCTCGCTTGGCTGCCGGCCGCAGTACGTATTTGTAGATGTGGCGGACGTCGGTGTCGGTGCGGATGCGCTCGAACTGTTCCACCAGATCCGTGGGAAATAGAGCCGAGAGCGGCCGTCCCACCGCCGTATCGCGCGGAATGCCGGTCAACCGTTCAATCTGCGTGTTCCAGCTCTCCACCCGATCATCCAGGCCCGCCGCCAGGATGCCGACGTTGATGGACTCGACGATGTTCTCGCTGAACTCCTTCAGCCGCTCGTACTCCTCCACCTTGCGGGCCAGCGAGCTGTAGAGCCGCGTATTTTCGATGGCGATGGCCACGTAGCCCGTCAGCGTCAGCAGCAGCTCTAGATCGACGCTCGACAGGAAGTCGCCATCCCGGGTCCGGCTGACGCCCAGGTAGGCTACGGTTCGGCCCTGAGCCACGCAAGGCAGGTAGTACGTCAAGTCCAGATCTTCGATGGTTCGCCGGACCGTCGGCGCCCACGATCCCGAGATCGCGTCCAGGCGGTACCGTGTGCGTTCGAAAAACAGGTAGGGCTGATCGTGTTTCCAGTGAAGAAAGCTCAGGTCCAGCGGATCTTCGGGCGTGATCGGCCGCGTATTCCGGTCGCGCAGTCCCACGCCCATCCGCAAGCGGAAGGATGGCCGAGGCTCATCCGGGCCATCGTCGGTCAGGAAGAATGCGAGATGGCTGATCGAGAGCGTCTGCAACAATCGCTCCGCCACGGCGTGCAACATCGTCTCCAGATCGGTCTCGGAACTCAGTTCGCGGGCGAATTCCACTAGCGTGCGGCGATAATCGTATTGATCGCGATAGAAATACCGGTCCAGCCGTTCCTGAATCCAGTTGCGGATGGGCTGGAACAGGAACGCAGCCACCAGCATGACCGTGATCAGCCCGGTGTTGCCCAGGTCCTGGAAATTCTTCTGCACCAGGCTCGCTAGCGAAAAAATAATGCCGTAGAAAGCCGCCAATACACAGAGCGTCGCGAGCGTGTACGCATAGCCGCGGCGGAACAGGATGTCTACGTCCATCAGCCGGTAACGGACGATGGCATACGCCAGCGAGAGCGGGAGCAACTGCAGGGACAGGACCGAGAGCTTCATCAGCGGCGTGGGTATGAAGCCGATCACGTACGGCAGCGTATAGAACAAAGCGAAAGGCAGGATGCCGCAGAGGGTGCCATTGCGCAGCCATTGCAATTGCCGGCGTACGATGGGGTCCTCCACCTTCCTGCGCTCGATACTCAGTGCCAGGCCTCCCAGGATGTAAATCGCGGTCAGCGTCGCCATCCACAGCCGATCGAGTAACCATCGCAGCTCAACCAGGGGAATTGAGACGCGCAGCGTCCCCGAGCTCGCCAGGACGTACAAGGCAATCATGCTCAGGGCTAGCGCGTATAGCGCCATCGTCGTGACGCGTGCGCGCAGCCATTTTCTGGGCTCTGGGAACGACAGGCAGAAGTGCACGAAGATCACCGGAGCCAGCGCGCCCGCAACCACGTTGCCCCAATAAATCAGCTTGTCGAAGTTGTTGAGTTTCCCCGTGTAGTGAAATGAGAAAAAGATGAACGAGACCAGGCAGAAAACGTAAAAGTGCTGGGCTTTGAAAGCCGTGCCGCGCCGGAAGTAAACAAACAGTCCAATGGCAAGATGCGCCAGCCCCACGAAATAGAAATAGTACACCGCCGGATCTCGCGGCACCTCGCCCACAATAACCGGCGTCTTGACCTCGACGCCCCGCCTCACCAGGTAATCGGCTTTGTTCCACGCTCCGATTCGCACCAGGATCTTGGTGACGTCGATGGATGTTCTGATCGGGCTCCCGTTGATGCTGACCAGGATGTCGCCTGTTTTGATCCCCGCCTTGGCCGCCGGCCGATCTTTGGAGACTTCGAGCGCTTCCACTCCGGTGGTGCGGTCAACCCAGATCACGCCATCGTCGGGCAGACGGAACTTGCTTTGCTGCTGGAAGTTAATGACTGCCGACACTACTGCAGCCACCGTCAGCAAGGTCAAGATGGCAGTCGAAAGTTGGAACTTGAGTTCCTGGAACATTTAAGCCCGCAAAGACACTAACACCCTAGTTTACGTGCACTAGCACGTGTGCTGCCACGCTGCGTTACCCCTCCTTCTGTCAGAATACTATACATTTTCTTGGACTTATTAACCGTTTGTTGACAGCGAATTCGGATTTTGGGAGAAATACACTCCGTGGAAGTGTAGGCTAAAGTCTAGCCTTCGGATATTTCTTCTTCATGAAGGTCACAAACTCCGCCGGAGCCGACATGGTAGACAGTCGGCCCTGCCGAACCAGCGCCCAGCCCGCGAACTGGCTGGAAGCCTTGATTTCGTGGAGCGTGGTGGGTGGATCGAGGCGCGTGAGGAACTCCAGGTCGACGACTGTCAGTTTCGGTGATTTCGGATCGGGGCGAGGCTCGGACACCACCTGCGCCAGGCCGACGACGGCGGAATCGCCGCCGCTGTGGTACATGAAAACGCGATCACCAGGGTGCATATCTCGAATCGCACGTAGGGCTTGCGGGTTCTTGACACCATCCCAGACTGTCTTCTTTTCTTTTTCGAACTGGTCGATGGAGTAAGTCTCAGGGTCGGTCTTTGCCAGGAAGTAGTTCATTGATGGTACTTTAAACGAGAGAACAGCCAGGCGGCAACGACCGCGAGCATCGTAGCCCCCAAGAGCATGGGGGGGTATCCGTAACGGGCGACGACAGCGCCAGCGGCCGAAGCGGTGGCGGCCTGGGCTAGGAACGCCACCAGAAAGCTGAGGGCAGCGGCGCCGCTCCGCTGGGTGGCCTCGACCTGATTCATCAGCAGGCTGTTGGTTCCGGGATCGCTCATGTACTGAAAACTCATGTAGGCAACGTAGGACGCCGCAGCCAAGAAAGCTGTGGGTCCGGCCGCGATGGAACCGAGTGCCAGGGCTGTAACCAGTTGCATACAAACCACTCCGCGCACCAGGCCGAGTTTTCGCAGAAGAAGAGGCGAGAGCAGAATAGTGGCGACTTGACCGGCGTGCGAGAAGGTAAAGACTATGCCGATGTTCTCGAGGGGCATATGGAACCGCCGCTCGAAGTAAGCGTTAAACAGCGGGTTGAAGGCGCCTGTGGCTAAACTCCACACCGCGATGGCCGTCAAGAATTTGTAAACAAAGGGACTTCTTGGATATCCACTGGTTTCTTCGGGACCGGCAGATTCCATTCGCAGTTTCGTTACGGGCCAGAATGCCAGGGCGGCAACGGCAACCGACGCGAGGAGCGTCAACTGTTTGGCGTGCATCCCGTCGGGAGCGAGATGGAGGCCGAGCACCCAGCCGGGAAGCCGGCCGCCGACCAGACCTGCCAGCATGCCCACTCCAATTCCCGAACTGTAGATCACGCTAAAGCCGACGGGCCGGGACCGCTCGCTGGTCAGGGCGGCGACTGCGGGAGCCATAGATACGGCCCACAGGGAGCTGATGGCTCCGCCGAGGAATGCCGAAGCGACCAGGGCAGGTTCGCCCGTTACCACGCAACGCAGGGCGAAAGCCGCGGACGCGCCGAGGATCGCAATCTTAATGGAGCGCGCGAGTCCGAGGCGGCGGACGATTCCCGCCGCCGGCAGGACGCCGGCCACGCTACCCAGGGTGAGAGCGCTGGCAATGTATCCAAGAGCGTCCTCGCGATAGCCCCGATCCAGAAGATAGAGGTTGTAGAGGAGGTAAAACACGAAAAAGCCGAGGGCGTAAATCGCGCCCGCTACGGTGAACCACCAGAAGGGAGCTTCCAAGCCGGAGGATCGCAACTTCCAGAGCACGCCATGCCAGAGCATCACCGGCAGGGTGCGGGCGTGATGAGCGACACGTGAAGCCAGGTGACCCGCGTAGCGAAGCCGATGCTTCCAGCGCAGGCGAAGCGTAATCTCCTCAGCGGGCACGAAGACATCGGCATACGCCGGCGGCAGCGTACGGGGGAGGATTTTTCGGAGCAGGATCCCGCGGCGGTCCCTCGACGAATCGAGAAGGGCCAGGTGCAACCACAGTTCGTGCTTGTTCGGCTGGAATAAGGCCTCGATGGGCGAGGCGGAATAGTTTTCAAACCAAGCCGGGACGTCGCCGGCGAGTCGTTGGATTTCTTCGGCGGCTTCCGGCGCAACGCGGCATCCGAACCACGCGGCCGCCAGCCGGAAGGCGACAGCCTCGAGCCGGCGTAGAGGCTCGGAATGCAGTTCCCGCCAGGTGGACCAGAAAGTTTCGTTTTCAGCTTGCGTTTCCAGAAAGCGGGCCGTCTCGTAAACGTGATTTACACGCGCGCTGCCGTGGAAGAGGTGCCGGAGCAAATGGAGCGTCGCATAGGCCAGCCGGTCGGCGGGGTGCAACACCGGGAGACCGTCCTCGACGACGCGCCGCTGCCAGAATTCCTCGACGCCCTGCACGGGAAGACGCTCGGCGTCCGAATCCCAGAAACGAAAATGCAATTCGACGGACGGAGGAATCTCGGGATCGAATGGATCGCCCCGCCATTGCCATCCGGTCTTGCGGGTGAGCGTTGGCAGGTGATCGGTAGCTATGTGTTCGTTGCTGGGCAAGGCTTCATAGCCCAGAGAGAGGACCGCGCGATATGCGCTCTCGATTGATTCTTGGGGCACAAACAGATCGAAGTCGTAGTGCATGCGCAGCCGGGGATCGAGGGTGTACTCGGGCCCGACCGAGAATCCTTTGAGAAGCACGAATTCAATGCGCTCCGCTCCCAGCCGCTCGGAAACGAGGGACAGTTCGGACCGAAGGCGCGCGAGCCGCTCGGTATTACGAGTGATATCGCGATCGATCCCGTCGCGCACCCAGGCGGGCAGAGACTCGCGACAGCTTGCACCCAGGACCAGAGTGATCGCGGCATGCCGCGTGAAATCCAAGGAGCGTTTCCACCCGGAATCGGACAAGGAGCCGAGGGCCGCGCAGCCCTGCTGCCGCACATCGTCGGGAAAGCTCAAGGCTGCCATTACAGCGGCGACGTGGCGCGGGATGCGCGGGTTCTCCAGCCAGCGGAGGGGCGGCCCGACCGGTGCGGCTGTCAGCTCACGGGTCTGGTTCAAGAGAGGCACATTCTTAGGAAGAAGAGGCGGACAGTTCTGAGCTGTGTCGCCCGCGGCGACACCCGCGAGCATGAAAACCTGGCGGCAGCATTTTTTAGAAGTCTGCAAGGGGCGAGACGGGGACAGGCGGCTGTGTCCACGGAGAGAGCGTCGGCAGGGTGGAGAGGCGCTCGAATAGGGACACAGCAGCCAGTCCCCCTCTCGCGACGTTGTTGGTTCGGTGCTGCTCGATGAGGGACAGTGAAGCCGGTCCCCGTTGCGACGATCATTGCTAAAACTCAAATCTTAGCGCGAGTTGGATGCGGCGAGGCGGACCGCTGCCGAGGATATTTCCGAAGAAGGGCGCGAAGTCGGCATAGGTTCCGGGAATGCCCCAGTTGGGGTGGTTGAACGCGTTGAAGAATTCGGAACGGAATTCGACGTGGCTGCGCTCGGCGATGGTGAAGCGGCGGTCGAGCGCGAGATCGAAAACGATGTTTCCGGGGCCCATGATAATGTCGCGGCCGGCATTTCCAAACGTGAGCGGCGCCGGCGTGCTGAAGGCGTTGGTGTTGAACCAGTTACTTGCGGTGCGCTGACTGGGGGTCAGCGCGATGCTCTGGCCGGGGACGACGTTGGGCCGATTGGTAGTTCCGGCATTGGCGCCATCATAGGCTGCGTAGATCGGAGTGACGGGAGTTCCATCCTGCAGCGTGACGATGCCGCTGGTTTGCCAATGGCCGAACACCGGATTGAGGAAGCCATGGTTGGGGAGATTGTAGACGAAACCGCTGCTGACACGCCGGCCGACATTGAAGACGGAGAGGGCGCGCTCGAGCCGCAGGTTGCGCTCGTCCTGCGCGCCGACGGACTCGTAGAATCCCGGAATGATGGTATCGGCATCGTCGATGGATTTCGACCAGACAAAGCTGGCGAGGAAGGAAAGGCGCGCACTCATGCGTTTTTCCGCTTTGATCTGGAGCGAATTGTAGGACGAGTTGCCGATGTGCTGGACCTGAATGATGGGACCCAGCTGTGGGAATGTACGAAGCGATTGCAGGTCACCGGGGCGCGGCGCGAGATCTTGGCCGGTTTCGACGTGAGCCGGCGTATTGAAGTGCCGGAAGAGCCCCAGATCAGTTCCCTTGGAGCCAATGTAGGCGACCTCGACAAGTATTCCGGCCGGCAGTTCCTGCTGCACGCTGGCGTTCCACTGCTGAAGGTACGGAGTGGGGGCGTGGGCGTCGAGGCCGTACTCGGTGGGGAAGCCGGTTGTGGCAGTAACAGGGAAGCCGTTAGCGAGGGTCAGCAGCGGCGTGATTCCGTTGGTTGAGTTGTTCTCGTTGCGGATGCCGTTGAGCACCAGGTTGTAGGCTTCGAGGGTAATTTCCGGACTGTAGTAAATGCCATAGCCCGCGCGAATGACCATCTTTCTTCCCGGCCAGGCGTAAACCGGCGGCGTCCAGGCGAGCCCCGGGCGCGGCGAAAAGTTCTTGCGGTTGGGCAGGCCGGCGGTTGCGACGTTTGCGAGGGCGGGCGCCTGGGGAAGCTGCGAGTAATCGAGGTTGAGCAGATGGTTTCTGGCTTCGGTGAACG
>Ga0335077_10008866_pt1 | contig 12477 bp, 9 predicted proteins | sample Lox_Sample_31_FD_207151 | JGI IMG/M metagenome (GOLD analysis project Ga0335077, IMG submission 207151) | Soil microbial communities from Loxahatchee National Wildlife Refuge, Florida, United States - Lox_Sample_3.1 | ecosystem: Environmental > Terrestrial > Soil > Wetlands | place: USA: Florida...
CGTGGTGGCCGCCGTGGCTATCGCCTATCCCTTCGTCGGCAATGGCACCAGTAACCTGATGGTGAAGAATGTAGCGCGCGATCGGCGGCTCCTGCCCGAATATCTCGGGAATGCCTTGTTCATGACACTGGGTTCGGGCCTAGGGCTTAGTCTAGTTGTTGCGCCCGCGTGTATGGTGTTGCTTCCGGCTGTCATCCCAATTTCCGCAGTGCTGCTGGTCGCAGCCTCAGACCTGCTGGTATACCGCTTTGTGGATGTGGCTTGTCTGGCTTTCCAATCGGTCGAAGAACTGGGCTGGACGGCAAATCTGAGCATCTTCGCCAGCTCGATGAGACTGGCCGGGGTGGTGGCTGTGGTGCTCCTGGGGCGCCCGACTTTGGCTGCCTGGTGTATGGCTTACCTAGCAACTTCGGTAGTCTGTGCATGGGTCGCGCTTTATTGCTTGTTTTCCAGACTTGCGCGGCCGAAATTCAGTGGCCTGGGCCGCATCCGCGGCGAATTGCGCGAGGGCCTTTGGTTTTCCACCAGCCTCTCTGCCCAGACCATCTACAACGATGTGGACAAGACCATGCTGGCGCGCCTGGTCACCCTCGACGCCGTCGGCATCTACGCTGCCGCTTACCGGCTGGTTGATGTCGCGTTCCTGCCCGTCCGCGCTCTGCTGGCGGCGGCCTATCCCGGCTTCTTCCGGCATGGGAAGGATGGGATCACCGGCAGTCTGCGCTTCGCACGACACCTCCTGCCCAAGCCAGTGCTGTACTCCGCTGTCGCGGCACTCGCCATGACGGTGGCGGCGCCGCTGGTGCCGCTCGTCCTCGGGGCGGAGTACGCACGCACCGGCGAGGCTCTGCGCTGGCTGTCGCCGCTGCCGCTGTTGAAGGCATTGCACTACTTCGCCGCCGACGCCCTGACCGGCGCCGGATATCAGGGTTTGCGCACGTTGGTGCAGGTGATGGTTGCCGGGTTCAACGTGCTGTGCAATCTGTGGCTTATTCCCGCATATTCCTGGCGCGGCGCCGGCTGGAGCAGTCTCGCCTCCGATGGCCTGCTGGCGCTGGCGCTGTGGAGCTGCGCGCTTGTCCTGCGCGCTCATTGTGCACAGGTTGTGACCCACGACGCCGTAAGACTTACACCGGCAAGCTGAATGCGGAACATTGTCGAGAAGTGCTTCGCTTTGCTGATGCTGATTTACCTGAGCAGCGGCCTTACCGGCTTTTTGGCGGGAGATTCTCCGTTCAACGTGTGGCGGCTGGAAGACAATCCGCTGTTGCTGACTATCCAGACGGCGATGTACGCAATCACGCTGGGGTTGATCGCTCTTAACTGGCGCAAGTTCATGAGCGGATTGCGACCTAGCGGTTGGGTGCTTGCCTTGGCTCTATTTGCGTTGGTTTCGACGCTCTGGTCCAGCGATCCGAGTTTCACGTTGCGCCGCAGCCTGGTGATGACCGCCACCACCATGTTCGGGATTTACTTCGGATCGCGTTACGAGCTTCGCGCACAATTGCGGCTGCTGGGGTTGACGTTCGTCATCCTGGCGGCGCTCAGTGCGGCTTGCGCGCTCCTCCTTCCGCGGTATGGGATCGATAACCAACTCCACCGTGGCGATTGGCAAGGAATTCTCGGGCAGAAAAACCTGCTGGGCAAAGCCATGGCGGTGGGGTGCATCGTCTGGTGGTCGGCAAAGGGCGTCTTTCCGCCCACGCTGCGGATTGCCGCCCTGCTGGCGTGTGCTGCGGTGATGCTGATGTCCGGGTCGAGGGCCGCGGTGCTTGTGTGCGGAGCTCTTCTGCTGATCGGTTACGGGTATCGCGCGCTGCGTGCCCGCCCAACGACCCTAGTTCCGCTGGCGATCATCTTCTTGGCGGCGTGTGCGGGGCTCGCTTTCCTTGTCAAAAACAGCAACTTTCTTAGGCTTGCCCTCCTCAATCCGAACGCGACGCTTACGCGGAGAACGGAAATATGGACCGCGGTGTGGACGGCCATCTCGAGCCACACGTGGCTGGGATACGGGTTCAGCGGGTTTTGGGCCGGGCTTCGCGGCGAGTCGATGCGGGTCGCAGCCATACTTGGTTTCCTGCCGCGCCATGCCCACAACGGCTTTCTCGACTTGTGGTTGGAGCTTGGACTCGCGGGAGTCTTGCTGTTTGCGGCGGGATACCTCCGCGCAGTGGGCGATGCCTTGAGGCTGTTTCGGAAAAACCATGAGCGGCTGGCGAGCTGGCCGCTCCAGTATCTCGCCTTTATGTTGATTTACCACGTGGCCGAGGGCCCGATCCTGCGGCCGAACAGCCTCTACTGGGCGGTGTGCGTAGCCGTAGTGGTTTCAACCGCACGGGCTGTGCGCAGCGGAACTGGCGTTACATTCGCGACGCATGCTGGATTTCGACTAGACCTTGAACCGGAACCTAATTATTTACCGCGACGAACTACTGGGAGCGTCGGAGATCTTCATCCTGAAACAGGGCGAAGCGCTGCGTGAATTCCGCCCGGTTTACGTGGGATTGCGCGAGGTCGAGGGTCTGCGCCTTCCGGCCGAGCGGCGCCAGCTACTGTTTGGGCCCGGGCGGTTGAACCCGGCGCGCCGACTGTTTTCGAAGCTCTTTGGGCCGAGCGAACGTCAGGCAGCTCGTTTGCGGTCGCTCGCCCCGGCGCTCATTCACGCCCACTTCGGTCCGGATGCAACCCATGCCATGCCGCTGGCTCGCGCCCTGCGCGTGCCCCTGGTGCTCACGCACCATGGCTACGACGTTATGACTGAAGACCGTGTGCTCGCACGCTCCCCTTCGCTCCGGATATACCTCAAGCGGCGCGCGCGCCTCTATCAGTCCGCTGCGCTTGTGCTCTGTGTGTCGCAATTTGTGCGTGTCAAGGCGGTGAGGAATGGGGCTCCGCCGCACAAGACGCTGGTCCATTACATCGGGATTGACTTGGCCACTTTCACGCCCGACCCGACGATGGCGCGCTCCGAGACGGTGCTGTTTGTCGGCAGGCTGGTGGAAAACAAGGGATGCGAGCAGTTGCTGCGGGCTCTGCGTCTGGTGCAGCAGGCACGTCCGGAATGCCGGGCGGTGATCATCGGCGATGGCCCGCTGCGTCCCCGGCTGGAGCGGCTCATGCGCGACCTAGCCCTGCGCAACGTGACCTTCCTTTCCACTCAGCCGTCGGCGCTAGTGCGGCATTGGATGAATCGTGCCGGCGTGTTCTGCGTGCCTAGCGTAACCATCGCTTCAGGGGCGTCCGAAGGGTTCGGGATGGTTTTCGCCGAAGCCCAGGCCATGGGATTGCCGGTCGCCAGCTTCGCCACGGGAGGGATTCCGGAAGCCGTTGCTCACGGACAGACCGGACTGCTGGCGCGGGAAGGTGATACCGCAGAGTTAGCCCGGAACATCATCACTCTGCTCAGCGAACGTTCCATCTGGGGGCGCTTCAGCGAAGCCGGCCGCCGTCGCGTGCGCGAGCTATTTGATTTGCGCCGTCAGACCACAGCACTCGAAGAGCTTTATCGCGCGGTGCTGAACCGTGAAGTGATTGCCGCTTGATGCACCCATCAACGTGACGAATCCACAGGTCAGCGTCGTCATTCCCACGCGGCATCGGCCGGGGTCGCTCATGGTGGCGGTGGAAAGCGCGCTGGCGCAGAGCTATCCCATCGGCGACGTTGTGGTGGTGATCGATGGACCTGATCTAGCAACAGAATCCACGCTGAAGACAATGGGTGACTCGCGATTACGCGTGATCGCATTGCCGGCTCCAGTGGGGGGTGCGGACGCGCGCAACATCGGCGTGCAAGCGGCGTGGGGCGAATGGATTGCCTTTCTGGACGATGACGATGAGTGGTTCCCCAAGAAGATTGAGCGGCAGTTGACAACGGCGCTGCAGGCTACCGGCGAGCCGATCGTCTCGTGCCGGTTTCTCGCCCGCACTGCGGCTGGCGACCGCATCTGGCCGTACCGGCTGCCGCGTCCTTCCGAACCGCTTTGCGAGTACCTGCTGGCGCGGCGCGGTCTCCGGCGCAGGGATGGCTTTGTGGCGACGCCCACCATCCTCGCGCGCCGCTCGTTGCTGCGCCGGGTGCCTTTTCGCTGTGGCCTTAAGAAGCACCAGGACTGGGACTGGGTGCTGCGCGCCACCGACCAGGGTGCGCGCGTGTTTTTCTGTCCGGAAGTGCTGGCCAAGTGCGACATGCGCACCCCAGCCAGCACTAGCCGCCGGGCCGATTGGCGCTGCTCACTGCAGTGGATTCGAGAGACCGCGCCACTGGTGACGCGGCGCGCTTACGCCGGCTTCATCACCACGCATGTCGCCTGGCAGGCTGCCGCGCAGCGAGAGTGGACGGCGTTCTTCCCGCTGCTGCGCGAAGCCTGTCGCGACGGCGCCCTGCGTCCTTCTGATGTGCTCCGTTATTTGGGAATGTGGGTAGTGCCGGCAGCCACTCGCAGCCGGTTGCAGGGTTGGGCCTCCTAGGCACATGCAACCGCTCTTCACCGTCGGAATGCCGGTTTACAACGCCATGCCTTACCTGCCGCAGGCAGTGGAGAGCATACTGGGGCAAACATATCCGCATTTCGAGCTGCTGATCATCAATGACGGCTCGCGGGATAGTTCTCTGGATTACCTGCGCAGCGTGCGGGACCCGCGGGTCCGCATCCTTTCTCAAAAAAACAGCGGCGTGACCAGCACCTTGAACCGCTTGCTGCAGGAGGCGCGCGCGCCGTGGCTGGTGCGATCGGACGCCGACGATGTCGCGGGTCCGGAGCGGCTGGCGGTGGTCGCGGAAGCAATCGAGCGGCAGCCCGCGGCCGGCATGTTTTATTCGCGCGCGTCACATGTTGGCCATGTGCGCGCCATCTCCGCTGCACGTTCGAGCGAAGGCACTCCCGCTGAACTGAATGGGCTGACACGGGCCGGATATTTGCTCGCCATCGTCCACTCGAGCGTAGTGCTGAACGTCGCCAAGACACGCTCGCTCGGCGGATATCGCTTTGACCTGCACATCGAAGACATCGACCTGTGGTGGCGGATCGCATTGCGGCATGGCGTCGTGTTCATTCCGCAGACGACCGTCGAGTACCGCCTGAAACACGACGGCGTTTGCATCCGCCACCTGAGGAGCCTTTCGGCCAACGCTCTGTTCGTGCAGTATCTCCTGCTTTCGCGCCTTTGGAACCTGGAGCCGTTGCCTTACGAGGCCGTCATTGAGGCTCTCAACGGCCTGGTCAAGAAAAGACGGCTGGCGTACCGAGAAGAGATGTGGCGCGCCGGGGCTCACTTGAGTGCGCGGCGATACCGCGCTGCGATGCCGCACCTGGTAAGGGCGGCAGTGCGGTCGCCCGCAGACTTCCTCCGGCGCGCCGGCTATCCGTTTTCCCGCCAAAAAATAGTTCGCATTGGGGAGGATCCCCGGTGCTTCCGAAGAATCGAGCAGCAGTTGTGGAGAAGGACAGATGTTTCCTTGGCTGCTCTTGCGCAGGCATGATCTTGTTCGGATTGCCGGCAGAAAACCCCCGTTCGGGTTGGGAATTGAGCGTTAAACCGCCGGCCGGGAGGTTTGGCTTTCCGCGAGCCAGCCTCGGTCGCGCACGAGTGGATTGCTGTTCCTTCGCGCAGGCGGTGGAAGCGATCATCGGCCATGCGGCGCACGCCGGGCCTTCGGCTTGCGTGGTCACGCCCAACGCCCAGCATATCGTCCTGTTGGAGTCGGACGCAGCCCTGCGCAAAGCCTATGCCCATGCGGAGCTAGTTGTCGCGGATGGCGCATCGCTCCTGCTGGCATCGCGCCTGCTGCGGGAGAGGCTGCCCGAGCGGATTGCCGGGGTCGATCTCTTCGAGCGACTCTGCGCTAAGGCCGCCAATCTGGGACTGCGCGTGTTCCTGCTCGGCGGGCGTCCCGGTTCGGCGCAGCTAGCCGCCGCTAACCTGAAGCGGCAGTTTCCGCACTTGAAAGTCGTGGGAACCTGTTGTCCGGCGGCGGGCTTCGAACGCGACCAGCGGCAGTTGCAAGCGCTTGGCGACGCTATTCGCGCTGCCCGGCCGGATCTCCTCTTTGTTGCCTGGGGCGCACCCAGGCAGGAATCCTGGATGCACCGGCACGGGCGCAGCCTGGGAGTGCCCGTACTCATTGGGATAGGAGGCAGCTTCGAGATCGTGGGCGGACTTCTTCCGAGGGCACCGCGGCTGCTGCAACGACTGGGCTGCGAGTGGCTATATCGGCTCTTGCTTGAACCGCGCCGCTTGTGGCGGCGGTATCTGGTCGGCAACTGCAGATTTCTTGGGATCATTTTGCGGCAGGCTGCTGGAAAAGCCAGGATGGTTGCCGAGGCATCCGATTGCGTTCCCGCCTCGGCGCCCACGCCTTATACGGATGCAGGCCGTGAGGAGTCAATCCGATGGAAAACCAACTCGTGAGCGCAATTCCACGGGCGAATTCGTTGCTCAAGAACGGCGCGGGCTCTGTGTCTCTCGGCGGGCCGCCCGAGCCTTCGTTGCGGGACTTATGGCGCATCCTCGAACGCCGCAGGCGCATCGTCATCGGCTCGATTGCCGCGTGCTTGTTGCTGTCCTTAGTGATTTCGCTGGCCATGACGCCCAAGTACGAGTCCACGTCAATCGTTGAAGTGAACAAGGAAAACTCGGACATTCTCGGACTCGACGCCGTGCAAAGTAGCGTAACCGACAGCCTCGACTACAACATCACTCTCGAGACCCAGGCGAATGCCTTACGCAGCCAATCACTCGCCTTTCAGGTGGCCGAGCAACTGGAACTGGAGAAGCGCGAAGAATTCTCCCTGGCCCGCGCGTGGTTCGATGCCGACCGCGCCCGCGCCGAACAGAAGCTGCCGCTGGAAAAGGCGCCGCTCCGGCGGCGGAAGATCGCACGGGCATTTGAAAAATCGATGACAGTGAAGAGCATCCCCGGCACGCGCATGATCGAAGTGCGCTTTCTCAACCGAGACCCGCAGCTCGCCGCGGACGTCGTGAACACGCTGATCGCCGACTATCTGGACGAGTATTTCCGCACTCGCTACCAGGCGACTGCGCTGGCTTCCGAGTGGCTTTCGAAACAACTGGCGGAGCTGAAATCGCAGGCTGAGCAGGCCCAGGAAAAGGTCGTCCAGTACCAGAAGGAGAAGGGAATTCTGGGTACTGATGAAGCCCACAACGTGGTTATGGCCAAGCTGGAAGAGCTGAACAAGCAGCTTACTGCCGCCGAGGCCAACCGCATGCTGAAGCAAACCGGCTATGAGGTCGCCAAGACCGGCAACGCCGAACTAATCTCGACTGTGAGCAGCAGCAATCTGCTGGGCAGTTTGGCTGGCGTGAACAGCAATCCGCTGGCGCTCATTCAGAACCTGCGATTGCAGGAGGCAGAACTCAGGGCGCAATACGCACAGGCAGCCACGAAGTACGGCCCCGCCTATCCCAGGCTCCTGCAGATGCGCAACCAGTTGCAGGAACTCGAGACCGCGATCCAGGCGGAGATCAGCAAAGTAGCGGCTCGCGCCGGAAACGATTTTCTCGCGGCGAAGAACGCAGAAGACATGCTGCGTGCGGCCTTCGAGCGGCAAAAGGAGGAAGCCAACAGGCTCAACGACAATGCCGTCCGCTACACCATTATGAAGCGCGAGGCGGAATCGAGCCGGGAACTCTACGACGGGCTGTCGAAGAAGCTGAAGGAAGCCGGGGTGATGGCGGGCTTGCGTTCCACCAACATCGTCGTGATCGATCCGGCACGGAGCAGCGCCAAGCCTGTGCGGCCGAGCTATCCTATCAATTTTGGACTGGGACTGGGCGTGGGGTTCCTGGCAGGCATCGGGCTGGCCTTTGCCCGCGATGGCTTTGACACGACGCTGCGCACGCCGGAGCAGGTGGAAGCGGTTGCCGGTTTGCCGGCGGTGGGCATCATTCCAGACTTGGTAGGTGGCCATGTTTGGCGTCGCCGGGCGACTCCGTCCAGCTTGGCTTGCAGCCTTTTGGAGTGTCCTTCCTCGCAGTTGGCAGAATCGTACCGCGCGTTGCGCACCGCTTTGCTGTTCTCCAATGGCGACCGCCCTCCCAAGGTGATTGTGGTGACCAGCGCCCTGCCCCAGGAAGGCAAGACCACCGCCAGCCTGAACTCGGCAATCGCGCTCGCCAACCAGGGCGCCAAGGTGTTGCTGGTCGATGCCGATCTGCGACGCCCTGAACTGCATGCTCGCCTGAACCTCCCGGCGCAGCCCGGATTGGGCGAACTGCTCAACGGCGAAGCCGAGTTGCCGTTGCAGGCGGCTTGCTGTCCGAAGGCTCCTACGCTTTTTTTTCTGCCCGCCGGTTACCGTCGTCCGAGCCCAGCGGAGTGCCTCGGTTCGGAGCGCATGCGCGACCTCCTCAATTCCTCTCGGGCGCGCTTCGATTTTGTGGTGATCGACACGCCTCCGGTGCTGGCGGTCACCGATGCCGTGGTGCTGTCAAAGAGCGCGGATTGCGTACTGCTCGTGGTGCGCTCGGCGCAAACCACCGAACAGTCCCTGTTGCGTGTTCGCGATCTGCTGCTGCGCGTACACGCCAGAATTGCCGGCGTACTGGTCAACCGCGCCCGCCTCCGCTCTTCCGACTATTACGACTCGTATGGCTATCTCGGCGACAAGTTCGGAGAACGCTACTATGGCCTCAATCATTGAAAAACGCTCGATCAACCTCAGCGAGAGAACGCGGTGCGGGCTGATGATTCTGGTCCTCACCTTCGTCTGCCCCTGTGCTGCGCAGGAGGCAGGTGCGCCCGACCAGGGCCAGGCCGCAGTCGCAACGCCGGCTGGGGACACGGCGAGGATTCGCATCGGCCCGGGTGATTTGCTGGAGGTCACGGTGTTCGACGTCCCCGAGTTGGCGCAGGTAGTGCGCGTGAGCGATGCGGGCGATGCGTCCCTGATGCTGCTCGGCTCCCTGCACCTGGAGGGGTTGCCGGCTGCGGAAGCGCAAGAACTAATCGAGGACCTGCTGCGTCAGGCGAACTTTATCCTCGATCCCCACGTCTCGCTCATAATCCGCGAATACGGCACGCAAGGCGTGTCGGTGCTGGGAGAAGTGAAGAAGCCCGGCGTGTATCCGGTGCTGGGCGCGCGCAACGTGCTCGACATTATCTCCGAGGCGGGAGGCACTACCCCGTTCGCTGCGCCGCAGGCGACCGTCAAACGGCGCGCCAGCCAGGAGAAACTCACGGCTAGCCTCTCCAATGATCCGTCCGAGTTGCTGGCGCGGGACGTTGATCTGCGGCCAGGTGACACCGTGATCGTTCCCAAAGCTGGGATCGTGTATGTCCTCGGCGATGTCGGGCGCCCTGGCGGCTACCTCATGCAGAACAGCGGCAGGATCACGCTGCTCGAAGCTGTCGCGCTGGCGCAAGGAGCGAATCGTACCGCCGCGAAGAAGCAAACGCGACTTATCCGCAAGAGTGCGTCCGGCGTGCAAGAAACGCGCCTGGATCTCAAACAAGTACTCGTAGGCCGCGCGCCGGACCCGGAGCTCCAGCCCGAGGACATTGTCTATATCCCACCGAGCACGCCCAAGTCGCTGCTCATGCACACGCCGGCGCTGGTCCAGTCGGCCACCTCCGCAGCCGTGTATCAGGCCATACCTTAATCGACGCTTTCGAGTGCTCGAGTAAAAAAAGCAGCTCTCCGCAAGGAGGGCTTTGTTTTCGTTCAATGAACGCGCCCGGTCGCGCGCTACGCTTCTTCGAGGGTGGGTTTGGCCCGATGGCGCCAAAGGTAGGATTGGCCGATACCAATGAAATCGAACTTTCGCAGAGCATCCAAGTTGCGGATCTCCGCCAGCAGAAACAATGTATCCATCAAAGTATCGACTTGCTGCGGGGACATGTCCCGGGTGGCCGCCCAGAATTTCGGGGGATTGAACCAAATGGGCTCGGGAACAGCGGCTGTCATGGTGCTCTCCCTCTGGAAGTCCTGTTCTCAGAATGGTGCAACATTATGCACCAAACCAACGCCGCCGCAACCGGAGTATCAAAGCGCGTATGCAAACATTTGAATTTCATCGATTTTTAACATTTTGCGCGAGAAAACTGTGGTAGGCGGGTGGCAGCCAAGTTGCATTTTCCTTGCCGCGCAGGTATCCTTTCTTTCCTTTTTCGAGCGCCGCAATGGCTTCCGGTGTGAACCGAACTCAAGCTCTTTTCGATAAGATCCAGCGCATTTCCCGGAGTACATCCGGTGCCAAGCCTGAGATCGTCCACCAACTACGTACCACTATTCGCCGGATCGAAGCTCTGCTCGCAGCAACCTGGCCAGAGCCCCAGCGAAAGGACGAGAAGCTGCTGAAGCAGTTCGAGCGGCTGCGCCGCCGTGCGGGCAAAGTCCGCGACTTGGACGTGCAGATCGTCGCTCTGGAAAGCTTGCGCTTGGAATCAATCACTCGCGATCGCGCGCGGGTGATGGGCTTTCTGGAGAAAGCGCGCGCCAAACGCGAGAAGAAGCTTGTGAAACTCTTCGAAAACGAAGTCGATGCCGGGCTGCACAAGCGGCTGAAGCGGACCGCAGTACGCCTGCAGCAGGAACTCTCGAAGTCGCGGACGGATGCTGCCGAAGGCCGTTTTTTGCCGGTCGCGCTGGATAGGTTTGCTGAGGTGGTGAAGCAACATCAGACCCTGAACGAGACCAATCTTCACCAGTTCCGCATGGAGTGCAAACGAGCACGCTATCTGGCCGAGATGGCGGGCGATGGCAGCAGGGCCACGGCGGTGATCGAGCAGTTGAAGCGCATCCAGGATGCTATCGGGACCTGGCATGACTGGCTCACGCTGACTGCAACAGCGGAAACCGTGCTTGCGCGCGCGGGAGAAGCGCCGCTGCTTTCCGCACTGCGCGCCGGTACCCGCTCCAAGTATCTAGAAGCACTGCGCATCACCGCCGATGCTAAGCGGACCTTGTTGGAGATGCGCGAGTCCCGGCCCACGGTCTTCGCCGCGCCTCCAGCACCTGTGGCGGCGAAAGCGGCAATCGCCTGAGCTGAATCCCCGTTTATCGAAGCGAGCAGCGCGAAGGCGGCTTCTGCGGTAACATCCCTTTCCTGGTGCCATGCCGACCTTCGCCGCCGTTGACATTGGAGCCAACTCGGTTCGTCTGAAGATTGCACGCCTGGTGCGCCAGCACCTGAGGCTCGTCCACGAAGACCGCGAGGTCACGCGGCTGGGCGAATCGGTCTTTCGCACCGGAGCGCTCGATCCCCATGCCATGGAGCACACCATCAAGGTGCTGCGCCGGTTCCACCGTACGTGCCAGGGCCACGGGGTAGACTCCGTCCGGGTAGTGGCGACCAGCGCCTTACGCGACTCCCGCAATTCGCGTGCTTTCGTCGATTGGGTGCGAGCCGTGACCGGATGGCGGGTCGAAGTGATCTCCGGGCTGGAGGAAGGGCGGCTCATTCATCTGGGAGTAATCTCCGGCACGCGCATCGCGGTCTCGCGGCTGTTGCTGATCGACCTGGGCGGCGGCAGTTGCGAGTTGACGCTCTCCGTGGATGGCCAGATCCGAAGCGTGTTCAGCCTGCCGGTCGGAGCGGTGCGTTTGACGCAGGAATTCCTGCATCACGATCCTCCCAAGAGTAGTGAACTCAAGCAGATGCGGGAGTTTGTTGTAGAAGAGCTTACACGCGTAGAGCGCCAGATCGCCCGGGCGCGTATTCAACTGGCCATCGCCACCTCGGGCACCGCAGCAGCCCTGGCCAGCGTGGTGGCCACTCGGCGGCGAAGCCCGCGCAAGGTCAATACCGGGATCGTATCGCGCCGGGCGGTGCGTGCGCTGGCGGCCGAACTGCCAAATTATTCCCTGGAGCAGAGGGTCGCGATCCCAGGCATCGGTCCGCGTCGTGCCGAGATTATCGTCGCCGGGGCCATGGTCTTCGGCGAACTGATGAACCACGGCGTCTCCGGGTTCCGCTACTCCCCGCTGGGATTGCGGGATGGCCTGCTGGCGCAGATGGTAGCCGAATACGGACACGGCACCCGCGCCCGTCAACAGATCGAATCGGAGCGATCGAACGCCCTGCTGGAGGTGGGCAAGCACTACCGAGTAGACCTGCGGTTTGCCACTCACGTGTGCAACCTGTCCATCCAGCTTTTCTCCGGGCTGAAGAAAGTCCACGGGCTGCCGCCGGAATACCAGGACTGGCTGACGGCAGCAGCCATGCTGCACGAAGTCGGGTTTTACCTGAACCGCACCGGCCGCCATCGCCATACGTATTACATCGTCTCCAATTCGGAGATCTTCGGATACACGAACCAGCAGCGCCATTTGATCGCCGCCATCGCGCGCTACATGGGAAAAACGCTCCCTGATGTCGCGGACCGCGCCCTAAAGCCGCTCTCCGTCAAGGACCGCCAACTGGTGCCCAAGGCTATAGCACTGCTGCGGCTGGCGCGTGCTCTGGACCACGGACGCCGGGGGGCGGTGAGCGGAGTGCGCACCGAGATCAAAGACGGAC
>Ga0335077_10008867_pt1 | contig 12475 bp, 9 predicted proteins | sample Lox_Sample_31_FD_207151 | JGI IMG/M metagenome (GOLD analysis project Ga0335077, IMG submission 207151) | Soil microbial communities from Loxahatchee National Wildlife Refuge, Florida, United States - Lox_Sample_3.1 | ecosystem: Environmental > Terrestrial > Soil > Wetlands | place: USA: Florida...
GGGCAGTGCTCGCCGGAAAGGCCGCGGTCTGCGCCGCAGCCGCCCTGATCGTCGGCGAGGTGCTGGCGTTCACGTGTTTCTTCCTGACCCAGGCGATCTTGTCCGGGCGGCACCGCGGCGTGTCCCTGGCCAGCCCGGGCGTGCCCGGGGCCGTGCTGGCCGCCGGCTTTGTCCTGTGCGCCTGCACCCTGACCGCCCTGGGCCTGGGCGCCATCATCCGGCACACCGCAGGCGCGATCGCGGCGACGATCGCGGCGATCTACCTCGTGGCCGCCCTGTGCCTGGCCCTCCCGTCACCGTGGAAGGAGGACATCGGCCGGTTCACCATGCCGTTCGCCGCGACGCAGGTGGTGGCCCTGCACCCGCAGGCGGGCCTGCTCCCGCCAGCGGCGTCCATGCTGGTGCTCATCGCATGGCCAGCCGTCGCGCTCCTCGGCGCTGGCACGGTGATCACCCGCCGCGACGCCTGACAGCGGCGCCGTGCCTCCTCCAGCACACACCGGCCTGGCGCCGCGGCGACCGCCGCGCCTGCGTGCGGGACTTCCTCCAGGCCTGCCGTGATGCCGCCAGCGATCTAGGGCTGGCGGGCCCGGGCCGGATCCGGCCGGGAACCGCTGAAGGTGTCCGGAACAGCCTCGACGGTATGGAACCGCGCGATTCGCGCGGGCCGTCTCGATCAAGCCGAGTCGCTGGTGGGCATCTGCGCCAGGAACGGCGCGGTGGCCGGAGACGTCGACAGTGAATGGTGGTCCGGCGCTCAGGCAGCCCGGGGCAAGGTCCCGGACGCACTTGCGCATGACGGAGCCCCCGCGGGAGATGCGCCGATCCCGCGGGGGCCGGCCAGGCTGCCCCGGCCTGCTAGGCGGCCCGGGCAGCCTGGTCAGCGGCTGAGCGCCGCCGTCAGTTACTGCTGTTCGCTAACGCCTACCAGCCTGCCGCGGAGATGACCGGGAGGGCAGTGCCTTAGGTCCCGCGCGCCGGGGTCCTGTGGCCCGGCGTCCCGGCCGCCGGCCTGGGTCACGGGACTGGCACGCGACAGATCCGGCCCGCGCCTTGCGGCGCGGGCCGGATGGCGGGAGGGTCATCGAGGCGTGTTAGCGCGAGGGCTGTCCACCGGAAACCTGATATGCGGCGCATCTGAATTCCTCCTTCTGATTGCCGGCCCGGTTACCGTCCGGCTTTATCCGACCCTTCGGAGTTTGCCGCGGCGACCGCCGTCTCCGTTATGGCGGAATGTCGGTAGATAGCCGGGACTTTCGTCGTCATTGCGCGGGACCTACCTCCACCGCCGGAGTCCGGCGCGGCCCCGGGTACCCAGCCAGTTCGCGTCCCGGTGCGGCCAGCCCGGCCCCGCGGAAGGCGGGTAAGGTCCCGGGCCCCGGCCAGGGTGGGGCTGACCCCCGGACGCGAACGGGGGCTAGCCGCATTCCGCCTGCCGGCCCGGGTCCATACCGTTTCGGGAAGGGCTGACGGAACATTCGGAGGACGTGATGGCCACAGATCGCCAGGCTGAGATCGCCGCCTCGGTGGCCGCCCTGCCGGACCTCGGCTCCGGCTATGACCAGGCACTGGCCGAGGGTCTGGTTGAACGCATCGGCGCGGAGATCGACCAGCGGATCGCGGCCGAGATCGGTGACCGGGTCACGGCGGAGGTGGACAGCCGCATCCTGACGCAGCTGGACCAGTACGCGGGGTGCCGGCACCAGCGCCGCCGGGCCAAACGCATGATCCGGGCCGAGCGGCGCGCGACCCGGGCCGAACGCGTTGACCGCTCCGCCCGGCAGTCCATCATGCTGGCCCTCGGGTCCATGCTGGTGGCCCTGCTGGTGACGGCGATCGTGCTCAAGGGGTCCCCGGGTGTGGCCGCCATCATGCTCATGGCCCTGATCTGGGTCATCGTCGGGATCATCAACGTGGCCTACGCCATGCGCAGGCACCCGCAGCCGTAACGGCGTCACCCGGTGCCCGGGAACACCGGGACGACGCGGCCGCTGCCAGCGGCATCTCACCGCCACGGCGGCCAATCACGGACTTTCGACCCTGTTAGACCGACGTTCACCTGCCGCATGCTCGCGTCAGGTAGCTCAGTCGCGCGTGACCAGCAGGAGCGCCGGCCACGGGCTGAGCACATAGTCGACCCGCCGGGCCCGGAGGCCACGATGGCAAATCTGAATTCCATGCTCGAGCAGGCGGTGGCTCAGCACGCCGATCGCCCGGCTGTCCGTATGGACGGCCTCGAACTCACCTACATGCAGCTACGCGACGCCGCGGGCCGGGCTACATCCCTGCTGTCGTCGGCTGGCGTCAAGCCGGGCGACCGGGTGGGCGTCATGCTGCCCAACGTGCCGGCCTTCCCGATCGCCTTCTACGGCGCGCTCGGAGCGGGGGCCGTCGTCGTGCCGATGAACCCGTTGCTCAAGAGCCGGGAGGTCGCCTACTACCTCCGGGATTCCGGCGCGAGGGTGCTCTTCGCCTGGCATGCAGCGGCGGACGAGGCTGCGATGGGCGCCACCGAGACCGGCGCACAGGTGATCAAGGTTGACGAACCGGACATGGCCGGGCTGCTCGCCGGCCTCCCGTCCGTTCCGGCGAGGGCGGAGCCGTCGGGCGACGACGACGCCCTGATCCTTTACACGTCCGGAACCACCGGCTGGCCCAAGGGCGCCGAGCTCACGCACGCGGGCCTGACCCGCAACGCCCGGCTGACGGCCGTCACCCTGCTGTACGCGGGCCCGGACGATGTGATCATGGGCTGCCTGCCGCTGTTCCACGTCTTCGGGCTGACCTGCGCGATGAACGCCGCGATCGTCGCGGGCAGCACGCTGACCCTGTTGCCCCGGTTCGACCCGGCCAAGGCACTGGAGATCGTCGGGCGGGACAAGGTGACGATCTTCGAGGGCGTGCCGACGATGTACGCCGCGATGCTGCACGATCCGGCCGCGGCGTCGGCCGATGTCTCGTCCCTGCGGGTGTGCGTCTCCGGCGGCGCGGCCATGCCGGCGGAGATCATGCGCGGGTTCGAGCAGGCTTTCGGGTGCATGATCCTGGAAGGCTACGGCCTGTCGGAGTCCTCCCCGGTCGCGTCCTTCAACCACCCCGACAAGGCGCGCAAGCCCGGCTCGATCGGCACCCCGGTCGAGGGAGTGCAGATGCGCGTCGTGGACGCTGGCGGCGCCGAACTGCCGGCCGGCGAGATCGGCGAGATCGTCATCCGCGGCCACAACGTGATGAAGGGATACTGGGGCAACCCCGAAGCCACCGCCGAGGCGATCACCGACGGCTGGCTCCGCACCGGCGACCTGGCCAAGACCGATGAGGATGGCTACTTCTACATCGTGGACCGGAAGAAGGACCTGATCATCCGCGGCGGGTTCAACGTGTACCCGCGCGAGATCGAAGAGGTCCTCTACGAGCATCCCGCCGTCGCCGAGGCCGCGGTGATCGGGATGCCGCACGACCAGCTTGGCGAGGAGGTCGGCGCGGCCGTGAAGCTCAAGCCCGGAGCGACCGCCACATCGGCTGAGCTACGCGCGTTCGTGAAGGAGCGGGTGGCGCCCTACAAGTATCCTCGCCATGTCTGGATCGTGCCCGACCTGCCCAAGGGCGCGACCGGCAAGATCCTTCGGCGCGAGGTGGAACCGCCCGCGGGCATCCGGTAACTGCGCGGGGCCCGCCGGCGACGAGGTGCACGGGCCGGATCCGGCTGGAAGGCGGCGAATGAGCGGACTCGATTCAGGCCCCGCTCCGGGGCCGGGACCGGAATGTCCGGGCTGAGCGCGCGCCTGCGGCATCGCGTGGCAGCCGGGACCGGCAGCCTGTTCTCGCATGGCGACTATCCGCTCGCCGGGACCCTGGCCTACCGGGGTGACCCGGGCCTGTTCGGGCCCGGATCGATGACCTGGCCGGTCGTCGGGGATGTGGCCGTGTTCGTGGGCGGCATCCGGGCGCTGCTGGTTCAGGCCGCGCATCCCGAGGTCGCCGCGGGCGTGGCCGAGCACTCGCGCTACCGGCAGGACCCGCTGGGCCGCCTGACCAGGACGGCGGCCTATGTCACCGCGACATCCTTCGGGGCGATGCCGGAAGTGGAGCACGCGGTGGCCCTGGTCCGCCGCCGTCACCGCCCGGTCACCGGGAGGTCCGGGCGCGGCCGGCCCTACGACGCCTCGGATCCCGCGCTCAGCGCCTGGGTGCACAATTCGCTGACCGACTCCTTTCTCGCGGCGTACCGGGCCTACGGGGCGCGGCCGTGCCCGGCGGGCGATGCGGACCGGTACGTCCGGGAACAGGCCCGGGTCGGCGCGCTGCTCGGCGCCGATCCGCTGCCCGCGACCGCCGGATCGCTCACCGCGTGGATCGCTGGCCATCCGGACCTCGCGCCTTCGCCCGGCGCGCGGGAGGCGATCGGGTTCCTGCGGCGCCCCCCGCTGCCGGCGCCGGTCCGCGCGGCCTACGGCTGGCTGTTCCGCGCCGCGGTGGCGACCCTGCCCGGCCGCATCCGGGACATCATCGGCGTGCCCGGCCGGCCCGGTGACGAGCCGGCCGGCCGGCTGGCCGCCGCCGCGCTGCGCTGGTCGCTCGGCTCCTCGCCCGACTGGCAGCTGGCCCTGGCCAGGACCGGATCGCCGCCGCCGCCCGGAGCCCGGTTCCGCCAGCCGCCGCCGGCGACTCTCCCGCCCGGCCTTGAGCCCGGCCGGTCAGGATTCCTCGGCGAGGGCCGCGAGCCGGTCGAGTGAGTCCCGGAGCCGGTCGGCCGTGGTCGCCCGGGCGCGGGGGAGGCGGTTCTCATCCGTCAGGCGGGTCCAGTCGTAGGTCTGGGTGACCCGCGTGCGTGACGCGCCGACCGGCTCGAGTTCCCAGCGCCAGAGGTGCCCGGGCGGCCTGCGCCCCACCTCGGCGGGCGTCCAGGCGATCCGGCGCCCCTCCTCGAACTCGACCACGTGGTTCTCCCGGATGCCGCCCGTGGTGAGCGTCATCGTGAACACGTCACCCGCGCGGCGGACACGCTGCCCGGCGGCGGCCCCGGCCAGGTTGTCGTTGCCATCCCAGCGTGGTTGCTGAGCCGGATCCGCGATCAGCTCGAAGATCCGCCCTGTTCCGGCGGCGATCTCGCGGCTGGCGCTGATCACGCGCGGCGCCTCGGGCTCCGGTGTCATGCCCCCATCCAAGCACCCGGCCCGCCATACGACGGCAAGTCTCCGCGCTGATGGACTGGCCAGGGGAGCGGCGGGTGGCTCAGAACCGGGGGCGGGCGCCGTCGGCGATCTCTTCCGGGCTCAGGTCGATCATCGCCTCGCCGTAGAGGCGCTCGAAGTAGGTGGCGTCGCTGCGGTACATGGGCTCCGGGTTCGACCGGCTGACCACCTTGAGCACCACCTGGTGCCCGTGCTCGCGCGCCTGCGGGCCGCCGCCGATCAGGCCGAAGTTGAACGAGGCGAGGTTCCAGTCCCGGTAGGCGGCCAGGACCTGAGACAGCCCCTGCCCCAGCGCCTGGCAGTCCGCCTCGGTCAGGTCGGTCACGTCCGCCGCCTCGTCGACCACGCCCCACACCTCGTGGAACCCGCCCGGCGCGAACGGCGTCAGCCAGGAAACCCGGCCGGTACGGCCGACCCAGCGCGGGCCGCCAGCCTCCTGATCCACCAGGGCCGGCCAGTACGGCCCGTGCCGCTCCCGCCAGGAACCGGCCCGCTCGACCAGCACGCGCTGGCCCGCCAGGCCGCAGTCGTCGTGAGCAGACTGCAGGTGGGGGTGAACCAGCGAGGCGCCCGACGGGGGCAGGTAATTGGCGTTGACCGAACTCCACAACGCCGCGGGATCCAGCCGCCGGACGGCCTGGGCGTGACGGATCATGGCGGTAAGGGCGTCGCCGACCAGGGCGGGCGTGAGCTCGTCGAGGTCGAGGAAGTGCCGCGCGGGATCGTAGATGCCGACGGCACTGTGGGTGGCGTACGCCATGATGTTGGGCACGACCACGGCCCGGCCCTGGCGGATGCGGCCCTCGGCGGTGAGCTCGGCCGGAAACGGGAACGTCGCCGTCTCCAGGCGGTCGCTGTCGAACGGGCAGAACGCGGGCGGCGCGGCGAGCGCGGTCAGGTCCGGGCGGCCCGGGGGCTGCAGCTTCTCCCCGGTGAGGATCCGGGCGCTCGCGCCGGTCAGCGGGTCCTTCCGCCACCGCAGCCGCACCCGGGTCCAGGCCCCGCCGGCGGCCAGGTCCGGCACTCGCGCCTCGAGCTCACGTTCTTCGAAGGTGATCGCAGCCACGCTGATGACCGTAACGGCCGGCGGCCGGGCGAGAAAGGGACACGGCGCAAACAGCCGGCCGCCGGCCGGGCGAGGCCCGGCCGGCGGCCGCCGGTGATTTCCAGGGTCACCGCATCTCTACGGCACCACGATCGCTACGGCACCACGTAGTTGACCGAGGTTCCCCAGTTGGCGAAGCCATCCCTGGTTCCGCCGCACGTCGCCAGCGTCAGGGTGAACGCCGACCCGGTGCAGTTCGGGTACTGGATGTAGTTGGTAGCGAAGTCGATCTTGCCCCCGGACCAGGGTACGAAGATCGCCCAGCTGTAGTCGCCCCAGCGCGGCCGGGTGGCACCGGGATAGCCCTGGTACTCGCTGAAGCCGTCCGTGGGCGACTGGCCGAGGGCGGCCACGTGGACCGGTCCCAGTAGGCCTCCCGAGGTGCTGCTCAGCCGCCCGAAGGCGGTGCTGGGGTAGAAGCCGCCGTTGTCGGCTCCGGTAGGCCCGCCGTTGCCGGACAGGGTGAAGTCCATGATGGCTCCGCCGTTCCCGCCGTCCTGCCACGGGAAGCCTTCCGCGGCCATGGCCGGGAACGCCAGGTCCTCGTGCCGGGGCGACACGTAGCCCTGGCTGGTGAGGGTGAAGAACCCGGACTTGTCGAAGCTGCGGGTGCCGATGACCCAGTACGCGGCGCCTGCGTGCTGCTCCGTCCCGGACTTGAAGGTTTGGTTGATCGCTGTGTCGACGGCGCCCCAGAGCTGGTTCTGGGCCTGCGAGACCTGGAAGAAACCGTCGTCGTTGGTGTTGAGCCCGTTCTCGGGGCAGGAGGCCGGCGGCGAGGTGCCGGTGCTGAGGCCTGCGGCCCCGCATTCGTCGCCTAGCGGTATCGGCCCGGCCTTTTGCGCGGCGAGGATCGCCACGCCGACCGCGTTGGAGGGGTTGTTGTAGAACTGCACCTTGTTGAATAGCTGGCCGCTGAACTGGATCCTGGAGCACTTGTTGCAGTTGGGGCTGTTCAGGCCGCTAAGGCCGGTCCAGTCCCAGACGGCGATCTGGTTGGAACCTAGCGCTGCCGACGGCAGCGTCCCGTTGAAGCCGTAGAAATCGAGCGAGGCCAGCATGAACCCCGAGCCACCGTAGCTATTGTCGAACTGACTGGGGTCGGGCGCTTGTGCCGGAATCACGGTGAACCAGCACGTGACGCCGGGCAGGTGGAAGATGTTATCGGACGCGCACGTTCCGTCTGGCGTCGGTATCGTGCCCATATTCTCGATGGCCACGCTGAACTTCTGGTTGGGCTTTCCGTTGGACTTGAAGACCGGCAGGCCCTCTTCGAGCGCGTTCTTGTCGAACGCGAGTTCCTGCGCTCCGTTGAAGAAACCGCCGCCGATGCCGGGCGACGACCCGCTGAGCGGGAACTCGTCGTAGAACAGCAGGAAGGCGTCCCGGGTGGTTGAGATCTTGGCGAAGTCGTTGAGCAGGGAGGGGGTGCCCGGCTCGTTCGGGTCGTAGTTGGCGTTGACGAAGTAGACGTTGTACGGACCGAACGGGTTCGAGCCCTTCGTCACCGCGATGCCCTCGGTGCATGTGTTGGCCGCGGCGGCGAAGCAGCCGGCAAAGGTCCCGCCGTTGGCTTCAGAGGTCTTGGAGACGATCTCCGTGAAGAACCAGTGCCCGCCGTTGCTGTAGTCGTAGAGGCACGAGGGATCTCCGCCGCTGCTGAATCCCAGGCCGGTGAGGCCCATGAGGGTGTCGAGCGGGATCGGCGACGACAGGCGGTTCAGGTGCTGGTTGAAGATCAGGACCTCGCCGATGTTGTTGGTCTCGACCACGTACCCGTTACCGGCGCACAGACCCTGGTCCGCGGGTTCGATGTCGCCCAGCGGGTTGGTGGACAGCGTGCCGCTGTCGACCGCGTTCAGGCCCTTCACGCTGACCGAGCCGCCGGCCGACGTGCTAATCGGGTCGCAGCCCGGGCCGAGCGGCTGGCAACTGACCGTGGGCGCCGGCGTCACCGGATCAGCGCCGGCCTTGACGCCGGCCCTCACGCCGGCGCCGGCGCCGGCGCTGGCGCCCGCCCGGGCCACCGGCGACGGCATGGCATGATGCGCGTCCGCTGCTGCCGCCGCGGCGGCTAGCTGCTTCGCGTCCGCAGCGCCGGCCGCCACGCCAGGCGACGAAGCGGTAAGGCGCGCCGTGGACGGAGCCGGGAACGGGCCCGTGAGCAGGTCGCAGCCGGGTGAGGCGCAGCCGGTGGCGGCCGGCCCGGTGAACGTCGGAGTGAACGTACCCAGGCTGGACGACCTGACGTGGCTGGTCGCCTTGACGCTGCTGGTTGTCTTGACGGTGCTGGTTGTCTTGGCCGCCGACGCCGCTCCCCCGGGGAGGAGGACGAGCGCGCCCGGCAGGGCCAACAGCGACAGGAAGACGATTAATCTACGTGCGAGACTTGGCATGAGCTCCACCATTGCGGTCGTTCCCGACCCCCGGAGGTGCGGGCGCCATGCGCGCGCCGGTCCCCGCACCCGGGGGTTCCGGTGCGGGGCGCCATCGGGCCCGCGCCGGAGAGCGGTACGGGACCTCGTCGTGCCCGTCGGGGACTGCTCAAGCTGCTACCACACAGCGCTCACATCGTGCTGCGTCGTGGCAAATCCGTCAACCCTCGTTTTTAACAACTGATAAACGACCACGTACCGACGCATGACCCCTCGAACCGCTCCCGGCCGCTGCTGGTGTGCATGGGCCAGCGGGAGCCGGTTCGAGCGGCGAGTACCTCTTCCTGATCAGCCACACCGACCGCCCGGTCGGGCTCGACCTGGGCGCCAAGTGCCTCGACCTGCTGACCGGGACCATGATGGGGCCGGGCGCCGTGCTCGCCCCCCGCGACGCCCTGGTGCTCGCCCGCGACGCCTCCGCCGGGCCGGGCCGCTGAGCCACCCCCGGCTTGGTTTCTTTCACGCTCTGGCTCCCGGCGCCCGGGCCCGGCCGAAGCGGCCGACGGTGCGTGAAAGGGTAAGACGTTGAACCGAGGAGGCCATCGGTGAGCGGCGTCTGGCACGACGAGGACGGGCAGGCCTGGCTGCTCGAGATGCGCTCCACCGGCTACGCGCTCGGGCTCGCCGACGCGGGCGCGGCGGTCCGGCACCTGTACTGGGGACCCGCGCTGCCGCGGGAGGCGGTGGCCGCCCTGGCGGCCGGGAGCCGGGCCGAGCCGGGGCCGTGGGAGCGCTGGCACAGCTGGGGCCGCGAGCTCCCCGACGAGTACGTGCCCTGGGGCGGCCTGCGCTACGACGAGCCATCGCTGCGGGCCGAGTTCGCCGACGGCACCCGCGCCGTCGAGTGGCGCTTCGCCGGCCAGCGGGCCAGCCGCCGGGGCGACGTGACCACCCTGGAGCTGGATCTGGCCGATGCTGCCTACGGCCTGGAGGTCACCCTGTACTACCGGGTCTTCGACGGCTTCGACGTGGTGGAACGCTGGGCGGCGGTCCGGCACCGCGGCGACCGGCCGGCCGTGATCCGGCAGGCCCTGTCGGCGAACTGGTGGCTGCCGGCCGGCCGCCGCTGGCGGCTGCGCTACCTGCACGGCGGCTGGGCGGCGGAGACCCAGCTCACCGAGACCACGCTCGGCCCGGGGAAGCTGGTCCTGGAAAGCAGGCGCGGCAGCACCGGCCACCACCTCAACCCGTGGTTCACCCTCGACCCGGACGGCGCCGCGGCCGAGGGCGGCGGGCCGGTGTGGAGCGGGGCGCTGGCCTGGAGCGGCTCGTGGAAGCTCGTGTTCGAGATCACCCCGGCTGGCCGGGTGCACGCCTGCGGCGGGGTGAACGACTTCGACTGGGCGCAGCGGCTGGCGCCCGGCGCGGAACTGGTGCTGCCCGCGTTCGCCGCCCTGCACACTGCGGGCGGCTTCGGCGCGGCCAGCCGCGAATGGCACGCCTGGCAGCGGGCGCACGTGCTGGGGCGGGGGGAGCGGGCCGGCCTCGCCCCGCCGCGGTTCGCGGCGGCGCCGGCGGCCTGCGGCGGCGGCGAGCCCGCGCTGCGGCCGGTGCTGTACAACTCCTGGGAGGCGACCGGCTTCGCGGTGAGCGAGGCGGGCCAGGCGCGCCTGGCCGAGCGGGCCGCGCAGCTCGGCGTCGAGTGCTTCGTGGTCGACGACGGCTGGTTCGCCGGCCGCTCCCACGACCGGGCCGGGCTCGGCGACTGGAGACCCGACCCGGCGAAGTTCCCCCGCGGCCTGACCCCGCTGATCGAGCGGGTCACCGCGCTGGGGATGGGGTTCGGCCTGTGGGTCGAGCCCGAGATGGTCAACCCGGACAGCGACCTGTACCGCGCGCACCCGGACTGGGTGTACCACTTCGCGAACCGGGCCCGCACCCAATGGCGCCACCAGCTCGTGCTGAACCTGGCCCGGCCCGACGTGGCCGAGTGGGTGTACGCGACCCTGGACCGGCTGCTGTCCGAGCACGACATCCGGTTCGTCAAGTGGGACATGAACCGGCCGCTGTCCGAGCCGGGCTGGCCGTCCGAGGCCGGCCGCAACCCGGAGCGGGCCTGGACCGAGCACGTCCGCCACCTGTACGCGATCCTCGACGGGCTGCGCGCGGCCCACCCCGGCACCGACTTCGAGTCCTGCTCCGGCGGCGGCGGGCGGGCCGACCTCGGCATCCTCGGGCGGGCGGCGCAGGTCTGGACCTCGGACAACACCGATGCCTGGGACCGGGTCGCGATCCAGGAGGGATTCACCCAGGCCTACCCGGCCCAGGTCATGGCGGCCTGGGTCACCGATAGCCCGAACGGGCTGACCGGGCGCAGGCTGGCGCTGTCGTTCCGGTTCCACGTGGCCATGGCGGGCGCGCTCGGGATCGGCGGTGACCTGCTGCGCTGGGATCCGGCCGAGCTGGACGAGGCGGCCTGGCTGGTGGCCAGCTACAAGCAGATCCGCCCGGTCGTCCAGCGGGGCAGCCTGTACCGGATCGCCTCGCTGCGGGCCGGCGACCCGCTCGCGGCCAGCGAGTACCTGGACGCCGACGGCGTGCAGGTGGTGGTGCTGGGCTGGTGGGGCCCCGGCCAGTGCGGCTCGCGGCTGTTCCGGCTGCGGCTGGCCGGGCTGGATCCCGCGGGCCGCTACCGCGACGAGGACACCGGGGCCGAGCACCGGGGGGCCGCCCTGATGAACGTGGGCCTGCCCCTGCCGGGCGGCCCGGACTTCGGCAGCGCGCTGATCCGGCTCAGCCGCTGCTGATCAGCGGGCCCGTGACAGACTGGCCGCAGCGGACGAGCCGGGGCGGAGGGTGAGTGAGCGGCAGCCGGGTAGGCCGGGTCCAGCGTGAGACCAGGGAATCCAGGGTTGAGGTGACCGTCGGCATCGACGGCTCCGGCACCGCGGATATTTCCACCGGGATCGGGTTTTTCGACCACATGCTGGGCCAGCTGGGCAAGCACGGCCTGTTCGACCTGTCCGTCCGGACCGAGGGCGACCTTTATGTCGACCCTCATCACACGGTGGAGGACACCTCGCTCGCCCTGGGCGAGGCCTTCGCGATCGCGCTCGGCGACAAGAGCGGGCTGCGCCGGTTCGGCCAGGCCTCGGTGCCGCTGGACGAGGTGCTGGCCGAGGCGGCGGTGGACCTGTCCGGGCGGCCCTACGTGGTGCACAGCGAGCCGGCCGGCCTGGCGCCGATGGTCGGCCAGTTCCCCACCACGCTGACCCGGCACATCCTGGAGTCGTTTGCCGCGCAGGCCAGGGTCTGCATTCACCTGCGCGTTCCGTACGGGCGCGACGCGCACCACATCATCGAGGCGCAATTCAAGGCGCTGGCCCGGGCCCTGCGTTACGCCTGCGAGCGTGACCCGCGGGTGGAAGGCATCCCGAGCACCAAGGGCGTCCTGTAACCGGACCCATATCCCGGACCTTCGACTCTCCCGGGGCCGGGCTTTGGCCTCTCCCGTATGCCGGCGGCCGGCCGGAGTCTCGCGGTATGAGCAGTGCGAGACGGCTGACCGGGGCCGCGGGCCGGTGGAGCGCGACTCACCCGTGGACGGCGATCATCATCTGGCTCGGATGCGTCGTGGTGGTCCTGGTGACCGGCCACCTGGCCGGGACGGTCCAGTTGTCCAACCCCGATCAGTCCGTCGGCCAGGACGGGCGGGCCGAGCACATGATCAGCCGGGACTTCAGCCAGCACGCCACCGAGCAGGTGCTGTTCGAGAGCAGCAGCCTGCGGGTCAGCGCGCCGGC
>Ga0335077_10008869_pt1 | contig 12475 bp, 11 predicted proteins | sample Lox_Sample_31_FD_207151 | JGI IMG/M metagenome (GOLD analysis project Ga0335077, IMG submission 207151) | Soil microbial communities from Loxahatchee National Wildlife Refuge, Florida, United States - Lox_Sample_3.1 | ecosystem: Environmental > Terrestrial > Soil > Wetlands | place: USA...
GCGTGAACGTATAGCTCCGGGAGGGATGGACCGCGACGTACGCGCGGACGAACTCGAAAAAGCGCTCGTCTCCGAGGAAGGCCGCGAGGCCGGGGTAGTCGGCCGCGAGGGCATCGTGCATGCGGAGCGGGTACATTTCCTGGTAGACCGCGAGCCGCTCGAGCGGCTCCATCGTCCGGGACGGCAGGATCGCGCGGCGCGCCTCGGCGACCCCCAGGTGGCGCGTCGCGGAGCGCGCGCGCGCGGCCTTCTCCGCGGGCAGCGGGTGCACGATCACGGCCTGCATCCAGCGCTCGAGGCGTGGCAGCTCAGGCACGGGCGGCGCGCCGGGGGACGTCGGTCCGGGATTCGCGCGCGAGCGGCGGGCGATACTTGAAGGCCTTTTTCGCCTCGCCGTGGACGGTCGCGAAGTCCGGGATGTCTTCGTCCCATTCGTAGAGCGTGGCACGCGGTCCCGTGCGGGCGATCGCGTGCGCATAAAGGCTCCAGACGTCCTTTTTCATGCGCGCGCTGTGCGTGTCGAGGAGGTGCGTCCCCTTGTCGGTGTGGCCGGCGAGGTGGTACTGCACGACGCGGTCTCCCGGCAGGGCATCGAGGTACGCGACGGGATCGAAGCCGTGGTTCACGGAGCTCACGTAGACGTTGTTCACGTCGAGCAGCATCCCGCAGTCGGCATCCTCCAGGAGGCGCGCGAAAAACGCGGATTCGGACATCGTCGAGGAGCGGAATTCCAGGTAGGAAGACGGGTTCTCGAGGACGAGAGGCCGCTCGAGCACGTCCGAGGCCTGCTTCACGCGGGAGACGACGTGGCGCAGGGTCTCCTCGTTGTAGGGGAGGGGAAGCAGGTCGTGCGTATTTCGGCCCGAAACCCCCGTGAAGCAGAGGTGGTCCGACACCCACCGCGCATGAACGCGCGCGGCGAGCGCCTTGACCTTCCGGAGGTAACCGAGATCGAGCGGGTCGGTCCCGCCGATGGACATCGAGACCCCATGGAGGACGATCGGGTAGCGCTCGGACAAGCGGTCGAGGACGTGCCGCGGGCGTCCGCCCGTGTCGAGGAAGTTCTCGGTGAGGGCCTCGAAGAAGTCCACCTCGGGCGCCTTCGAAAGGACGTGGCCGAAGTGGACCGTGCGGAGCCCGACCCCCACGCCGAGGTCGGGCAGTCCGAACGGGTCTCCCATGGGAAGGGGGATCAGGTGGCCTTCGGCGCCGCCGCGGGGGCGGCCTTCTTCTTGGCCGGAACCGCGCAGCCGCCCTGGCCCTTGCAGGCGTTCTGGCCGGCGCACTTGTGGGCCTTCGTGGCGCAGCCACCCTGGCCCTTGCAGGCGTTCTTGCCCGAGCAGTCGTGCTTCATGGATGCCGAGGCGCAGCCGCCCTTGCCCTTGCAGGCGTTCTGGCCGGCGCACGTGTTCTCCTTCGTGGCGCAGCCGCCCTGGCCCTTGCAGGCGTTCTTGCCGGCGCAAACGTGGTCCTTGCTCTTGTCCTTCTCGGCGGGCTTGTCGTCGGCGAGAAGGGCCTTGCCGGCGACGATGCCGGCGACCGCGGCTCCGAGGGTGGTCGCGAACTGACGACGGTTCATGTCTGCCTCCTTAATGAGTTTCCGTGGACTTCCGACTCGACTCTTCGGTTTTCCGACGAAGGGGGGCGTCCGGGATCCTGAGAACGAGATTATTTCGCAGCATTAACCTTTTCCCATACGGGAGTCAAGGGCGGCCTGGATCAGCCTTTCGGGGCCTTCTGGAAAAGGCGGTCCAGCGATACGGCGCCCGCGCCGAAGGCGAGGACGATCACGGAGACGAGGAGGAACATGAACGGATCGGCCTTCTGGAACGCCTCGAGGTTGGAGAAGACGCCGAACAGCGCCTCGCGGTCGCCGGCGAAGTACGCCACGAGCATGTTTCCCGTGAGCAGAAGAGCGACGGGGCGCGCGAAGAGGCCGAAGAGAAGCAGCAGACCTCCGGCCAGCTCGAGCGTCCCCACGAAGTACGCGCTCACGGCCGGGGCCGGGATTCCGAGGGACGTGAAGAAGGTGATGACGCGCTCGATGTTCCGGAGCTTTCCGAGGCCGGTGAGGAAGAACTGCCAGCCCCACGTGAGCCGCAGGACGAGGAGCAGGAGGTCCGCGAGGGGCGCGAGAACCTTCGCCATCCGGGCGTCGAGCCCCGAAACCAGCCGGGCCACCTTCAACGCGCTCTCCTTTCGGCTCCGGACGGTGGATGCCGGAGGGTGCCGGTCCTATTCCCGTTCATTCCGGACTTTCTCGCCGGCGGCTGCGCGCAGGAGCTCGGCGACGCTCCAGGCCTGGGCCATGCAGCCGCGCGGGCGGTGGGGGGCGTCGCCGTCGAAGATCTCCGGGATCTGCCCGAGCCCGTCGCCGAGCAGGAAGTCCTCGAGCGGAGCAAGGAGGCGGCGGATCGCCGCCTCGATCTTCGGGCCCTCCCCGTGGGCGCGGCGGAAGGCCGTCGCGTACGCCCCGAGAAGCCAGGGCCAGACGGTGCCCTGGTGATAGGCCGAATCGCGCTCCTCGGGCCCGCCCTCGTAGCGGCCCCGATACGCGGCATCCTTCGGCGAGAGCGTGCGGAGGCCGAACGGCGTCAGGAGGTGCTCTTCGACGGTCGCGAGGACGCTCAGCGCGAGGGGCCTCGGAACCATGGAGTGATGCAGGCTCACGGCGAGGAGCTGGTTCGGACGGATCGAGCGGTCGCGGATCGACCCACCGGAGCCGTCGACGCAGTCGACGAGGCCTCCCCCGGATCCGAGGTCGTCGGCAAAGATTCCTAGAAAGGAGGATCGGCAGCGCTCCGCGCGCTCCGCATACGCTTTCTCAGAAGATCTCTCTCCGATCTTCCCGGAGAAAGCCGCCATGGTCTTCAGCGCGTTGAACCACAGCGCCTGAATCTCGACGGGCTTGCCTTCGCGCGGCGTCACGGGGAGGCCGCCGACACGCGCGTCCATCCACGTGAGCGCCTCGCCCGGCGCGTGCCATTCGAGCAGTCCGTCCGTACTCACGCGGATGCCGAAGCGGGTGCCGCGCTCGTGCCAGGTGACGATGTCCGCGAGGATTCGAAAGAGACGGTCGCGAACCAGCGCGAGGTCGCCCGTCGCCTCCACGTACTGCCTGACGGCCTCGAAGTACCAGAGCGTCGCGTCGACGGCGTTGTATTCGGCCTCCCCGCCGGCGTCCGGGAACCGGTTCGGCAGCATCCCCTGATCGACGTGTTCCGAGAACGCGAGGAGGATCGCCCGGGCGACCTGGGGCCTGCCGGTCGCGAGGGTGAGGCCCGGCAGCGCGATCATCGTGTCGCGGCCCCAGTCGCAGAACCACGGATAGCCCGCGATCACGGTCTTGAGGTCGCCGCGCGCGACGAGGAATTGGTCGGAAGCGCGCCAGAGCGCCCGCACAACCGGGTCGCGCCCACCCTTTGCGGCTATCTTCTCGCGCCGGGAGAGCTCGTTTTCTCTCAGAAGGTGAATGTCGGACACGGAGCGGGGGGAGGTCGACACGATGAGGTGGGCGGCCCGGCGTGGGGTCGCGCGTCCGGAGATTTCTTCGAATGAGTAAGAGAGGCTCAGCGGATGCCACAGGTCCTCTGTGAAGTCGAAGCCTCGAGCCCTCTCCTCTTCATACTCGAAGAATCTGTACCAGTCTCCCACTCGCTCTGCCACGCCGTCGTGCGCGATGAAGAGCTCGGGAAGACCTCTGTATGGAGCAATCCTGGCGTTTCCCTCGGCGATCTCCACTGTCTGGTCGAGCGCGTCGTTTTCGTGTGTGAGCGAATGGAAGTCGCGGAACGCGACGAGGGGGCGAACTTCCAGCTGCACGCCGGGGGAGTCCGAGAGGAGCCGGTACGACACCACGGTCGTGTTCTCGCCGTGAGCCATGAAGAGGGTGCGCTCGAGGACGACGCCGTCGGCCTCGAAGACCCAGGTCGGAAACGGCTCGAGACGGAAGTCCTTCAGAAGACGAAAACCTTCCGGGTGCGTGGTCCCCGGGAAGCGATTCGTCGACAGGTCGATTCGCCGGCCGCCCGCGAGAAGGGTCTCCTCGAGCTTCGACAGGAGCACGGCGCGCCCGGCGGGCGGCTTCACGGCGGCCACGAGCAGGCCGTGGTACCGGCGCGTGTTCTCGCCCGTGACCGTCGACATCGCGTACCCGCCGAGGCCGTTCGTCTCGAGCCACTCCCGCCTGTCGGGCTCGCCGGTCATTCGCCGCTCTGCTGGATCAGCTTCGCGACGAGTCCCGTCCAGCCGGTCTGGTGGCTCGCGCCGATTCCGGCGCCGAGGTCGCCGTGGAAGTACTCGTAGAAGAGGACGTAGTCGCGCCAGTCGGGATCGGTCTGGAACGTCTCGGCGCCTCCGTAGACGGGACGCCGGCCGCTCTCGTCGCGCAGAAAGATCCGGGTGAGGCGGCGCGAGAGCTCGCCGGCGACCTCCCAGAGCGTCGATCTCTCCCCGGAGCGCGCCGGAAACTCGACCCGGAACGAATCGCCCAGGAAATGGTGGAACTTCTGGAGCGACTCGATGATGAGGTAGTTCACGGGAAACCAGACCGGCCCGCGCCAGTTCGAGTTGCCGCCGAAGAGGCCGGTGGAGGACTCGGCAGGCTCGTAATCCACCCGGTGCTCCATGCCCATGACGTCGATCACGTACGGGTGCTCCTTGTGGAAGCGCGAGACGGCGCGGATGCCGTAGTCCGAGAGGAACTCCCCGGGGTCGAGGAGGTACGAGCACACCGAGCGCAGGCGGTCGCGGCTCACGAGCGAGAGAAAGCGGCGCGGGCCGTCGTCCGTCGAGATCGTATCCACATGGCGCGCGAAGTCGGGCCGGTTGTCGATGAACCACTGCATGCGCCTCTTGAAGCCCGGGAGGCGGTCCACGACGGCCGGCTCCAGCGTCTCCACCGCGAAGAGCGGGATGAGGCCCACCATCGAGCGGATGCGCATCGGGAGGCGGCCGCCGCCGGGGAGGTGCAGGACGTCGTAATAGAAGCCGTCCTGCTGGTCCCAGAGCTCGATGCCTTCGCCGCCGAGGTCGTTCATGGCCCGCGCGATGTAGACGAAGTGCTCGAAGAACTTGGACGCGACGTCTTCGTACGCGGAGTCCTCGCGCGAAAGCTCGAGCGCGATCGCGAGCATGTTCAGGCAGTACATGCCCATCCAGCTCGTGCCGTCCGACTGCTCGAGGTGGCCGCCCGTGGGCAGGGGAGCGCTGCGGTCGAAGACGCCGATGTTGTCGAGGCCCAGAAAGCCGCCCTGGAAGACGTTCCGGCCCTCCTCGTCCTTGCGGTTCACCCACCACGTGAAGTTGAGGAGCAGCTTGTGGAAGACGCGTTCGAGGAACCTGCGGTCCGGCCTGCCGGAGCGCTTCGCGTCGATCTTGTAGACGCGCCACGCGGCCCACGCGTGGACGGGCGGGTTCACGTCGCTGAACTTCCACTCGTAGGCGGGGAGCTGCCCGTTCGGGTGCATGTACCACTCGCGCAGGAGGAGGACGAGCTGCTGCTTCGCGAAATCGGGATCCACGAGCGCGAGCGCCACGGTGTGGAACGCGAGGTCCCATGCGGCGTACCACGGGTACTCCCATTTGTCCGGCATCGAGATGACGTCCGCGTTGAAGAGATGCCCCCACTCGCAGTTCCGGCCGTGTTTCCGCTCCGGTGGCGGCGGCGGCTGGTCGGGATCGCCCTTGAGCCAACGCGCGACCTCGTAGCCGTAATACTGCTTGCTCCACAGGAGGCCGCCGAACGCCTGGCGCATGACGCTCTTCGCGTCGTCCGAGACGTCGTTCGGGATCACGTTCGCATAGAACGCGTCCGCCTCGGCTCCGCGGGCCGCGAAGATCGCGTCGAAGTCGGGGCCGAACGGTTCGGCCGCATTCGCGTCCGTCAGGCGCAGCCGGATTCTCCTCGAGCCGCCGGCCGGGATGTCGAACCGGTACCAGGCTGCCGCCTTCGTGCCGAAGCCCGCGGGGTTCACGGCCTCCTCCACGCCGTGGACGACGCGTTCGTGGAACGCGTCCTTCACGTACGGCCCGTCGTTCTCGGCGCCGAAGAGGCGGCGATTGTTCGTCTCGTTCTCGGTGAAGAGGAGCTCCGGCGCGCCTTCGACATGGAGCGTGCGTTCGCCGTACGCGGGGTGCACGATCGCGACCGCCGCCGTGCCCATGGGCCCGTCGGCCCTTCGCGCGCGCGGCCTCCGGGCGTCGAGTCCCCACGACCAGGTGTTGCGGAACCAGAGCGTCGGAAGGACATGGAGAGGCGCGGTCTCTGGGCCGCGGTTGGCGATCGCGATCTCCACGAGGATGTCCTCGGGAGAGGCCTTCGCGTAGGTCACGAAGACGTCGAAGTAGCGGCTCTCGCGGAAGACACCGGTGTCGAGGAGCTCGTACTCCGGGTCCCGCCTCCCGCGCAGGCGGTTCTCCTCGCGAAGCTTCGCGTACGGGAACTCCGCCTGCGGGTACTTGTACAGCATCCTCATGTACGAGTGCGTCGGCGTGGAGTCGAGATAGAAGTAGTACTCCTTCACGTCCTCGCCGTGGTTTCCCTCGGCACCGGTGAGGCCGAAGAGCCGCTCCTTCAGGTACGGGTCTTTCCCGTTCCACAGGGCGAGCGCGAAGCTGAGGCTTCCGTGGCGATCGGAGATGCCGGCGATTCCGTCCTCTCCCCAGCGGTACGCGCGGAAGCGCGCCATGTCGTGCGGGAAGTACTCCCAGGCCGCTCCGTCCGGGCTGTAGTCCTCGCGGACGGTGCCCCACTGGCGCTCGGAGAGATAGGGCCCCCACCGCTTCCAGTTCTTCTTCCTCACGCGGTCTTCCGCGAGGCGGAGCGACTCCGGATCGGGCGCGTTCGGCTCGGTCATGCGGATCTCCCGGGCGCAAGGTTATACGGGGTCGCGCTTGCGCCCGGTTCAGATGCCGGCGGGAGTCCTTCGCTTCAGGCCGGACTTCCCGGGCCGGGTCGCCGCCTCGAGGAGCCCCTCGGCTACGGTTTCGAGAAGTTCCGCCGCGGCTCGAACGTGGTCCTTCGGATAGCGGGCGAGAATCCGGCCGACCACCGCCTCGACGGTACCCGGAACCGGCAGGTCGAGGCGGCGGCCGCTGGCGGTGAGCGCGAGCCGGGCGCGTCGCCGGTCCCCCGGATCGTGGGTTCTCCGGACGAACCCCCGCCGCTCGAGCCGGTGGAGGATCCCCGTCAGCGTGCTCGGGTGAAGCCGCAGGACGTCGGCGAGTGCGCCCGCGGAGATCCCGGGCCTGCGGCCGACGACGCGCAGGGCGACGCGCTGCGGGCCGGTCAGGCCGATCGAGGCCTGCATGCGTTTCGAGAGAGACTGCAACCCGTGGTCGAGCGCCCAGATGAGGCGCATGAAGTCGAGCACCTTGCCCAGCGGCTCCGCCGGCGCGCCCGTGGCGTCCATCGCGGGAATGATCGCACACGATTAATTTTGACCTCAAACTAAAAATGAAGGAGACTCCGTTCCGAAAGGAGCCCCGATGTCACAGAGTTGCCGTCCTCTCCTCCCCGGAGTGCTCGCCGCCGCCTGCCTTCTCGTTGCCGCCTGCTCCTCGAAGCCTGCGGCGCAAGTCGCGGTGCCTCCGACCCCGACGCCAACGGTCATCCATCTGGCGTCCACACCGGCCCCGACGCCGGCCCCGACGCGCGCGGTCGCCGAGGAAGCCCTTCCCTCGTCCGTGGACGAGATCAACCGCCGCGGCTATCTCAAGGACGCCTTCTTCGATTTCGACCGGTCCGAGATCAGGGCGTCCGAGCGTGACGCTCTCGCGGGCGATGCGACGTGGCTCCGGGCGCACGCCGGGATCCGCGTGCGGATCGAAGGCCATTGCGACGAGAGAGGGACCGCCTCGTACAATATGGCGCTTGGGGAGCGCCGCGCGGCCGCGGTGCAGGAGTACCTCGTGAGCCTCGGCGTCGACGCCTCGCGCATGCAGACGATCTCCTACGGCAAGGAGCGCCCGTTCGCGCTGGGCCACGACGAGGCCTCCTGGGCCCAGAACCGCCGCGGACACTTCGTCGTGACGGCGCGCTGACGGTGACGCCGGAGGGACAGCCGCCGCCGAGGCTCGCCGACGAGACGCGCTGGTACACCGAGCACACGGCGCTCGTCATCAGCACGTTGAAGTGGGCGGTCCTCGGCGCGGTGGCCGGCCTCTGCGTCGGCTTCGGAACGCGCGCGTTCCTGTGGTCGCTTGCGGCATCGGGCGCGTGGGTCAAGCGCGTGACCCCGGGCGGGATGTCGCCGACCTGGCTCCTCCCGCTGGCGCTTCCGTTGTGCGTGTACCTGATCCGGACGTTCGCGCCGACGGCGCGCGGACACGGGACCGAGGCCGTCATCGCAGCGGTGCACCGCGAGTCGGGCCGGATTCCGTGGAAGGTCGCGCCCATCAAGCTCCTCGCCACGGTCATCACCCTCGCCTTCGGAGGCTCGGTCGGCAAGGAGGGGCCCTGCGCCCAGATCGGGGCCGCGATCGCGAGTTTCTTCGCGGATGTGCTGCGGCTGAACGACGAGGACCGCCGCCGTCTCGTGATCTGCGGAATCGGGGGCGGCTTCGCCGCGGTCTTCGGGGCGCCGATCTCGGGGGCCCTTTTCGGGATCGAGGTGCTCTACCTCGGGCGGATCGAGTACTCGGTTCTCTTCCCCTGCCTCGTGTCCGGCATCGTCGCGCACCTCGTGTGCGGGGTCCAGGCGCCCGTGCCCGCTCTTCTCGGGGGGACCGGCACGTTCGGACACTCCGAGCTCGTCGGCCTGTCGATCGTCTTCGGGGCGGTGTTCGGCCTCGTGGCGCTCCTGCTGATCGAGACGATGCGGGGGGTCGAGCGCGGGCTACGCCGCTTCGAGCACCACCCGTACCTCGTCGCCGCGGCAGGCGGGGTGTTCCTCGCGGCCTTCTATGCCCTCACCGGCGAGGCGTACGCGGGGCTCGGCGTCCCGATGATCGAGAGCGCCCTCGCCGCCACGGGGACGGTCGCGATCCTCGCCTTCCTGTGGAAGATCGTGGCGACGGCCGTCACGCTGGAGACCGGCGGGAGCGGCGGGATCGTCACGCCCCTTTTCTTCCTCGGGGTCACGAGCGGCGCGGCCCTCGCGCGGCTCCTGCACCTCCCGACGGGGCTCTTCGCGGCCTTCGGCTTCGTGGGCGTCCTCGCCGGCGCCGCGAACACGCCGATCGCGGCCGCGGTCATGGGCATCGAGCTTCTGCCGCGGGAAGTCGGCGTCTACGCCGCGCTCTCCGCGGGGACGGCGTTCCTCCTCGTCGGACACCGGAGCGTCTACGCGAGCCAGAAGATCGGCCTTTCGAAGTCGGCGGGCCTCGAGGTCAGGATGGACGTTCCGATCGGCGACCTGACCCGCTCGGGCCTCCAGGTCCGGCCGGGGAGCCTCACGGAAAGGGTAACCCGGCTCGGGAACCGCCGGTCCACCTCGGACAAGCCGGAGAAACCGGAGGAGCCATGAGCGCGTTCGGGCCGGCGTGGGATCGTGCCGCGGTCTCAAGCGCCGGTCCCGGGGTCAGCGCGGGATCTCCGCCGGAGCCGAAACGCCTAGGACGCGACCCAGCCCCCGCTCCTGTACGAAAGCGAGAACGCGGCGCGCGCCGGTGCCGGACGCGACGGGAACCGTCGCGTCGCATCGCCCCATCGCGTCGACGCGACCCGCGACGAAAAGGTCGAGGACGACGGCCGTGTGCGCGAGGCGGCTGCCCGCGTTCTCTCCGCGCGTGACCTCCGAGACGAGGCCGTCCTCGATGACGGCGAAAAAGACGTCCGCATCGCCCCGCGCGCCGGCGACCGTGACGCGCGCGGCGCCCGCGGCGTTCGGGACGACAAGGACGAAGGCCTTCGGCTCGCGGGCGGACTCCCCGATGGCGCGCCGCGCCTTCCGCTCGTCGCTGCCGACGAGCTCGACCCGGCCGTCCACGACCATTTGCGGGGTGTAGACGCGGCCGGCGCGCCCGAAACGCGCGGCGTAGCCGCCCTGCCGCTCCGTGTACCTGGGAGACGAAAAAGGGTCCTTCCATCCGAGGTGGTTCCAGTAGTCCACATGGAGGGACAGCGGCACGACGAGCGCGCCGGGTACGGGCTGGTCAGCAGCGAGGCGGGCGAGGAGCCGGTCGGCCGGGGGGCAGCTCGAGCAGCCCTCGGACGTGAAGAGCTCGACGAGAACGGGTGTCGGGGCCAAAGGGGGCGTCGCGGCGCCGGCTGCGAGGGCACCGCAGAGGAGGAGCAGGACGGCGGGTCTCACGGGTGCGCCAGGAACGCGACCGCGAGCGTCGGAAGGACGGCGCGGGCGAGGCTCATCGCTTCGTCCTCGTTTCCCGTCGTGACGACGAAGATCAACCGCCCGTCACGCGCGCTCGTGCCGACGACCTGGAAGCCTTCGTGGCGCCCGCCCTCGAGACCGGCGAGCCGGACCCCTTCGGCGAACGTCGAGCCTGGCCGGGTCACGAGGATCGAGACGAGGCCCTCGGGTGTCTCAGTCCCCCTGCGGCGGAAGATCACGTGGAAGACCTTCTCGCCCGCGTGATTGCAGAGATGGGCCTCGACGGGCACATAGCCCGGCAAACGCGACGCCGCAAGATGAAGGGCGCCCGCGAGCTCGGCGTCGAGGCCGTCCTCGAGCTTCTGCTCCGCTGGGGGATTCTCCTTCGGCCAGGAGTGTCTCAGCGTGCAGTTCCTGTGATTGAGCGCGGCAAACTCGAACGCCGGCCAGGCCGAGGCCGGCTTCCTGGCTGTCGGCGGCGGGGCCCCGCCGAAGCGGGCGATCGCGAGATAGGAGGCGAGGCCGACGGCGGCGACGAGTGAAGCGGCGAGAAGGAGCGTGGGCGCGGCCGACGGCGCCGGGGGCACCCTGGCGACGCGCGCCCGAACCTCGGCCTCGAGCCCGTCGCGCGGCTCGGGGGTCGCGGCGGCGATTCGGCGCACGGCGGCGCGCAGGTTCTCGCGGGCCTGGAGCTCGGCTCGGCAGACCGGGTCGCGCTCGAGGTGCTCGAGGATCTCGTGCGACAGGTCGACGGACAGCTCGCCGGCGAGGTACGAGTCCATTCTTCGCCGCACCTTCCCGCAGGAATAGTCGCGGACGTTCAGGGCGGCGTTCACGGGGCTCCTCCTTCTGCGGCCGCTCCGCTGGAGATGATCGCCGCCGCGGCCGTGCCCCGCACCTTCTCGCGCAGAGCGGCCCGCGCCCGAGAGAGGCGCGACATGACGGTGCCGATGGGCACACGGAGAATGGAGGAGATCTCCCTGTAGGTGAACTCCTCGACGTCGGACAGCAGCAGGATCTGGCGGTGCTCCGCGGAGATCGCGTCGAGCGCGGCCGTTACCTCCTCGTCCTTGATCTCCGTGGGCGTCGGCTCCTCGGCGGCGAGCGTCTCGGCGAGGAGGGCCTCCCCCTCGGCGCCGAGCGTGAACGGGATTCTCTTGCGGCTCCGCTGCTGGTTGACGTTCCAGAGAATCCTGTAGAGCCAGGCGCGGCAGTTCGTGCCGCGCTCGAACCTCGAGAACGATTTCCATGCCTGGAAGAAAACCTCCTGCGCGAGGTCCTCCGCCTCCGCCGGGCGGCGCGACAGGCGCAGCGCGGCGCGGTAGATCTCCCGGAAGTGCGGCCAGGCTTCCCGGTCGAAGTCCTCCCGCATGCGCGCTTCCGGCTCAGGACGAAGGCGGAGCAAAGCCATTTGGACGGGGGTCTCCCGAGAAGGAGATGCCGGCCTCCCCGCCGATTATTCCGGAAGGAGCCGTCACCGCGGGGGGCGGCGCGCCCGGCGCCGGGACGCGATTGAGATTGACTCTCGACGAGAACCTTCCGAAAATCCGGCCCCAACCGACGAATCGAAGGCTCAAATCTTGGAGGTGGCCCCATGCCAGTCGCGACGAAACCCGTACTCACGGATGCGCTTCTCCAGAGGTGCCGCGAGAGGGCCCCGCTCTACGATCGCGAGAACCGCTTCTGTCAGGAGGACTTCGACGAGCTGAAGGCCGCGGGGTACCTCCTCATGGCGGTTCCGAAGGAGTTCGGCGGGGCGGGCCTGACGCTCGAGGAGGTGTGCCTCGAGACCCGGCGTCTCGCGCTCTACGCCCCCGCCACGGCGCTGTGCATCAACATGCACAACTACTGGGTGGGCGACGCGGCCGACCTCTGGAGGAGCGGCGACAAGTCCTGCGAGTGGATCCTGAAGGAGGCGGCGGCGGGCGAGGTGTTCGCCGCGGGGCACGCCGAGCACGGCAACGACATCCCGGGCCTCCTTTCGACCACGAAGGCCGAACGTGTCGACGGGGGCTGGCGCTTCACGGGGCGCAAGGCGTTCGGGAGCCTGACGCCGGTCTGGACTCGGCTCGGGATGCACGGAATGGACACGAGCAACCCCGCCGCGCCGAAGATCGTCCACGCGTACCTGCCGCGCGGCACGAAGGGCGTCACCCTCAAGGAGACATGGGACGTGCTCGGCATGCGCGCGACGCGGAGTGACG
>Ga0335077_10008870_pt1 | contig 12475 bp, 17 predicted proteins | sample Lox_Sample_31_FD_207151 | JGI IMG/M metagenome (GOLD analysis project Ga0335077, IMG submission 207151) | Soil microbial communities from Loxahatchee National Wildlife Refuge, Florida, United States - Lox_Sample_3.1 | ecosystem: Environmental > Terrestrial > Soil > Wetlands | place: USA...
CATTCGACTCCAGAATGTCCGACACGATCCGGATGGAGTACTGCGATTCATCGGGAAGAACCGCGGAGATGGCCCGCTCGGCAAGTGCCCCGTGCCCCACTTCGCGCCGTCCCACGCCGGTCATACGCCCAGTCTCACCAACGCTGAACGGCGGGAAGTTGTAGTGAAGCATGAAGTTCTTCTTCTGCTCCCCTTCGTAACTTTCCAGCCGCTGAGCGTCGTCCGTCGTACCCAGCGTCGCGGTCACCAGCGCTTGCGTTTCGCCGCGCGTGAACAGCGCTGACCCATGGGTGCGCGGAAGAACACCCGTCTCGATCGTGATGGGCCGAATCTCGTCGAATGCCCGGCGGTCGGGACGGATCCGGTCCTTCGTCACCTGCTCGCGGAACAGCCGTTCGCGGAGGACCTCGTAATAATGCACCAGCTTCTTCTTGCCCTCGGCATCTTCGGCCGGCAGCGCGGCCGCTGCTTCGTCCTGGATCTGCTTGATCAGCGCGTAGCTCTTGGTCTTGCCGTGGGTCTTGGTATCGAGGGCGTCCTTGAGCCGGTCGCCCAGCCTGGACTTCAGCTCGGCGTAGTAGGCGTCATCGAACACCGGCGGCGTAAACGCCCGCTTCTGCTTGCCGGCCTTTGCGGCCAGTTCCTCGATGCCGGCCACGATCTTCTTGATCTCCCCGTGCGCGAACTCGATGGCGCCGAGAACCAACTCTTCGCTCTCTTCCTTGGCGCCCGACTCAATCATCACGATGCCGTCCTTGTGGCCGACCACCATGATGTTCAGCGTCGAGTTGCTGCGCTCTTCGTAAGTGGGATTGATCACCAGCTGGCCGTTCACGCGGCCCACCCGCGCCGCGCCCACTGTGGTCGTGAATGGGATATCAGAAACCGCCAGTGCCGCCGCGGCTGCATTGATGCCGATCACGTCGGGATCGTTTTCCTTGTCCGCCGAAAACACCAGGGCAATGATCTGCGTCTCGTTACGGAAGCCCTCCGGGAAGAGCGGGCGGATGGGACGGTCGATCTGCCGCGCAGTGAGGATTTCCTTTTCGCTGGGACGGCCTTCGCGCTTGATGAAGCCGCCCGGTATGCGTCCGCCGGCATAGGTGTACTCGCGGTAATCCACCGTGAGCGGGAAGAAATCGATGCCTTCCCGCATGTCGGGAGAGGCTACCGCGGTTGCCAGGACGACCGTCTCGCCCATGGTGACGAGAACCGCGCCCGAGGCCTGCTTCGCCATGCGTCCGGTCTCAAAGACCAGCCGCTTGCCGCCTGCAAGCTCGACCGCTACTTCAGTTTTTGTAGACATAGAGTCCTCTTTTCGTTTTTCGCTTGGGAAACTTGGGATAGGAAGACGCGAACGGGACCGGCAGCCGCCGGCAATGCATGCAATTGAAGGCTACGGGCTTCAGCCCGTACATCTCCGTCGGCAAGCATGCTCCGGGCTCAGCCCCCGAGGTCATTGGATCTGCCAACGGAACCTTCATCGTCGCGAACATGCGACGTGAGCCCGCGCGCAGCCGATAGCTGTGCGCAGGCCCCGGCGTCTGCTCGATTTCGCCAGGTACACCTGGGCCCCGCGTCACAGGTGGAACGGGGGCCATGACCAGTTTCCGGTCTGGGCGCGTCCGGTTCAATGTGCTCTTGCTTACTTGCGGATTCCGAGTTTGCCGATCACGTCGCGGTAGCGGTCCGGATCATGCGTCTTCAGGTAATCCAGCAGGCGGCGGCGCTTGCTCACCAGCATCAGCAGGCCACGCCGGGAGGCATGGTCCTTCACGTGGGTCTTGAAATGCTCGGTCAGTTCGCCAATCCGCTCACTCAGAATCGCAATCTGGACTTCGGGGGAACCGGTGTCCGCTTCGTGCGTCCGGAAGCGTTGAATCAGGTCGGTCTTCTTTGCAGTCGCCAGCACGGCGTGTGTTACTCCTCTTTCGTCTCAGTCCACTCTCAAGTGTCTAGTGTGAGATTACCATGAACGAGCCAACGGACAAAATCCGGCGCTCCCACGCGAACCACGATGGAAATCTTTTCTGCTCAATAGCTTCCTCGTCTGCACCGCATTTGCAGATAAATACCGCTCGCCGGCGCACAATGAACGCAGTGGTGGTGAATTTGATGAAGCGGTTGCACGCGATGAACCCGGCTGCGGACCAACAGCCCAAAACCCTGCCCCGCTTTGGGGCCCTTCCCCCGCCAACCTGTGAGGTGAAACTGTGAGAATCCACTTAACCGGCAATAATTCAGTGCCTTAGAGGCAGACGCGCCCTCACAGTTTCACAGGTACAGGAACGAAAACACGCAGATCAGCACTTCAGGGCTCGTCTTCCACCCAGTAATTTGCCCGCGCCACGATGTGCGCCCCATAGTCCTGCGCCAGGCGCACGCGGAGCGCGTGCAATCCGGGAGTGGGATTCGAGGGCGAGAAAGTGAGCAGGTACCGGTTCCGCGCGTGCTTGGCCTCCGCCACCACTCGCGCCTCGAACTTCTTGTCGCTGGTGAACGTGGTGTACTCGCCCCCGCTCATCAGCGCGATTTCCTTGGTCACGTTCTTGCGGAAGGCCTGCACCAGCGCCATCAGCGCCGAGACCATGTTCATGGTCCGCTCTTCACCCGAGTCCTTGATGTCGTGCGCAAACTCGGCCTGGATCGGCGAGAACGAAACCGTCAGCACCAGCACATCCGACTCGCCGATCTTCTTGATCACCTGCTCCGCCTTCGCGTGCTTGCTGCCATGGTCGCGCTCCTCGCTGATCAGCACCAGCACTCGCCGGAACTCCTTCGGCTGCGTCTGCAGCAGATCCACCGCGTAGCTGACCGTGTCCAGGATCGCGTCGCCGCCGTCGCCCGGCTGCATGGTCTTGAGCGACTGGTTCAGGTCTTCGCCCGAGTGCCCAAAATCGTGGATCAGGTGCGGTTGCGAATCGAACCCCACCAGCGCCGCCTGGCTGCGTGGGTCGGACAAAAACAGGTCCAGCAGCGGCCCCAGCTTGGCCACCTTGTCAAATTCGAGAACGCTCACTCCACCTTGCTCGACCGCGATCACCAGCGCGACCGGGGCCGTGTCCATCTCCTCCTGCACATGGACCTTCTGGGGCACGCCGTTGTCTTCGACTACGAAGTCGTCGCCCTTCAAGCCATACACGATCCCACCGCCGTGCTTCTCCACCAGCGTCGGTACCAGCACTTCTTTGGCCGTGATCCGCAGCGTAGGAGTATCGCTGTTCAATCCCTGCATGGGTTGAGGGGGTTCCGCCGGTGGTATCTGCTGGCACCACGCTGCAATGCCCGCCCCGGCAAGCAGAACGTACATTGCTCTACGCAAAGTCGAGAGCACAAATCTCATCTGTTCCCTGATCCCAGTTCCCTACTCCCTGCTTCTTTCACGGCCGCTTGCGCGCTTCCCGCTGCACCCGGCCTGTCCAGAAGAGGAAGCTCAGCAGATCGCGGCGCGAAGACCACGCAAATTTGAGCACATCGCGGAATCCCATCTTCTCCGCCCATTGTCCTGAATAGGTTTCCATCCGCCAGCGAAGGTATTCGCTTCGCCAGGGCGTCAGCCGCGAGCCGCGCGTGGCGTTCCAGAGGAAACGAAAGGGGGCAAACAATGGCGTCGATCCTTGCCCTGAGTATAAATGCGGCGCGGGTCTCTCCTGTGCCCAACCATCTCGCCGGTCCGGCGAGAGATCAAACACAGACTCCGCCCTCAGAGCTTGTCGAACAGGCTTCCGCTGCCCAACTGCGCAATCACACTCTCGAGCGCTGTCTCCTGCGTCTTCGAGAGCGAAAGTTGGGTTGCGATATTGGCCACATCCGCCTGCATCAGGTTTGTCTGCGCGGCCGTCAATTGTGTCTTTTCGCTGCCCGCCGCGTCCGTGGCCGCGGTGAGCCGGGTCAACGAGTTGTCCAGAACCACCCGCTGCTGCGACACGAAGTTTAGCGCTGTGCTCAATGCAGTGGTGTCTGCGACTGCAGTGGAGGATGCCTGACCGGACGCGAAATCAGCCACCAGTTGATTGAGCGCGCCCAGGACGTCATTCGCACCCCCGGCCGCGAATATCTGGTTCCCGGGAAGGTTCAACTGAATGCGCTGTCCGTTGGGTGTTACCAGGAAATTCACGTTTCCGTCGCCGTTATATGTCGCCGCGGCGGGAGTTGTGCCCGAGATGCTGAATGGAACGGTGCCGGTCTGGCTTCCTCCAAAGATGTACTGCCCCTGGTAGCTGGTATTGGCTAGGGACACCACTTCGTCGCGGATCCCCGCAAGCTGGTTGGAAATCGATTCCAGATCGGTCGCGTTCAATGTGCCGTTGTTGGCGCTGGTGGCCAGCGATATCGCCTGCGTCAGCTGCGACACCACCCCGCCCAGCGCGGAATCGGTAACCTGCAACTGTCCCTGCACCATGCTCGACGTCTGCGTGAACGAGTCATCCCGCTGCATCTGGTTTAGCAGCAGGACGTTCTCGCCCGCGGCCAGCGGATCGTCGCTCAACGAATTCACACGCACGCCGCTCGACAACTCCGTCGTCAGCTGCTGCTGGTTCGCCTGGCTCTGGTTGAGCGATGCCGCCAGGTTCGAAAGATAGAACGGATTCACGCGCATTTTTCCCTCGTTTCGGACAAGAGTCTTCGTCTGCGTCTTGCTCCCGCCGCTACGAGACGGCCGTCTGCACGCCCATGTTCAACGCCGAGGCCATGATGGTGTTCAGAATGGCGAACACCTGCGAAGCCGCCTGGTAGCTTCGTTCCAGTTGCTGCATCGCGACCGCCTCGTCATTGAGGTTCACCGCCGAGAGCGCATTGTTCTGGTTCTGAAGCTGCGTCACCGACGCATTTTGCGCCGTGTTCTCCGTCTGCACCTGGGCCACTGTGGCCCCGAGCATGGTTACGAAGTTGGAAAAAAAGTTCGACGGCGACCCTCCGTTCACAATTCCCGAATCGCCCAGCCCGGCCATGGCCACGGCGTTCGAATTGTCGCCCGAACCGGCCGCCGGTCCCGCCGCGGCAATGTTGTTGGGATCGGTCATCACCACGCTCATGGCCACCGCGCTGCCCGCCACCGCCGCCGGTGCGTTGAAGATATCCAGGCTTGGATTGGCTGGATTCACTCCCGTGCCGCCAACCCCATTCAGATTCGTGCCCGCATTGTTCTGGGTGTTCACCGCCGTCGCGATTCCGTAAGCGAGCTCGTCCAGGGAATTCAGCACCTGAGGAATGTCCTGGTCGCGCGCCGTCAGATAGCCGCCCAGCGACCCGCCGCCCGCAGAAAGATCCGACGTAATGTCGACAGTCCCGACGAAAAAATGCGTCACCCCGTTCACCAGGCCCGTAGTCATCGGGGAATCCGAGTTCTCCGAGACCAGCGTCTGCCCTGACGTCGTGGTGATCGAGAGCCCGTTGTTCTCGGTGGTGATCTGGTTGATCCCGATCAACTGCGAAAGCTTGCTCAAATCCTGCTGCCGCTGGTCCTCGAGGACGCCGGCATCCTTATCGGGTGAAGTCGACTGTATCTGCCCGTTCAGCTGCGCAATCGCCGCGGTGAGTGCATTCACCTGCGCCACCACCCCAGCTGCCTCCTGGTCCAGCGCCGCGCGCTGCGAATTCACCATGTTCGCGGCGTTGGAAATATCACCAGCCAGCGTCGTCGCCGTGGATAGTACCTGCTGTCGCAGCGCATCGTTCGTGGGATTCGCTTCGAGCGCGGAGAACGAGTTGAAGAAGCCGGTGATGTCGCTCCCGATGTCTCCAGCTCCGGAGCCGGTTGACCCCGAGTCGGGGGTAAACAACGTCTGAATCGCATTCAGCGCCGACAACCGGGTGCCCGAAGCCGCCGCCGATTGCTGTTGCTGGTTCAGCCGCTCGGCCAGTATGCGGTCGCGTACTGACGTGGCGCCCGTCTGCGAGACGCCCGTTCCGTACTGGATGCCGTTGATGCTGACCGGATTGTTTTCGCGCCAGTTCGGCATCTCCTGCGTATACCCTGGCGTGTTGGCGTTGGCAACGTTGTTTGACACCACGCTCAGTGCTGACTGGTCCGCGTCGAGCGCTCCAGAAATCAGGCTGAATGCGGAGCTAATCGTTCCCATCGCATTTCTCCGTCAGCGGCCATGGCGCCCACCCGGTGCTGCGCCATGCCGGGTATTCCAGGCCGCCCCGCCTCCGCTCCCGCACCCGGTTCATGACCTCCAGGTTGGCCCGGGTTGCGTTCAACACCCGTCCGAAAATATCCATCTCGCGCGAGGCATCGTGCGCCTGTCGGCGCAGTTCCCCGCGCCCATCGCCGCCCATTCCGGCAAAATCGCGATTCAGAGCCCGGCACGCAAGAGCCAACTCTTCCAGCCGCTCCGCATCCAGCCGGGCCAGCGCCAGAGACGCTTCGACAACAAGTTCCCGCAGCTCAGGATTGATTCGGTGCCCGCAATTGACTAGCATCTCTTGTCCCTCGTCTCCTCGCCCTCGTACCCTTACCCACTGCAAGGAGCGTTCACGAACGCTTTGCTCAATCCCTTGGCCCGGCGGCATGCGCGGGACCTATTTCCCGCGCTCCAGCATCGCGTCCACCATCCTGGCAGCGACTGCCGAGGCGGGCACATCGTAGGTTCCCGCCTGCAGCGCTGCCTGGATCTCGGCCACCTTCCCGATGCGCACGCCTCCGTCTGTCGCGCTCTGCGCCACTTCACTCGCCGCGCTGCTCAGCGTCGCCCGGTCGGCGGTCAGCGAGTTAGCGTCCTGCGCGGGACCGGTCTTCGGCCCGTGTGCCGCCGCGTTCGCCGCTGGCGTCACTCCCAGAATTGTTTTCAATCCGTCAAGACTGCTGCGAATGTCCATACACCCTGCTCCTTGACCCACTTATCGGCGGTTCTTCTAATCACTCTAGTCATTTACCCGTGATCATCCTGGTACCGATCAGAGATTTCGCGGTTACCGGTTCCGCTCGGGACGCATTACCGGAATGGGAAAGCGTGTGCACGATCCGGTCGGCAATGCCCAGCCCGCCGGCGGCACTCAAAGCCCCGGCCAGGGACTCGGAGGCAAAGTCTCCCAGAATCCCGGTCTCCTGACCTTCCCCGTCTTCCAGAGACGTCCGGCTCATGGGCGCCAGCAACTCTTTCATCATCATGGCTTCGAACTGGTGCGCCGCGCACGCCAGGCGCGGCTCCGGGCTCTCGCCTTCCTTCGCGCCTTCGACGCCACTCGTTCCATTCAACCCTGCAACCATCATGCTGTCCTTCAGTCCCTCGATCCCTTGACCACTGCCTTCACAACACCTCCAGGTCCGCTTCCAGAGCGCCGGCTTCCTTCATCGCCTGCAGGATCGAGATCACGTCACGCGCCCCCGCACCGGTTCGCTGCAATTCCTGAACCAGGTCCTCCACAGTCGCCCCCTCCTTCAATTCAATGTGGTTCACCGGCTTGTCCTGGGCCTCCACCGAGGTCTGCTGCACCACCTGCGTCGTTCCGTTCGAGAAGGGACCGGGCTGCGAAACCATGGGGCGCGAAGTCACTTTGACGGATAATCCGCCGTGGAGAATCGAAACCGGCTGCAGCCGCACCGATCCGCCGATCACAACGGTCCCGGTGCGCTCGTTTACCACCACGCGCGCCCGCGGATAGACATCGACCTCCACTGCCTCTACCGAATCAAGCAGGGCGGCGCGGTCCTCGTCGGCCTCGGTAACGATCTCAACCCGGCGGCTGTCCACGGCATGCGCCCGCGCGGAACCAAGCGCGGCATTAATGGCTGCCGCCATGCGCTCGGCGGTATGAAAATCGGCATCGTTCAGCACCACGTCCACGGTCTGCATCTGCTTCAGGTCGAACGCCACGGGCCGCTCCACAATGCCGCCTCCCGGCACGCGGGCCGTGGTGGGATGATTCATCTGCTTCGCGTTCCCCTGGGCTGCGGCCACGTACCCACCCAGCACCAGGGCGCCCTGCGCCTGGGCATAGATTTGTCCGTCCGGCCCATAGAGTGGGGTCATCAGCAGGATTCCCCCTTCGAGTGACCGCGCGTCCCCGGCCGAGGAGACGGTCACATCCACACGATACCCCGGGCGGCTGAAGGGCGGCAGGGTCGCCGCAACAAATACCGCCGCCATGTTCTTCACCTGCATGTTGCTGGCCGAGTTCGACCCGGTCTGCGGAACCGTGAGGCCCATCCGCTGGAGCGCTGAAATCAGCGTCTGCGCCGGAAAGACTGTCTGCGAACTGTCCCCCGTTCCGCGCAGGCCCACAACCAGTCCGTAGCCCACCAGCTGGTTGTCACGAATGCCTTCAATGGTGGCAACGTCCTTGACCCGGGCCCGCTGCGGCGCCGGCTCACTGAGCCCGGCACCCACCGCGACCGCTGCCACGAGTGCGAACATCGGCACGCGCGGCACGCGCCGCATTCCCGCCACCCCCGCCCGTGTTTGCGCTCCACTCATCGCCTTGCCCTGATCCCGGTCCCTTATCACTGATCCCCGACCCCTGCTTTTCAGAACACCAGCAGCCGCTCAAGGAAGCGCACCAGCGGGTTCTGCCGATAGGTTGAGTCGTTCACGATGCCCTTGCCGGTGACTTCCAGTTCCAGATCGGTCATCGCCGTCGACAGCACCTGGTTCTGGGCGCTGACGTCTTCTGGCCGTACCAGCCCGCGCAGCCGGATTAACTGCGTCTGCTGCGAAAATGTCAATTGCCGCGCGGCCTGTACCACCAGCATCCCGTTCGGCAGCACGTCCACCACCTCGGCGCCGAACGTCGTCACCAGGCTCGAATTGGTGGTGCTCTGGCCCTGGGCCGTCAGCCCCGAGGATGACGTCTGCGCCACCAGGTTCTGCAACGCATTCCCTGGCTTGAGCGCGCCGAACAGGGCGGTGACGCTCGAATTCGCGTTCGAAGACCGCGAATTCTTTACTTGGCCGTCCGTGGATGCCGCCAGGCTCTCCGTCACGACCACCGAGACGACATCATGAAGGCGAAATGCCTTGACGTCGGTACCCAGCCGAACGAGCTGGCCGTTGGGGCTCCAGATCGATCCCGGCGTTCGCACTTCGGCCGCCTGCTGCGCCCTCACCCGCTCCACGTACGCGCGCAGTGCCGCGTCCGGCGGCGTTTTCGGAACATCGGCCTGCTGATGCTTCTTCAAGCCGGCGCAATTAAGCATCACCCCCAGCGCCAATAAAGCAATCACCAGCAACGCTCGAAACTTTTTCGAAATCATGGCCACGCCTCCCCGAAGGGCACAAGGGCCGCCCTTCCCGGCGCGAGCGCCACGGCCCTTACTACCCCGCCGCCAATCTTCAGGCGAACATTGAAGCGCGATCCAGCCGCAGCCGCTTCCAGGGCGACCGCTTCGAGCGATCCCTCGACGATGGGCGTGCGCTCCTCAACCAGCACCGCGTCGCCGCTCCGGATCACGAGGGGCTTCGGCTGCGCCATAGGATCCTGCGCGGCCGCCACCATCCGGCCCGGACCGGCCGGGTTTCTTGTATCCCTCTCGAGCCGCCACGAAAGCCCCGTGTTCGGATCCCGGATCTCGCGAACCGTGTGAACCGGTGCGAAATTCGCCGCCTGAACGGTGGCACTTCCGCGTACGGGGCTCTGCCCGCCCACTGCGGGCAGGAAGGCCGCCACTGCAAGGCTCACCCCCATCCGCGCGAACCGTCCGACCTTTTCGCTGCATCGCACTCTCACCGCAGTCCCCCACCCCGGACTCCCACCTGCGCCCCTCGCCTGAGAACTCTTCGCTGCCCAGATCACCGCGTCATGTTGTTGACCTGCGAATACATGTCGTCCGCCGCTTTGATCACCTTGGAGTTCGATTCGTAGGCCCGCTGCGCTAGGACCATCTGCACGAACTGCGTGACGACGTCCACGTTCGAGTTCTCGAGATACCCCTGCTGCAGCGTGCCGAGTCCTTCTGTCCCACCCGGATTGCCCAGTACCGCGTCCCCGGAACTTAGCGTCGCCTGGAGCAGGTTTGCGCCCATGCTTTCGAGGCCACCCGGGTTGGGAAACGTCGCCAGTTGCAGCTGCCCCAGCTGCGACGGGTTCTGCTGCCCGGAAAGTGTGGCGTTGACCACGCCGTACTGCGTGATCGTCACCGCCGTGGCATTGGGCGGGATGGTGATGGTGGGAATGACAGGGTCGCCGTCGGCGGTCACGATGGTTCCCTGGCTGTTCAGGTGAAACTGCCCCGCCCGCGTGTAGGCGATCGTGCCATCCGGCCGCTGCACCTGGAAGAAGCCGTTTCCCTCGATGGCCACATCGAACGGGTTGGAGGTCTGGTTCAGCGACCCCTGGGTCATGATCACCTCGGTCGCCGCTGGCCTTGTGCCCAGCCCGATCTGCAGCCCCGCACCGACCGTCGACTGGCTCTGCGCCGCGCCCGGCGTCACCAGGTTCTGGTACACCATGTCCTGGAACTGCAGCCGCAGCTGCCGGAATCCGGTGGTCGAAGAGTTCGCCAGGTTGTTGGCGATCGTGTCCAGATTCATCTGCTGCGCGCTCATGCCGCTCGCAGCCGTATACAACGCCCTGATCATGTTTCTTTTTTCCTTGTCTTGGACCAGATCCGTGGAAGCAAAAATGCTAGACCCGCGGCAGGTCCTCGGTCGCAAACTTGTTGAACTCGGTGTGGAAAACGGTCAGCGCCCGCTGCATCATCTCCGCCTGGCGCTGCATCACCATCAGGTCCAGCGTCCCCTGCACGGCATCCTGGTTGGCCGATTCGATCGCTCCCTGGTGAATCGTGGCATCGCTCGATGCCGTCGCGGCGGCTCCGGCCGGCGCAATATAACGATTAGCCCCCTCGGGCATAAGCTGCGCGGAAGCCGGAAAAACAAACACGCCCACCGTGGCGACCGCTCCTCCGGCCACCGAAAGGACGCCGTCGGCTCCCACCGATACCTCGCCGGGCGGAACGGGAACGGGCTGGCCCGTTGCCGACAAAACCGGCTCGCCGGCCTGGGTGACCAGCATCCCTCCCTGCGACCGATGGAAACTGCCGTCCCGCGTGTATCGGAGTCCCTGCGCGGTCCGCACCGCGAAGAACCCCTGACCCTCGATGGCCAGGTTCAGCGGATTGCCGGTCTGCTGCAATGCGCCCTGGCCGAGGTTCAGCCGGTCTCCGCCCAGCAGCCCGAAATCATTCACAGTTCGGCCCAGCTGCGAACTCAGCGCGTCCGGGCCTAGCAGCACCGAGCGGAAATATTCGCGCTCCGCGCGATAGCCCGGGGTCTGCGCGTTGGCGAGATTTGCAGCCGCCGTATCGAGCGCCTGGGTCCGCGCCACCAACCCCGTCATCGCTGCGTAGTAGCCGCTGTCCATGCCGCGGGATAGTGCATGAGGGGGACCGTGGACGGGAAGAAAAGATTAGAGGAATTTATGACAGCAACAGGCATCCCCGGGCCGTCGCAGGATGCCCAGCGGGAAGGCGGCACGGGCTATTTCACGCCGTCACACACGATGGTCACCGCGAACCGCCGCTCTCCAAAGCGGTAGGCGTGATGAAGCTGAAACTCGGGCGCCTGCACATGGAGCTTGTAATCCCGTCCCGTGATCACTGCCGGCACCGAGAGGCCGCAGTGCCCCGCAAGCTCGGGCACCTTGCCTTTCCACGCCCCGGCAAGCATGTTGCAAATCTCGCCGATCCCGTCCTTGACGGTGTCGTCGGCCTCTTCGAAGCTCATCCCGGTCATCAGGGCAGCGATTTCGGTCGCCGTCTGCGCCGAGGTGCGGAAAACACATGCTCCGCTAAGCACGCCTCCAAAGCCGACCACCGCCGTGACCGATTCGGGATCGGGCGCCGTCGGAGCCCAGTCGCGCGCGCACTGTACGCCCAGCATCAGGTGGAAAACCTCTTCCACGCTCCGATCCAGATTGCGGGGGTCGGAGACCTTCCCCAGGGATCCACGCACCGACACCGACATGATCTCTTCCTCTCTCTTTTCGTCCTGCTTGGCCTTCAGCCCTGCATGGCCCTCTCCGTCCCTGCGTGGCCCTCAACCCTGACGGCCCGCTCAGTTCGGCCAGCCTGCGTTGTCCGCTCGCGCCTGGTCTCCGCCCCTTCAGGCGACCTGCACCAGCGGAAGCACCCGCTCCTTCACCTGCTCGGCCGTGAACGGCTTGCGGATGTAGCCGCGCGCCCCGGCATGGATCGCCTGCCTCACGTGCTCTTCGCTGGATTCCGTGGTGATCATGACGACCGGCACGCCCGGAGCCAGGTTTTGCGCCTTGATCTGGCGCACGAATTCCAGCCCATCCATCCCAGGCATGTTGATGTCGCTAAGGATTAGGTCCACGCGTTCGGACCGCAGAACCTCCAGTGCCTCCACGCCCGTCCCCGCCTCGTGCACTACCAGCGGATCCAGTCCGGCCTGGCGCAAGGAGCGCTCGACGATCTTGCGCATTACCGAGGAATCGTCCACAATCAAGGCCCGCACTTCAGTCATTCACGCCCCCCGGTTTGCATATCGGCCTGTGCGGACGGACCTTG